>Ga0137376_10002313_pt1 | contig 11309 bp, 12 predicted proteins | sample SagtaG_23_FD_104814 | JGI IMG/M metagenome (GOLD analysis project Ga0137376, IMG submission 104814) | Vadose zone soil microbial communities from Sagehorn Ranch, Mendocino, California, USA - Sage2_L_20_16 metaG | ecosystem: Environmental > Terrestrial > Soil > Vadose zone | place: USA...
CGTTGCGAATATGCATGCAAGCAGCGGGATTTATCAACATTGCCCCGGTCGATATAACCACGAAGCGATGGTGGCGCCTCGCTCAGCGCTTGGCTGGCAAGTCGCGCTCGAAGGTTACAAACCGCAGCGCAGCTAAGGCCCGAGGCCGAGCGCAACGACAGCGCAGTCAGGACATGGGTAACACTGCGCGCAGGTTGTAGCCGCGTCTCTATGAGACGCGTGCGCACGGCTCACAGAGCCGTGGCTACATCGCGCCGCCACAGTGTTACCTGCTCAGCGGATCGGAGCGAACGGCGTTTATGGTGCCAGGCGATCGATCCGCCACGATTCGCCTTCGCGCGTATAGCGAAAGCGATCGTGCAAGCGATTGGGGCGACCCTGCCAGAATTCGATTCGCTCCGGTCTCACCCGATAACCGCCCCACTGCGGCGGACAGGGGATTTCCTGGCCAGCAAATCGTTCTTCCAATTCTGAAAGTCGCGCTTCCAATATTCGGCGCGCGTCGATCACCTCGCTCTGGTGCGAAACCCAGGCCCCGAGCTGGCTGCCAATCGGCCGCGAATGAAAATAGCGGGCCGATTCTTCGCGCGAAACTTTTTCGGCGATGCCGTCGATCCGGATTTGCCGCTCGAGTTCCTTCCAATGAATGACCAAACCCGCTCGCGGATTTTTTTCGAGGTGCCGGCCCTTTTCGCTCTGGTAATTCGTGTAAAAAACGAAACCAGCGTGGTCGTAACCCTTCAGCAAAACCATGCGCGTGGTCGGCTGGCCATTTTCCGCCACCGTTGCCAGGGCAACTGCATTCATCTCGCTGATCCCAACCTCCACCGCCGCGGTGAACCAAATCCCGAACTGCTTGATCGGATCGGGATCGAGATCGATGCGGCGCAGGCCGTGGGTGAAATATTCTTCGCGCATGGCGATGAGATCGTGAGGTAAGTTCACGGCAGCGAAAATTAACCGACGCGGGCAACCGCTGAAAGCTGAAAGAGTGAAGGTAGCGTCGACGGTCATCCCAAGCGAAAGTCGAGGGAGCCCGATGCGAAAGCTTAAAGATCACTTCACGGGATGCCTCGCCTCACGCCTGGGATGACAGCAAGCTTGGAATACGCCGACAGAATGTCGGCTAGTGCGAGCAGAATGCTCGCGCTGCCCCCGAATCTACAATTGCGAGCGGAACGGGTAAGCCAGCCATTCCACCGTTCGCTCCCATAGCGATCGACGGCGGAATTGTTCGAGAGTGTACTCGCGGCTTTGACGTAGATCGCGGCTAAACGTTTCCTCCATCTGTCGGCCGAAATCGCGATCGTACACCACCACATCCAATTCTTCGTTAATCTCCGCCGAACGGGCGTCGAGATTGGACGACCCAATCATGGAAAACTGCGTGTCAGCCACGATGGATTTGATATGGATCATCGTGGGTTCGTATTCAAAAATCCTGACGCCGCCCTCGAGCAACTTTCCGTACGCTCCGCGGCCGGCGGACTTGGTTAGCGGTTGATCGTTATTTTGCCCGGGTACGAGAATGCGGACATCGACTCCGCGCCTGGCCGCCTTGGTCAATAGCTCCACTTGATCGGGCGTTGGAGTGCAATAGGCGTTAGTGATCCAGATCCGTTTGTTTGCAGCGGCAAAGGCGATTGCTTGCACCAGCGGCACCGGCGCGATGGAAAACGAATGCGAACTCACGATCTGCGCTTTCAGATTTCCCGCCGCCGTCAGTCCGGGAAATTGATCCGCTCCGCTCAATTCCTCTCCGCTCGTTTTCGCCCAGTGTTCCTGGAAAGCTGATTGCAACTTTGCCACCAACGGTCCGCGGACGCGCAAATGCACATCGCGCCAGTGCTCCTTGTCCTGAGCGTGCCCGCCCCAATGTTTGGCAAAACCAACTCCGCCGGTGAATCCGATTCGTCCATCCACCACCAAAACGCGTCGGTGACTACGTCGATTGGTCCGGTCCACTCGCAACGAATGCGTCGGATGATAATAGCTGAACTTGCAGCCGGCGCGTTTCATCATCCGCACATCGGGATTGTTCAGACTCCAGCCCGAACCGACACCGTCGAGCATCACCCGCACTTCTACACCTGCCCGCGCGCGCTCAGCCAGTGCTTCGCAAAAGGCGCGGCCGACTTCATCCGAATAAACGATATAAGCCTCGAAGTTGACGGTCTTTTTCGCGGCGCGAATGGCCTCGAGCATGGCCGGGAAATATTCGTCGCCGTTTTGCAGCACTTCGATGGCACTCCCTTCGATCGGCACCGGATCTGACAGGGCCAGAGCCGAGCCAAAGAATTCCGGATCGCTTACGGCGAAGGTGTGCTCAAGATGATATTCCAGGGTGTGTCGCCGGATCAGGAGAATGCAGAGCAACGAAACGATCGCGCCGAGCGCCAGGACCAGCCCAATCCATTCGCCAAGCGTAAGTATCCACCAGGGCGTATTGAGCCAGTGATCATTTCGTTTTCGCCGCGCCATTTCTTCAAATGAATCGAGCGAGGTCGGTGTCGCGTTTGCTTACAGAACGCCAGCGCTAGGAAGAGGCCGACAGAATGTCGGCTATTGCGAGCAGAATGTTCGCGCTACCCTCACAAAACGCCAGAGCATCATCACCAGTAAGTCGATTGCCAGAATCCAGACCAGGATGGCCTGCCAGAGCCGCAGATTGCGCGCGCCGTAATGATCGGCTGTCACCTGTGGATCACGCGTAAAGAAATTTTTGCGATTTTTGAAAACGTAAAGTCCGGCAAGGATGACGGCGACGAGGCAAACACTAAAGAAAATCCGCAATGGCAAGACCGATTCGGCGTGCGAACGAACCACGGCAAAGAGCGCGCTCATCAATGGATGATTCGCAAACCCTGATAGCTATGGCCGGAAGTAACGCCGTCATCCCGAGCGAAAGTCGAGGGATCCCGATGCGAAAGCTTAAAGATAACTTCGCGGAATCCCTCGGTCCGAGCCGGACTGGCGTTTTCGCTCGGGATGACAGGCTTTGGTAAATTTACCGCAAGGCCGCCGGCGACAGCGCCTGCAATTTTCCGATGACACGCGGAACGATTTCGAGGGCGCGATCGATGTCCGCCTCGTCGTTAAACCGCCCGAAGGAAAAACGCAGGCTGCCTCGAGCTTGCTCGTTGACCAGACCCATCGCGCTCAAAACGTGAGAGGGCTGAAGCGATCCGGTGCGACAGGCCGATCCGGCCGAACAACAGATATTTTCCTGGTCGAGCATCATCAGCGCCGCTTCCGATTCAATTTCATCGAACATGACGCTGGAGGTATTTGGCAAACGCGGCGCGCCCGCGCCATTTACCCGGGCGCTCGGAATTTTTTCGATGAGCCCTTTTTCAAAGCGGTCCCGCAAATTTCGCACTCGCGTTTGTTCCTCCGGCAATTTCGCGAGTGCCATCTCTGCTGCCTTTCCGAGACCAACGATGGAAGCGGCGTTCTCGGTCCCGGCCCGTCGATTGTTTTCATGACTCCCGCCCTGCATTAGGGGGTGAAATCGCGAGCGGTGGTTCACATAAAGCGCGCCGACACCTTTCGGTGCATGCAGCTTGTGGCCGGAGATGGATAGGAATTGCAGCTGGATCTCGCGCAGGTTGATCGGAATTTTCCCTGCTACCTGCACCGCGTCGGTGTGAAGCGGGACGCCTTTGTCGCGCGCGATCTCCGCGATCTCTTCGATGGGGAAAATCACGCCCGTCTCATTATTGGCCCACATCACGGAAACCAGCGCGGTGTCGGAGCGAATGGCATCGGCCAAGGCGCGCAAACTTAGCCGGCCTGATTTATCGACGCCGATGACCGTGACTTCGTAACCGTGTCGCTCGAGTTCCTGCGCCGGTTTGCGCACCGCGCTATGCTCAACCGAGGTGGTAACGACATGCTTGCACTCCGGCCGGGTTTCGAGCGCGGAATGGAAAGCGGTGTTGTTCGATTCCGTGCCGCAACTGGTGAATACGATCTCGCCTGGCTCGCACCCGAGAAGTGCGGCGACTCGCTCGCGCGCCTGCTCGATCGCGTCGCGCACTTGCGCGGCAAATCGGTAACCGCTCGACGGATTGGCGAAATATTTCTCCAGAAACGGTCGCATCGCTTCCAGCACCGCCGGATCGATCGCCGTCGTCGCGTTATTATCGAGGTAAGTAATTTTCTCCGACGCGATCATGGAGGATAAATGGTATCTCTCTAGTTCGCCGATGTAAACCCGCTGTAGCGGTAAGCCGAGCCGATTGGAAGACAGGCATCTTGCCTGTCTCGGACGACGGGTATCGTGCCCGTCGAGGATCGCGGGAGCGACAAGCTGGAAGCATGTCGGCCGAGTCAGACTGGAAGCCTAACTTCCATCGAAATGGCTCCTCTTGCCGTCCGTTATCTGAAAGGCCCTTATTCCGGCGGTCGCGGCTCGTTTCCCGGATGTTTCGGGTGCTGATGAGTGTAGCGAAAATAAAGATTTCGGAGGTAAACCGGCAGGGGAAATAATGCGCTCAACACCCCGACCGAATCATGCCGGTAAAACGCGAAATAAATCAGCAGCAATATCGAGCCGATTGCGCTGCATTCCCAGAAACCAACCGGAATAATGCTCTTGCGGGCCCGTTCCGATGCGATCCACTGAATAATGAATCGCGCACCGAAAACGAGGTTGCCGCTCCAGCCAAGAATTTTCCAGCCATTGACCGTAACTCCTGCGATCGCTGCATCGGCAATCAAATGAAAACTGTGCATGGCGCGACGTTGGCGGAGAACGTTTGCCGTCGCGAGTCTTTTCCCGCGAACATTTTCGTTTAAGCTCCGCCGGTGGAATCGATCTGGGACCGGGCCAATCCGCAATTGCGCGATCTTGCGGTTTATCAACCGGGCAAACCAATCGAAGAGACTGCGCGCGAGCTTGGCTGCGAGCCGTCCGAAATTACCAAGCTGGCCTCGAATGAAAATCCGCTCGGTCCTTCTTCGAAGGCGATCGCAGCCATGCACGACGCCATCGAAAATGCACACCTTTATCCCGACGGCGGCGCATTTTACCTGCGCAACGCCATTGCCAAAAAGCTCAACGTCACTCCCGATCACATTATTCTCGGCAATGGTTCGAACGAAATCATCGAGTTGCTGGCCCACGCTTTCTTGGAACGCGGCGACGCCATCGTCACGTCCGAGCACGCCTTCGTTGCTTACAAAATCATCGCGCGCATTTTTGGCGCGGAGACGATCGAAGCGCCGAGTCGCGCTTACGGCCACGATCTCGATGCCATGCTCGATGCCGTTACCGGTCGCACCGAGCTGATTTTCATCGCCAACCCGAATAATCCAACCGGAACACTCTTATCGGCCAATGCGATCGAGCGTTTCCTGTCGCGGGTGCCGTCGCAAGTGGTGGTCGTGTTCGACGAAGCCTATTACGAATTCGTTGATCAAATGCCCGACACGCTCCGCTATGTGCGCGACGGGCGAAACGTCGTTGTGCTGCGCACCTTTTCAAAGATCCATGGACTGGCGAGTTTGCGCGTCGGCTATGGCGTCGCCCGGCCAGAATTGATTGAGGTGATGCACAAAACGAGACAACCCTTCAACGTCAGCGGCATCGGTCAGTTCGGCGCACTTGCGGCGCTGGCCGACGAAGAACATCAGCGTGAAACAAAGAGGATGGTCGATGAAGGGCGTGTCTTTTTCGAAAAGGAGTTTGGCACGATGAAGCTTCCCTTCGTACCGAGCGCGGCAAATTTTGTTCTGGTGAACGTTGGCGATGGTCTCGCGGTTTTTCGCGCCCTGCTTCAGCACAAAGTGATCGTGCGCGCGATGAAAGGCTACAACTTGCCGCAATGGGTCCGCATCACCATCGGAACGATGGACCAAAACCAGAAGTGCATTACCGCCCTCCGCCAAGTCTTGTAGCACAGGCAAGATGCCTATCTTCCTAAGCGCAAACCCGTCCGCCAATTAGGCCGTGCGTCGAATCATCAGCTTTAGTCCGGACCACACCTCATCGACCGCACAAACCTTTACATCGACAAGGCCCATCGGTAGCGCAACATCGCGAATCGTGTCTTCGGAAATATCGCTCTTTACCCCGGAACTCTTCTTCGGCCAGGACACCCAGATCACTCCGCCAGGAACGATCCTCTTCCGGTGGGATTCCAGTTTCCTTTTTAGGTTGGAAGCGGAGGTCGTGAAAAGATGCACCAAGTGCATATCCGATTTCGCCCTGCCGAGCCAGGTAACAACGACGTCGGCGGGCAACGCCAGCAAGGAAATGTAATTGCTGGGTCCATCATCAATGTAGGCGGACATTCCATTCTTGTAGCCTAGTTTCTTCCACAAAGGAGTGCCTGAATATCCAGCCATGCGCGAAACAACCTACCTCAAAAGCCTCAAACACCGATGCTCCTACTTCGCCCACAAATCCTTGATGGAAACAAGGGCGTAAACGTAATGCGGTTAAGGTACGGTTCGGGTTGAACGGAGCAAACCTGGCGGGATTGGAACTAATTGGCTAGAGATGCGGTCGGTTGCTGCGTGGTCGGAGTATGATATCGATATTACATGCCGATGGTGAAAGCCACCTGTTCTCTCGATGCCGTTTCGGCTTGAGGCTGGCGTGAACCGCTCAATTGTCCCGGGAGAAACGATCGCGGCCATTTCCACTGCGGCAGGCGAGGCGGCGATCGCGCTGGTTCGTGTTTCTGGCGAAGACGCGATTGGAGTTGCCGATAAAGTTTTTCGGGGAAAACAACGGCCATCGGATTTGCAATCGCATACCCAACAGTTGGGTGAGATCGTTGAAAACGGCGCTGTAATTGATCAGGCAATGCTGGCGGTGCATCGCGCGCCTGCGAGTTACACCGGCGAAGATCTGGTCGAGATCAGTTGTCACGGCGGCGCGCTGGTTACGGCCAAGGTTTTGGAAACATGTTTGCGAGCGGGCGCGCGCGCGGCCCGGCCCGGCGAATTTACCGAGCGCGCTTATCTCAATGGCAAAATCGATCTTACCCAGGCGGAAGCCGTCATCGATTTGATTCGCGCCCAGACTGACCTTGCCTTGCGCTCGGCCACGGAACAATTGTCAGGCCGGCTGGGCGAGCAATTTCGCAATCTGCGTCAGCGCTTAATCGAAATTATCGCGCACGTCGAGGCGTCGATGGATTTCCCCGAGGAAGGAATTTCGCCGGATGATGTCATTACGATTCGGGCTCGGCTCGAGTTATTACGGAACGAGATTGATAAATTAATCGCGACTGCTGAGACAGGGCGCATTTTGCGCGAAGGTTTGCGAGTAGTGATTTTCGGCGCGACCAACGCTGGAAAATCGAGTCTGCTCAATTGCATGCTCGGCTTCGACCGCGCGATTGTGAACGAGATGCACGGCACCACGCGCGATTCTATCGAAGAACGGATCAACCTGCGTGGCGTCGCCCTGCGTTTGTTCGACACTGCCGGCTTGCGTTCGCCGGAGAATTTGGTGGAACGTCAGGGGATCGAACGCACGCAACGCACGCTCGAAACAGCCGATCTGCGTTTGCACATTGTCGATGCCAACGCGCCGCGTCCGGCCGATTTCAGGACGAATCCGGATGAGCTGCTCACATTAAATAAGAGCGATCTGCCGGAACATGTGGACTGGTCGTCCACAGATGCGATCCGGATTTCATGTAAGACCGGAGCCGGTTTGCCGGAGTTGACAGACGAAATTTACAGGCGGATCGGCGGCGCGAAATTGAGTGCGGAAAGCTCGCTCGCGATCAATGCCCGCCATCGCGAGCAATTGCGCCGGGCCTCGGATGCGATCACGCGTGCGTTGGCCGCGATCGACGCCGGAGCCACCGCGGAAATGTTTGTCATCGATTTGCACCAAGCGCAGGACGCGATCGACGAACTACTTGGTGGTGGAGACGAAGAGGCCATCCGCGATGCCATCTTCAGTCAGTTTTGCATCGGTAAATGATTTACGAGCGCCTTCTCCGCCCCCTTCTTTTTGCGCTCGATCCCGAAAGCGCGCATCACTTCGCACTCGCGTTTTTGCGCATTGCCGGACCGTTGCTTTCAAAAGCGACTGACACCCCAGCGCCTGTGTCGGCGCTCGGATTGAATTTCCGGCATCGCATCGGGCTCGCGGCTGGTCTGGATAAAAATGGCGTCGCGCTGTCAGCGTGGGAAGCACTCGGATTTTCCTTTGTTGAAATCGGAACAGTGACGGCGCAGGCACAGCCCGGCAATCCGCGTCCGCGCATTTTTCGTTATCCAAGAGAACGCGCTCTCATTAATCGGCTCGGGTTCAACAATGAGGGCGCGGACGTGATCGCTAATCGTCTCAAGGAATTGCGCGACCGCGGCGGTTGGCCCGGCATTCCAGTCGGGATCAACATCGGAAAATCACGCGTCACGCCGATAGAACGTGCGGTTGAGGATTACCTATCTTCTTTTCGTAAACTGCGGACCGAGGCCGATTACGTTGCGCTCAACGTCAGTTCACCGAATACGCCGGGATTGCGCGAATTGCAGGGAGGCCAGCGATTGGATGAATTGTTACGTGCGATCAATGCCGAACGTGGCAACCTGCCGCTATTGGTAAAAATTGCACCTGATCTCGAACCGGCCGCGCTTAATGAGATTGTCGGCGTCTGTGAGGCCAACAATATCTCAGGGATTATAGCGACAAATACTACGCTCGATCATTCCGGCATTGATCGCGACGAAGAAGGCGGGCTGAGTGGCGCACCGTTGCAGAAAAAATCGACCGCGATCATCCAGGAAATCGCGAAGAAAACAAAAATTCCACTCATCGGATGCGGCGGAATTCTTGATGCCAGTTCGGCGCGGGAAAAAATCGAAGCTGGCGCGAAGTTGTTACAAATTTATACCGGGTTCATTTATCGCGGACCGAAATTAGTCCGCGAGCTTGGCTGCCTCTAAGTTGCACCGTCGTAAGTGGAGACGGAGCTCTGTGACGCCGGAACCGCCAGCCCGCCTCCGACCGGGCTCGCGCGAGCTCGCCCCTCCATGCATGCGCGCAAAATCCCGGCGAACGCCGAATCAGGGGGAGGAGGGGGATCATTATGTTGCGTTGGGCTGTGATTTTTCTGGTGATTGCGCTAGTGGCTGCGCTCTTTGGATTTACCGGGATTGCCTCGGCTGCGGCAGGAATTGCGAAATTTCTCTTTTTCCTGTTCCTAGTTATTTGCCTGGTGCTCTTTATCGCCGGAATGAGCGTGGCGAAAAAGCTCTAGAGTTGATCGAATGTAACGAGATTTAGGCCGAGGTATTAAGGAACACAGACCTCTGGTCTGTGCGCCACACAGGTCTCTGACCTGTGTCACTTCCGGCGCCCCAAGCGGATGGTTTTATCGACCGCATTCGGTTCAGCGGGTTGCAAGCCGCTGGCGCAGAGACTGGCAAACCTGTGTTCCGTTCGCCCAGCCGAGGCATGCCCAACGCGGAAATTGTAGGGTGTCTGTGCCAGACGCCGATTCAAACTAAAACACGGTCTCGCCGGGACGGTCTACAATCTATTTGAGCCAATGTGAGAAGTGGTTGGTGGAGAAAGCGAAAAGAGATCTACTGCTCACGTCGCACTATTCACGTCTCGCTACTTCAACCCCGTCTATGGGGTAAATGGCGCCCAAAATCCGTCGTCGGCAACATCAGCAAGCTGGGCGTAAGTTTCGGACGGGACGGCTGGGATTTGATCGACTGTCTGCGAACCGAAATCGTGCCCGAGCACATCCCTTCCCGTCGTGCAAAGGTTGGTTTCTCGTTTTAGATAGGCGGTCCAATCGGGGACGGATACAACCGAGCCGGGCTGCCTCTGAGTTTCGATTGCGTATTGATCGACGGCCGCTTCGATCAACCGCAGATCGTCCTTCACTCGCGAAGCTTGCGCTCGTTTCCGAGCCCGAAGCATCCCGGGCAGCGCGAGCGCGGCCAACAGCGCAATCACTCCGACCACAATCATGATTTCGACCAGGGTAAACCCTGCTCGCTCTTTTAGCCGGAACTGCACTCTTTTTGACATCTCTGGTGGTAGCCGCTGTTTGCGTGTCTCCTAAAATCTTAAAAGCAGATTCAATGCTGAAAGACCAAAGAATCTGGCACGGAGGTATCGTGTTTGTTTACAATAACTTATGGGATGGGAGGCCACTCGGGGCGTTATGGTAATTAGAGGTGTCCGGCCAGCTTTATGCTAGTAAGCCCGCACAACAATCTTGTTAGGTAACCTGGCGCGTCTTGGTTAGCGTGAAACCAAATCCGCCGTGCGATGTTTTCGCGTATCGGGCGAATCGATGCGCAGGCCAAGCTCCTGCAGCAGCTTCACATCGGCGGTGGCAGCAGGATTTTCCGCGGTCAGTAGTTTGTCTCCGAAAAAGATCGAGTTTGCGCCGGCGAAAAAACAAAGGGCCTGGCCTTCGCGCGTGATGCGCGTTCGACCGGCGGCAAGACGGACCCGGGCCCGGGGAATTGCGATGCGCGCGACGGCGACCAACCGGACCAGCTCGAAAATATCGACCGGCGGCACGTCGGCCAGAGGCGTTCCCGGCATCGCCATCAGGCAGTTAATCGGAACACTCTCCGGTTGCGGATCGAATTCGCTCAGGGCTTCGAGCATGCGCAACCGATCATCCGCGCTTTCGCCCATGCCGACAATTCCGCCACTACACACCGACATGCCGCTGCGTTGCACTGCCCGGATAGTATCGACCCGGTCTTGAAAGGTGTGTGTGCTAACGATTCTTGGATAAAAATCGGGCGAAGTGTCGATATTGTGATTGTAAGCGGTGACGCCGGCGGCTTTGAGTTTCGCTGCTTCCTTATCGCCGATTTGACCGAGGGTAACGCAAACTTCCATTCCGAGATGGCTGACTTGGCGCACGGCCTCGAGAACGCGCTCAAATTTCTCAGTGCCGTCGTGCACTCCGCGCCAGGCTGCCCCCATGCAAAAACGCGTCGCTCCCTGTGCCTGAGCTTGCTTGGCAGCCGATAGAATCCGCTCCAGCGGAAGCAAATCTTCGCGTTCGACGCCGGTAGTATAATGGGCGCTCTGTGCGCAATAAGCGCAATCCTCACTGCAACCGCCGGTCTTGATGCTGAGCAGCGAACAACGCTGCAGCGATTCGGCACGCCAATGCTCCAGATGAACGGCACGCGATTGCGAAATCAAATCGAAGAGCGGCTGATGATAGAGGGCGTGCAACCGATCAAAGTTCATTGCGCTCCGAGATTAAACGAAAGAATGACGAATGACGAATGTCTAATGACGAAGGAATGACGACACCCGAATGACAAAAAGGGCATTCGCGTATGGTTTCGTC
>Ga0137376_10002314_pt1 | contig 11309 bp, 10 predicted proteins | sample SagtaG_23_FD_104814 | JGI IMG/M metagenome (GOLD analysis project Ga0137376, IMG submission 104814) | Vadose zone soil microbial communities from Sagehorn Ranch, Mendocino, California, USA - Sage2_L_20_16 metaG | ecosystem: Environmental > Terrestrial > Soil > Vadose zone | place: USA...
AACGCCGATTACGTTCTTGTCGGCTATGTGCTGAGCGGACGCGTCGCGATCTCGTACGCCGTAGGCGAATGGGCTCGAGCATTTCCTCTCGAGTACATCTTCAAATCCTTTGGATCGTACTTCATTCGGCGGAAATATCGCGAGCCACTCTATCATTCCGTTCTCGAGCAGTACGTCCAGCTCATCACTCGCGAAGGGGTAACGCAGGGAATTTTCCCCGAGGGAGGACTCACTCGCGACGGAAAGCTGCGTCCTGGAAAGATCGGACTTCTGGATTACATCCTCGGCGTCGCGCGCGACGTGCAATATCGGAATCGCATTTATCTGGTACCGGTCGCGATCAACTACGACCGCGTTCTCGAAGACAGATCTCTTTTACGCGAGCTCGATCGCGCCGAGGGTCGCAAGCCTGCGCCACGGCTTACTCAGCTGCGCGAAGTGACGCGATACCTCTGGTGGAACTCGGCACGAATTGTTCTCCGGCGGTGGAAGCGCTATGGTCGCGCAGCGGTAACAGTCGGCGAGCCGTTTCATGTCGGCCCGTGGCTCGATGAACAGGATGCAAACGATCCCGGGATTTTCGCGATGCCGCGAGGAGATCGGCTCGCGCGCGTGCAGTCGTTGTGCGATGAGATGATGCTGCGAATTGGTGCGATAATTCCAGTCACTCCTGTACCGCTCGCCTGCGCAGCGATTCAGTCTCTCGACAGCGATTTTATTTCGCGAGAGAAATTGCTCGAAAGAATGAGCGAGATGCGCGACGTTCTCCTCGAGCTCAACGCGCGGGTCATTCGTGCGGAAGGCGGAACAGATGAGATCTTCGAGCGTGCGTGGAAGATGCTGCGAATGCGGAAGATGCTCGTGCGTTCAGGCGGTGGATACGCGGTGCTGCCAGACAATCGCGGCTTGATCAGCTACTACGCCAACAGCATCGCGCATCTTCTAGGACCATTCGAAGAGGGAGTGAGAGAGAGGGATTCACTGCCGTCGAGTAGAATATTGAGATAGGGAGAAAAATCATTTGCCGCGAAGACGCGGAGCAAAAGAAACGGCGCAGGGAGACCGTGAGACCGTGAGAACTGCGGAAATTTTTCCTTAAACGGCGCAACTGCGGGAATCACTCGCACGCAGTTACGCTGAAAAAAAAAGAAAAGAGGCGTAGTTGCGTTTTTCTCACGGTCTCACGGTCTCCCTGCGCCGTTCCGTTTGCTCCGCGTCTCCGCGCCTTCGCGGCAATCTCCCCTACTCGAACTGGACGGGCATTCCGCTCTTCACCATGGAGGACAGTCGCTCCGCATCCCAGTTCGTCAACCTCACGCATCCGTGCGAATTCGCGTAGCCGATCGTCTCCGGTGCCGAAGTTCCGTGTATTCCGTAATGCGGCTTAGACAGCTGTATCCATACAACTCCAACCGGAGAATTCGGACCCGGTTTTAGCTTTGCCGTCGGACGGGTGTCCGGAATTTCGTGCATCAACGCTGGCTGGTAATTGAACGAAGGATTGTGTGAGACTCCCGTCACGTGAAAGTCGCCCGTAGGCGATGGATCGTAGCCTGCGCCAAGCGTCGAGGGGAAATGCGCAACAACATTTCCGGATGCGTCGACACCGTGCGTCCAATATCCCTTCTTCGAGATAATCAGCTTCGCGATGCTCGACGAAGTCGCCGGCGACGACTCGGCAACGTTAGGAACCTGAAGAGACGTTCCTGCCGTTACGGATTGTAAGTCCACTCCGGGATTCAGCTGCTTCAGCATTTGCTCGCTCGTGTGGAATTTCTCCGCGAGCGCCTCGGCCGGTGATGAGTAGCAGAGACAATCGAGTTTTGCCTTCTGATACACGTTGTCCGGAATTTTCACGAACGGTCCTCTTATATCATCCGCTGTTACCTGGTAGCTCGTGATCACTGGACTCGTTTGTCCGGCGCCGGCGAGTTTCTCGTACGTCCCTTGATCGATCGAGCCGTTAACTGAATCCATTCCGTTGGCGACGCGGAACCAGTTCATCGCTTTCGTCGCGTTCTTGCCCCAGGTTCCATCGATGATTCCGGGAGAAAAACCGGCGCGATCGAGAAGTATCTCGAGCTGAAGCGGAACAGGGCCGCGGGTCGGGATCCGCGCGGGAAATCTTGTTGGCGTTGCAGCCGCGGATTTTGCGGTGATGTGTTTGAATCCAGTGTCGGTCGATAGAGGAGGCAGACTGTCCATCTGATTCGCTAGACCAGTCGTGTCGAGAGAGATGGAATCGCCCATCGGTACCGAAATCAGCGAATCCGGAACTGCAGCCGTTGTCGCCGGCGCCGCCGTCGTCGTGTCCGCTTTCCTTGATCCCGATTTTTCGACAATGCACGCTGAAGCAATGAGCGCTGCCGAGAAGGCAATGCCGCGCAAAGCGACGACATGGTGTGTTTTGTTCATGCGGCTGAGAGATTCAAGATCGAGGCCGCCACCATAGATTGACGGATGGAGTTACGAGCATCAGTTGACCCGAACCATCCTAACCCTCTATATTTCAAGGCTCTACAGCCTCCGCGCGAGGCATGTTTTTTAGTCTCGATTCACAGTTAATGCCGACAATCAACCAACTCGTCCGTCAAAGCCGCAGAGACGTACAGAAAAAAGAGAAAGCACCAGCCCTCAAGCAGAATCCTCAGAAGCGTGGAGTCTGCACTCGCGTTTATACGACGACGCCCAAAAAGCCGAACTCAGCGCTTCGCAAAGTCGCGCGCGTTCGTCTCACCAACGGATTCGAAGTCACCGCCTACATTCCAGGTGAAGGACACAATCTCCAGGAGCACTCGATCGTGCTCATTCGTGGTGGTCGTGTGAAAGATCTTCCGGGCGTTCGATATCACATTGTCCGCGGCTCGCTCGACGCGTCAGGGGTGAATGGTCGCAACAAGAGCCGCTCCAAGTACGGCACCAAGAAGCCGCGGGATGCGGGAGGGAAGAAGTAAATGAGTCGCCGCAAAAAGTCAGTCAAGCGCGGGATTCTTCCCGACGCGCGCTATGACAGTCAGACCGTGTCGAAGTTCATCAACGCGATCATGTACGAAGGAAAGAAGTCCACCGCCGAGCGGATTTTCTACAGCGCGATGGATCTCGTCGAGAGTCGCACGAGTCAATCCGGTGTCACGGTGTTCAAGCAGGCGCTGACCAACCTCAAGCCTGCGGTCGAAGTGAAGAGCCGGCGAGTTGGTGGAGCAACGTATCAGGTTCCCGTCGAGGTTCGTCCCGACCGGAGAACGGCGCTCGCGATGCGCTGGTTGATCACGTTCTCGCGCAGCCGCAACGAGAAGTCGATGGCGGAAAAGCTCGCGGCCGAAGTGATCGCTGCATCGAAAGGCGAAGGAAACGCGATCAAGAAAAAGGAAGACACTCACCGCATGGCAGAAGCGAACAAAGCGTTCGCGCACTATCGCTGGTAGCACCGTAAACATAGTTGTTAGCTCACGCCTCGCCTTGCGGTCTTCGCAGAGCGAGGCGTTTTACTTACAAAGTTGCCTTTCCCTGTTCGATGAGTCCCCCCAGTACGGATCCGTTTAAGCAGTTTTCCCCACTGGGAGCCAACCATGGTAAAGAACAAGAAGGGCTTCACATTGATCGAGCTTTTGATCGTCGTCGTGATTATCGGCATTCTTGCTGCGATTGCGATCCCGAAGTTCGCCAACACGAAGGAAAAGGCGTACCTCGCGTCGATGAAGTCCGATCTTCGCAACGGTGCGACCTACGAAGAGAGCTACGCCGCAGATAGCGCAGGCGCATACTTCTCAGGCAACGGCACGGCACAGGGCTTTACGCCGTCGCAGAACGTGTCGGTTACGTTCACCGCGGTTGCCGGACCGCCGGCAAGCTGGACAGCACTTGCGACCCACACGCTGACCGCGAAGACCTGCAGCTCCTCGGCAAACGGTTTGATCAGCTGCACCTGATTACGAGTACGCAGCAAAAAAGGCCCTCTCGATAGAGAGGGCCTTTTTGCGTAATGTGAGTGGGTGAGGTTGAAACCCATCAGTGGAGATTTCGAATGAAGTGTTTTTCGCGTGTCTTCGGCGTTCTGGCAATCTCATTGATTCCAATCACCGCTTCTGCTCAATGGATATCACTCGGGCTTCGCGGGAGCAGCGGCATTCCGACGGGTGCATTCGCGGAAGACCAAAGCTCGAGCAGCGCAGCGGTAGCCATCGGCGCGAAAAATGGTTTTGGCTATGGACTCGAGGCGGGCGCCGGCATTGGGCCCATCGGCGCGTACGCGGGATTCGATCACATCAAGTTCGATTGCCAGGTGACCAGCTGCTTCGACGAGGGAAGTTACACGCTTCAGGGAGCGAGTATCGGCATCAAGCTCTCGTCGCACGGATTCAGCATTCTCCGACCATTCATTAAAGGTGGAGTGACGTTCAACAATCTCCGTGGCAGCTATGGCTCATCATCGAATAGTCTGAGCTCCAACAGAGCGCCCGGATATGAAATCGGGGCGGGCGTGGATTTCTCATTGATGGGATTGATCGGACTGTCGCCGCAGGTTCGGTATGTCGGTCAGAATCTCAAAGTCAAAGTGCCCGGCGTTTCGTCACCCAGTTCCGACGGACAGGGAGTGAATTATTTGACTTTCGATGTGGGGCTCACTTTCCATACTCCGTACACGCTTTTCGGAGCGAAACGAGCTCGCTAGAGCTGTTCTCCTAGGCTCTCCGGCTCTCTCGCTTCCTCTCGGCAGCTGCATATCTGAGCGGAGCAGGGGTAGTCGCTTTCTCCACAAGTCCCAACAATGCGTCGACAATCAAAGCCAGAGCGGCTGCAGGGAGAGCACCCGACATTATCAACCTCGTGTCCGCGAGGGCGAGCCCCGTCGCGATCGGCTCTCCCAATCCGCCGGCACCGATGAATGCCGCAAGCGTTGCCGTTCCAACTGCAATTACTGCGGCTGTGCGGATTCCCGAGAGAAGAGTCGGTGCGGCCAGAGGAAGCCGCACTTGTCTGAGAATCTGGCCCGGTGTCATGCCGAGTGCTCGTGCTGCGTGAACTGCGTTCGGATCGGCGTCGCGCACACCGGAATACGTGCTTCGCACGATCGGATAAAGTGAATACAGCCACAGCGCGATGAGCGCGGGCCACACACCGATTCCAATCAACGGAACCATGAATGCAAGCAGTGCGAGACTCGGAATCGTTTGCAGCAATCCAATCGCTCTTATCACCGGCTCCGCGGCGCGCCCCGCATAGTCGAGCCACAGTCCGAGAGGAATCGCGACCAGAATCCCGGCGAAGAGCGCAACGGAAACAAGGAGTAGATGTCGCATGACCGCCGCACCAAGAGTCGCACGATGCGCCCACATGTACTCAGCGAATGACTCACCACTCTTCGGCTCCGCAGGCGTGGCCTGGCCTGTTTTCGTTGCGGTGAGTCCAAGTGCGATGAGCTCGGATCGCGCGATTGCATCGACCGGCTCTCGATTCACCTCGAGCCTCGCGTTGAGCTTTCTCATCGTGGTGACGTCGATTCTGTCACTCAATTCAGTCAGTGCAGCGATTGCTGCCGGCTGCTCGCGCTGCAGTCTCGTGCTCACAACGGCAGCCGCTTCATACGGCGGAAAAAATCTTTTGTCATCGCGTAGAACGACCAGGTCGTAGCGAGCGATGAATCCGTCCGTCGAATAACCGTCGATGACATCGACCGCTCCGGACGCAAGCGCCTGATACTTCACTGCCTGCCCGAGCGGGCGTACGCTCCGGAAAGAAATTCCGTACGCGCCGCGCAATCCCGGAAGTCCATCTTTCCTCTCGATGAAGTCGGCGGTGAGCCCAGCTGAGAGCTGTGGTGCCGTGCGCGCGAGATCGCTCAACGTTGCGAGTGAATAGCGCTGCGCCGTCTCGCGTCGCACAGCAATCGCATATGTATTCTCGAAGCCGAGCGGCGGTAGCCATCGCACTCCGAAGCGCGACTGAAATTCTCTGTTGACGCGGTTGAAGACTGCAATCGGATCGCGCTGCGGTGGCTCATGAAGCACAGCGAGAAGTCCGGTGCCTGTGTATTCCGGATAAACGTCGACGGAACCCGATCGCACCGCCGCGAACGCGACTTCAGTTGCGCCGAGTCCTGGTCGACGATCGGCCTTCAGTCCGCGGGCCTCGAGCATCTGCGCAAACAGCTCGGCGAGTATGAACGATTCTCCGAACGGCTTGGATGCAACGACGACGGGGCGCTGTGATGATCGAGCTTGCGTTTGCGCGCGAGCAGCCAGTGTCGGCTGCGCAAAACAAAGAACCGCGAGCGCGAGGTTTCGAGCTCTCACGATACGACGTCCGCGTAGGCAAGCAACCGCTGTACATACTCGGTGGCCGGTGCCCCGCGTAGCGTTGAAGCGTCGGCGACTTGTTCGAGTTTTCCTTCGCGCAGAACTGCAATGCGATCTGCAAGGAAGAACGCTTCGCGAAGGTCGTGTGTCACCAGCACAGTGGTTGGCCGCGTTCTTTCGCGGATGCTTTTCAGCTGACGCTGGAGCTCCGCGCGCGTGATTGCATCGAGCGCTCCGAAAGGCTCGTCGAGTAAAAGCAGTCGCTGCCCAGCGGCGAGCGCGCGCGCCATTGCAACGCGTTGTCTTTGACCCCCCGAGAGCTCGTGGGGCCAACGCGTGCCGATTGTGTTTGCGTCGAAGCCGACCGCGCCGAGAGCTTGCTCCGCGCGAGAAGTCGCATCAGGCATTCCTTGCAGCACCGGCACGAGCGCCACATTTCGCACGACCGTCCAATGCGGAAGGATTCCTCCGTCCTGCGGCACGTATCCAATAGCGCGTCGCAGTGCGACCGCATTTACAGACCGCGTCTCGCGTCCATCGATCTTGATCGTGCCCCCGTCGGGATCGAGAAGTCGATTGATGGATCTGAGAAGAGTGGTTTTGCCCGATCCACTTTCTCCAACCAGCGCCAAACATTCCGAAGGCGCGATGGAAAGGCTCACATGATCGAGCGCCACCACCTCTCCGTGACGCTTGGAAACGTCGACTATCTCAACTGATGCGCCGGCTTCAGCTCCAGTCATCGCCGGGCGAACGACCCTGACGCGTGTACTTCTCGAAGAATTCTTCGGCCAGCTCGATATCTGATGGCGCGATGTACTGCGTTGGAAATACTTCACACCCTGCGATCGCCATGTCGACCAATCGAATTGCAGTATCGCGAATTTGCGCGTTCGCGAGACCTTCCTTTCCCGCGATATCGAGAGAAGGTGCGCCTTGCTCGGCGAGAAGAGCATTCGCAGACTGAGCAGCGACATCGTCGTACACCAATCCCGCGACAAACGCGATCGGCGCAGCGACCCACTCTGGCGCGATGGCGTCTGCGGAGCGCAGCTCGAAGTATCGCCGTGGACGCACCTCCGGAAAGAGCGTGCTCAGATGCAGCTCCCAATCTTCGATTGTTGGATTGCCGCCTCGAACCCATGCATCGAAGGAATCAAAATCTTCGATGTCTGTGCGCATCATCGCTCCTGCTCCGAGTGCGAATGCGAGATATCGCTCCTCCGGATTGGCCGTATCTACAGGCAAACCTGTACGACTTTTGTCCAGCGTGCGCCACAGGTGAGCGCGATAGCTCTTGTGGCCGGTCGCACTCCCCGCGTAACGAGGAGAGTTTGCGAAGATCGCGGTCACATATGGAGCGATCGCATTCAAGAGCGACCATCGCTCATGCGGATTGGGACCCGCGTCGACGTTTATCTGCAGAGATGCAGTCTGCCGCATCATTCTTGCCCCGGACGGCCCGATCGAATTGAAATAGTCAGTCATCCGGGCATATCGCGGGCGGTGCATTTGCAATGGAACGTCAGCGATCTCGTTGTATGGATCGACACCGACTGCATCGAGAGAAATACCTTTGCTGGCAAATGCGCCTGCGAGAAGCTGTGCCGTGCATTGCAGGTCGCGAATGAGTGTCGAGGCGCTATTTGACGGCGCGCTGCTCACCTCGATTTGTCCACCTGGCTCGAATGAAATGCGTCCGCCAGCGGGCAGTGCCCATGATGGTGGATCGTCGCCAGCGGGGATCTCAGTCCATGCAGAGCGTCGACCGATTTGTTGCAGCGGCGCGAGTGAGCTGCCGCGAATCAAAACAGGACGGTGAGTTTCCGCATCGAACGGAATCAGCTCGAGCTCGGCACCAATCGCCAGCGACGGGGGATTCGCGGTCGAGGGAGCGAAAAGCGATTCGACGCTGGCGCGCAGCAGCTTTTTGTCGAGCGACGTCAGCCGATTCCCCGGAGCGCCTCGCCGACAGCGAGCGCGAACATTCTATCCTCGTCGGTGATCCACGTATCGAGGCAAAGGCCGGCTCGGCGAAACAGCGCGTTGATTGCAGCGCGGTCATACTTGCAGCTGAGCTCAGTGCGAATTGACTCGCCCGCCGAGATTTGAATTTCCCCGATTTGCGGAATCGAGACGATTTGCTCCTCGAGGGAATCGAGATGCATCTCGATCCGGTGTCGTTCACCGTCGTAAAACGCGCGGTGGCGAAATGCATCCAATTCAAAATCAGCGCCCAGCTCGCGGTTCAGAACACGAAGCACGTTGAGATTGAATTCCGCTGTTACGCCAGCGTCGTCGTTGTATGCTGCTTCAATCATCGCGACATCTTTCCGGAGGTCGGCACCCAGCATGAAACGATCACCGGGACGCATGTGACTCGCGATGTTCGCGAGAATTTCAACCGCCGCATCGTCATCGAAATTTCCAATCGTGCTCCCAAGGAATGCGAAGAGCGCGGGGCGATCGAGGGCGGGCAAGGGGAGCTCTCGTGAGAAATCACCGACGGCCGTTGTCACTTCGAGTCCGTCGTACCTCTCGCGCAGGCGGCTTGCACTTTCTTCCAGAAATTCCCCACTCACGTCTACCGGCACGTATTGCGCGGCGCTACCGGCATCCATCATCGCGTCGAGTATCACGCGCGTTTTGCTCGCGCTTCCTGCGCCGAGCTCCACGAGAGAGCGTGGACGAAGCTGTGCAATGAAGTCAGGAATCTCGGATTCGAGGAGCTTCCGCTCGGCGCGCGTGAGATAGTACTCGGGCAGCTCCGTTATCCGCTCGAACAGCGCGGATCCCTGCTCGTCGTAGAAATACTTTGGATCGAGCTCCTTTTGCGGCTGCGAGAGTCCGCGTGCTACGTCACGCAACAGCTCCGACTTTGCGTGAGAAGGTCCCGAGCCGTTCGAACGTTCAGCCATCGGTGGCGCAGCGAAATCCGCTGAAGATCTGTCGGCGGATTGGATAATCCCAATTGCGGAACGTATTGCGAATTGCCCCTGGTCGAGTGGCCCATGATCCGCCTCGAAGAACCTTGTACTCGCTGCCGAAGAATGCTTCGGAATATTCACGATATGGGAAACTTTCGAATCCGGGATAACCATTGAAATCGGAGGAAGTCCATTCCCACACGTCGCCGATCATTCCGTAGCAACCGGCCGGTGAAACATTGCGTTCATACGCGCCGACGGGTGCCGTGTCGAACGACAGCTGATCGACGTTCGCATCGCGCGTGGTCGGCTCGTTGTCGCCCCATGGAAAACGCAGTGGGTGGCGTGACGGGCTCGACGACGCCGCGACTTCCCATTCAAACTCGGTGGGCAATCGCTTGCCGGCCCAGCACGCGAACGCGTCAGCTTCATGGTAGCAGACGTGACAAACCGGACGTCGCGGATCAACGGGCGCGGTGCGATCCATCGTTCGGACCATCCAGTTGTCCCCGTCACGACTCCAATATTTCGGCGACGCGGCTCGACTCTCCTCGAGCCAGACACGACCGGACTTCGACCACAATCGCTTATCCTGATATCCGGCGTCTTTCATGAACTCCATGTACTCGCCGTTCGTCACCGGTGCGCGGTCGATTCGAAATGCAGAGAGAGTCACCGAGTGCTGCGGACGCTCATTGTCGTACGCTGCCGAGCGATCGTTAGTGCCGATTGAATACTCGCCTGCGGGAATCTCCACCACTCCGTGAGGTAGCCGGTTAGACGGTACAGCATCCGGAATGGCAATCCTTTTCGGCGGATGGTAAGCCTTCCCGAGCTTGAGCTGTAAAGTTTGCAAGATCGTTTCGTTGTGCTGGTACTCGTGCTGTAGCACCATGTCGTAAACGTATCCGCCGGCGAGAAGTGGATTGGAATCATCGAGGTCGGTTCGCTCGAGCCGATCGAGAACTTTCTCTCTGATCTCGTCGAGTCGCTGACGCATCTCAGCGAGAGGCGGAATCGGCAAGCTCGCTCGTGTGGCGCGCGGATTCTCGAATGGATTGTAAATGCCGGGCATCTCCGAGAATTCGATTTTTCCGTCGAGGTTTTGCGTCAGCCAAAGCTCCTCGAAATGCGCGATATGACCGAGGTCCCAGAGAATTGGACTCATCAGCGGATCGTGCTGGCGGAGAAGATCCTCGTCCGAAAGTTCTTCGACGAGCAATAGCGTCCGCTCGCGCGCTTCGGCGAGCCGAGCGGCGATGGTCGGTCGGAGGTCGTTGGATGAAAGGACGGTGGCGGTCATCGGAAGAATAAAACTACACAACGGATTGCGGACTGCCGATTAACTACGTACGGTACCGCGCTTTGTATTTGTACGTGCACGCTTGTAGCTTGGATTGGAAGGACTTGGGAAGGGAATGGATGTGATCCGCGCGCGCCTGGCACGCACTCCGTCACTGCTCGTGATAGCAGCCGTAACCGGCTTGTCCCTTGCTTGCGCACGGGTTGTGCCGGTGGCCCAACCTCCGATTGCAGTCGACGCTCAAACAACGCGATCGGTTGGCAAGCGCGTCGTCGCAATAGAGCCCTCTGTAAAACCCGAGAAGCCATCCGACAGTGTCTGGACAATCGAATCCGGAGCTTACGCGGGACTCAGAGTTCCCCTGCAGTTCGAAGCGGCATTCGGAGCGCGCGGAAAGCGAGAGCATTTCTGGCGACTCGCAACCGGTGCGCGCAGCACCAGCGCAATCGTCGGTTGGAAGAGCACGCGGTATCCGATCCCCATCGCATTTCGTCACAAAGGATTGTCTCGCGCAATTTCGCCAAGTGATTCCGGTGCTTTCTGGTCGATAATCGCGCAAATGAACGCCGATTTTGGAGTCGATCTTTTTCGCCCGGCGACGATCGGCAACGAAGATCCGCCAGATATGATCGTCGTCGACCTCGGCGATATGAGAAGCACGGATGGATTGAGTCGCGAGACCTGGACACCGTGGGGCGAGCTGTTCGATGTACGAGTGACGTTTAACGATGTACAGACGCTGCACGATCGCCGAGTGGTGACGCACGAGATGATGCACGCGCT
>Ga0137376_10002319_pt1 | contig 11300 bp, 12 predicted proteins | sample SagtaG_23_FD_104814 | JGI IMG/M metagenome (GOLD analysis project Ga0137376, IMG submission 104814) | Vadose zone soil microbial communities from Sagehorn Ranch, Mendocino, California, USA - Sage2_L_20_16 metaG | ecosystem: Environmental > Terrestrial > Soil > Vadose zone | place: USA...
CGGTGGTGCGAGGCGCAGTAAAACAGCGCAACCTGTAACATGCAATCGCCGAGCGGCCGTTAAGTGCAAAACCTGCTTCCGGTTGGATGGCATGAACCGAGTAACGGTGACAAAGGCATGAAACCTGGAAGAGGACAGCCGAGGACTACCGATGCGAAAGGGAACCGAGGATTCTTTGATCGGAGCAGGAGAATTTAGACTCGACGGAACATCTCCCAGCCGATCCCGAAGGGCCTGCAGCACCGAACACCTAGGTCCATTATGGAGTGCGGCCTTGAGTAGTAATTCCGCGACGTCGGTTCGGCCAAGATCGGCCCGGGCGGATTATCCCTTCCTTCAATTCTCTCGTTCCCACATTCAAACTTACTCCTCGCCAGAATCGCCACACTGGCTCTAATCACTCACAGACACCTGAACCGCCTCCTTTCCTCTATTTCTGTAGCGTCCGATAATGTCGTAATCTCTAGACCTCGAAAACAACTCGCCGTTCCCACCAAGTCCGCGCTATATCATACCTCACCTCACCCTAGTCTCAGTATCCTAAATTTCTGTCGCGCAACAGCTAATATATGCACGCGCGCTCTGTCGGGCCGAGCACCCGCAAGTACTCTTACGCCTCTCCGGGCGCGTGGCGCGTCTTTTCCAACCGCTGCGGAGCGTGGATGGCTTCAAGTCGACGACACCGATGAAAGCAACTCGCATGTTTGCACGAACAACGAACAAGACAGATTCGACTGGCGCTTGAGAGCGCAGTCTCGCTCCAGAAAACCGCCAGACAGGCCTCCTCGAGGTTTTATTAAACGAAATCAGCCGCCAAACGTTGATGTGCAGATAGATGAACCATACTATGAGGCAATCACAGCATACAAGGACAGGTACGGTTTGATCCTATTCATCTCTACTTTTCGCCGACGTAACTAGGTTTAATCCCTTGTTGACCTTCGAGCAAACTGAAGCGGAGGCAACTTTGAAAGACCGACTATCAGGCTGGCCCCTCGACCGTCTTAGAGAAGAAGGTTATTGTCTCACTGGTGTTTCAGCGTTCTGGCTTCAAGCTACCCAGTTTGGTCGTCCCGTCGCGTCATTTATCCTCGGTCCCGGCGTTGTCCTTCCCGACCATCGCTTCGAGTATGAATTCATTTATGCTCCAAGCCCCTTTGCTGATTACCAATGTTTACAGCACCGGTACCCAAGTGCTTGTTTCACGCATAGATCCACTACAAGAGACACCGATTCATGGCTCTGTCGTGGCTAACGATGGCACTTCAGTCAATGTTTCCTTCACAGAACGGTACGAAATCGACGAAGGCGTGTGGCGCCTCGATGTTGGTATTTCCAACCTTATCTACGATCGTATGCGTGTTGCCCTGGCTCGACTCAACCACGATGTCCGTCTGCAAGAGCCGAATTTTGTTCCCAATGACCAAGAGACAATTCTACATGGAACGCATCTGCGGGATGTTCTTCTGAGATCATTTTCGCCCGAGCATGCACATCTTCCCCAGATGCTGCAAGCACCAGACGATGTTGATTACCCGTCACATCAGAAACTGGATCACGGAAGCACCGTTGGCAAGGGACAAGGTGGATATGAACACATGGGTGCATTCAGGGACGACATGCGAATCCAAAGCTGGGCGAGGAGATATGCGGAGATCGATCCCGTGATGGTCGAGGGTGATCCAGATCTAAGCGGATTGAACAGAACGCAGATCAGGGCGCTTGCTACGATGATTGGGCAGAGAATCAGCCTGATACAAGGGGCAAGTCGTTACCTCTTCCGTTGCGAGAATCGCCAGCTCACGTCATTGGTTGTCAGCCTCCGGGGACAGGGAAGACGAGAACTATTATCGAGGCTGTCAAGCTCTTGAAAGTACGTGGATTTCCTATCTTAGCACCCGCTGCTCAGTTGGAGAACATCAGGTTCATTTCGAAGTCCCTCATCCCGTTCTTGTTTGCACGTACACCAACGTCGCTGTTGATAATTTAGTTGAAGGCCTTGTTGCTGCTGGCGTGAAACCGTTACGCGTCGGTTTTGGCGAGAAAGTCAGATCTTCTTTGCTGAAACACACGCTAGATTACCAGATTGAGATGCATCCTTTGCAAAAGGTGTTGGCGCCAATTGTAAAAGAAGAGAAAAAACTTGAGGGGCGTATACGTGATATGACTTCTGCAGTTTCAAGTGCCTGGGCAAGCGCAACTTCTGATGCAAAGGCGCAAAAAAAATATGAAAATTTGCAGATAAAGCATGCATCACTAGAACGGCAAATATTCGCAGTCCGAAGGAGGATATATGCCACTGAGCAGGATATGTTGCAAAGCATCGTGAAAAAGGCCGATGTGGTACGCAGAACGTTCTTTACTCGTTGTTCTCCTGATAATGTTTAAAAGATATGCACTACATGTGTCTCGTCTGCATCCGCTGCTCTTAACGTTGTGGACTTCCCGGTTGTGTTTCTGGACGAGGCATCCATGTCTACAGAGCCTGCGTCCTTGGTTCCACTGATGAAAGGCGTATGTCTCAATTCTGCTGTGATATGATCTTGTCCTAATGCCTACTAGTCGCGTCATGTTTCGCTTATCGGTGACCATAAACAACTGCCGCCGGTTATTCAAAGTCGTGAGGCAGTAAAAGGGGGCTTGGGTATGAGCCTGTTCGAGCGGCTGACAGAGGAGGGTGGTGCGTATGTTATCACATTTAAAACAAGACAGAAGCTAACGCTAAATTATTAGTTGTCCCTTCGTTGATGCTCGATATTCAGTATCGCATGCATCCGGGGATCTCGCGCTTTCCGGCAACCGAGTTCTACAACTTGTCACTGATCGACGGGACAATTGACGCTTTTGGAAATGTCCATCCACATCTATGTCCGCCCAACTCCCAACATTTACGGGAAAATGAAACAGGACATCGACCACCTGTTATTTTCTTGGACCATGCCGGTATCGAGTCTTTCAAGGACAGAAGTCGAGTCAATTACAACGAGGCTCATATAGTCGTCAGCATAGTGGAAGACCTCTTACTAAATAACCCGGTGTGTTGACATGGCTTCAGAAAAAACGATGCATCTCCTGATTTGCTACCCTCAGGAATTGCAAGGCAATGGCATTGGCATAATTGCCCCATATGTTGCGCAAGTTTCTCTGTTAACAAGGCTGCTAAAGCGGGATGCAAAGCATCAAAAACGGATCATCGAAGTTTTGGGAGACTATCGAGCCATGCAACTCGCCAACATTGAAATAAAGACGGTAGACGGTTTTGAAGGACGAGAAAAGGAAGTCATCATATTCTCGACCGTACGGAACAATACGGGAGGACACATTGGATTTCTTGCCGACAGACGACGGCTGAATGTGGGATTGACAAGAGCAAAAAGAGGGTTATTTGTCGTCGGCAGCATTACCACGCTAAAGGCGGGCAGGAGACGGACCGCCGTTACGCAACTAGATGGCAGTGAAGTCGTTGCGAAGAGCGGAAAGGGGGCTGAGTCGTGGAGGCGATATGCAGACTTTCTGACTGCTCAGGGTCTGGTGATTAGGCTTTCTGGGGATGCTCTCAACCGGGCGCTTTACGGGAACTTGCAAGCGGCTCGAACAATTGCAACAACATGATTTCCTTCAGCCGAAATTTCCCTAGCGTCGGGAGGTGATCATCGCTCATGTGCTGCAAGATGATTCGCAGATGCAACCTTGTGTTTTTTTCTCAATTTTTTTCCGGATCTCGTTCGACATGCAAAAGCCGCTTTCACCGCAAGCAGACAGTTTTGAGGGTTGTACCTGAAACCCTTCAATTTATTTACTTCGGACCCGATATCCGAGTCAAGGCCGCGGATTTGCAGACTAGGCATCCAGATGGAGACGCACAATACTTGTTCAGCGCATATGTTGGAGCCAGAGACAACGGTCTAAAGATGAAGAAGACATGGTCACCAAACGTCGGTAGCTTTTGCACGTACACTCCGATGATGTCGTAAATTGTGGATGTCATAAAGGATTCAATTTATGTGACGTGTGCGTGCCCTAATCTCCATGGGATAATGGTTGTGAAGCAACGAAATCAAGTATAAAACAGTGATGGGGTGCCAGAAAAGGGTGACAGGCAACTCGGACGGCGTTTCTTGCTGGGCGGATGATGGACCGGTGATAGCCGAGGCGACATAGTCTCGGCATCTGTGTTCCATGAGAAATTCAGGGTGTTCCTCGGCGCTACGAATGGAAATAGTCTGATAAACTTGGTTCCATGTCTCGATCAACGACGCTCCAACGACAGACTGCAGCAAATGGGCAGCACAAGGAACAAAACGAGCACTAGCGAGATTGCAGATTGCAGTAGAAGATCCAGGCAATCTGATCCTGGGTAAGGGATGCCCAATGCGGTGAATTTGAAATTGGCGAGACTTTGCGGGATTTGTAATTTTAAGATCTGCAAACCTATTAGGCGCTGAATACGCAGAGGCAAACAAATCGCTGCAATCTCCATGCAATTCTGCGGACCCTGGCTCGGTGGTGGAGGCGGTGGTGCTAAAACCCATTGGAAAACAACACCCTGTCGCACCCGTCCCTCAAGCGCCTCCTCTGTCTTCCGTTACCGCGCAGCCCGCCAGCACCTCTCGCAACGAAGATCATTGCTTCTCTCGTCACTTCAGACACGTCCTAAATTATCAATCACGATTCGGTGATTTCTCCGCTCTCAGCTCTCTGCGTAATCCTTACGCCTATAACGGGTCACCAAGTCTCCCAAAATATCCCTGCTCTTAAGGATCCTGTTCGATTGTACGCCTTGCGACGATCTCCCATCAACTCTCTTCTACTCTTCCTCAGCTATCAATATCACCTCTCTTGACAAGCCGTGGGCGGATTTAACCCCCCGTTCTTGTCCGTCTTTCCCTCTCTTATCCCTCGGCTTTACTGCGGGTACACGAAAACATAACGGTGTCAAACAGGAATGAGTCCAGCGGATTTTCGCGGTCCCCTCTTTATGGACGATCTTCTTTCCCGCCTCCAGGATATGAATATCTCCTCTGCCTTTCCCCAGTATTCCTCCAGCGATTCTCCCTCCTTGGCCCTCTCGAATGGCCCCTCAACTCGCCCTCTAGACGGGCCTTTCGCCATATCAATGTCTTTCCGCTACCCATCCAAAGAATCGGACCAAGAGTTTCCCACTGTCATCGACACTTTCGCGCCCAAGCCTTTAGCGCACGATCTATCCCCTCCCTCGTCTGCGAGCAGCGAGCGGGGTTCAACGTCACCTCCCCACAGATCAGATCAAAAGTCCGTGTTCGATGCATTCGTCGCGACGCGTTCTCGAGTTGTCCAGGTAAGTGGCGTTCTCGTTACGTTGGTTCTTTTCTCATGCGTAATGGGCGTAGTTATCTAATTTGCCTGTTTTGGCACAATCTTTTTTATCCGCTGTGTTTCTCCCGCAAAACGTACGTTTCCAGAATCCGGGTTCCGTCAGAAGCTTTATGGTTATATACAGCAGCACCCCACCCTAGGAAACGTCCCTACACCCGTTTCACTATGGACTTCAAGGGATTCGGGACCGAATGATTGCGTATGGGCGGTGTTTAAAACTCACAAGGAGGTGAGTTTACCTTTGTATTTCGCTTTCGTTCCGGCACGGCGTTCCGAATCGGTGCCTATACTCTCCCGTGTGACTTTTCTCGAGCGCCCCTTCTTCCTTTTCGAGCGACGCCGCCAGCACGTGTTTCAGCGCTACTGGTCCAGCCCGGTGCGCAGTAAATACGGAGATTACGGGGCATTTCTCACACCGCCCGCACTTTGTTCTGCTCCCAGGCCTTTTTCTATAACAAGTTCTCATCATGTCTCCTGGTTTTAGGCGTGTGCGGTTCTTTCACTTTCCGGTCCTGCCATGACGGTCACGGGCGCGCTCGAGAGCGATCTCGAACCCTACCACAAGCTGCAAGCCTTTAAATTAAAAACAGGGGACCTTTCTCACGTCGCGGAATCTCAAGTCCCGACGCCATCAAACCTGCATCATTCGTCACTGCCTTCCACGCAACCGACGTCTTCCCAGCATATCTCGCCCCATGTTAATCGACAGGTAACTTTACGCTCTTCTTCCTCTTACCCAGACCTTCGTATGGCTGGTCAATCGACGGTTGAAAGGATTCCAATGCAAAAACATGACTATACGATCTCGAGTAACCCACCAAATCCAAGATCGAACTTCAGAATAGGTGATTGGATGTAAGTCGTGCCTTCATGTCAATCTGTCTTGGTCTCCATGTCGTCGTTTCACTCGTATTCGATCTGAGATTATCGCAAAGCGATCCGCGATCGGCTCGAAAACATTGATTTGAAATCCCCGTACTGAATCGAGTTTTCTTCCAGATGTTCATCTCCGAAATGTGCCGCCCATAATTTCGGGTGCGTGTGATTGTTTCATCATCTTTTCTTCTCGTCCTGCTCTTCACGGTGATGCTGACAGACTCGTTTCCTTGTATGATCTTGCACAGGCGCAATCTTGTGTGTATTGGCTGCGGATGCCCTCGTAACAACAACAGTATGACGCCGTTGCAATATCCTATTCCAAGCCAACCAGGAATTCGCACTGTTTTGTCACCACGGTTTACTTCACAAACCAGCTACTCGCCACAGCCCCTCCCCGGCTATCCATATCCCAGTTCCCCGTCAACCACGTCGTCTCCAAGTACGCCCCTTGGTACTCTGCAGAAGCCTCCTCATCCACTACTCACGCCGTCCGGCCGTGCTTTTGCAATTGGAGGAAGGGTCCGGAACATATCCAATGACCCTCTTTCTCCCTGCATCATGTATTGGCCGGATAATGAACCTCTCCCAGAACAAGGGCAGATTCGCCCTGGGGGACTAGCTGGGGTACCACATCCCCCGATCCTGAACACCGGCAACCGGGGCCCGATTTCGCATGTGAGTGAATGATTAGATTAACCATTACTAGTAGTCGCTCATGTTTCACGTCTTACAAATAGCAACCTGGAGATTGGGTCTGCAAGAAATGCAATTACCTTAATTGGCGACGTAGAAAAGTTTGTCAGACCTGTCTCCCTTGTGGGTATAATTTGTATCGTCCAGGGCTCACATCTGTTAACTAAATTTTGACAGATGCTGAAGGCAACGGGGATTCCATCTCAGCGGCGATCCAAGCAGAGCGAATCGCATTGCTGACATCTGTCCTTGCGCATAGTCAGTTTTCAGATAGCAATGCCAATAACGGTTCCCCGCTACCAGCCGTCCGGTCACACTCTTCAACCCCACCCTCTACTCGTCGACCACCGGAGCCGTCTGGGCATCCACTCAACTCTGTTCATCGTTCTCACTCGCAACTGGAACTGACGGCGCAATATACCAGTCACCCCAAATTCATTAATTCGCGACCCATATATCAGACATCGGGTCATCGCCAGCCGTCACCTCTGTACACAACTGGACCCGAGTTTAATCAGGGTCAGCAATTACATGCACCCGCGCCATTGTTACCCTCGTTTTTGCAAGACATAATTCAATCGCCTACCCTATCTCCATCATCTAGTTCCTCTGCTGACTTGTCCTCATTGGAAGAGGAAACGAATGTTGTCCCAGATGTGTCTGGCAAGAAGCGTCAAGGGACTTCTCCTTTGGCCAATATCTGGCGCCTGGGCGCTGAAGAGACCAAGTCCTACAGTGTATTTGCGTTACAAAATCGACAGACTCCCGTCAATGGCGCCCCGAATCCCAATGTTCCTATGCATCTTGTCCGCTAAGCAACGTTGCACGCTTCGTTCTCTCTGGCAATAATCATGCGCTGTGTTAATACAAGCTTTATTTATGATACTCATCGTCAGGGTGCGTTTGTTTTAGTAAGCTTATGCATCGGTTGGAATTTGGGGACGATTATCTGTGGACTTTCTTTTTTTTCTCCTTCTATATGATTTTGGAGCTCATCGCATATCCCTTATCTTATTGTCGTCTACACTTGCTAATCGATGGCATTTTGGAATCTTTATTTCTCTAAAATTATTTATATTCTTTGCTTTCTTGTGATTTGCTGAAGGAAGCTTGAGGTTGCTCGTCGTAATAGAGAATATGTGTATCTCGAAAAGCTTGCGCAGTTGCCAAATAAATGTGTTCTATTATTAATACAGCGTGGCATGCCGCAATGTTAATGAACCAACGAAATCCATGAATTCCTCGCGCCCTCACCGACATCAGATGGGGTCTTCAGTCATCACAATACCACTACATGGCGAGGCAAAATCATCCGCAACGTTATTGCTTTCGTCCCCAAAACCTCCGAATGCCATACCCTCTGAGTCCGACTTGTTGCGTAAAATCAAGCTTGTTCTTCGCGGCTCAGATACCGATCACATCTCTTCCATCCAATCATCCGTGTTTCTGAATGCTGTGTCGGATACATGGGAGGAAGAGGAACTGACGTGGAACGCGCACACTGTTGTGGTTGGTTCGGGCGGTGTGATGCGGAAAAAGTGGAACTTTAGCGAGGAAGGCCAGTCCATCCAATGGGCGTGCATTGGCCTTCTTGAGCAGGCGACGTTTTGTCCCTCTCTTCAAGCGCACAATACAGCACGATACGCAGATCTAGATTCCGAGGCAAACGCGCGCAACTCCTCCGACAAGCCCACATTCGGGCCTTTTGCCCAGCTACAGCGTGAACAAAGGCCGGAAGCAGGTCCAGTGCGACTCATTCCCGCCGTTTTCGTCTTTCTACGAAGTATTGGTCGCATATTTCTCCGAAATGGCTTCGAATACACTTTCTCGCTCCCGTTCATTGTGCGCAAGGCATGGCCGATCTCTCCGCACGGTGTAATGATACAGAGAGTCCTGGAACCTACTGAACTACATGAAGCTGAAATTACTGGCGATCCTGTATTACCGACCATCTTTTCCATGACCAGCCCGTTTGCAGAGGCCGCTGCGATTGGTTTAACTACTGGTATAATTGGAGGCGTGGAGGGCACACCTGCTGCATTGAAGGACGAAGATGAAAACTCGACTAAACCGCTGAAGGCTATTGCATCGACGGAAATGGTGGCCTGGGCTTCTCATCGTGGTCCGCACGCTGCGGATGATGTCTTGGTGACCGTCGATGTCGAGCAGAAGCGACTCTCGATCTGGCGTTATGTGTATGTCAAACCGAAGGATGCGCCTGTTCCTTTTGGTCACTCTACCACTCAATCATTCCACCGAAAGCGTCAATCAATGGGCGGGAACAGTAGTCGCAGGACTTCGGCCATCTATAACGACGTGTTTGACAGGCGACATAGTAATATGTCACCCGGCCGGCGGTCAAGAGAGCCGTCTCCTGCGCCAGAGCTTCGAGATGTACATAATGTCTCTTCGCTACCCGGCATGCCTACCTCATTGTCGACGGCTGCGACGATGGTTACACTCGCGACTGGTGCAAGTTCGTCTCAGTCTCAGTGGTCTGCGAACGGAAAGGCGAGACGAGACTCACTGGCGCGGAACGATACAAGTGTCACGATGGATCGGATGGTGCTCGGAGCTCGTATGGACCTGGATATTCTAGCTCCCATTGAACATGGTCGAATGAAAGCTTCATATTGGGTCGAGCAACTTTATTCCCAGGAGCTCGACGAAAAGGAGTAAGAAACCTCTCCATCGTATGTAAGAAAGCTGAGTTTCTCTGTGTTTCTAGTGCCAGGTCGTGGCGCGATGTCTCAGTCTCGTTGTTTGATTCCCGCTGGGATGGCTGCTGTGATCGAACTCTGATGGGTATCTGCCTTCCCAAGACCAGGTCCTTATTGCTGTTTGCGCTTACGTCTGGCGAGGACAGGACGTTGAAAGTTAAACCGCTTGGTGCACGGCCTGCGGTGTCCGCAACGTCTTTGCATGCCACACGTTCGCAGGTTTGGGACTTGCTGATTCTGAAGCCAGACGGGGAACTAGTTCTTCTTACTCACGGCATGCGTGAGTTACCTATACGCATCCAGGAGGACAAACGACGAGTACCGCCATCGGCAAGTGCTGTTGATCACGGGAGTATCGTGTCTGTCCAGTGCACAGCTATGTCATCGATTACCGTGGTCTATGAAGATGGCTATAGAGCCCGGGTCACCATTGATCTTATCCCCACTGATGTATTGACCAGCTCTTGTCTACAGATGATGGCGGTGACGTTACCAGCTGACTATTCATTCCATTTGCATCGCACCTTCCTTGAACATTGGTGGTCGCGAGGACTGTCCTCTTCTACCAGCGTTCAATTCACCTGTTTCATCAATGCACTGTATCAGATGTTGAACCTAAAAACTAAATCACGACCCATACCTGACGATTCTTGGCAAGTGCTGGGATGGTCCAAGTCACACCAGCGTTACCGCGACGATCCTGCTCTTCAACGTTTCGAGCTCCCGCCGTCACCACGTGCACAAGTATCAGCTCTCAACTCTTCGAAACCTCATCCTATCTTGTCCGTTGTTCTATATGCCCTTCACATTCTCGCCGAGAATTTCCGTCTTCTCGTGAATCAATATGACCTAGTCGTTCGAATCGCACCCATGATCTGCAGAATTGCATTAATCATTAGACCCGAGTGGGCCGACTATTGGAAGCGTCTTGTTCCCGACGCCACCGTTTCGTGGCCATCGCCATCTTCAACAGGTTTGCCATAGATATTTATACGAGTTCCAGCTAACGTCACATCAGTGGTGGATCATTTAGATGATAGGATACCCGTCTGGCCGCCAGACTTAACAGCGCTCTTATTTGGTCGTATCAATAGTCCCGATTGGCAGTTCCCGTGGCCAGATGTCAACGACCTTACCAAGAGACTGGGCATTAGTCCCTCGTTCCCATTTGGACGCGCAGATCCCCTTTCAACAATGCATGAATTGATCAACATTTATAGCATCCTGGGCGATAATAAAATACAAAGTACCCAGGGCAGGAGCGAGGAGGCGGTCTCCAAACTGGTGAAGTGCAAGGCTGGATCTGGATTCTTGAACAGAATTCCGCTAGGTTTGGCAGCGCCGATTAGGGAGGCTGCAAGGACATGTCAACTGGCTCCTCCCGCTGACTGGCCTTTGGAAGCTTACCTGGCTATAGGACGAAATGACTTAGCAGCATCTGCAAGTGAAGCCCCTGAGCTCATGTACAATGAGGGTTACCGTCCTATTAAAGACTTCATCGTACGTAATACGGAAATCTGTTACAGCCTACCTTCTCACGTAACAGTAGTCTCCGCCTAAGACCCGTCCGACGATAGGGCAAATTCTGGCGGAGGCAAAGGCAGCAGCGTCCGGAAAGGTTGATGTTGTATCGGGGGTCGAATTGGACCTCAA
>Ga0137376_10002320_pt1 | contig 11300 bp, 8 predicted proteins | sample SagtaG_23_FD_104814 | JGI IMG/M metagenome (GOLD analysis project Ga0137376, IMG submission 104814) | Vadose zone soil microbial communities from Sagehorn Ranch, Mendocino, California, USA - Sage2_L_20_16 metaG | ecosystem: Environmental > Terrestrial > Soil > Vadose zone | place: USA...
TCAAGCGCGAAGTCATCTCGCGCTGCTACAACACACTGCTCCGGACGCTGCTCGGGACCCGCTTTCGGGACGCGCAATGCGGCTTCAAGGCGATCCGCTTCGACGTCGCCCGCCGGCTGCTGCCCCTGGTCATAGACGACGCGTGGTTCTTCGACACGGAGCTGCTCGTCCTGGCGCAGCGGGCCGGCCTGCGAATCCACGAGGTGCCGGTCGACTGGGTCGACGACCCCGACTCGCGGGTGGAGATTCGGGCCACTGCGCTTGCGGATCTTCGCGGGATCTGGCGCCTGCTGTGGACTCGAACTCGCGTCGTCATTCCCGGCCTGGCGCGGCACGACGCCGGGGGGCCGTCCGCGGCGTCCCAGGCACGCAGATTCGCCGCGATCGGCGTCGTGAGCACGCTCGCCTACCTCGCGATCTACTCGCTGCTGCGAACGGCTACGACCGCTGTCGCGGCCAACGCCATCGCCCTGATCGTCACAGCGGTCGGCAACACGGCGGCCAATCGCCGTTTGACCTTCGGTCTCCGTGGCCGGGAGTCCCTCGGCCGCCACCATCTCGCCGGCCTCGTGGCACTCGGGTTGGCACTGTCCGTCACCAGCGCCTCGGTCTCGTTGCTCGGTGCCGTCGCCCCTGCTTCCGGCCGGGTGGTCGAGCTCGCCGCCCTCACTGCCGCCAACGGCGTCGCAACCCTCGCGCGCTTCCAAGTCCTCCGATGGGTGCTCGTCTCAGGTCGGCACCCGCGCCCAGCCCCCGCACAGCTGCAAAGGACCGTCTCGTGACCAGCATCACCAGCCCCCGCGGGGCCACTCCCCTCGAGCGCGTCCGCGCCCTGCCAAGGATCACGGGCCTGCGTCGCGCTCGAGCCGACGAGCCGACCTGGGTCCTCCCGGCGCAGCTCGGCGTAATCGCGCTCGCGGCAATCGTTTATCTCGTCAACCTGACCGTCAGCGGATTCGCCAACACCTACTACTCGGCCGCGGCCCACGCCGCCTCGCAGAGCTGGTCGGCGTGGTTCTTCGGGTCCTTCGATGCCGCGAACTTCATAACGGTGGACAAGCCGCCGCTCGGGACCATGCTCATGGGGCTGTCGGTGCGGATCTTCGGACTCAGTTCCTGGAGCATCCTCCTTCCGGAGGCGCTGGCCGGGGTGGCGACAGTCGCCCTGCTGTTCGTACTGGTCCGTCATTCGTTCGGGCCCGTCGCAGCTGTGATCGCGGGGGCGGTCATGGCTCTCACTCCTGCCGCCGTACTGATCTTCCGGTACAACAATCCTGACGCGCTCCTCACGCTCCTCCTGGTCCTGGGCGCTGGTGCCTTCCTGAAGGCTCTCGAGGCGGGCCGGCTGCGCTGGGTCATCCTCGCAGCGACGTTCGTCGGCCTCGCCTTCAACACCAAGTACCTCCAGGCCTACCTCGTCCTGCCGGCCTTCGCGACCACCTACGCGATCGCCGCCGCGGGCAGCCTGCGACGCAGGCTCGCCGGTCTCCTCGTGGCGGCGATCACGGTGCTGATCAGCAGCGGGTGGTGGGTCCTCGCCGTGGACCTGATTCCTGCGAGCGCGCGGCCGTACATCGGCGGCAGCACCAACAACTCGGCCGTCCAGCTGCTCCTCGGCTATGACGGACTTGGCCGCATCTTTGGAGGCTCCGGTGGGCCTCCAGGCGGCGGTGGAGGTGGTGGCGGTGGGGGCTTCGGCGGGGTCCCCGGCCTGCTGCGGATGTTCAACAGCCAGTTCGGCGGCCAGATCAGCTGGCTGATCCCGTTCGCGTTCGTCGCGCTCGTGAGCGGCCTGCTCCTCCGCGGCCGCGCCCCGCGGACCGATGTGCGTCGCGCCGGCTACCTGCTGTGGGGCCTCTGGCTCGCCACGCACCTGATCGTGTTCAGCTTCATGTCCGGAATCATTCACAGCTATTACCCGGTCGCCATGGCTCCGGCAATCGCCGCGCTCGTCGGCGCCGGAGCGGTGGAGCTGTGGGCCCTGCGCGGGAGGGCGAGGTTCGGTGGCGTCGTCCTCGGGGGAACGATCGCGCTCACGGCCGTGTGGGCCTGGCAGCTCCTCGACCGCACGCCCGACTTCGTGCCCGGGCTGGGCCCCGCCGTTGCCGTGGTGGGCGTCCTCGTCGCCATCGTGCTGGCCACTCCCGTCAGCGTGCAGGCCCATCGGACGCAGCTTCTGGCGGCCGCCCTCGGGCTCGTGATCCTGCTGGCAGGCCCGGCCGCCTATGCCTTCGACACGGTCACGACGGCCTATGCGGGCGGCGACCCGGCGGCCGGTCCGGCTGCCTCCGGTGGAGGCCAAGGCGCGCCTGGCGGCCCTGGAGGTTTCGCCGGGGGCGTGCGCCCGGCCGGCGCTCCCGCGGCGCGTCTCGCCGGCGTTGACGCCGGATCGAATACGGCCCTGGTCACCTACCTCTTGTCCAATCGCGGCAACGCTACGTGGATCGTGGCGACCACTTCGGCCATGCAGGCCGGCTCGATCGAGCTTGCCAGCGGGCAGCCCGTCATGGCCATGGGAGGCTTCTCGGGGAGCGACCCGGCGCCGAGCCTCGCCCAGCTCCAGTCACTCGTCGCCTCCGGCCAACTCCGCTACGTCCTGATCGGCGGCGGAGGTGGCTTTGGCGGTCCGGGCGTCAACTCGACCTCCGCGATCGACCAATGGGTGACCTCCGTCGGGACCGCCGTCGACTACGGCGGAAGCGGCGGGACGTTGTACGACCTGTCGGGCGTGACGGCCGGCGCCTAAGATCGGCCGGTGCCTCGCCGTGCCCAAGTGGAGGCCTTCGAGCATGGATATCGACCAGGACGACCTTCCGGTCGGACGGATCCTCACCCGGCGAGAGGTGCTGATGCTGTTCGGCGCGGCCGGAACCGCCTCACTTCTGGCGGCCTGCGCGCCGGGCACGGGCTCGCTTGCTGCTTCGCCCTCTCCGTCGGCGTCCGCGGGCTCAGCTGCCTCCGCGTCGTCCGCGGCGTCGGCTTCCACGGCGGCATCCGCCTCCGCGGCGGCGGCAGCGAGCCTCCCGTCCTGCATCGTTCGCCCGGCCGAGACCGAAGGCCCGTACTTCGTCGACGAGAAGCTCAACCGGTCGGACATCCGATCCGACCCGGGCGATGGCACCGTCAGCGCAGGCCTGCCCCTCCAGCTTGCATTCAGCGTGGCGCGGGTCAACGGGAGCGCCTGCACGGCATTCGCCGGGGCGCTGGTCGACGTCTGGCATTGCGACGCGCTCGGGGTCTACTCGGACGTGAGCGATCCGGGATTCCAGACGAAGGGCAAGAAGTTCCTGCGCGGGTACCAGGTCACCGACGCGAAGGGCCTCGCCAGCTTCACGACGATCTATCCCGGCTGGTACCAGGGCCGCACGGTTCACATTCATTTCAAGATTCGGTCCGATGCGGGCGCCGCCAGCGGTCTCGAGTTCACCTCGCAGCTCTTCTTCGACGACGCTGTGACCGACCAGGTGCATGCCACGGCTCCATACGCCCAGAAAGGCCAGCGAACGCTCAGGAACGACGGGGACGGCATCTTCGGTAACGGCGGCAGCCAGCTGTTGCTGCAACTCGCCGGCGATGCCCGAGCGGGCTATTCGACGACGTTCGAGGTCGGCCTGCAGGTTGCCTGAGGGGCTCCAGGAGAGCCGGCGTCGCCGCCGATCTTTGCGGTCGTGCCTTCCGTGAGATCGAGCAGCGACCGGTACTAGTACGTCATCGGCCATGGCCCTGAATGGTGCCATCCGGTGGTGGCCCCACAGCCATTTGTGCCGTACGGTCCGAGGGTGAGCAGCCCTGCCCAACCGGTTGAAGTTCCCGCGCGCGGAGCGTTCAGCTTCCCGTCCTCGAGTGTGCCGCTCGATCCTGCCGAGAATCCGCGATCGCGCGACGTGGGCGCCGCCGTGCTCACGGGACTGCCGCTCGTGGCCCTGCTGTCCAGCTCGCTCGTGATCGTGCTTGGCCACATGACCTCGTCGGGGATCGGCGCCGTGGATCTCGGTGCCCTGGCCGTCCTGGCCCTGGCCGGCCTGTCCCAAACCATCCTCGTGCACGAGCGCGGGCGTCTGCTGGACGACTCCCGCAAGGCACGCGCCGCCGTCGAGATCGCCCTGGGCGAGCGAGCGCAGGCCGATTCTCGTTACCGCGTCCTGGTCGAGCACGTTCCGGCTGCGGTGTACATCGACGTCGCCGACGATGGCGTGACGGACGGAGGCCGGCTGGGCTACATGAGTCCACAGATCGAAGTCATGCTCGGCTACAGGCCGGACGAGCTGATCGGGGACCCAGAGCTCTGGCCCAGCCTGATCCACCCCGACGATCGCGACGGTGCGCTCGCCGCATATCACGAGCATTGGCGGAGCGGGCGGCCGCTACGTGCCGAATACCGCATGATCGCGCGCGATGGCTCCACGATCTGGGTGCGCGACGAGGCATACGGCATGGCCGACGAGACGGCGAGTGGCCGCCGGGTGTCCCAAGGCTTGCTGGTGGACACGACCGAACAGAAGCGCATGGAGGAGCGCCTGCTTCACGACGCCCTTCATGACCCGCTGACGGGGCTCGCCAATCGCGTCCTGTTCCGAGATCGAGTGGAACGCGCGCTCAGCCGGTTGCACCGCCGGCGAACAACGGTGGCGCTCCTGTTTCTCGACGTCGACGACTTCAAGGTGGTGAACGACTCACTCGGACACGCCGCCGGCGACCGCCTCCTGATCGAGATCGCCCGGCGGCTGACGCGGACCATTCGCGCCGGCGACGTCGCGGCCCGCCAGGGCGGCGACGAGTTCACGGTGCTCGTTGGGCGAGTCGGCGACGTCGGCGAGGCGACGGCCATGGCCGAACGCGTGGCGGCCGTGCTCCGCAGGCCCATCGAGCTCGAGGGTCGCTCGCTCGCCGTCGGAGTGAGCATTGGCGTGGCGCTCGCATCCGAATCGGATGGCGACGCCGACGCGCTGCTGTCCCACGCCGACGCCGCCATGTACACGGCCAAGGCGAAAGGCAAGGGCCGCTACGCGGTCTTCGAACCGTCGATGCAGGTGCGCGCGCGCCAGCGCCTGGATCGCATCTTCACGCCGCCCGCCGGTTAGTCGCGGCGAAGCTCGGTCTGTTCGACAGGGGCCCGGCCCGCCTCTTGACCATTTGCAATACACGCCCGTGAAGACAGGGCTACCGTTGTTCGTCCAGTGTGCGGGGGCACCTGTGAGCCGCCTGTCCGATGGAGGAGATGGGCCATGCAAAGCCGGCGTTTTCCGGGCATCCAGCGAGCCCTCGTCGTCGTCTTGGCAGCCGGGCTTGCCGCATCCGTGCTGGTCGGCACGCCGGCCCTTCGGTCGGCGTCGGCCGTCCGAGCCGCGGCCAGCAGCTGCCAGCTCGACTCCGCGAAGGGTGACATCAAGCATGTCATCTACATCCAGTTCGATAACACGCACTTCCGACGCGACAACCCGAACGTCCCGTCCGACCTGGAGCAGATGCCCAACCTGCTCAGCTTCATCCGGAACAACGGCACGCTGCTGACCAACGACCATACGGTGCTCATCTCCCACACCGCGACCGGGATCCTGAGCTCGCTCACCGGGGTCTATCCGGACCGCATGGGTCAGCCCGTCTCGAACAGCTTCCGTTACTTCACCCCGTCGGGCAGCAGCCGGACCGGCGTTTCCTTCGCCTACTGGACCTCGCCGCTGTTCGACCCTGCCGGGGCGGGCCAGACGGACTTCACGCCAACGATGATCAATGAGAACGGGGCGATCGCGCCAGCTCCGTGGGTGCCGTTCACGCGGGCAGGCTGTGACGTAGGGGCTGTCGCGACGGCCAACACGATTCTCGAGAACACCGCGATCGACATCCCGACGGTGTTCGGTGCCAGCTCTCCGGAGGCAGCCGAGGTCGCAAGCGATCCCGGTCAGGCATTCGCCGACTTCGTCGGCATCGGCGTCCACTGCGGCCAGGATTCGGCGATCTGTGCGACGGCGAACCATGGGCGGCCGGACCTGCTGCCCGACGAGCCCGGACATTACGACGGCTTCAACGGGCTCTTCGGCGCCAAGTACGTGAATCCGGTCATCAAGCCAGGCGGGCCAATGACCGACCTCGACGGGAACGTCATCAAGGACGCGGCGAATCACATCGGCTTTCCCGGCTTTGACGGGATGGAGGCCGGCGTCTCACTGGCCTGGACGGCCCAGATGCAGGAAGCCGGCATTCCGATCACGTATGCCTACATCTCGGATGCCCACGACGGGCACGGAACCGCGGGCAACATCCACTTCGCCTACGGCCCCGGTGAGTCCGGTTACGTCCAGCAGTTGCACGACTACGACCAGGCTTTCGGCAAGTTCTTCAATCGCCTGGCGGGTGACGGCATCAACAAGTCGAACACGCTGTTCGTGTTTACCGTCGACGAGGGCGACCACTTCGTTGGCGACGCCCCGACACCGGCCGGCTGCGACGGCGTGACCACGGCTTGCAACTACAACCGGGTGGGCGAGATCAACGCCGACCTGCGGCGCATGATCCGGACGCAGTTCGGCGACACCACCGCCTTCAGCGTGCACTCCGACGACGCCCCCACGGTGTACGTCAACGGGAATCCAGCTCCGACCGACGCGTTGGTACGCAAGCTGGAACGGGAGAGCGCAGGGCTGTCGTGGACGAACCCCTACACTGGGGCCGTTCAGACGAATATCACGCAGGCGCTGGCCGACCCCGTCACCGAGAAGACGCTGCACATGGTGACGGCCGATCCCAACCGGACGCCGACATTCACCCTGTTCGCCGATCCGGACTGGTTCCTGTTCGCAACGGGCGGGCCCGCCTGCGCGGCGCCCGCGGATTGTGCCTCGATTCCAGCGCGAACGAATCAGAGCTTCGCGTGGAATCACGGCGACATCCAGGACGAGATCGCGTCGACCTGGGTGGGCTACGTGGGCCCCGGCGTCCGCCGGATGGGCGAGGTCGATTCGGTCTGGACGGATCACACGGACGTCCGACCGACGATGCTGGCCCTCCTCGGCCTGGTCGACGACTACGTCCATGACGGGCGGGTCGTCGTGGAGCCGCTCTACGCATGGGCGGTCCCGCAGTCGCTCCTGGCACATCGCGAGACCTGGTTGCGTCTCGCTCGAGCCTACAAGCAGCTCAATGGAACGTACGGCAGCTTCAGCATGGCGGCGCTTGCGGTGTCGACGCGCGCGCTGGCCAGCGGGTCGGCGGCCGACGACGGGACGTACACGTTCCTCGAGGGCCAGATCGCAAGCTGGACGCTGGAACGAAACACGTTGGCCACGGCGATCAAGGCGCAGCTGGAGGAGTCCGCCTTCTACGGGCAGGCGCTCGACGAGCAGCTCGCGAAGTCATTGACCGACCAGGCCAACCTGCTCATCGACAAAGCGGTCGCCGGCGCCGCCGGCTGATCCTGTCCGACCCGTCCGCTGATCCTTCTGCAGCGCGGCGGGCTGATCCGCCGGCGCGGCCCGGCTGATGCAGCTCGGGCGCACCAGAAGCCGGAGTCAGGCCGGCCGCAGCTCTGTGCTCGGTACGGCGAGGTCGGCCGGGTCGGGTCGGAAAAATGGGCGCGGCAACCAGCCGAAAAGGCCGGCAAGCAGAAGCGCCGGCAGTTGCCCGATCCTGGTGTTGTAGCGGAACACGGAGTCGTTGTAGAACTCCCGGCGGTCCGCAATGAGCTCCTCGAGCCGCTCGATCTCGTCCTGGAGGTCGAGGACGTTCTGCTGCGAGCGCAGGGCCGGATAGTTCTCGACGACCGCAAAGAGCTGGCGCACCGCGATGGAGGTGGCCTCCGAGGTGGCCGCCTGTCGGGGAACCGGCGCGGTCGGTGAGTAGGCGGCTCGCAACCTGGTGACCTCCTCGAGGACGCCGCGCTCGTAGGCCATGACCCCGCGGACCGCATTGACGAGGTTGGGCAGCTCATCGTGCCGCTGCTTCAGCGCGACATCGATGTTGGCCCAGGCCTTGTCGATCCGCTGGCGCAGCGCGATGACCTCGTTGTAGGTCGTGAACACGAGGAACCCGATCACGATCAGGACGAGCGCCGCGGCGAACAGGGCGGCCATCGTGTAGGGGTTCATGGACGGGCGGTCGTGCTGAGCTCGACGGCAAGGGCAACCGCCGCCCCAAGAGAGAGCAGTGCCCCAAGCAGTCCCACCAGGAACTGTCGCTGGTTGCGTTCCTCGGCGGTGCCTGGAGCCCCCTGGGCGATGAGCAGGACTTCGTCCTGGCTGGTGGCGAGGACGAGCTCGTCCGGTGGGATGTCGAACGCCCGCGAGGCCCTTTCGGCCGTCTCGGCCACGATCGGTGCCGCCCTCGCACCGGCATCGAGGTGGGGCGCGCACGCCGGCCGGTCGATGCCGAATCCGGGAATGGCCGCGTTGCCCCATGCTTCATCGGGGCTTGCCGCGAGTGTGCCGGCTGCCTGGGCCGCCGCGAGGTCGGCTGCGACCTCGGGATCGGAGCTGAGGTCGCCCTCGACCGAATCCTCGTCGGCCTGCGTTGGGTCCGGTACCTCGTCGAACCTTCGAGCGCCTCCCACGACCGTCACCGGATCGCCGATCTCCAGGCGCGCCTCCTGGTAGTGACGCTCGCCGCGGGCAGCACTCCCAATCCCGAACGAGAGGTCATCACCGCCGGACGCGGCCTCGTCAGGCAGGTCGGTCGGTTGGCGGACGGTCAGCAAAGCCGCCACCTGCACTTCGCGATCCAGTTCGCCGACCTGGATCGCCGACCCCGTACGCATTCGCAAGCCGACCGCGTTGGCAAGGGCGCCGTCGTGCTCGTCGAGGCGCCACGGTACGTCCCAGCGGGCTCCCCGCGGGAAGATCCGGACCGTGCCGGTTGTGTCCCGCACCCGGAACCCGACTGATCGCTCTTCGTTGAAGAGGGTGTGCCGGTCGCGGTTTCGCGTCTCCGTGATCCTGCCCCGGTAGTAGACACAGCTGGCGCTCTGGAGCGGTGAGACGAGAGACAGCTCGGCGGCCTCGACGACTCCTGAGACGCGGACCTCGCCAACGGCCAGGGACGCGATGCGGGATGAAGAAACGTCCGAAATCATCGCGGCCCGACGATAGCCGGCCATGCCTCGCCCGAGCAGCGTCAGGCCCGCGATCAAGCCCGCGCCGCTCAGGCCCACGACATACGGATCGAGTGAGCCGATCAGTTGAACGTCCCCTCACGGCCGATCATGCGACATCTCCACGCCACTGCCCAGCTCATGGCTTGGGCGGCGAGTCGGATGGCGAGGAGCCCCCGCCGCCCATGTCGATCGAGCGGAACACCAGCAGGACGCCGATGGCGACCAGCACAACCGGCCAGGCCAGGTTCAGCCGCAGGGCGGGCAGATAGTCGCGGGCGAGCAAGTAGACGCCGCCCAGGATCAGCAGGACTCCCAGGAGGATCGCGCCACCGCCCGGCCGCTGCTCGCGGCGCTCCACGCGCCCCACACGGTGGGTCGCCCGCCGAGCGTCTCGCTCGGCGCGTCGGGCTTCGCGCCAGCCGGTCGCGCCAGGCTGCCAACCGGAGCCCGGAGGCGGTGCCGCCGCGGGCGCCGCTGGGGGCGCGACCGGGTCCCCCTCCGCTGGCGACGCGACGCCTGGGACCTCGGGCGGCACTGGCGTGGTTGGAGCGTCGGCCGCTGCGGACCTGCGCGCCCCGCCAGGCGTCGTGTACGGCTCCTCCGGGATCACGATCGCCATGGCGATATAGACAAGGATCGCCATCCCGGCCGTCCCGATCGCGGCGACGACCCAGACCAGCCGGACGATGCTCGGATCGACGTCCAGCCACTCGGCCATGCCGGCCGCGACCCCCGCGAGCATCCGCTCATCGACAGTCCGGTACAGGCGCCGATTCATCGGCAGGCCTCCCCGTCGCGCTGCACGCTTCCGAAGTTGGCCGTCGTGGTGAGGTCCGTCCTTGCGGCGGCCGCGTCGTAGCCCGCGCTGGTCCACGTGTTGCCGACCCGCGTCATGCCACTGCCCTCGAGATCAGTCGACGAGAGGGCACCGCCGGCAACCGTGACTCGCAAGCCGACGCCCGCCGGAACGCACAGGGCCAGCGAGCCGAAGTTCGCCGTGACCGAGCCCTGCATGTTGCTGCCGCTGGGCAGGTGCACGGCAGTCGAGGCGAAGTTCGCGGTCAGCGACATGGATTCGACCTTGGCCTGGCTCAGGTCGAGCGTCGCATTCGAGAAGTTCGCCGTCATCGCGAGATCCGTGAGGTTCACGCCCGCCAGTCTCGCGTCCAGGCTCCCGAAGTCGGCAGTAGTCGACAGGGCAATGGGCACCGAGCGTGGCAGCGTGATCGTCCAGTCTCCCCGGCTGGCTCCGGACTCGACGAAGGGCACGCCGTCATCGTTGCCGCGGACAGCCAGGTTGGTCGGGTCGGAGGTGATCCGAGGTCCCTCACCTGAGCGGCTCGTTCCCGTTACGGACCATCCATTCCCGTCGGCTGTGGCGACGCTGACGTGTCGACACGACACGTGCAGGTCGACGTTCGCCGCGCTGCCGGCGAACGTGCCGGTTCGATCCGGGAAGCGCGTTCCGGTGACGTCGCTGCCGCAGTCGCGACCGATGGCGCCGAGCGTCGGGCCGGCAGCGAGGAGGCTGCCGAAGATCATGCCGAACGTGGCCGCCACGAGCAGGCTGCCTGCCACCGCGAACGGAGTTCGGCCCAGGATGAGCCCGAGGCCCAGCCCGACGATGACCAGGGGCCACAGGCGCCAGGCGCCCGCCAGCAACCCGGGATCGAGCACGCCGGACTGGACGAGCAGCGGAATGCCGCCCAGCAGGACAAAGAAGACACCCCATCCCAGAAGCCGGCGGTCGATCCGCACGGGTCTGCCCTCCCTCGAGCGGTCCGTGGCCCGCCATTGTGGCCTGTCCGGAAGGAAGCCGTGCTAGCCTCCCGGAGATCTCCGGGTCGACACGCCGGCGGGGAGGAACCATGAGACTGAGTGCCTGGCGCGCCGTCGCTCCGAACCGCGATGCCCTGGGGCCGAAGGTGACGGCGGTGCTCGAGCCGGTTCTGGCGACGCTCGGCAGCGAGACGGATCCCGACAGCTGGGTGATCTGGGGCGACGATCCCGCGACGAAATACACCATTCTCGTGCCCACCGCGGCGGGTCTCGCGGTCTGTGCGGTCAGGATCAACGTGCCACAGGAAGGGCCGCGGGTCGGCGGCAAGCTCGTCCGTTGGGGCAAGGTGCAGCTGAGCGAGTTGTCGATCGAGAGCCAGGCTGGGCACCGGCTGCTCACGTTCCAGATCGAGCAGCACGTCATGCGCGGAGTCGACGA
>Ga0137376_10002321_pt1 | contig 11300 bp, 8 predicted proteins | sample SagtaG_23_FD_104814 | JGI IMG/M metagenome (GOLD analysis project Ga0137376, IMG submission 104814) | Vadose zone soil microbial communities from Sagehorn Ranch, Mendocino, California, USA - Sage2_L_20_16 metaG | ecosystem: Environmental > Terrestrial > Soil > Vadose zone | place: USA...
TACTTGCAAGCCATCATTTGAACCCGCGAGGCGGTTAAAGACACCATTGGGGCCGCGCTTGAGGTATCCAACGCGCCCCTCCGTAAGTCCATAGGTCAAGTGGATCTGTGTGTTGGGCAAGATGGCTTGCAAGGCACTCAGCCTTTCCGGAGACATGGGTTCAGAACCGATTTCGACATAGCGCAGGGAGTCACCGTTGTCACGGAAAAAGGAGGCGAAAGTGTCGATGATCATATTGCAAGCCGCTGGAACCAAGACCAAGCCGGTGGGACGCAACACCGGGAATTGGCTCAAAGCCACAAAAATGTCGGGCGCAATCAGTGCGGTCGATTGTGCCAAGAAGCAGGTAAGAAACCGACGAAAGGCAAGAATATGATGCAAAGGAAGGGGCACCACCATGACGTCGGTCTTCGACAACTCGAGGAAATTGAGAGTAAACGATGCGCACTCCAGCGTACTCTCGTGCGTGTGCATGACACCTTTCGGCGCGCCGGTGGAACCGCTGGTGAAGGTGATGGTTGCCAAATCATCCGGCCGTGCACCGGCCGGCAGTGCTCCCGTTTCGACATCACCGGCAATTGCCGTTTGCAAGGACTCCACGGCGATCTGGGCAGTTTCCGGTAGAGCTGCAGAGGGGTCTTTCAAGAAAAAAACGCGGAAGAAACGGAGAACCCCCGGCATTTCCTGAACCCTTTCCACAAAACTCGTCTCCGCAATTAGCGCCGTCGGCTCCGTTCTCTCCAAAATATGCTGCAGATTTGTGGACCGGATGGCGGGATCAAGCGCGACTACGACAGCCCGCGCTTTCCATATTGCGAAACAGGCAATAACGAACGCGGCTGAATTGGGCAGGCCGAGAATTATACGATCGCCCGGGCGGACATGACGCGCGACCAACCGATTGGCAAGGCCATCCGAATAACGATCAATTTCGGCATAAGACAGACGTTCAGTACCACTGATAAACTTAGTCTGGTCCCCGGACTCCCTGGCGGCGTTGCGGAGGGCGTCCTGTAGCAGGCGAGGAGCATGATCCTCGGTTGTTGGATGGTGTCCCCGGGCACTGATGAAGTCCCGAATGTCATCCTCGGTGAAACGCCACAGGTTCCCGACCTTTACACCCCGCAAGTCTCCGCTGCGTGCGTAGCGATACAGTGTGTCGAGTTCGATCTGCAGCTGTGCCGCTGTTTCGGGCGCCGTAAACAATTTGACCATCCAGGGGCTCCCCTACCAGATATTTTCGGTGTTTTTATCGCCTGCGCCAATCTTTATAATTTTCTCTGAATCTCGGAATAAGCCACTCCGGGGAGCAATTTCGCTGCCTCAGTATGAGGAACGATCTCGAGAGTTCCCTGTAACCTATTAGTTGTCAATAAGTTGCGGAGCATGCCGGCAGGATCTTGGAGGGGAGCTCTTGGAGGGGATTGGGGAGGGAATCTTTTTGCTGTTTGCCGTCGGATCGGGATCGGAGGGAGCCTAACTCGGTCTTAACCCTGGTCCGAATCGAAGTTCTGGTTCGAGGCAGGAACAGGGTCAGAATGAGTATTGAGCAATCGATCCAGGCGCTTTCGCGGAGTGATGGGTGGGAGCCCTGTTTCACCCCAATTTTCCAATGCCTTGAACATCACTGAGCGCCCGGGCAGCGAGATCTCCGGCACCGCACACTTTACGGTCGCGTTGATGATGGCCACAGACGAAGGATAAGGGGGAGCGCCGAGCTCTCTGCCGTCTTTGGCTGCACGCGCGAGCGTGGAGGGGTCGTACTGAAATGTGGGAAAGTCCTTGATGAATTCAATATCGCGCTCGGGGTCTACGCGCGAGCTCAACGCCCAGTTGAGGGTTTCTTGATCTCGAATGTCAATGTCTTCGTCAACAAGGTAGATGAATTTCTGCCCCAAATTGAACTTAGCGAGTGCGCGACCGATGCGGGCACTCTCCGACACATGCGCTTTTTCGATCTGAGCAACAAGAATCGCCAAACTGGCGCTCCCGCGCGCGATGGCGAGATTGCGAACACCCTTCAGCCCGAGCTTGCGGGTGAGGTAAAACCAGAGTGGCCCGAGGAATCCCATCTCCATGACCAGGTGGCCATCCGAGGGAGGCATCTGTTGCACATAGCCATGGTGTACAGGGGCCGCTCGATGATAGATGGCGGTGACATCAACGACGGGTGCCGGAGAAGATTGGTTCAGGTAACCCAAGACTTCCCCGAACGGACCTTCCATTCGCAGCGAGTCGCAGCGCACAAAACCTTCGATTACACACTCGGCCTGGGCAGGGACGGCTAAATCCACGGTTTTCCCGCGCACCACCTGCAAAGCAGAACCGGCAAGACCTCCCGCGATCTCCATTTCGTCGACACCGTAAGCAGTCTTGGCAGCCGCGGCAAAGGTGATAACCGGTGGAGCGCCAATCACCGCCGCCACGGGCATGGGCAGCTGACGTTTGGAGTATTTCGAATAATGGATGGCACCGTGCTGCAATTTACTGCCGAAGGAGAGGCCGACATGCTTCTCGTCATGGATTTGCATCCGATAGATGCCCATATTCTGGATACCAGTATCCGGGTCTTTGGTGATCACACTCGCGGCACTGAGATATGGTCCGCCGTCACGGCCAGGAGTCCAAACGGGAGCGGGGAGCTTCAGAAGGCTGAGCTGCGAGTCAGTGCGGATGACATCGAATACCGGGCCATTGGCAACCTCGACGGGCTTGTACGCCCGATCCAGGGCCTTGGCCCAAGCTATGAGCAACTCGTCCGAATGAACGCCGAGCGCCGCTCCGTACATCTCCGGGGTGGAAAACAGGTTGACGGCCACAGGCACGGAGTGATTCTTCACATTCTCAAACAGGAGAGCGTAGGAATCCTTTTCCGGTGTGGATTCCATGGCCCAGCGAGCCAGGCAGGCGATTTCCCAATCTTTTTCAACGGGCTTGGAGACTCGGCGCAAACGCCCAGAGTGTTCGAGGTGGGAGAGGAAAGAAGTTAAGTCAAGGAACGGGGCTGTTGGAAAAACGCTCATCAAAAGGCCTCTCTGCTGTTTGCGACGATTAGGTTTCAGTTTGAGAAACCACCGGGCCGCGGTTCCGGCGGACAGGCACACAATAACATGCGAAGGTAAAGCTTCACGACTTCTAGCAAGAACAGCTCGATTCTCAAGTTGATTCCCTCACTGAGGGGAGCTAGCCGGTTTGCGGAAAACTGCTTGCATACTCCCACCAGCGCCAGCCCAGGAGGCAACCTGGCTGAAGGGCAAAATGATAGAAAGCCGCAGGGCCTTGCGAATGGCCCTCCATGCGAAGCTTCTTGGTTTCGCCTTAGCTTGAGGGGTCGGATGAAATCCGAGTTTGCCGTAAAGCATAGCTCCCGCATAGTTCACGCTGCGCTCGACATAGCAGGTACGGGGCGTGATGATGAACTCCTGCTCGAACCCGAGAGCCTTAGACACAAAGGCGAGGGATTGCGGTGAAAAATGGAAAAGGTGCCTGGGCAATTCCAGACCATACCAGTAAGAGCCGAACCAGCGGGATTCCCAAGAATGGATATTCGGAAGCACAACGTAGTAGATGCCGCCGGGCTTGAGCCATTCTAGCACTTTGCCCATGAATCGCGGCGGGTCATAGACATGCTCCAAGACGTCAAAGGAGGTGATCACGTCGAAGCTGTTGGGCTTGAATGGCGCCTGAGTAGCTTCGCCAGTGAAGATTTCCGCACGCGTGGCAAGCCTGGCTTTTTCCGCGGTTTCGGGGGCGATCTCGATACCATGAAGCTTCCATTTTGCTTTGTCCATGGCCCTAAGAAACCCGCCGGAACTGCAACCGATATCCAAAATGCTACCGCCCCGTTTGTAGTTGCCAATCAGGTCGCGATGTTGTCCCCAACGCGCGGTCGCTGAACTTTCGCCTGATTTGACAATGGCGTTGTGGTAGTCCTCACCATAATGGAAAGACATCTCCTCGGGGGCGGGAGGAGCAGCGAGCCAGACACAAGTACAGTTGGCGCAGCGAACAAGCGTGTACATCTGAATCCGGAGATGGAACCGATCGGGGGCTTGGAGGAAATCAGAGACATCCCTTCCTCCACAGAGCGGGCAGAGGTATTCAGCATGCGCCCTGTCAGGCTCAACAAGGCGGGATGAAGGGGCTTCGCTCAGATTAACTGTTTGCTCATTCACTGGGTTTGCTCCATTTCCGAGTCTCGGGACAGTAAGTCTTTATACGCCTGGCGGGATTGCCAACCACAATGCTATAGGGCGGAACGCTCCTGGTAACCACCGAGTTAGCGCCAATGATGCTGTTCCGGCCGATGATGAGTTCGCCGGCGTTGCACAACACTGCGACTCCATAACCCAGCCAACAGTTCTTTTCAATTTTTATTTTGCCACCTTCGGTCACGCCCTGCACATGGATGGGCCGGGTGATGTCGGAAAACTCATGATTGTGGTCCATGATCAAGACGGACGGTGCGAAAAGGACATCATCTTCCACAACGATTTGATTTTTGGAAGAGATTGTTGAACGCCGACCGATACCGCAGCCCTTGCCTAAAACAATCTTTGGCTCCGGACTGGCCGAACCAGGCGCAACGTTCAGCCAGACGTCGGGCGCGAGATAAACATCGTCAGAGATCGCGATCTCAGAGGCCATGGACCGCAAGATATCGCAGGAAGGATGAATCGAGACTCCTCGGCCGAATAGACAGAACGGGTAAGTCAGTTTAAGCCGGCGACTATGGAGCCAAGTTAAGGCCCGCGAAAATAAGTAGATGGGATCCTCCATATGTGGGCCTCTGCTCTCCTCCAATGTCATGGAAGGTCCCCGGGTGCGTATGTTTAAACCGTCCGGAATCTGCGTGGAACTACAGCGCGGAATAGCGCCTTCCGTTCGTCACTGGTAACGGAGTCCGTAATCCACAACGCAGGTCCCACCGCGAGGGCACATCCCAAGATTGCAAGTGTCAATCGAACTGTCGCAAGAACTCGAGGACCGTAGAGGATATGCAGTGGCAGATGGCCGAGAGCAAATCCAACCGCGAGCGTCGCCACGCTTGCAACGATGAGATTGAGGGTTTGCGGTAACAGTGACTTCGGGTGGAAGCCTGGGTAGGTCTTTGTGATCGCGAACAGCATAAATACCATACCGGCCATCTCAGTACACATCAACCCCGCGAGTATGCCAAGGTACCCAAGTTTGGGTGCTGAGAGAGCGATACAGAAGAGCATCACAATTCTTAGTGCTTGCCGGATATTGTCGTGCAACGCGTGTCCAGAGGATCGGTACAGAACCAAACCTAGAATCGAGAGAGAATAGAAAAATCCCGTAGCGCAAAGTAGCCAGAGAGTTGCTTGAAGGGAGTGCGGCGACTGGCCCGTCCAAACATACACAATGGAATTGCCGAAAACCGCGAGGAAGGCGAGCGGGAGAACGGTCAAGCCCAGTGTCACTTTGAATGCCTTACGGATGAGTCGTTGCATCTTTTCTGTAGAGCCCAAACTGAAGACGAGTGCCCCGCCTGATAAGATCGGCAAGAGAAATGCATCCGGCAGCATCAGGGCTGATGCCTGGAGCCGGTACGCTAGTGCATATACACCGGCAGATTCGTCACCAAAGACGCGAAGAAACGCGATCGGTACAATGGCAGCGTAGATCACCTCCATTATATTCACTAATTGATAGCTTCCAGCGTATCTGAGGAGTTCGTGTAGCACGGTCCTGGTGATATATTTTCTGCCGATCTCTATCTCAGGAACCACTTTTTTGGCAGCTATATAGCAGCATCCAACGAATCCTACTTCCGAAATGCCCATCGAGACGGCCATGGCGAATAGGCCATAGCCAAAATGCAAGACGATGATGATGGCCACAGCTTCTGCGACCGTGAAGAAAGTGGTAAATTTTCGGGCGAGGTCGATTCGGTGCCCCCCCATGACGATGGCTTCAAACGCAGCCCCAAAATTGGAGAGCAGCATGATTACCGCCAGCATGGAGATCGCATGTGCCGCTGATCCCAAAAACTCCGGTGGCACACCGGCAGCTTTCGCCAACTGCCGCGACAACAACGAAATCGGCGCCAGACCTACGCAAGAAATCACAAGCAAAACGGTCGTGCCCGTGCTCAGGAGTTGATTGGCGCGTTCATAATTCCCCTTGCCGGTAGCTTCTGCAACGTACTTCTGGAACGCCGACTTTACGCCAATGCTTCCGAAACGCATGTAGGCTGCGACCGTCATGATGATCGCCCAAATACCATAACCACCAAGGCCTAAGTGGGCGATCACAATTGGCACGGTTACCAAGCGTGTGGCAGCTTGGACCACGCGAGCAATCACTCCGAAGACGGTGTTCTTGCCGACCGTAGCAGTAAGTGTTAGTCCCCCAGTCTGCGGAACAGCAGGCACTTCTCCCGGGGGGGCGGGCGACGGACGTTCCTGCTTGCTAGTAGGCATAGCCCTCTGACGATTACTTTGGCACGCGATCAGAAGGATAGTATAGATGGGAAACCCTGGCTCCTACCGCTTGTCTTAACGCTTGTACACGAATGAGAAACCGACCGCCGTTTTTCGATGGCCCAGATGAAACCCAACCAGCTCCCTTCCGATCGCGGTGATCACCTGTCCCTTGTTCTTGCCTCGCGCCGTCAGGTTCCGATACCGCGCAAGGAACCGATGTTGCTGTTTCCAAGCAATCTCTTTAACCTCTTCGCGGACCACTTCTTGCCACTGGCGCAAGGCGCTCTTCCTGCAAGTAGTCGAGCAGCGTGAACTCCTGCGCAAATTGCTCGAAGTGCACTTCCTGCTCCACCCACAACAGATAGTTCCCGGTCCAGGAGGACTTCACACCTGCCGGTGGGCGCTTGCCATGTCGCAACAAGAACTTGCTCAACCGATTCCGCGCCCGCAGTTGGTCCTTCTTGGCTGCCTCTCGTGCTCGCACCAGGTCGCGCAGCGCTTCGTGAGCGGCATCCCGTACCCACACCGGCGTCAGATCCCGGACCGGTAGCTGCGCCCCAGCTTCAGCGCATCGCGTCGGTCAGCCTTCATCGGTTCTCCGAAGTTGAGCTGCACCAGCGTCGGCGCCACCATTGCACACGGGGCGCCCAGCGCTGTCGGTTGCCAGTACCATACGTAGCCCATCGGAACCGACTCGCTTGTGGCTTTGCGCTGGGTTTCAACCCGATTCACAGCGTAACCCGCGAATCGGGAGCCGGTCGTTTCATTCTGACTAAATCACCGAATCTTTGCGGACCTTCGAGGACCAAATTGACTCAGCCTGGAGCCCCCTATGACGCCTGCAGGTCGTAAAATCACTGGTTTCGCATTGGCGCCCTCAGACTCGTCAAGGTGAGCACGCGCAGGAACTAAGCCGTACTCACCCGTAATCGCGATGACCATACACAGAATGAGATACCACACCATCCTCGTCTGATCAAAATAGTTCACGCCGACAAAGACCATGAGTTGAGTAAACACCACGCACCCCATGGTCCAGAGTGCAAATTGTTTGGGCCCATCGGCCTCAAAGGCGACCCGTGCATTTCCGATAGCCCTAAATGATCGGGAAAAGAGAGCCACAAAAAGAATCAGGGCCAAGAGACCAGATCCTTCGGCGGTACCGACGAATACGTTTGCAGTGTCCCACATGTCCCAGCCCCATGAGCCGTTAGCCAATGTTCCGAACAGCCACCAGTCCCAAAAATGACGAATGCATTGATTAACAAGTTGGTAGCGATGGTAGGCCGAATTGCCGCCAACAAGATCGATGTGCTCAATCAGAGACCACACTGGACCATGCATGAACATATGAAGCAGGATTAACATCAACACGATCCCTCGGCGCACCCAGCGCATCTGCCGGCGCAGTGGCCAGAATCCAAAAGCCAGGATAGCCCCTGCCGTACCCATCAATGGAGTGCTTGAGGCGCTCGTGAGAATCATGATCACAGCACTTACCGCCCCAACCACAGCGTAGAGCTTGCCGAGTCGCCCTTTCGACCATAGCCAAACACACAATGGCAAGATAGTGGCTCCGTAGCAACCTGCAATGATGGGGTGGCCAAAGAAGGCTTGGGACCGGAGTCGGCCCTCCCGAATCGCGGAGTGTAAGGATTCCCCACCCAGATAGCCAAAAACATTGATATGGTTGGTCTGCTCCAAAATCATGACAACGGCTGCGACAACGCAGACCAGGACCAAGGCTTTCGCACTCCGGAGGATGTCCTCCTCGTCCCGCACCAGGAACCGGAGCAGAAGGTAGACTCCTATAGAGGTGTAGGCTTCTCCAGCTGCATTAAAGGCCGCGGCTCCTTTCGGAGTGAGGATAATCGTGGTGATCAGAATCACGCCGACCATAGCAATAAATGCTTTATCGATGGGATGCAATCCTTGCGACCTATCCTCGCCACTCGTATTCCGAAGCCTGCTCCAAAGCATGCGCGTCCAGCCGAAGAGGATGAGAAACCGGAGCATCTGAAAATGGGCGCTAAAAACGGTGATTGCTTGCCCATAGGGGAGAATGAGCCCGACGATGATGAGGGGGTAGATGGCCTTCTCCCGACGGAGAAAGAGGATCAACAAACCGGCCAAAAACATTGCCAGAATGTAAACCGGGTGCGCAGCCGCCACTGTTCCGCCGTAGCGGAGATTTTCCGGGCCGTTCGTGTCATTCATTTTTCGACTCTCACACCCTTTGACTTCTTCCAAACAAGGGCGCAATCTCGTAAGGGCTCATCATTATTTTACCTTGAGCTGAGGCAGAAGAGGGACGTCGCCTGCTGGCGGTTACAAATTCAGAAGTGAGACGAACTCTGGCAAAACAAAAATTCACGACGCTCCCGGAAGCAGGAAGCAGGCATGTCTCTGGAGCCGTTTCTCGAAAAGGCATAAGGAGCTGAAGACTGAGCCGGCGAGCTATCCAGGCCTAGCGCAGGCCTGAGGAAAATTTACTGCACAGTTGCCGAAAGCGCGGTGGGCGGGTTGGGCTTTGTGGCGGTGGTTCCGCCGCCGAAAAAATACGCTCCCGCATCCCATGCGCCACTGGCGGGACGTGCAACGAGAGAAATGGCCGGATAGCTTGCCACTTCTCCCCCGCTGCCCGGTTGGTAGGCGGCACCGTCGCTCGTTCCGCTACACAAGGCAGCATCACTACTGAATGTGGCGCAACTACTGCTGGCATTTGCACCCGCGCCAACTGTTGCGCCAGCAAAAGAGGTTGGAGCGAAATTGCTAGCCGCAGTGTAGCCTTGCGCGGCAGCGGTCGCAGCGGACTGAAAAACTTCGTTCCCGTTGTCGACAATGGTACACGTGGCCGTGGTCTGGCAACTGTAGACACTGCTTAACTGCGCAGACGGGAAGCCGATGAAGTGGTTGTTCTGGAAATAAGCCGTCCCATTCCAGGCAGTAAGCGGGGCGTTCGCGTGGTCGAAATTGAATTGGCAGTTGCCGTCCCCGATCGTGTTATTAAAGATGTACGCGGAAGTTGTGAGGTTACTGTTGCTCACTTTATTGAACCGGACACATCCCGCACTAATAATCCCGAAATTAGGCACGTTCATGTTGTCATAAAATACGTTATTAAAAACATAGGCTGAGGTGGTCACTGCGAGGTAGATATCCTCAGTCACGTAGGTATGCCGCAAGATGTTGTTATAAAAAAGAGTAGTTTGTCCGCTGACTTGGGCAACCTGATTGTCAATATTGGGGTGCTGCTGGCTGCCCACACCAGAGTAAGTGAAGTAGAGATACTCGAACAAGTTGTCATGGAGCGTGTGAGTGTTGGTCGACACCATGAAATTGCCCAAGTAGCGGAAGATGGAGCCGTGAACATCATAGGCTTTCCCATAGACACCCTGTCCACTGGCACACAGGTTTGTGGCTGTACTCACTCCTATCTGAGCAACGTAGAGGCAGTAGGCCGCGCTTTGCGTGGCGTTCAGCGCCCGAGAGGAATCTGAACCATCAATGATGTCATAGGCGTACTGATTGTAGTCGGCAATGGCACCGGTGCCGGTGGAAATATTATAGTGATAGTCGGCGCTCGACGGGGTTGCCGACCATCCGTGGAGATAGGAGTTCTTCACCATGACGTTTGTAGCACCGCCACCCAGAGAAATGTATCCGTGGGACTGTGAGCCACCACCCACGGTGTTCGACCAGCACTTACCAGTGAATTCCAGATCGTCCACAGTGAGATAACTAACAGAACCAATTTTGAGGAAGAAATATCCACTGGCTCCCTCATCATACGCGCAACTAGACGGGAACCCATTGGTAACCGGATTGTCCCCGTTGAAGATGGGCCGCGCCCAAGAATTTCCGCTGAACCAGGTCCGGTCTACCCCGATATAGATACAGGTGCTTGTGTCCGTGCGCGCGTAGTCGCAATGCGTCGAATTCCCGCTCCAACTCCATGACCACTGGCCAGAGCCAACATAGGGGACTGCCGAATTGTTCCCATAGTGCCAACTATCGCCGCCTTTGAAAATAAATTGGTCACCTGCAGTGGGAGTATAGGAGCTACAATTGGCTCTACAATTCGTCATTCCCGGAGCGTGAGCCCAAGGCGTCGTCTTCGACGCGCCGTCATTAGTGTCCGAGCCGTTCGCGGCAATGTAGTGTGTGCCTGCGGCCATCACGATGGACGCACTGCCCGCAGATATAAACCCAATGAATGTAAGAACCGCGAAACGAATCGACCGCTGCATTTCGTTCACCCGTCGCACTACTTATTTCAGCCCTAGCTTAACGGAGCCTCCCGGGACCTGCCACTGGCCCCGAGTTCAGTCTTAGGACAGGTATGGAGCGCCTTTAGACTCAAGACTATCATAAGTACTAGGCAGCTCCCTTATTGCAGACCTGACTGTCTGGCCAGGGATTTTGCTGACTTGTTACATCGGCTCGCTATCCAAGCGCGGCACTCAAAGCCGCGGAGAGTTATATAGCGAATCGACCCTACTGAGTACTTCGGGCGACATGTATTCTGAACCGCAGCCGCAACCTTTAAAACTCAGCCAGACACGCTCGAGTGCTCGATGAAATCGTGAACCGTGGAGATGAGACGTGGAGAGGTATTTGGCGGGTCTTGATTTGCCAATGGGAGCGTTTCGGCTTGCTCGATCTTGGAAGGAAGTTCCGATTCGTCATAGGCAACGACTATATTTGGCAGCTGTTCAAAATGCTTGGCTGTTGCAAGCTGATGGTCGCTGCGGGTTTCTCCGAGATGCTCGCGGCGGGGCATTACGACAATGAGCTTGCCGAGTTCGAGAGCAGTGATGATCGAACCCATGCCGGCGTGAGCCACCACCA
>Ga0137376_10002322_pt1 | contig 11298 bp, 10 predicted proteins | sample SagtaG_23_FD_104814 | JGI IMG/M metagenome (GOLD analysis project Ga0137376, IMG submission 104814) | Vadose zone soil microbial communities from Sagehorn Ranch, Mendocino, California, USA - Sage2_L_20_16 metaG | ecosystem: Environmental > Terrestrial > Soil > Vadose zone | place: USA...
CGCCGGCACGCCGGGCGACTTCGTCGAGCGCGTTCTTCAACGACACGCGCTCGAGCGCGATGGTTACGGTGTCGTCGAGTGGCGGGCGTACCTCCACTTGCCACGCGGCGGCGCGGGCGGCCGTCGGCGTGCCCACTGCGACCAGTATGCCGGTAACCGTGATCAGGAACCGCATAGCCAGTTTCCTCCGTCTAGTGTCGCGGACGAACCGGGACGAAGCGCACGAGTCGTCCGGTCCGCGTGGCGCGGACGTTGAGAACCTGTGCCAAAGCTTTCACGGCCTCGTCGGCCGACCTGCTCATCAAGGAGATGGTGACTCGCTCGTTGGCCAATGCTGCGTCGGTCTCGATCTCGAGGTCGTACCAGCGTTCGAGTTGCGCGATGACACGGGCGAGCGGGGCATCGTCAAACAGCAACGCGCCACGGGTCCAAGCGAGATAGTTGGCCAGCGACACATCGTGCATGACCGTTGCGCCGCCGCCCGAGTCGAGCACGGCACGTTCGCGGCGGTGCAGCGTCACGAGCGCGGGCTCGGCGCCGTGCAAGCCGCGAAGCGCCACGCTGCCCTCCGCGACCACCACTTCCACGGAGGCTTCCTCCCGGTAGGCGCGGACGCCGAACTCGGTGCCGAGGTCCTGCGTCGAACCGTGCTCCGTGCGCACGATGAAGGGCCGTTTTGCGTCATACGCCACCACGAAGTATGCCTCACCCTCGAGATCCAACGTCCGCGTGCGGCCGCCGTAATCGCGGGGGACGCGCACGCGGGTGTCGACCCCGAGCAGCACACGGGATCCGTCAGGCAGCGTCAGTGAGGACAACTGGCCGTGGGTGGTGGCGTACGCACGCGGCGCACCGGCGCGGGGGAAAAACCAGATCAGGGAGCCGGCAACGAGGACCGCGATTGCCGCCGCGGCGGCCGGCGTGGCCCACGATGCCGTCCACCACCGGTGGCCGGGTGCCACGAGCTCCAAAGAGTGCTCGGTGCGCTCTAGACGCCTGAGCGATTCCGGGATGCCCCAAGCTCGCGTGGTGTCGCCCGTGATTCGCCACACCGCCCGCAACTCGTCCCATAGCTCGCCGCGCTTGGGATCGACGGCGATCCAGGCTTGGATTGCGGCTGCTTCCTCGGGCGAGCAGTCGCCTTCGATCAGACGGAGCAGGTCGGCTTGTTCGAACATGGGGCTCTCACTCCTGAGAACCCCTGACGAGTCCTAAAGTATGAAGAGGTACGGCGCGAGCTTTTCCTTGAGCAGCACCGTCGCCCGCCACATCTGCGACTTGACGGTGCCTAGCGACACACCCGCGCGCGCGGCGATCTCGTTGTAGCTGAGGTGCTGGTGACGACGCAGGACGAAGACCTCACGACACCGAGCTGGCAGCTCCGCGATCGCGCGCCGCACGGCATCGGCAAGCTCGCGCCGCAAATACAGATCCTCGGGGCTCGATGCGGTTGGCGGCTCTGCTCGCGCTGCGCGCTCGATCCAGGCGGTCGCCACGCGGCGGTGGCGCAGATACTTCAAGGCGCGGTTCTTGGCCGCTACATACAGGTACGCCCGCGTCAGCTCCATCCCACCGCGCCGGGCGCGCGAATCCCACAGGCGTAGGAAGAGATCGTGCACGAGGTCCTCGGCGGCCGCTGCAGATCCGACGAAGCGGAGGACGTACTCGCACAGGTCGACGTAATGCGTCTGGAACGCCGACTCCCAGGTGTGCTGCGTCGGATCGGCGACGGAGGGGGCCGCCGATCTGGACTGCGGGTTCGGGAATGCGTATCGCGACGGCTCCGACATGGGCGCGTTGTCGTGGACGTACTTCAGCTATCAGGCCTGGCCTGGGAGTATACCCCCTACCCCGCCACACGATCGGGGGATGAGCGATCGAATGATGTGCGGTGCGGTCGATTGATTCTTGGAAGCGCCGAGCGTACGCTTACCATGTCGCCGGACTCTTCACGAGCTCGCCATGCCGGTGACTGCGAAGCTATCCCGAAAGTTCTACGAGAAGTTTGGGGATGATCTGACCAACGAGCTCGTGGAGTGGTTCAATCAGGTGGATGCTACGTACCGCACCGAGCTTCGTGATCTGAATGAGCTGAACTTCGCCCGGTTCGATGCCAAGCTCGACCAGCGGGTGGCGGAACTTCGCGCGGAGATCCAGGCCGGCCTGGCTCGCCTCGAAGGCGGCCTCATCGCTCGAATCGGAATGGCGGAGGGTCGGCTGGCACGTCTGACGGTTATCCTGTGGCTATCAGCGCTCGGTGCGTTGGCCTTGATCAAACTATGAAGCGATTCCTGACCTCCCCGTTTGACCGCGCGATGTTCCTGATGTTCATCGGCAACGTGTTATTTCTCATCTGGCTCCGGCCGGATATTCAGCGGGCACTGGCGACAGCCAGGTCCTCGGATTCACCCCGTTGGGCGGTCGTGCTGCTTGTGGTGGGTTTGGCTTCGCTGTTGTTTGCGGAACTCGAGACTCTCATCAACGATCCTCTCGATGACGAGTTTTCGACGCGCCGGTTCTAAAGCTCTACATAAGCCCCGACTTCAAAAACCTGATTTGGCGGAATCTTGAAGAAAGCTGTAGCCCTGAGCGCGTTGCGCGACATAAACCCAAACAGCCGCTCCCGCCACATCGCCATGCCTGGCCGATCCGACGCAATCAACGTTTCGCGCCCTAGAAAGAACGTCGTCCCCTCGAGCGGGATGTCGAGATGGCTCTGCTTGCACGCCGCCAGCACCTCACCGATGTCGGGATCCTGCATGAATCCATAGCGTGCAGTGACGCTGTGAAAGCCCTTTCCGCTCCGTTTGACGATGACCCGTTGATCGTTCCCCACATGCGGCACGTCTTCGGTGATGATCGTGAGGAACACGATCTTCTCGTGCAGCACCTTGTTGTGCGTGAGGTTGAGCACCAGGGCCGGCGGGGTCCCGTCGGCGCTCCCGTACATGAAGACCGCGGTTCCGGGGACGCGCACCGGCGGCTCGGCAGCGAGATCGGCCAGCAACAGTTTGAGCGGAACGGTCTTCTCCATCATCCGCTTGGACAGAATCTCGCGGCCGCGCTTCCAGGTGCTCATCGCGAAGTACAGCACGATCGCAATGGCCAGCGGTACCCATCCGCCGTGCCAGATCTTGAGCGCGTTGGCCACAAGGAACGTCAGATCGACGACGAGGAACAAGCCGGAGACGCTGGCCGCCTTGAGAAGGCTCCATCCCCACACTTCACGGCTCATCACGTAGAACATCACCGTCGTCAGCGCCATGAGCGTGGACAGCGCCACGCCGTACGCTCCCGCCAAGTTGCTCGACGACTCGAAGCCAAAGACGAGCGCAATCGTCAAAACCATCAGCATCCAGTTGATATTGGGCACATAGATCTGCCCAATCTCCCGTGAGCTGGTATGCTCGATCTCCATGCGGGGGATGTACCCGAGCTGCACGGCCTGGCGCGTGAGTGAGAATGCTCCCGAAATCACGGCCTGGGAGGCGATGACCGCCGCCGCCGTCGCCAGAGGGATCAGGAAAAACAGCGCCTTGGCGGGTGCCAGGAAGTAGAAGGGATTGGGAGCGGTCTCCGGATGCGTCAGCAGCAAGGCGCCCTGCCCGAAATAGTTGAGCAACAGCGCGGGCAACGGAACCGTAAACCAGGCGAGTTGAATCGCCGAATGGCCGAAATGCCCTAGGTCGGCGTACAGCGCCTCGCCGCCGGTGACCGCCAGGAAGACGGCGCCAAGCACCAGCAATCCCCGTCCCGGATCCTCGGCAAAAAACCGGATCGCATGCGTCGGCAGTACCGCGCCGACGATGCCGGGATAACGCAGAATCCCATTGAGTCCCAGAACGGCGATCGTCAGAAACCAGATCAGCATCACGGGGCCGAAGACCGCCCCTACGCCCGCCGTCCCGCGCTTTTGAAAGAGAAACAGCCCCACGAGAATCACGAGCGACGTCAGCAGGATCACCCAGTGCTGCAAGGTCGGCGCGGCAATCTCAAGTCCCTCGACCGCCGATAACACCGAAACTGCGGGAGTGAGCGCGCCGTCGGCATACAGCAGCGCCGCTCCGAAAATGCCGAGCACGATCATTAGCCGGCGAGGCGGGAGGCCCCGCATCAATCGGCTGCCGTTCACGAGCGCCATGAGCGCGAGCACGCCACCTTCGCCCTTGTTGTCGGCGCGGATGATCACCACGTGATACTTCACCGTGACGATCAGAAGCAGCGACCAGACGATGAGCGATAGCACGCCCATCACGCTGCTTGCGGTCAATGGAATGGCATGCGGCCCGTGAAAGGCCTCGCGCAACGCGTACAGCGGGCTGGTCCCGATGTCGCCGTACACCACCCCGAGCGCCAGCAGCGCGAGACGGGCGAGATAGCGACCCCTGGGGCGGGTGTGCGCGCTGGTCATGTGGGGGTTTTCCGGTGCTGCAGGGGCGCTCATTGCGGGGGAACCCTACGCAGGCCGCTCCAGAAAGGCCAGAGGATCACCAAACCCGAAGCGCCAACTGCACTTACGAGAAATGCCGTCGCGCCGCTCCCGCGTTGGAAGATGACGCCCAGCGCGACTCCGCCCACCAGCGCCGCCACCCCCGTCAGCGCATGATAGACCCCAAAGCCACTCCCGCGATGACCCCCCGTGGCGGCCGAGACGAGCGCACGCTCCGGACTTTCCGTGAGCCCGGCGACCACGCCGAGCGCCAGAAACAGGAGCCAAGCCGCCAGTGGACTCGCCGCCAGCCACATGCCAGCCGCCAGCGCGACGTAGCTGAGCCAGCCGATCCACATCGTCCGCGCCGGGCCAATCCGATCCGACAGCGCGCCGCCGAGGAACGAGGTCGAGGACCGGACGACGTGCAGCGCCGCCCAAAGGAGCGGGATGAGGGCGACGGCGATACCGAGCTGCTGAGCCCTCAGGATCAGGAGGGTCTCTGGCATCCGGATCAGATAGAAGATCGCAATCGCAATGACGAAGGACGGTAAGGGACGGTAAGGGACGGTAGAGGACGGTAGGGGTTGTTCAGGGGCAGTTTCCCTTACCGTCCCATACCGTCTTTTACCGTCCCTTACCGCCCACGCTGCAAGCACCAGGACCACGATGCCCGGAATTATGCTGGCAAGAATCACCGTCCGAACATTGGCACCGCCTCGAGATAGCAGCGTCCAGGCAACCAGCGGCCCAATGACGGCGCCGACGTGATCCAACCCCCGCTGCAATCCAAACGCCCGCCCCACGAGGGGTGGCGGCGTCACGTCCCCGATCAGCGCGTCCCGCGGCGGGGTCCGCAGGCCCTTGCCGAGCCGGTCGACGACCCGCAGGCCGATGACCTGCCACGCCGCCGCCGTGACCGCGATGATCGGCCGGACCGCCGCCGCGACGAAGTAACCGATCACGATCAACGGCCCGCGGCGCGATGGACGGTCCGCGAGTCGCCCGGCGATCAGCTTGACGAACGCCGCAGCCGCGTCCGCGGCGCCGTCCAACGCGCCCAGCGCCGCCGCCCCACCGCCCAACATCCCGGTGACGAACGCCGGCAGCAGCGGGTACACCATCTCACTTGCGAAATCGTTGAGAAGGGAAACAGCACCGAACAGCTTGACCTGCCTGGGGAGCTGATTACTCACCCAAGCCGAGTCCCCAGCGGATCAAGGTCACGGGAAGTCCGCCGTACGGGAGCACGGCGTCGTGGAAGGCGCGCAACGAAAAGTGGCTGCCCTTGGCTTTCCGAAAATCGTCCCGCAGCCGGAGCAGCTCACGCCGCCCGACGGCGTAGCAGAGCTGATAGGCCGGCCAGGCGCAATAACGCCGCACCTCGGCCTCGGCGTTCCCGCGCTCGACGTGCAGCTCGTTCACCATCTGGTCGACCGCTTGCTCGCGCGTCATGCCGCGGGTGTGCAGGCCGACATCGAGCAAAATGCGCATCGCCCGCCACAGCAGATGCACGCGCTGGAAGAACAACTCCTGGTCCGAGGCGTAGAAGCCCTCCTCGCCCATCATGTCCTCGCAATAGAGCGCCCAGCCTTCGACCGTCAGCGGCGTCCAGAGGTTCTTCCGCACGTGCGAGGACGACTCTTTCGCGATGACGAGCTGCAGATGGTGCCCGGGGTAGCCTTCGTGCAGCGCGGTCGCGGCGAGCTCGTAGCGGCAGTGGTCGCGCAGGATGCGCTCCTGCTGCGCGGTGGGCAACCGGGAATCGGGGACGGTCACGTAGAACCAGCCCGTCCGGTCGCGACTGTAGGCGCCGGGGCTGTCATAGGCGGCGTAGGGAATGACCGGCCGCATGAACGCGGGTGTGGGAATCACGCCGAGCGGCGCCTTGGGAATGGGCGCGAGTTGGCGCTCCGCCACGAAGTCGCGTGCGCGCGCCATCTCCTTCGAGTAGGCATCCACCAGCTCGTTGGGGGCCGGATGATCGGCGCGGAGCTTGTCGACCAGGTCGGGCCACGGTTTCCCGTCGAGCCGTGTGGCGATACGGACCAGATCCGCCTCGATCTCTTCTTTGAGTCGCAGGCCGTAGCGCCACAATTCCGGCGCCGTATCGCGCAGCGCGTGCTGATAGTGCAGCAAGAAGTTGAAAGCGTCCTCGCCGATGGCGAAATGCTCCGTCCCCATTTCGAGCCAGCGCTCGAGATTCGCATCGAATTTGCGGAGCGCTTCAATTGCCTGCGCGGCGGCGGTACCGAGCCGGGCCGCGTGCATCGGCGCCTGGGCGCCCAGCGCGGCGGCCATCTCCTGGATGAGCATGCGCCCGCCGTCGGTCATGCGCACGGCCGTCTCGACGAACACGCGGACCGGTTCGTCGAGCGCGGTCTTGAGATCCTCGAGAAAACCGGGGATGTCTTCCAGCCGCCCGATCGCGGCCACGGCCTTCTCGGCCGGCGTGCGGTCGGCGGAGAGCAGGAGATGATGCAGTCCGCCGAGCAGGTGCGACAACCAGAACTCGGGGTTCTTGGCCTGCGGTTTGAGCTTCTCATAGCGGCGCACCATGACGCGGGTTTCGTTGAGCAGCGCCGTGCGGTCGATCTCCTCTTGGAGATCGGCCGCGTTCACTCCCTCCAGCGCCGTGGCAATTGATTTGAGGGCGGCGAGGTGCGGCGCCAGCGCGCCGGCGCTGAAGCGACCGTAGCGGTCATCGTGTCCCGGCACCCCGGCCTGCGTGGCGGCAACCGGATCCATGTGCCAGTAGAGATCGAAAAACGATTTCTCGATGTCCGAGAAACTCATGCGTTCAACAACCGGTGGCACTCCTCGTCGGACAGCACCCGGTCGGTCCGCTTCGCCGCGTCGAACAGCGTGCGGCACGCGGCCTCGTCGTTGGGATCGTAGCCATGGTGCTCGAGCCAGTACTTTACGTTCGAGATGCCCGACACCGGTGAGATCTCGATGCGCTGCTCGAAGCCGAACTCCTCGGCCGGGACAGAGCTATAGACTCGATCGGCGAGCCAGTTGTGGCCCTTCTTCTTCGCCTTGATGATCGCGGCGGCATGCACGCCGGTCCCGGTGCGAAACGCGTCGTGACCGACCACCGGATAATTCACGGGAATCGGCACGCCGACCGCTTCGGCGACGAGGCGGCAGTACTCCGGCAGCTTGCGAATATCCCCTTTGTGCGCGCCCAGCAGCTTCAGGTTGACGATGAGGAGATCCATTTCGGCGTTCCCGACGCGCTCCCCCACGCCGAGCGCGGTGGCATGGACGCGATCCACGCCGGCCTCGATCGCCGCAAGACAGTTGATCAGCCCCATCCCGCGGTCACGATGACCGTGCCAGTCTATCTTGACGGGTTGTCGCTGCACGATTTCCTGCTTGACGAATCTTATCAGTGCCTTTACGCCGTCCGGCGTCGCGTGCCCCACCGTATCAGCGAGGCAGATGCGGCGCGCCCCGCACGCGATCGCCGCGCCGTACAGCTCCTTGAGCGTTTCCGGCCGGGCGCGGGTTGTGTCTTCCGTGACGTACATGACCGGTAGGCCATGCTCTACGGCAAACGTCACCGCCTCCTCGGTCGCGGCAACGATCCGGTCGAGTGTCCAGTCTTCCGTGTACTGGCGAATCGGCGAGGAACCGATGAACGTGGCCGCTTCAATCTTGATGCCCAGCTCGTCGGAGATGCGGACGATCGGCTCGATGTCGGCCAGGACCGTGCGGGCGGCGCAGTTAGGGGCAATCGGGAGCTTCTGATCACGAATCTCGCTTGCCAAGGCGCGCACCTGTTCGACGACCCGTGGACCGGCACCCGGCAAGCCAATGTCAGCCGCCACAATGCCGAGGTCGGCCATGAGGTGCAGGAGGCGCTTTTTGACCTCGAGGGAGGGATCGGTGACCGAGGGGGACTGCAACCCGTCGCGCAGCGTCTCGTCGTTCAGGTCAACGCGGGCACGGGTCCAATCGAAGTGGCCATCCGCGCCGCCCGCGTTGTTCCAGTCGTAGATGAGCTGCCGCTCCTCCATGGGTCTAGTGTCGCCCCCGCTCCAAGCCAGGTCAAGTTGCACCCGCGCCATACGTCATCATAGTTTGGCAGCGTGATTGCCGCACTTCTCGCGAACGACCGGATCCGCGCAGCACGCGCGCATATCGAGCGTACCGACGAGGTGACGCTCGCCCGCCAAGCCGCGCTGTCGGCGATCCCGGCACCCACCGGTGCGGAGGCCGCACGCGGCCGGCGTGTGGCGGAGATGTTCGGTGACGCTGGCCTGGACGACGTCACGATTGACGCTGTCGGCAACGTACGTGGCTGGTGCGGGAAACGGGAAACGGGAAACGACTGCGTTGTGCTCAGCGCCCACCTCGATACGGTCTTCGGTCCAGAACTCGATGTCTCTGTCTCGCGCCGCGGACTGCGGCTCGAGGGACCCGGCATCGCCGACAACGCACGCGGCCTCGCCGCGCTCGTCACGGTTGGCGAGGCGCTCACGCGCGCGCGTGTGCACGCCGAGCGGCCGATTCTGTTTGCCGCGACCGTCGGCGAGGAGGGTAGCGGCGATCTCCGTGGGGTCCGGCATTTGTTAGGCCCGACCGACCGTCCGACCGTCCGACCGTCCGCCTTTATCGCCCTCGACGGCGCCGGCATCGAGCGCATCGTCCACCGCGCGCTCGGCGCACGCCGCTACCGCGTCACGTATGCTGGTCCCGGTGGCCATTCGTGGGCCGCCTGTGGCGTGGCCAACCCCGCCAATGCCGTGGGTCGTGCGGTCGCGATGATCGCCCAGCTTCCCACGCACAACGCACCGCGCACCACGCACGCGGTCGTGCGCATCGGCGGGGGCACGAGTCTCAACTCGATCCCGCAGACGGCCTGGTTCGAAATCGATCTCCGCAGCGAGGATCCGCGGGCGCTCCAGCGTATCGACGACGCGGTGCACGCGACGGTGACGGCGGCACTGCACGAGGAGAACCGCCAGCGTGTTCCGGGAACGGCGCCCCTGGCGATGGATGTCCGGCGTGTGGGCGACCGGCCGTCAGGGCTGACGCCGCGCAGTCACCCGCTGGTGCAGACCGCAGTCGCTGCGACGCGGGCGATGGGCCACGAGCACCAGCTCGCCTGCGCCTCGACCGACGCCAACATCCCGATCGCGCTCGGTGTCCCGGCGGTGGCCCTGGGCGCGGGCGGTCGCGCGGGCGACGCGCACCTGCCGACGGAGTGGTATGAAAACGACAAAGGCGCGCTCGGCATCGTGCGCGCCCTGCTCGTTACCGCGGCGATGGCTGGAGCTCGAGCAGCGTAATCTCCGCCGGCGCGCCGAGCCGCAGCGGCGGCCCCCAGTAGCCCGTCCCGCGACTGACGTAGAGCCACATCGACTCGAGGCGGTGCAGCCCGGCTACGAACGGCTGGAAGAGCCGCACCAGCAGATTGAAGGGGAAATACTGCCCGCCGTGCGTGTGCCCGGAGAGCTGGAGGTCGTACCCGGCGGCCTGTGCGGCGAAGGCGCTGCGCGGCTGGTGCGCCAGCAACACGCGCACGTCGCTCGGCGGTGCACCCGCGACGGCTGCCGCCGGATCCGAGGCCGCCGAAAGGTCGGTGACGCCCGCGACGAGCAGTCGCGCCGCGCCCCGCTGCACGATCCGATGCTCGTTCGACAGCACCTCCATGCCCAGCCGCTCGAGCTCCGCCATCCACCCACGGACATCCCAGTAGTACTCGTGATTGCCCGTGACGAAGTACGCGCCATGCGGCGCCCGCAGACGGGCCAGGGGCGCGACGTGGTCGCGGAGATCCGGGACGAGCCCGTCGGCCACGTCTCCCGTCACCGCCACGAGATCAGGCCGTAACGCGTTGGCGCGGTCGACCACCGCATCGACAAATCTGCGGCGGATCGTCGGCCCAATGTGCAGATCGCTCAGCTGCAGTATCCGAAACCCCGCGAGGTCGCTGGGCAGATCGGCGATCGGCACGGTCACATGAACCACACGCGGCCGGCGCGCGAGCACGATGCCGAGGAGCGTGACCAGCGCGGCCGCGCCCACCACGGTCCATACCACCCTCACGGTGTCCGGCAGACGCAGTAGATCGACGACGAAGAAAGACACGATCAGCAGCGAGGACAGCCCCATCGCGATGTAGGCCGCCCAGTCGAGCACGCGCGTCATGAGTCCGGACGCCGCTTCGATCCTCTCGCGCCGGGCCGTGAACATGGCCACGAGGGGCAGCCAGGCCAGCAGCAGCACGGCAGCCCAAGCCACGACGCGTACGCCGCCGGCGAGCGGCGCCGGGCCGAGCACGTGCGCGCCCACGTAGACGTTGAGCAACGTCCAGATGCCACCAACAATCGCGAGCCGCCTCAGCATTTGCGTCCTGGTCAATGTGCCGCCGCTCCCGCGCCCGGCATGCCTTTGCTCTTGTGCATCAGCGGCAAGAGTGCCAGCGACAGGACGAAGACCGCTCCGAAGAGCAGGAACAGCTGGTCGAACGACAGCATCATCGCCTGCCTGGTCACGATGCCGTTCAAGAATCCGACCGCTTTGGTTTGCGCGATCGCCGGCACTTCCCCGCGGGCGATCAGCGCCTGCGTGATCTGCCCCAGGCGTTCGCGCGTGGCTTCGGAATAGAGCGTGATATTGGCCGCGAGATCGGCGCGGTGAATCGCGGTAAACCGCTGTAGCAGCGTCGCCGAGAGCGCGATCCCGACGCTCCCGCCCAGCTGCCGCATCAGGTTGAACAGACCGGTTCCGTTGGGGATTCTCGACATCGGCAAATCGGCCAGCGCCAGGTTCGTCAGCGGTACGAAGATCAGGCCGAGCCCCACCCCGCGGAAAATCAGCGGCCAGAAGAAATCGCTCATGCCGCTCTCGGTCGTGAA
>Ga0137376_10002325_pt1 | contig 11294 bp, 12 predicted proteins | sample SagtaG_23_FD_104814 | JGI IMG/M metagenome (GOLD analysis project Ga0137376, IMG submission 104814) | Vadose zone soil microbial communities from Sagehorn Ranch, Mendocino, California, USA - Sage2_L_20_16 metaG | ecosystem: Environmental > Terrestrial > Soil > Vadose zone | place: USA...
CAGGGTATGGGAGATCGCGATCATCAGCGCGATCGGCGAGATGATCAGCACCAGCGCCGGAATAACCAGACTGGTGACGCCGAGAAAGGTGATGATGGTCTGACCCTGGCTCGTCATCAGGTCGATGCCGCGCAAAGCCTGCGTAATCCAGATCACACCCGTCAGGCTGACCAGGACCAGCGCAAACGACGCGAGCGTCGTGCGGAAGATATACCTGTCGATCGACCCCATCGTTACCGAACGTTCCCCGCCCCCGAACTGGAACCGGCCCCTGGACCCATCCCCAAACCGGGATCCCCTAAGGCCACCGCCGCCACACTCCAGCAGGCTTCTCTTCTCACTACCATCTCTTTGATCTGTCAACAAAATGGCTGAGCCAAGGCACCGCCAAAATACGGTTAATTGTTGGTAGGATGTGGCCTTCGGGCCACTGCGACGCTTGGCAGCGCGGCGCCTGACGGGCAATAGTACGCGGGACCCAAGCTTTTGGGGGATGTGCGCGACATCCGAAGCCAAACCTGAAATACCGAGCCGGGTCCCGCGCCGGCGACAGCCCTGATTTTTGGAGGATTGCCTATGCCCGACGCCGTCAAGGTCGGCTTCGTTCCGTTTTCCACAGCCCCCCGTGGCCTTCTGGTGATATTTTGCGATGACACGTTGAAGTTCGGTGCGGCGACCCTCAAGGCGCTCGGCACGGCGGCCGGCATCGTCAAACGCGCGGCGGCCACGAATCAGTTCAAGGGCAAGAGCGGATCGACTCTTGATATTCTGGCGCCGGAGGGCCTCAAGGCCTCACGCCTGATCGTGATCGGTGTCGGCAAGCTCTCGGCGATCAAGGACAATGATTTTCTGAAGTTCGGCGGTGCAGCGGCCGGCAAGCTGGTTGCCGGCAATGATGACGTGACCGTGATCGCCGAACTGCCCGATGGGGCGATGAAGCCGGAGCAGGCGGCCGCGGTTGCATCCGGCATCCGGCTGCGCGTCTATAAATTCGACCGCTACAAAACCAAAAAGAAGGATGGCGAGGACGCCACATTGAAGGCCGACATTTCGCTCGCGGTCGAGGATGTGCCTCTGGCGCGAAAGGCCTTCGCGCCGGACGCGCATATCGTCGAGGGCGTGATCATGGCGCGCGAACTCGTCAACGAGCCGCCGAACGTGCTCTACCCCGAGGAATTCGCGCGCCGCGCCGGCCAGCTCCGCAAGCTCGGCGTCGACGTCGAGGTTCTCGACGTCAAGGCCATGACCAAGCTCGGAATGGGCGCGCTGCTCGGCGTCGCGCAAGGCTCGGTGCGGCCCGGACGCACCGTGATCATGCGCTGGAACGGCGGCAAGCGCGGCGATCAGCCGGTTGCCTTCATCGGCAAGGGCGTTTGCTTCGATACCGGCGGCATCTCGATCAAGCCGGCCGGAAGCATGGAGGACATGAAGGGCGACATGGGCGGCGCGGCTTGCGTGGTCGGGTTGATGCACGCGCTGGCCGCGCGCAAGGCGAAGGTCAATGTGGTCGGCGCCATCGGCGTCGTCAAGAACATGCCTGACGGCAACGCACAGCGCCCCGGCGATATCGTGACCTCGATGTCGGGCCAGACCATCGAGATCATCAACACCGATGCGGAGGGGCGTCTGGTCCTGGCCGACGTGCTTTGGTACGTGGCGAAGAAGTTCAAGCCGAAATTCATGGTCGATCTCGCGACCCTGACCGGCGCGATCATGGTGGCGCTCGGCACCGAATATGCCGGGCTGTTCTCCAACAACGACGAATTGGCCGAACGGCTGAGCAAGGTCGGGCTTGCGACGGGCGAGAAGGTCTGGCGCATGCCGCTCGGCGCGGAATACGACAAGCAGATCGATTCGCAGTTTGCCGACATGAAGAACACCGGCACCCGCAACGGTGGCTCGATCACCGCCGCGCAGTTCCTGCAGCGTTTCGTCGACGACACGCCGTGGGCGCATCTCGACATCGCGGGAACGGCGATGGGCGCGCCGAAATCCGAGATCAATCACAGCTGGGGTTCGGGCTTTGGCGTTCGCCTGCTGGAACGGCTGGTCGCGGAGTATTACGAAACCAAGAAGTAGCTGAAACCGGATGACGGAAGTTCTGTTCTATCACCTGCAGAACATGTCGCTCGAAAACGTGCTGCCGCCGCTGCTCGAAAAGTCGCTGGAGCGGGGCTGGCGCGTGGTCGTGCAGTCGACCTCGCAGGAGCGCACCGATGCGCTCGACGCCCATTTGTGGACCTATCGCGACGATTCGTTCTTGCCGCACGCCAGTTGGCGCGCCAGCGATGCGCAGGATCAGCCGATCGTGCTGGCGGTCGAGGAGGGTAATCCGAACCGGGCCAATGTCAGGTTCCTGATTGACAATGCGCCTTTGCCCGCCGACTCCGACGTGTATGAACGGGTAGTCCTGGTGTTCAACGGCGACGATGGCGACGCGCTGGCGGCGGCGCGCGGCGCCTGGACCGATTGCAAGTCGCGGGGATTCGAGGTCACCTATTGGCAGGCCGACGAGCAGGGCCGCTGGCAGAGGCGGGAATAGCCGCGCGCGGCAATTAGTGATAACCTGCGGTTTCGGTCCGTGAGCCCAAGCAAAGCCACGGTCGTGCCGCAAAGTGATAGTGAACAATCGCTTGGGCCTAAATCAGATGGGCCTAAATCGCTTGGCCCCGGCAATCGCTGGGGCTTAACAATCGCTTGGGTTTGGGGTGGGAATTTAGTTCATCGTGCGAGACAAAACCTCTCATCGAAATCTGCTGCTGGCAGTGCTGGCGATTGGCCCCGTGATCGCGGGCTGCTCGGGCGCAGCCGACATGTTCCAGTCCGATTTGCTGTCGAAAGACGCGGAATGGTTTTCGCGCACCGGCCGGGTGTTCATCCGCAACGTCTCGATTGAAACGCCGCCTCTGACGCCCGACAAGCCGGTGACGGCGGAAGACCTCGTCAGCGCCGACGGGGGGTGCCCGGGAATGGCGCCTCCAGGCGGGCCCGCGGGTGCCAACGCCATGACCGATGGCGCGGCCGGCGCGCCCACGCCTTCGACCACGGGGACCGTCGCGCTCGGTCATACCGAATGCGACGTCGTACGCGGGATCGGCGCCCCCGACAGCGTCAATCTTTCGAACAATCCGCGTGGCGATCGGGTGACGGTCGTCAATTATTCGCGCGGGCAACGCGCCGGAATCTATACCTTCACGGCCGGCCGCCTGTCATCGATTGAGCGTGCACCTGAGGCGGTGGGGCAGCCGAAGGTGGCGAAGCCGAAAGCGAAGAAGAAGCCGGCGGCGACGTGACCGCTGTGCCTGCATCCTTTGTTTCAATCCTCCGGTAGCGTAAAGACCGCGCAAGGCGTGGCGATGCCACGCAAATCGTGCTCGCCCAGCGAGATCAGTCTCGTCGTCGTCTCTGCTGCGACCGCGCCCGAGACCAGCACGGTGCGACCGAGCGGGCGGCACAGTCCTTCGAGCCGACTGACTAGATTGACGGCGGGGCCGATCGCGGTGAAGTCCAGCCGGTCGGCGGTGCCGATATTGCCCCACAGCATCTCGCCAAGATGCAGCGCCGCGCCAAAGGGCAGGGGCGGCAGGCCTTGCCGGCTGCGCGCTTGGTCAAGATGGGCCATGCCGGCCCGGGCCGCGCCGACGGCGCTGAGCGCGGCGTCGCAGGCGGCGGACGGGGAGCGGTCGCCGATCGGGAAAATGGCAAGCACCCCGTCGCCGATGAATTTCAGCACCTCGCCGCCGAAGGCGTGAACGGCACCGGCGATGCGGTCAAACCAGTCGTCGAGCGCCGCGACCACCACCTCCGGCGCCATCGCCTCCGACAGAGCGGTGAACCCGCGCAGATCGCCATAGAGCAGGACCGCGCGGATGGTCTCGCCTGTCTGCCGCCGCAGCCGCCCGGCCAACACCTGCGCCGCGCTGCGTCGGCCGAGATAGGCCTCGAGCAGCGCCGCGAGGGTCGACCGCGTGGCAAGTACGGCGAGCGGCGCTGCGGCAAAACGCGCCGCCTGATGCACAAGCGCGAATTCCTGTTCGCTGAGTGGCCGCAACACAGACCAGCTGAGCACCGGGCCATCTGACGCAAAGCCGGGGATATCTTCCCGCACAATCGCGACGCCCAACCCTGTCAGCCAGTCGCCGCCGACCTCGCCCAGCCCCGGTTCGGCCGAGCTCAAAGCCCCGAAACCCAGCGCCTCGATCACCACGCCGGTCTCCGCCTGCCACAGCCAGGTGCGGCGGGCGATCATTGGGTGCGGCGCCGCCAGCATCAAGGCGCCGCCGGCGAGCGGCAAGCCGTCGGCGGTCAGGCGGGCGCCGAGTGCGGCCAGGAAGTGGTCAGCGCCGGCGGCGGCGCTGGCCTCATCGACCAGCCAAGCGAAGGTGGAGGACAGCCGCATGCAGGGATCATGCGACCGCGGAGCGCGCCTGTCACCGCCATATTGTCACGAAAATGGCATCGTAGGTAAGGTAGATAAAAATGTGCTTTCTTGTTGAAGGAGGCTCCCGATGATTGAACCGCTCGTGGTCCGGCGTGAGATCCAAATCGGGGCGCCGCCAGCGACCGTGTTCGCGTTCCTTACCGATCCGGAAAAGATCCTGCGGTGGATGGGCACGGAAGCGACGATGGAGCCGCATCCCGGCGGACTTTACCTCGTCAATGTCACCGGCCAGGACGTCGCCCGCGGGCGGTTCACCGAGGTCATTCCGGTCCACCGTCTCGCCTACAGCTTCGGCTGGGATGGTCGTGAAGCGGTGCCGCCGGGGTCGAGCCTGATCGAGATCGACCTGATCGACCAGGAGGCAGGCAGGACGCTGCCGCGCATGACCCATAGCGGTCTGCCCGACGCCGATGCCTGCGCCAGCCACGAGCAGGGCTGGGCGCATTACCTCGGACGGCTGGCCACAGCCGCCTCTGGCGGCGATGCGGGTCCCGACCCCCGGCGCAAAGTAGCCTGACAGCCATGACGGCGGTTCCCGCCGAGAGGGTGTTGCTTCGCCACCGGACTAGCCCGCCGCCTCGTCATATTGCGAACTCACCGCCAGCCATTCTTCCTCGGCGCGCTGCAAGGCGCTCTCCGCGCCGGCGCGCGCCTTGCTGAGCTGGGCGGCCTGCTTGGGGTCACGCTGGAACAGATCCGGCAGCGCCAGCGCGGTATCGATCTTGGCTATGATACTGTTGATGCGCGCGATCTCGGCCTCGGCGTCGGAAACCTTCTGCTTCAGCGGCACACGCTTCTCGGCCTTGTTGCGTTGAGGCTTGTCGCGGCCATTGGCGCGCTCGTTGCCGCCGCGGTCGCGCGAATTGGTGCGCATGCCGCGTGCCGACAGCACCATGCGCCGGTAATCGTCGAGGTCGCCGTCAAAACTCGTGACGGCGCGATCGGCGACCACCCACAACTGATCGGCGCAGGCTTCGATCAGGTAGCGATCATGCGAGACCATGATGATGGCGCCTGGAAATTCATTGATCGCCTCGGCCAGCGCGGCGCGGCTGTCGATGTCCAGATGGTTGGTCGGCTCATCGAGAATGATCATGTTGGGACCGAAGAAGGTCGCAAGTCCGAGCAGCAGCCGGGCTTTTTCGCCGCCCGACAGGCTTTTCACCAGGGTGTCGCCCGCCTTGCCCGAGAAGCCGATCGCGCCGGTGCGGCCACGCACCTTGGTCTCGGGGGCGTCCGGCATCAGCTTGCGAACGTGATCGTAGGGCGAGCCGTCGAGGTTGAGCTCATCGACCTGGTGCTGGGCGAAATATCCGACCGACAGCTTCTCCGCGCGGGTGACGTGGCCGGAGAAGGGCGGCAGCTTGTTGGCCAAAAGCTTGACCAGCGTCGACTTGCCGTTGCCGTTGGAGCCGAGCAAGGCGATGCGGTCGTCGGTGTCGATGCGCAGCGTCACGCGGTTGAGCACGGGCTTTTTCGGATCGTAGCCGACCGAGACGTCGTCGACCGCGATGATCGGCGGCGATAGCATCTTGTCAGGCGTGGGAAATGAAATCTCGCGGACGTCCTGCGTCACCAGCGCGGTGACGGGCTTCATCCTTTCCAGCATCTTGACGCGAGACTGCGCCTGGCGCGCCTTCGACGCCTTGGCCTTGAAGCGATCGACAAAGGCCTGCAGCCGTTTGCGCTCGTCGGCCTGCCGTTTCGCATGCTTGGCGTCCAGCATTTCGCGGGTCGCGCGCTGCTCTTCGAACGATGAATAGGTCCCCTTGTAGAGCGTCAACTTGCCGCGATCGAGGTGCAGGATCTGGTCGACGGAGGTGTCGAGCAGGTCGCGATCATGGCTGATGACGATCACCGTGCGCGGATAGTTCGCCAGATGGTCTTCGAGCCACAGCGTGCCCTCGAGATCGAGGTAGTTGGTCGGCTCGTCCAGCAGCAGGAGATCGGGCGCGGCGAACAAGGTCGCGGCAAGGGCTACGCGCATGCGCCAGCCGCCGGAAAATTCCGAACACGGCCGGGCCTGGTCCGCGGTCGAAAATCCGAGGCCCGAGAGGATCGCTGCGGCGCGGGCAGGGGCTGAATGCGCGTCAATGTCGACGAGCCGGGTTTGAATGTCGGCGATCCGGGATGGATCGTGCGCGGTCTCGGCTTCACGCAGCAGCGCGTCGCGCTCCAGATCGGCCTTCAGCACGATGTTGACCAGGCTTTCCGGGCCGTCAGGGGCTTCCTGCGCGAGACTGCCGACCCGCCAGCGCGGAGGAATGCTGATGCTGCCGGTTTCGGTCGGCAACTCACCGCGGATCGCGTGAAACAGCGTCGATTTGCCGACGCCGTTGCGGCCGACAAAACCGACACGTGCACCGGGCACGATCTGCGCCGAGCTCTGATCGATGAGAAGCCGTCCGGCGATCCGGACCGAAATGTCGGTGATTGAAAGCATGCGGGCTTTTCACCGGAGCGGGGCGAAAACGCAACCGGTTTGTTGGGCGAAATGGAATCGCCGCAACGGCTTAAGCCGCGATATTCACGCTGGTTCTTGTTTAAACATGGTCGGAAAAACCGGTTCCGACTTTTCCGGACCAATGCTCTAGTTCGATGACTGCGGCCAGCCCTCATTGTCCCGCCTGCGCAATTCATCCAGCAGATGCTGGAGGTAGGGCGTGAGGCGCATGGATTCCGGACGAAGGTCCTGTTGCAGCCGTTCGCCCACGGCATCGCAGATCGATCGGCTGGTCTTGCGATCGATTTGTGCGCTGCTGTCGTTGACGAAGCCCTTCATGACGGGGTTCCGCGATCCATTTGATTGCAATAACGCTGGACCAAGTCATGTAACGGGAAATTGTTTCGTGCTGCCCGCCGATTGCATAGGACTTCTGACAAAAAATGCTGCCGGTTCCACCGATTGAGCGCAAAAGAAAACCCCGGCACGCCTGTGCCGGGGCGGAAGAATGCGGGATCGGCCTTCAGATCAATAGCAGCGGTTCACCAGGCGCCAGCGGGGGCCCCACGGGGTCGGGACCAACCGGCGCACATAGCAGCCGCCGTAACCGCCGCCGTAGCCGTATCCGTAAAAGGCCGGGCCGCCGACGAAGAGGCGCGGGCCGCCCCAACCCCAGCCATGATGCCAGCCGCCGTGCCAATGGGCGGAAGCGGACGTCGGCGCCAATGCGGCCGCTCCCAGCGAAACCGCGGCAACTGCAGCAAGCGAGAGTTTGCGTAACATGATCGTCTCCTGAGTTTCGGCGCGACTGGCGCCATCGGTGAACGCTGCCCCGTGACGCCTCCCAACAAGCCGAGAAGCGTTCGGTTGATCGAAGCCTATGCCTGGCAAGCTGAATGCAACTGTGACGTAGGTTTCAGACAGGGTTCATCTTCATGAAATTGTTGTAATTTTTGGACCCGCAGTGAGACGCGGGATGGCCCGGTCTGGACGATCCGCCACATCCCGGCCTGATCGCTTGCCGTTCGCCGAAGGCGCCGATATAAGCGCCGCAATTTCCCATCACGCGCTTCGCAAGGACGAAATCATGGCGATTGAACGCACCTTTTCGATTATCAAGCCCGACGCGACCGCGCGCAATCTGACCGGCGCGATCAACGCGCTGATCGAGAAGGCGGGTCTTCGGATCGTTGCCCAGAAGCGCATTCGCATGACCCGCGAACAGGCCGAAACCTTCTACGCCGTCCACAAGGCGCGTCCGTTTTTCGGCGAGCTGGTGGACTTCATGATTTCCGGTCCCGTCGTCGTCCAGGTTCTCGAAGGCGAAAACGCCGTCCTCAAACACCGCGACGTCATGGGGGCGACCGATCCTTCCAAGGCGGCCGACGGAACGATCCGCAAGCTGCACGCGAAGTCGATCGGTGAGAACTCGGTACATGGTTCCGATGCCTCCGAGACCGCCGCTATCGAAATTGCCCAGTTTTTCTCGGGCAACGAAATCGTCGGCTGATCGATCCCGGAGCGGCAGCGATTGTCGTGAGAGCCGGCCGGCTGGCCGATAGGAATGCGCTGTGAACTGGCTGTGGCAAATCTTCGATCCGGCGACCATCGGAACGTTCGTTACCCAGTTTCAAAGCGAGATGGAGCAGCCGGCGTTTTGGGTCGCGGTCGGCAAGATCATCTGGATCAACGTGCTTTTGTCCGGCGACAATGCGCTGGTCATCGCGCTGGCGTGTCGCGGCCTCGCACCGCGCCAGCGGCTTTGGGGCATGATCTTCGGCGCCGGTGCGGCGGTCATTTTGCGCATCATCTTCACCGGCATCGTCGCAAGCCTGATGGCGTTGCCGTACCTCAAGCTGGTCGGTGGACTGGCGCTGCTCGTGATCGCGGCGAAATTGCTGGTGCCGGAGCAGGAGGACGAGGACAGCGTCCATGCGGCGGCCCATCTGTGGCATGCGGTACAGATCGTCGTCGTCGCCGACATCGTCATGAGTCTCGACAACGTGATCGCGGTGGCCGCCGCTGCCAATGGCAGCATGCCGCTGTTGATCCTGGGACTTGCGATCAGCGTGCCCCTGATCGTGGCCGGCGCCGCGCTGATCATGGCGCTGCTCAATCGGCTGCCGATCCTGGTCTGGGCCGGCGCGGCGCTGCTCGGCTGGATCGCCGGCGATGTCATCGCCACCGATCCGGGGATTGAACCCAAGCTCGATGCGCTGTTTGCCGGAGCGTTCGGCGCCAAGCTTGATTCATGGTTGGCATCGCTCGGCATGGCGCCGCATTTCGGCAATGGCGGCAATGGCGGCGAAATCTTGCTTGCGGTTCTCGGCATCATCGTGGTGCTGGTCGCGGGAGCGATCTGGCGCAAGCGCACGCTGCAAAACGCCGAGCAGTCCGCCAAAGCGGTGTGAGCGGCCCAGCCGTCAGCGTCTCACGATCGATCCGGCGCGGCCGACCAGCCGCGCCAGTTGCTTGAAGCGGCTACCGACGCGATCGGCGACGAGATCGACCATCTTGTGCTCGAACACCAACATCAGCTTGCGGCTGCCGCTTCTAAAGTGGGTTGCCGGCAGCACGCCCGGCCGCGCCGCCGATATCAGATGCGCCACGCGAAATGCCGCGCCGAGCAAGCGCGCGCGTTCGACCATGGCTGGCGGCACCAGGTCGCGAACAAGGGCCGGCGGTTCGTTTTGTTCGCTCAAGCCGGCGTAGCGGTAGAATACCGACACGCGACGAAAGCCCGGCCTTGATGGCTGATGGAGCCGAAATTTCCATTGGTGATGAGATTGAGCGTTTCCTCGCCGCGGTGATCGGGATGTACCCGCCAGCCGATATCCGACAGCAGGCAGGCGGCATGGCGAAGGCGGCGATCCTCGTCGGTTTCCCGCAGCCTTACGATCCGCACCAGACGATCGGTCCATCCGATCAATTCCTGGGCATGGCGCGCCGATCGCGACAGCAGCTGGTTCAAGGTCTGCGCGGCGCAGATCAATCCGTCCCTGGACCGTTCGGCCTGCGGCAGCATTTCGTAGAGCAGGCCTTCGCGCACCCCGAAGGTCGAAAATACGATGGTCTTCGGCTTCGCCACGCGAATGATGTATTCGAGAACCAGCGCGGCATAGGCCAGCAGCGGCCGTCGTGCGTCGGCGACGACTTCGATATTGGCCAGCATGTTCGTCGATGCAAGCCGGCGCAACCGCTGGGCGAAATCGAGCGCGTCCGCGGCGGGGATCGAGTAGCCGTGCATCACGCCCAGTGGATAACCGCTTTGCACGATGTGGATGCGCGCCAGCGCCCGCCATGTTCCCCCGACCGCATAGAACGTGCGGCCGCGCCCGGCCTTGAGGTGCGCGACACCGGCAAGGTCGGTCTTGACGATGCGTTCGGCGCGTTTCAGCGATTGATGTGCGGCATCCTGCAACGCCAGGCTTCCGAGCGGCAGCGTCACGCCGCTGCTGACGCGATTGCCGCGGACGTCGATCAATTCCAACGAACCGCCGCCGAGATCGCCGACAATGCCGTCGGGATTGTGAACGCCTGACACGACGCCGAGCGCCGATAGTTTTGCTTCGCGCGGACCCGACAGTATTTCGATTCCAACGCCGCAGATCCGTTCCGCCTTGGCGATGAAGTCGGGGCCGTTGGTGGCGTCACGACAGGCGGCGGTGGCGATCGCATGCACGCGACCGACCTTCATCACCCTGCACAGCGCGCGAAAACGCCGCAGCGACGTCAAAGCCTTGGCGACGGCATCGGGCGCCAGCAGGCCGGTGGTCTGGACCTCGCGGCCGAGGCCGCACAACGCCTTCTCGTTGAAGATCGTGACAAGGCTGCGCGTCATCGATTCATAGACGACGAGACGCACCGAATTCGAGCCGATATCGATGACCGCGACGCTGGATGCGCGTTTGCGCGGCCGCTTCACGTGAAGGACCCCTTACGACGATTGCTGACGCTCGGTACGGCGCGTGAGGCGGCGCGGCGAAGATTCCTTGAGCGACTTTCCACGGCCTGACAGACTCGGATTGGTCATGAAATAATTATGCAGATTGAAGGGCTCTTCGCCTTTCGCGGCCTTCATACGCGTTGACGACCCATCCGGCAACAACTGCCAGCTCTGCTCGGTATCCTTCAGGTTGGCCACCATGATCTGCTCGAGAACCTGCTGATGCACCGTGGGATTTTGCAGCGGACAGAGGATTTCGACGCGCCGGTCGAGGTTGCGCGTCATCATGTCGGCGGACGAGATATACACAGCCGCCTTGGTGCCTGGCAGGCCGTGGCCCATCCCGAAACAGTAGATGCGGCCATGCTCGAGAAAACGGCCGATGATCGATTTGACGCGGATGTTCTCTGACAGTCCGGGTATGCCCGGCCGCAGGCAGCAGATTCCGCGCACGACCAGTTCGA
>Ga0137376_10002328_pt1 | contig 11286 bp, 11 predicted proteins | sample SagtaG_23_FD_104814 | JGI IMG/M metagenome (GOLD analysis project Ga0137376, IMG submission 104814) | Vadose zone soil microbial communities from Sagehorn Ranch, Mendocino, California, USA - Sage2_L_20_16 metaG | ecosystem: Environmental > Terrestrial > Soil > Vadose zone | place: USA...
GAAGATGGGATTCTGACTTTTTGGCTTTAAAACGGCTTCTCGCTCTTCCGCACTCTTCTCCGCAGTCTCTAGGTCCTCTCATCGAATTTGCCTCGCAGCAAGTGTTGCCTTATGCAGTCTCCCCCTGAGCTAACTTTCTCTAGTTTTGATCGCTATCGGCCAACTGTGAAAGGCACATGGAAGGACGAGGCTCTCCCCGCCGCTGGCCTGACATTTGATCTAGGAGCGCATCTTCTCGATCAAGCTCTTGCCCTCTTCGGCCGTCCCCAGAGATTGACAGCTTTTATTCAGAACCTGCGCGGAATAGGAAACCCCGAAGTCGATGATTCCGTGAGTGATCTGTGCCACAATGGCCTCGGCTAGTATCTTACCTCCCTAGTTCACCATCCTTTTGCACTACGACCGGACGCCAGCTCGGCCATATCCACTCACGGCAATCCTCAGGGCAACCACCTTATCTGTCCGTTCTCCGCAACTGCGCTTCCTCGTTCGGGGAACCAACGGAACTTTTATCAAATATGGCTTGGATGTGCAGGAAGACCAGCTTAAACAAATCTCATCTCCAGGTGCCATTCTAGCTCGATCGTTCGGGAAAGAGCCAGAATCGATCTGGGGCACACTTGAGCTTGCTGCGAGGGGTGAAACAGATACCAATAAATCCGTGTACGTGTTCTTCGCTTTTTTTTTCTCAGCTGGCTGCTAAATGCCCGCAGCTGGAGCTCCGCCGATGCCGGAAGCTACATTGAACTGTTCAAGAATCTAGGAGCAGCCATTCGCGATGGAACAGAACCAGCAGTAAAGTGGGAGGAGGCTACTGCAGTAGTCGAGCTGATTGAGCTAGCGCACAAGAGCTCGCGAGAGGGAGTAACGGTAGTAGTACCTTGATCGCACGTGATCTAGATAATTCATACACGTTGCAATACGAAGCACTAAACTTTCACCGTTTATGTCGTTCGTGGAGTTGCGTGTCGAGCTCCCAGCTTATTCTCATTCTTTCAACGTGCAGGTGCCTTGCGACGGTACCATCTCTCACGTAAAGCAAGAAATTTTTCGCACATGTCCCGGAAATCCTCGTGTGGAAAGCCAGAAACTTGTTTGGAGAGGCCGCTATCTCGCGGACGACGAGCGGGTGAAAGACCTTTGGAAGGTTTGTACAATTCTTGGTGCTATGGCAATATAACCATAACCTTGCTGTTTTAGTCTCATGACGAGCCACGCATCGTCCATCTTGCCGTTAGGCCCTCTGGCTGGTCGAGCGCTCCCCCCACTTGCAGCACTTCCTCGGCGCCATCTGAAATTTCGCACACTACTTCTGATTCTCTTCCTGTACCACCATTCGTATACCCCGATCCCCTTCAGCATACTCGTACCAGCCCTGGTCGTTTAGGCAATTCACAGTCGGCTGGGAGCAACGCTATGGATTATATTCAATGGAAACATGAAAACGCAATATCTGCACTTCTGTTCGGGTGGACTAATCCCTGGCACATTAGTAATGACGTCCAGTCATCCCGCTCCTCGGCTGTTTCGTTCGTTCAATCCCACGGCTACCAGTGGCCTGCAATATTGGACGAGGAATTCCCTGCAGCAGAGCCAGGCGGAGTCCATTATGAGCGAAAAATAATTGAGTGAGCAGACTATTGATTATGGATGGTTCGTAGGGTGAACTAAACGGGAATAGTAATCTGCCCTTTCTTTCCCTTGTAGACTCGACCGCCGCACCTACAGCCTTCCAACTCCATGCGATCAAAGTCCTTTCTTATACATTCTCTTTAATTTCCCTCAGCGCCACACCATCCCCTACCGCCAGAGCGACGCCTCGTAGTGTCCCTGCCAACGCCGCTCTCGATGTTAATATGCTGCTACAGCAGCTTGGCCTTCCCCCTCTGCGACTCCAACCCCCTCAGCCTATCAACAATATTAACCAGCATCCAAATCGTGCGCTACGGGAACTGCAGGAGATACCAGTGCGGCCGTTACTCATCCCCTTGATTTTCCTCATATTCCGCACATGTCTTCTTCTATATTTTGTCGCACCTGCGAGGAAACCGGTTTTTGGGATGCTCATTCTGGCGTGGATGTTATACGAAATTTGGCAACCAATACGGAACGCTTTCCATCGTAATTTACAACGTGCTGCTGCGGCTGAAGGTCAGGGAAGGCAAAACAATGCCAATGTCGGCAGGGCCGGTGATAACAACGCAGGAAATGTACCCGGGGCAGGCGATCGGCAAGGTCAAGGACAACAGCCTAATATCCAAGGTCCACCTGTCGCACGACCCGCTAACGCAGCCCCTCCGCGCGTGGTTCGTGTCGATGGCGAATCAGTTCTTGATGCCTTGGCGAATGTTAACCTTGATGCGGAACAACAAATTCTGAACACTACTCCGGGTGCTCCAATGGAAGAGCCAAGTATCTGGCACAGAGTAGCAACGTTTGTGACACTGTTGGCAACGACAACACATCCGGCTGTGTGGAACAGACGTCGAGCAGCTCTTCAGAGAAGAGAAGGACAGCTCCGAACAGAAGCGAATCTACGAAACCGACTTGATGAAGATGTTCAGGATTCGGAGATGGAAGGAGAGATGCGAAGGAGAGAGGCCAGAGGCAATGCACGAGGGCAGTATGGGCGTCGACCTGAATGGGTTCGACGGTACATTGATCGTGTGTTAGCGACTGACTGGTTAGACGATGCGGACTAATTAGTGTACAATACACGTGATGGTAATATACGACTACAAGACTGCTGTATACCCTGAACAAGAACAAAGTCACCAACGCCCATGTCGACGTTCGACCAGCTCGTCGGTGAATTGACGCGCGATGTTCACCGTGCCCAGCCAAGGGACGTGCTGCAATACTGCGCGAAATGGTTCCAGTCCAGACTTGAAGAGCAGAGGACACGCATGCGTCATACTCTTGCCCAAAACTCGTTTTCTCTGCAAAATGTTCCTAGCGACCTGTACTCAGATGTCGCAATCACCAACACCAACTTTGCAGGCAACATTTCGAGGAGTGTATCTCCCTTTGCAGGTGGGACATCCCCAAATCGCTCGTCGCTCAGAGATAGTATTGCTGCAAGCCCGTTTGGCACGCTGAATGTACCAGGAAATGCATTGCTTTCGAACGCCGGCCGCTCAACCCCCCCTACCTTTACCATTGGACATCATCCACCGACAGCTCCGAGAACCCCACCCAGAGGCAGCCCAAGCGCGCCGCCCATCAATATACCACCATCTTCCCCCAATCCATTCGGATATCATACTCAGACAACGCCAACGGCATCGGACGTGAACCCTGGAGACTTCCTACACCCACCAACGTCGAGCATTTTTGAACGACGTACATCTGTTTCGGCAGAGTCTATTGCCGTTGACAGCGCAACAACACCACCGCTGCCTGTCTATCCAAAGACGCCAGACCAGCTACGACGCATAAAAGCATCGATTAAAAACAATTTTATTTTCAGGGATCTAGATGAAGAGCAAGAGCGAGGTGTGCTAAACGCCATGCGCGAACTGCACGTAAAAAAGAACGAGGTAGTTATCCGACAAGGCGACGTGGGCGAATACTTTTATGCCGTTGAATCCGGCCTTCTGTACTGTTACAAAACAGCAGAACCGTTGCCGGAATCCTGGACTGAAATTACATCTGTGGGCGTGTTAGATGCGCAAGAAGACTTGTCGCATATCACCTATCATCGACACTTCGGGCACAAGGTAGCGGTGTGCAAGCCAGGAAATTCATTTGGGGAGCTGGCACTCATGTACGGACATAATCGTAAAGCGACGGTAATGGCCATCGAGGCATCGACCCTATGGTCCTTGGACCGGATTACGTTCCGTACCATTATCCTGTCCGTCGCGCATCGGAGAAGGACGATGTACGAGAAATTTTTGAGCACAGTGACGCTATTAACTCCATTGGATGCGCAAGAGCGGAGTAAGATTGCCGACGCACTCGTTAGTAAAGTCTACGAAGATGGCCAGGTTGTGGTCAGGCAGGGTGACATGGGTGACACTTTTTTCTTTGTGGAAGAGGGGGAGGCGATGGTAACCAAAACACACGAAGAAGAAGGGGCGGTCCGAGAAATCAATGTCGGCGTGCTGAGAAAGGGTGACTATTTCGGAGGTGAGTACGTCATTGCATTGTATTCCAAATGACGAATATTACGGGATAGAACTATCTCTTTTACGTCTCGCGCCACGGGCGGCGACCGTGAGTGCGGTGTACCGACGGGATATGTCACAGCCGAAGCTCAAAGTGGCAGCGCTGGATGCACACGCTTTCACTCGCCTACTTGGACCGCTGCGTGATATTATGGAGCGACGGGCAGGCTCATACCCGTCATAGATACGCGTGTTTGTAAATATCTTGTGGTTGCTTTGCCAACACGACTGTGCCATCAAGTTTATCACAATGCTGATGGAGTGGGAACGTGCACCGCACTCAGCTTTAACGTCAACCTCAAGCTCCACCTTTCGTCTTTTCTCCCCTTCACTTTGGTCCGTCCGCGACCACCACTCTCCTTAATACCCATGATTTTACCCCATGATGGTCCTCTCCAGCAGAGGCAACTCCTACCCAGTAAGTTTGGCCCTACTGCAGCCCGATGTTGAGCTAATCCTTCATTTAGATATTCCCGGTCTGTTAGGGTACGCACCGTTGGCCCTTCCATGAAACTTTTCCCTCTTTTTGTTAGCTAATTACAGACATTACAGTACCGATGTTCCTACTTTATCAGTTCCTTCTGTGTCGATCCCCACTTTGTCTTCCATTATTCCACTTCCATCTTTATTGTTCGTTGGCTGCTTCATGCCTCTCCGGCAATCGCTAATCGTATTTTTAGGACGGGACCATCATCGTCTCTCAGCTCATCGTCCCAGTACGTTGTTCTTCTGTTACTCACTCTTCCTCGTTGATTTTCGCCGAACTAAGATCATCTTTGTCATCTACTTCTGTATCTAGTACATCAGCAACCTCAACTGTATCCTCTACTACATCCGCTTCGACCTCCTCGACGCATTCGATCACCGCCGCACCTTCCCTTACGACATCGAGCCTTAAGGTGACCACATCCGGCGGAAGCACCATCACGGTCGTGGTCAACCCGACCACTAGCGCCACGCCGATTTCGGAAAGTGCATTCCTTCAGAACAAGACCGCTTCGGGCATCGTTTTCGCAATTGTCGGCGTCATTGCCCTCGTTATTATCATAGCTATCGCCGTTTTTGCGATTCGTCGGCGAAACCATAACAGACTTGTGGATGCAATATCTTTCGACCCTGGAGCTATCAACCCTGAGCGTGGTTCAATGGACAAGACCTCAATTCGGAGCTCAGGAAGCGGTAGGAATGTTCAACCACATGGATTTCACAGACCGTACTACGCCCCTGGCGCCATTGCTCCTTCAAATTACCCTAGGCTGTGACCGTTGTATTGTTTTGGTGCCCTTTTAAAGGCGATACCCCCTTCAATACCTTTTTTGGCGCGTAGCTTTTTTTCTTCAGCTCAATGAAGCACTTTTTTCTTCACCTGGCGTGGCCCAGTACGTGAAACTTTCACTCTTTGCACCTTTTCCTCGATATGAGTTTTACACAATCACAATAACGCAATTGACTTGTAGTAAAGTGAAAGATTTATTTCAGATGCAGCTATTGCTTCTCACATCAATTCCTTGGCATTTTCTAGCTCCACTTGCGTGAGAGTTCGTCTCCAGATATTCGCGTCGTTTGTTCTCTCCTCCCAATGCCACACTAACCACGTCACACCGAACGTTGTAATACATATGCGCATATGCACAGCATAGCAATCATGCCCTTACGAAATCCAGGAGCGTCCGTTGCAAGATAGAAACAATAGACCACCAGGCATTAAAAACATTATTCCACATGCCATCGGAAGCAAATGACGTAATGTTCAAAAGTTACAAAGACCGCTTACTTCATAGATGTAAGCACGATGTGGAGGCCGCTCTTATGGATCTGCACATATCTGATTCGCCCACTTATTATCCCCACGGTGTAAGTCCCGAGTCACGTAGGAAAGGACACCCATACGCAATGTGGTCGCTTGGCCTGCGTAGAAGGCTCCAGAAAGATCTATGACAACGTGTGTATGACAATTGGTTCAACTTGAATTTATAGAATACACTCACAATACGCAAAAAAACTTGAGGCCAGTGCGGGAATGCATATTGGCAAGCGACTGCCGTGTACACTAGCAAGACAGGCTATCGAACGCCATTTCGATTTGTTACAATTGCACACACGAAGATTGATGCGATAGCTACTGCTGTCACTCCAGACGGACTCTAGTCTGAAGCAACAAGCCAGATTAGTGGTCAGCATTAAGCATGGATCATGAACTACATCACCTATTTGTTCCACAGTATATCCATTGATAAACTTAAGCCATTGTCCCATGAGATTATTCAAGGAACTGAATGATTCTGTCTCTCCAGACAGTGCAAACTGACTCTGTTCAATATACACAAAGGCGAGGTTATTAATCCCGTACCAATAGGCTGTCCAACGACTTAACTCGCGACTCGCGAGCCTCCATGTGGGAGGCGTTATGTGGACTCCCACCTTACCCTCCATTCGTGGATGGAATTACCCATTCCTAGATACGGATGCGTACCAGCGTTGGATAGAGATCAGAATGCTACAACATAGGTAGAAGGCCTTTGTCGTAGCTGGTAGGTCCGGAAACACAAGAAAGCCATAGGTGAGGATAGGTAGCGTGATGACCCCATCGATGATGAACATAACAGACGGTCAGCTTTGGAAATCACGGCGTTAATCGCTTACAGCCATCGCCAGCCACTGCACCCGTGTGCAATGTGCGCCACTCAATCGCCTGCAGAGTTATGGTCTGTTTAATATATGTTCGCGACGTTAACTGAGTTGTAAATGCCGCCCTGAAGGACCCCAGGAATACTTAAACTTGTATCGATCAGTCAAATGGTTAGAAGGGTTAATGGCTGCTTACAGCGTGCCTGCCAAGTCTAAACAGGTGAACAGCACTGAGCGCCTGCCCAATTCTTCGGTCCGATACCAGTATTACCATTTTTTACTGCTCTTTGCCTACTTAGAAATGGCAAACTCACGACCCTAGGATATAATGTGTGCCGACAAATGTAGATGACTCTGCCATTCCTTGAAAAAATCGGATGGCGTATATCTTAAGCGGTTGTTAAGCATGTTAAGCATGAATTCGATCAGAGACGGCCATAATTCACACACCTGTTTAACATCATGGATTACACATGTACTGACCTAAGCACAGACTCAGGTCTATCATACCAGACTGTGACTTGTCCCAGAGAATTTGCATTAATGTCGAGGAGGTACAACGATTAGCATCAAGTTATCTAGATTGAGTTAGTCCGACAAATTTGATTGGTTCGGCTTACTCGGTAGCATGCCAAGAATATAGCCACATGTAAAGATGGATTGTTCTTGATATGTGTTAAGAGTAATTCGGAGGTAACACATACGTTGAAATCGGTCCCTCGCATGTGCAGTTCTTCTTTCATTATTGAATATGTTGGACTGGTCCAGATCTGGTAATGAATTGATCGCAACAAAGTCACACGGTGATCGGGCTTCTACAGTTGGCAATGGTGCGTGATGTTCATCTCGGAATGTTCATCAGCGAAGACAAGGACGGGAGCGCACCATCAGACAATACGATAGAATGAAGCAGTCTATTCTGAAGAGCAAGGTAGTCTCTGAAGACATGATGGGGAGCTGGGAGCTGGGAGCGTCGTTCGGCTCGTCGGAAACAAAAAATAAGGTAGGTTGAGTCAAGGGTCCTCGGATTATTCAATTCTGATGATGACGCCTTACTCAGCTACCTCGTCTACCTAGGCCTTTTATATAAGTATAACCGCCGTTCTCACCCGTTGTGAACTCGCTCTTTCCCCCCGATGCGCTGCTCCTGGTGCGCCCTCGGCTCACTCCTCGTAGGGTTCATTTCTCTCTTCCCTTTGAACCCCGCCGCCGCCCATGCTTTGTCTCCGGCGCTCGCTATCTCGGCCCCAGTTGAACGGGCGAACATCTTCACAAGGGATGCTGGCCACGATCGTCACAGTCACCACGACACTCCCAAACCAGACTTGAATGAAACCGAGATCGAAATGTACCATGGCAAAACCCCACCGTCCTATTATACTATCGATTGGGAGGATGCCGATTCGAAATCTCGTTATCCGGGTCTGATTATGGCCCACGCTCTGTTCATGTCATTAGCATTCTTCTGTGCTCTGCCTATTGGTGAGGTTCAGGCGTCTGGCATGGTGATTGTAGCCATTGATCGTGCTTGTTCGGCCACAGGTATTGCAATGCGATCCGTAAAGCACTCGGCTCACAGTATAGCTGTGCTGTCCTTCTATGGATTATGTGCCCTGGGCTGTGCAACCAGTTCGTTGTACACCAAATTAACGCCTAATATGTGCGTTATCTCACGGCCAGCTATCTTTCAACATTGAACTCACCATAGCGCTGTCCATCAAATCAAGGTACGAGGGTAAGTGGGGCTCCTCCGTGATGAGTATCAGGTTTGAACTGTTTCATAGGTGCCAAGCACGGGATCCACGGTTGGGCAATCATATTGATTGCTGTTACATTGACCGTGATCGACTTCTTTGCCGGCATACGTCGTTGCATCGCGTATTTTAGGAGTGGCGAGAGATTCCATTTCAAAACATTCTGGCAAACTGCTATTTTGAACAAACCTGTCGCTCTTGATGGTCGCGACGCCGAATATACCCACCTTGCACATGAACCAGAAGAGTACGAGGTATGCCTTTCTCTTGTGTGAATGGGCGCTTTCTAGACTACCTGTCAGATACCGGAAATTGCCAGGCAAGAGGAAGCCCAATGGTCCAATGTTCGACATGTCCGTCGATCCTCTGAAGGCACATTATTTGGGTTCGAATCACCTACCGGCTCGGACGATACTCTTAATGGCCTCAAATCACGTGTACAACAAACTTCAAAAAGGAGCAGACTTAGTAGAATCGGCTACATAGTGTCTACTGTGACCGAGCGAGTCCTTGTCTTTGCTGGATTTGCCCAGGTGCTGAGCGGCATTGTTGTGTATACGGGTAAGCAGATACGAATATTTAGCCCAAGCCCATTAGTGACTGATTGTCCAGGCGGTTGCCGAGGAAGCTATATTAATGTCTGTATGGCTCATTTAATCAGTAAGTTCATTGATAATGATGAGTGAGGCGTGGTGCTGACGATCTACAGAGGGCGGCATTTTCTGGTGCTATGGTCTTGTGACGTTCGCACGGTTTCTGGGTCTTTTCGCGGAGTACGGATGGGCATGGAACAAAGCACCCTCCGATGTTTCTTACACGGCAGAATTCGTTGAGTCTCTTGTCATCTTTGTCTACGGTGTCTCAAATACATGGATGGAACGCTTTGGTGCCAGTCCAGGAGACCCATACAGTACAAAGCAGATTCAGCACATTAGTATCGCCGTAAGTTTAGGGGGTCCAATATTGGAAAATTGCTAATGTGTCTACCTCTAGGTCATGTTCTGGTTCGCTGGTCTCGTAGGTACGCATCTTCACGTCTATGCCAGCCCAGATAAACGTTTTTTCACAGGTATGGGTATTGAATCAAAATCCATTCGGAGATTGTTGGCATCTTCCTCTCTCCAAGGGGCTGGATCGGGTCAAGGACCTGTCGAAGAGCCTCCCAGTTATTCCGGCAGCTTTAATCCATTCCCAGCCCTTGTCATTGGTGTGACTGGCGCTGCCATGGCAGCACATTTCCAGCCATACGTATTCGGAGTAAGACTATATTTTCTCAAGGAAATACTATACTAACAATTGGACAAGGTGCAAATTCACTCACTATGGGGAAATTTACTCGTTTCTTTCTCTGTATTAAGATGTTTTACCTATTTCTTCCTTTGGCTAGGACCACCACAGTCCATTCTCCCATCCCGTCCGCCCACCGAAGCGTTGGGAAGCTTCTTCTTGGCCTGTGGTGGCCTAGTATTTATGTTCTCGACGGAGGAAGTGACAATTGCCGCAATGCGTCGACGTCGCGATGGTATGTTGTTGAATACTTATGGCTTCTAGCGTTCTAAACACACTTTTTATAGATGTCATGATGTTCCTTAACGTTGCTGTTGCCATGACTTGTTTCGCCTTCTGCTGGACCTTAGGTATTGTTGGTTTCAAAGGTTGGCTTAGGACTCGCGCGAACCCTGCGGCCGCGCGCCGCATTGCTGCTTAATATCTGTATTGTTCATTTGTTACATTTAACTCCACATTGTTCGCTTTAACCTAGGCGTCTTGTATCACCTCTTGTTCGAATATCTCTAGTTGTTTCACATACTTCATGATACTTACGATTGAATCCAACGACCTATTTTATTTGTGATCGCAGAAGTGCAAGTTCAGAACATTGCTGGTAGTAGCAAGGTATAATCGGCCAACGCGCCCATCCAAATCCAAAACCCTGCCCAACCGCACCCCGCGAATCCTCTCCAACAACTTGGACGACTCTCAAAATTTGTCTTGTATAATACTCGAGCCAATTGGATAGAGGCCAGAGTGATGCCGCAATAAAAAGGGGCACCGTGCATGTTCAGGTATCCTGCATAGGAGACGAGCGAAATAGCGGAGAGCGACAATCCGGATAGTATAGGCCTCGTCTGTGCACCAAAGAGGAGGGCCGTCGAACGGATACCGACCGTAACATCATCTTTTTTATCCTACCAATATTTTGGGTCAATGCTAGCTGGATAATTGGAAATAATACGCAACTTGATGAGCATAGATGCTATCATAAACAAGAGTCCAGCAGATCCCTCCCGCGTAGAGAGGTAGACAAATTGCCCAATCGGCGGCCCCCACGACAGCAGACCAGCCAAGTAGAGCGCCCCAATTGAAGGCCAGGCCTTGAATATTAATTAACCGCGATTCAAGAGGAGAAAATTGAGTCGCCTAACCAAGGACAGCTTGGGGCCAGTGTGTGATTCGTTTCATAAAAGGGTATATTGTAACCACCGACAGGGATGAAGCGCCAAGTAAGATGCTATCGGGCTGAATGATTCGGCAACGAGAACAAGACGGGGAGCTTACCTACCTATACCAGTTCAATTGCAATAGAACGCCTAAACCCACGGTCAACTGTGCGCCAAGGAATATCACAGCCTGTCGAAAACTAAGATCCCCTCTTGCCAATGGCCTGTCTTTGGTTCTTGCTATACGCTTTGATTCAATAAACATTTGAACGGCAACTAACGATTGGACAGACC
>Ga0137376_10002331_pt1 | contig 11280 bp, 15 predicted proteins | sample SagtaG_23_FD_104814 | JGI IMG/M metagenome (GOLD analysis project Ga0137376, IMG submission 104814) | Vadose zone soil microbial communities from Sagehorn Ranch, Mendocino, California, USA - Sage2_L_20_16 metaG | ecosystem: Environmental > Terrestrial > Soil > Vadose zone | place: USA...
CAACAGCCGCGCGCCACGCCTGGTCTCCCGGGGCAGCGTTGGTTGGCGATGCCGCAGACTTTTTCGATCCTTTCACCGGTGCAGGTATTTACGCTGCGCTGCGGGGCGGCGAGTTGCTGGCGCCGTATCTGGCCGAGGCGCTCGGCAGTAATGTCAGGAATGAGGGAGAGCTTCTTTCCGGCTATGACCGGGCACGCAAGCGCGAGTTTGGCGGAAAGTGGAAACTCGAGAGAATCGTTGGCATGGCCATCACCTACCCATATTTCATCAACAATGCGGCGAAGGTTCTTTCGCAACGCAAGGACATGGCGGACCTTCTGGTCGGCGTGGCGGGAGATTTCATTCCACCGAGTATCGTGCTGAGCCCTCGATTTCTTTTCAAGCTTTTCATTTCTCCGGCATTCACGACTTGAGCGTCACCCCCGACGAGTTTCGCGCAGTACTCGGGAGATTTGCTTCCGGTGTAACTGTGGTGACGACGCGAGGCGCGGACGGGTCAGACCAGGGAATGACTGTCAGCGCGTTCTGCTCGCTCAGCCTAGCGCCTCCGCTGGTATTGCTTTGCATCGAGCACACCGCCTCGGTTCACGAAGCGCTGACGACCGCTCCCGGCTTCATCGTCAACATTCTGTCCGCCAGGCAAGAGCAGCTCGCCCGCCGCTTTTCGATCGTCGACATCGATCGGTTCGAGGGAGTGGGTTTCACCAGATCGTCGAATGGATACGCGATTCTGGAGGATGTGCTGGGGCTGATCGAGTGCCGCCGCTTCGCGTTGCACGACGGTGGTGATCATACGATCGTCGTCGGGAAGGTGGAGGCGACGAGCATCGAGATCGGCACGCCGCTCCTCTACTACCGCGGCGGTTACGCTCAGCTCGAGCACTAGGCGGTGCGAGACATGTTGACGCCACCACGAAAGAGGGGCGTCGAGATACTTGACTCGCCCGACGTCGATCCTCAACTGGTGACCCGTTCTCTTGCCGACGTCGCATGTGCCAACGCTCTGTTCGGAGGGGTCAGCTCCGCCCTCGAGGAGCTGGTGAGCGTACTCAAGGATTCACCGCGGATTACTACCTTGCTCGATGTCGGAACCGGACTCGGCGATATTCCGTGTCGTGCGAGAGAAATGGCGCGACGTAACGGAGTCGCGCTCACGACGATCGGCCTCGATTCGGCGGCCGAGCTCGCGGCGGCAAGTCGATCTTCTGTCGACTTCTCCGTCTGCGCGGATGCGTTGAGGCTCCCATTCGCGGACGATAGCATCGACGTCGTGATGTGCTCTCAGGTACTGCATCACTTCACCGGTGGGGATGCCAGCGTCGTCCTGCGCGAGATGAATCGAGTCGCGCGCGTGCGCGTGATCGTGAGCGATCTCAGGCGGAGCTGGATTGCGGCGGCGGGGCTTTGGCTCGCTTCGTTTCCCCTTCGATTTCATGCCGTTAGCCGCCACGACGGCGTCGTCTCCGTGCTGCGGGGTTTCACTCCCGAGGAATTGGTCGATACAGTCCACCAGGCGATCGCGCGGAGACCGGTGGTCCATCGTCGGCGTGGATTCCGCGTGACGACGAGTTGGACACCGGAACGGTGATGGCTGACCAGCTCTCGCGCCCGCTCAATCTGGGGCCGATGCCGCTCGGACGTCCCATGGAAACGGTGGACGAGCGACTCGTACGCGCCCCCGTAAATACGATGTTTGAGATAGCAAGCGGTGTGGAAGACTGGCCGGCACATCTCTCGCACTACAGATACGTGCGATTCAGAGAAAGACGGTCGGACGGCGGCGGGCTGGTGGAAATGTCAGCCTCTCGTCCCTTCCACATCATCGACACGTCGAGGGCACCGCTCCGCTTCAATTGGCCGACGTGGTGGCTATCGGAGATGTCGGTGAACAACTCGGATCCGTCGATTCGCTTTCGACACGTCGGGGGAATCACGAAGGGAATGGAAGTCGAATGGAGCTTTACTCCCGCACCGGGAGGCACGCACGTACGGATTCGGCACCTTTGGGATGGGCCGCGAATTCCTCTACTGGGAATGTTGGCGGCGATGTATCTGATCGGCCCGGTGTTCGTGCACGGCATTGCTGCGCGCACGCTCGCAGGGCTCGCCGCGGTAGCCGAGCGACAAACACAAAGTCAGTGGTGAGCTGAGGGAATCTTGAGGAGATCGGCGGAGAAGCGCAGAGTCGTAATCACCGGCATTGGTCCGATCACTCCGATCGGCATCACGCGCGATGCGTTCTGGTCTGGATTGCAACAGCAGCGCTCGGCGGTCCGGTCCGTGACTCGCTTCGATCCATCGCAGTTTCGCAGTCACAATGCGGCGGAGATCAACGACTTCGTTCCGAACGACCATCTCGACAACAAACGTGCGAAGAGGCTCGACAGATTCGCGCAGTTTTCGGTAGTGGGCGCGCAGATGGCTCTCGCCGATGCGGATCTCGATCTATCCAAAGAAGACAAGGAGCGCGTCGGCGCCAACATGGGTACCGCGCTGGGTGGCGTAAGCTACGCGGAGGGCCAGCTCGCGGCGTATCTCCAGCAGGGCCTGCGTGCGGTTGACGCGACGCTCGCTCTCGCCGTTTTCGGCGGAGCCGCGAGCTGCAACATCGCGATCGAGCTCGGAGCCATGGGTCCGAACTCGACCAACGCCATGAGCTGTGCATCGGGCGCGATCGCAATCGGAGACGCTTTTCGTCAAATACGGGACGGATACGCTGATGTGATGATCGCCGGTGGAGCGGAGGCGCCGCTCGCGCCACTTTGCTATGGAGCATTTGCTCTGATCCGCGCGATGTCGACACGCAATGAAGAGCCAGAGTCGGCCTCACGTCCCTTCGACAAGGATCGAGATGGCTTCGTGATGGGCGAAGGCGCGGCAGTGCTGATTCTCGAGGAGTACGAGCACGCAAAATCACGGGGCGCCAGGATCTACGGCGAGGTTGCGGGCTACGGAATTACGAACGACGCTCATCACATGACCGCGCCGCGCCCCGACGGGTCGCAGGCAGCAAGAGCGATGCGGCTCGCTCTCGAAGATGCCGATGTCAGTGCTGGCGAGATCGGCTACGTAAATACTCATGGAAGCTCGACGCCGCTCAACGACACGACCGAAACGATGGCGATCAAACAGGTTCTCGGCGACCGCGCGTACAGCGTTCCTATGAGCGGTACCAAGGGCTACTACGGTCACGCGCTCGGCGCATCGGGTGCAATCGAGACAGCGATTTGCGCGCTGGCGCTGGAGCAGGAGTGGCTGCCACCGACCGTCAATCTTCAGGTTGCGGACAAAGCCTGTGACCTTAATTTTCTGCCGAAGACGGGGCGGACGGAACGCGTCGAGCACATGCTCACGAACTCTTTCGGCTTCGGCGGAATCAACGCCGCGCTGGTACTGCGCCGGGTGATCTAGAGATCCTGGGCGCCGCGGCCCACCGATTCTTCCCGAACAGGGGAAAGGAGCGGCAAATGCGGGACGCCTGGCGCCATTTCGCAGCTGAATTCATCGGCACATTCGCTCTCGTCTTCGTCGGAAGCGGCGCGATAATGATCGCGCGCATGTCGCAAAGCTCGGCTGGTCTGATCGAGGTGGCGTTCGCGCACGGGCTCATACTGGCAGTGATGGTGAGCGCGCTGATGCGAATCTCCGGACACTTCAATCCCGCGGTGACGCTGGGCCTCCTCGCCACGCGACGCATCGAAGCAATGATGGCGGCGCTCTACATCATTGCGCAGGTACTCGGCGCGATCGCGGCTGGTTATGCGCTGAAGGCGTCCTTTCCCGACGCGGTGTTCGTCGCGACCCGCGGTGGTGGGCAATCAGTCGCGCTCGATATCACTGGCGGTCAGGCGTTTGCGCTCGAGGCAATTGCCACGTTCTTTCTGGCGTTTGTGATCTTCGGCACCGTAGTCGACTTGCGCGGACCCAAGATCGGCGGGCTGGCGATCGGTTTCGTGATTGCGGCTGACATACTGGCGATCGGTCCACTCACCGGGGCGTCGATGAATCCGGCGCGCTCGTTCGGGCCGGCCGTAGCGAGCGGTGTATACGAGGCGCAACTACTCTACTGGGCGGCTCCAATCACTGGTGCGCTGGTAGCCTCGTTGCTCTACGAGTTCCTGTTCATGCGGCGGGGGCGGGAGCCGGTCGATCACGGGGAGCTGAAGCCTTAGAGCGTGCAACTGGACGCCTACACTGCGAGCGGCGAGGGCTGCGAGCGGCAAACTGCCAGTTCGACTGCGAGCGGCGAACCAACTGCCAGTTCGAACTGCGAGCTAAGTCCGAAGGCCGAACCTACGGCGAATTGCTGGACAAACCGCAAGACGGACGGCGCGGCGATCCCCTGTTTCCGCTTTGCAATCGTTTGATTTCGGCGGCGTGGCGATCGTGCATGCATCCGCAATCCTGCAACCACCTTACGGCGCGTGCCGCATTCCATTCCTCCGTACAGACCGGCCGACGATCCACTGTCGCGAATGCGCGCTTATCAGCTCGCAAAAGAGTTGGTAGAAGACGCTTGGACTGACTCAGACAAGCTTAGGCGGGAGCCCGTCGCCGAGAAAGTAGCGGGCCAACTGTACGCCGCTGTGGCTTCCATTACGGCGAATCTCGCCGAAGTATATTCCCGAAGTTCCTGCCTAGACCGCTCACGTATTTTCGAATATGCTCTGGGATCCGTTCGAGAAAGCATGATGTGGTACCACACGGCACAACCGCTTCTTGGAACGGAGGTCGTGCGGGAAAGGTTGAACAAATTGGAGCAGGTTCGCCGACTGCTGATGGCGATAATACCGCGCGAACGTGGTCGACTAATCAGACCAAGAAACGGTTAGCGAAAATATCATGACGCTCGCCCACAAAGGAGCCAGTTCGCAGTTCGCAGTAGGTTCGCGGTTCGGACTTAGCTCGCAGTTCGAACTGGCAGTTGGTTCGCCGCTCGCAGTTCGACTGGCAGTTGGTTCGCTGCTCGCAGTTCCTCCCAGTGCATAGCTGGCAGTCTTGAGTGCCTTTAAGCCTTGAGCCCTGGCCTCAGCCGATCCGCCGCCAACAAATAGAGTAGCGCGAGCACCGCTTGCGTCAGCATCAATAGTCCCGCCAACACGGGTGCCATCTCCAGGTCAGCGGTCTTCATGTTGTGGATGATTCCCTCAATCAGTCCGCCGGCTCCGACGCACGCGGAAAGTCCTTCACCGGCGAACAGCGCACCGGTTGCCAGATCTCCCCAACGATCGAGATCGCCGCGCAGGTAGAGAATTGTGTACGCGCCCTGAATGAGCAGCGATGCGCCGATGAACAGCACGATGACCGGAACGCGTTGCCACATTGCCGCCCAAGTCCCGATCAGCACCAGGCCGCCGGCGCAGTTTGCGATGGAGGCAACCATCACCAGCAGTCTCAGCATTGTCTTACTCCGGCGTGAGGTCTTGCGCGTTGACCAGAGCTACGCGTTGCGGCGAAGGGGAAATTCACCAGTGCGAGCGGCATAGACCAGACCGATCGCAGCCTGCGTTGCCATTAGCGTCGCCGCGAGAAGCGGACCGAATTCGTAGTCGCCGTTGATCGGGCGAAGATTGTAGACAACACCCTGAAGGATCGACATTCCTCCGACGAGAGCGGCAGCTGATTCCCCGATGACGAAAAGCTGGAACGAGGGAATTTTCCATCGCTTCCATAGGCCTGCCAACTCCCCGATGGTAAAGATGCCCTGCACGAACAGGGACAGCGCGACGAAGAGCACCACGATTGGCATTCCCTCGTCGTGACGGAATTTGTACCAGAGGGAGGCGAGACCGACTCCGGCGGCGGCGTTGACGCCCGAGGTGAAGATCAATGAGAGACGCAGCACAGTGCACGCTCCATAAGCCGTTCACCCTCAAAGATACGTCCCTACTTTGTACTGTCAAGTACTTTGCGCACTCAGCCGTGACGCTCCTCCGGGGCTCCAGCTTCCTGCCAGGCACGCCAGCCCCCGGCCATCGAAGCGACGTTCGTATACCCCATCTTCTGCAGATTCTCCGCCGACAGCGCCGAACGAAATCCCCCGCCGCAGTACAGGATCAGCTGGGCGTTCTTGTCCGGGGCGCGCTGCTCGATGTCGCGCTCGATTACACCCTTCCCGATGTGCTCGGCTCCGCGCGCGTGTCCCGCGGCCCATTCGCTCTCTTCACGAACATCGATGAGCCTGGCCTTACCGCTGTCGGTCATCCGACGCGCTTCATCGACGCTGACCTCGCGCACCCGTGTTTTCGCATCCTCGACCAGCTTGAGGAATCCGGGCGAATGTTTCACACGCCGGCGGGCGCGCGCTTGCCGGTGAGCTGCCTGAGGCCGACGTGCGCGCTCCGCCGCGCTACGAGCTCCGCCGTCGCTACCGCCGCGGCGGACAGCGCCGTCCATCCAACCGCCCTGGACCAGCTATCGCCGCGCTTGAAGCTGGGAGGATCCTCGTCTTTCCAGGCGCGCCATCCACTATCCAGTCCGCGCTCCATCAATCGGCCTGCCACCATTGCGGCGCCTGCTCCCACCAGCAACCAGGTTGCTTTTCGCGAATTGTTTTTGCGTCTCACGTCCACCGCCCTCCAGTTGGAACAGCTAGAGAGGCAAGCGCGGTGCCGTTCACCAGGCTTCCCGCTTTCTCAATGAAGTGATGTGCGCGACGTGATGTCGCCCGTGCCAGGCGTACATCCCGAGCATCTGCTTTAAGGTCAGCCCCCGCCCGTATTCCGGATGCCGCAGTCCGCGATTGAAGTCGGCGTTATTCATCGATCGCAGCAGAGTTACCCAACGAAGGTGCAGCGCATCAAGGAGATCGAGGGAGACGGCTATTGGCAGCTTCTGGGAGTCGGCGAGCTCCGCCCACGCGGCCTCGTCGTACGGTTTGATGGTAGGCTCGTTCTCGGTGAGCGCGAGCTTGAACCGCGTGTAGGCATTCAAGTGACTGTCTGGAACGTGATGGACAACCTGTTTTACGGTCCATCCCCCCGGACGGTACCGGGTCTCCAGCTGATCGCGAGACAAGCCAGCTACCGCGGAGCGGAGCGCACCTGGCGCCTCGGCGATCTGTCCAATGAGTGTCGGGTAGTCCGCCTCGTCGATCGGGTCATCGAAGTCGAACTTTCCGACGGGATAACGAAGCTCGATTTCCTGGACCGTAATTGTCATGGCAGTCAGGGCAAAAAGTTAGGCAATGCGCTCCGGGAAGTGCACAGCCACCGCGGAGCCGTGCGCTACGAACGCAGATGCAGGAGCTCCTCTCAGTATACTCGCAAATGGTTCATCGTAAAATTCCTGGAGAGGCCCGTCCAGCTCGCAGCGTACGTCCGGCCAGACATTCCAGCGCGGATGCTCGACCCGATACTCGATTGTGCCGCCATCACGCTGTCTGGTGTATCCCCAGGGCCGGTCGGACAAAAACTCTTCGTCCGATCCGACGCGAATGCTTTGGGCGGGTCCCTCTACGTGAGCGGCAAGCCGGCATTGGTCACGCGGTCCGCCAAATCGATACTCGACACTCTGGAGCTCGCCATTGGTCTCAACGACAGCGTGTTGCATTGGAACGGTCCGGTACGGCTCATTGTAGGTAATTCTGGCGACCTGTGAAACCAGTGGCAGCGGCACCATCTCCCGGGTGAACACCACGCCAGCGCGGGAATCACTGGCAACGGTGCGTCTCACGTAAAAGCGCAGATTCACTTCCTCGAAGTTCTGATGGAAGAACGCCGGCAGGCTCAGTATGTGGGTGTCCAGAAAAAGGAATCCGACAAGGCTCACAAAATGATTCCCATTCCGATGATCGAGCTCAGTGCCCTTGGGAACGTGTGGTCCTAGAACATTGGGATCCACCACGTAGTTGAGCATCACGAGGTACCGCCATTCGGCGGTGAGGAAGGCGAGTCTCACCCCTCGGACTCGAGCTTCACTTCATCCAGCACGCGACGATGGATCTTGTGAAGCAACAGCTCGCTGATTGCTCGCCAGTATCCCTGAGGATAGATGGCGACGCTATACCAGGTATGTCCCTCGAGGCGGGTGTGGCCGTCAGGCAAAGCGATGAGTCGGAATTCCCCGCGATCAGAACGGAAGTACCCGTCCACGTGCGGCGCGTAAACTTTGCTGTAGATGCTAAGCTCTTTGAGCGGTGGGGGCTGCTGCGCGACGTCGAACGCAAGTCGCCGCGGCTCGTCCCAAACGGTAATCGGCTCGACGAACGCCCCCGTCGAGAATTCGCATCGACGAATCGCGCCCACACCCTTGCCGTCAATTGTCGCTCGGACCGGATAAGCGATCCCTCCCCGGAAGTACCAGGCAGGACGCGCCTGAATCTCCTTGAACTGAACGACACGGTTCCACACCACTTCAGGCGGCGCCGCGACGTTTACCGTAGTCAGGACCTCGTAGGTCGGTGGAGCGGGAGTCGTGACTTTCTCCAGTAGCGCGCCAGTGGGAACGATGAAAACGAGTGCAGCGGTTCCCGCCAAATCCCGACCGCCGCGCAGCGCGATGCTCCGCCCAACAACTCCGCCCATTATGCCGAGTACTGCTGCCAGGGGAAGTGCCATCAACAGGCAAAAGACGCCTTCCATCGCGAACAAAAACACGATCCCGGCGACGAGTAGCAAACTGATCCAAACAACAGCAACGGTTTCAGTCGGCGATCTCGGTTGTTCCCGGTTGAACGCCCAGGCACACACCATTCCCTGAATGAACGGCGTGCCGAGAAAGAGAGGTCCGCCGTAATTACTGAATCCAACAACGCTGACGAGGATTGCGAGAAGTCCGAACGCAGCCGCGCCGAGGACGCCAAAAATGGCACTCCTGTAGCGGTCGACCTGGAAAGCAAGAGCGGGCTCGGGCGATTCCGGGCGCGGCGGAGCGGAGGGGAGCACTGCCAACCACAGCATCACGGCGTAGTTCAGTATTGGAACGAAGAACGCCGCGCACCATGCGGGCGATCGTCCCGCATCGACCGCGCGTCGCATCGTCATCGTCACGCCGATCCAGATGAAAATCAGCGTCCAGAACACCAGCGCGATCTGAAACCACCCCGGAAGCACGCCGACTTTGCTCGGGCGCGAGCCGAGCAACGGGAACAGGTAGTTCCATGGCGTCCAGATCACGTGCGACACGAGATAAATCGCCGTGGCGTCGATCACGTACTTGAGCAGCATTAAGCCGAGTCCGACTGCCAAATACTCTTTGAGAGTAACTCTTCCCCTCACGCTGAAGAGTTTGCGCAGCACTAGCCGCAGCCTTCGACCCACTTAACCTCGGGAAGTCGGCCAGCCCGAAAACTGGTGACCTGCTTCCCATCCGTCTCGAAGACGAGCGCTTTGCCGGCACTGGCGCTGTCTCCAAGGACCGTCATGTAATGCCCGCCCTCAGTGTATTTATGCGGCTCGACTTTCAGCTCGTCGTCGTAGATGCTCTTCAGGCGATCCTCGCTATCTCCGATCTTCGCGCCGTCCTCCGTGGTGACTGATCCCGTATCGACATCGATGCGGGCGATCTTTCCCCTCACTACCATCACGCCCACGCCAAACGGGATGCCAGCGCCGACCGCCGGATACACGTAATCGCACTCCGCCTTCAGGTCCGGCCTCTCGTTCAACAGTCCCATGTTGACCGCTTCGTTGAGCGTCATTCCGATCTGGATCTGCCCAAGCCCATATTCGCTGAGCGCCAGATCGCTCACAGTGTCGTGAGCGGCGCCGTTGGGCCCGGTTCGACCCTTGACCGCCTTCTCGTCATCTCTATTGCAGGCAGATACGAGTGAGGCGACAAAGACGATCACCGCGAATGAGGCGACTATCGAGTGCTGCCTGTTCATTATCGTCCTCCGCCACCGGCCGCGTGCCCGGAGCGCCGAATGATTAGGTACCAACCTGATGAAATCTTTCCTGGTAGCGGGCTATCGATTCATTGATCACGCGGGCTGCGACTTCGCTCTTCTCCCAACCCACGATCTCGACCCGCCGCCCTTCCAGATCCTTGTAGATATGGAAGAAATGCTCCACTTCCTTCAAATAATGCTGAGAAAGATCGGCGATGTCGAAGTACTCGTGGTAGTACGGGTCATGGCACGGCACCGCCAGAATTTTGTCATCTGGCTCCCCTCGATCGAGCATCTTGAGAACGCCTAGCGGTCGGCAGTCGATCTGGCAACCAGGAAAAGTTGGCTCGGTGATGTGGACGAGAACATCGAGCGGGTCGCCATCCTCGTGTAACGTGCGCGGGATGAGACCGTAATCTCCCGGATAATGAACCGCGGAATAGAGCACCCGGTCGAGGCGAATCATGCCGGTTGTCTTGTCCAGCTCGTATTTGTTGCGGCTGCCGGCTGGAATTTCGATCACCGCCGTCACGTTGTCGGGGGGATGAATCCCGGCCGGCAGATCGTGCCACGGATTGATCACGTGGTGACGCGCTCCATTGTTCCCTTGTAGACCATCGGCTCTTCGTCGACGCCAAAATTGTGTTCTGCGAGCTCGGCGGTGCGTGCCATCTGCGCAGCAGTGAGGTCGGGCTTGTCGGAGGCCGCGGCAAATTCCGCCAGCTGCTCGAGATCGTAGATATTCGGCAGCGTCGTCACTACCTGCGGCTCGGCGAGCAGCCACTTGAGCGCCGCCTGGCCAAGAGTCATCTCCGTGGTGAGAAAATCGAGCGTGCGAACCTTTTTCAGGCCGTTGGTGAGCCAGGAGCGCGGACGATGCCTACGATGATCGTTTGGGGGGAACACAGTGTCTTCCGTGTACTTCCCTTCCAGCATACCCGAGGCGTGAGTCACGCGAATATTGAAGCAGCAATCGGGAGCAAGCTCCTTGGCAGCATCGATCATCGCAGTACCCGGGTGCTGCTCGAGCAAGTTCCAGATCATCTGAATCGTACCGATGTCGTTCTCCCGCTCACATAGCTCGAGGGCCTCGTAGAGCCAGCCAATCGCCGGCCCGAAGGCTGCGCCCCAGACGCGCACCAGCCCTTCGTCCTTCATCTCGCGAAGGGTCTGCCAAATGGCGCCGTCACGCACGTGCTCCATCTTGATGTTGTGGAGCTGGAGCACGTCGACGTGGTCGGTCTCGAGTCTCTCCAGACACTTGTCCAGTGCGAAGCGCATATAATCGCGATCCAACTTTTGCGGCAGCTCGCTCTGGCCGCGACGCGCCGATTGCGCGCTCGGATCGTAGATGTCGTACCCGATTTTAGTCGAATACAACACGCGACTCCGCTTTCCGCGAAACGCCGCCGCGAGTTGCCTTTCCCCTCTACCGTTTCCGTATGTGTCGG
>Ga0137376_10002334_pt1 | contig 11271 bp, 9 predicted proteins | sample SagtaG_23_FD_104814 | JGI IMG/M metagenome (GOLD analysis project Ga0137376, IMG submission 104814) | Vadose zone soil microbial communities from Sagehorn Ranch, Mendocino, California, USA - Sage2_L_20_16 metaG | ecosystem: Environmental > Terrestrial > Soil > Vadose zone | place: USA...
AAGAAACTCTCATCGCCAAACGAAGTCGCCGCCGCACATGACCTCGTCAGCGAATTGAAGCGCCGTCTCGACCTCGAGCGGCAGCGCTACACCGATCTGCAAGCTTCGCAGAAACAGCAGCTCGATCTGCAGCAGGACCAGATCAACGGCCTCAAGCAGATTCTGCAAGAGCAGCGTAATCGCGTCGCATCGATGCGCGTGACCGCTGGTGAGTCCGGACAGCTGTTGACACTCGGCAATCCGCAGCTCGAGCTTGGTCAGTGGGTAAACTCGGGCATCGAGCTCGCGCGCGTCGCCCAGCCGGGCCGGCTCAAGGCCGTCTTGCGCGTGCCCGAGACGCAGGCGAAGGACGTCGTACCAGGTCAGCGCGCGACGATTGATCTGCATAACAACGGCATCATTGAGGGGCACGTGATGCGAACCGACCCCTCGTCGCAGGCTGGCACCGTGACCGTCGAAGTTGCTCTCGATGGCGCATTGCCCAACGGCGCGCGCTCAGACCTCAGCGTCGACGGGACAATCGAGATCGATCGCTTGAAGGATGTGCTGTACGTCGGCCGCCCCGCCTACGGGCAAGCCGAGAGCACGGTCGGATTGTTCCGCGTCGAGAAGGGTAGCGGCTATGCGAGCCGCACCAATGTGAAGCTCGGGCGCGCGTCAGTGAACACGATCGAAGTCGTAAGCGGCCTCGCTGTCGGTGACAGCGTCATCATCTCAGATATGTCGACGTGGGACAACACTTCCCGCGTTAGGCTCAAGTAGTCGTCCCTCCCCAACCCTCCCGTCCTAGGCCTAACCCCTAGCCCCTCGCCCCAATGCCCGAGTCCGCAGCCAAGCAGTCCCCCTCGTCTCTTTCCGCCGGCACAATGACCGGTGACGGCAACCAGCCGCTGATCCGGCTCGCCGGATTGAAGAAGATCTTCTTCACGGACGAGGTGGAAACGCACGCACTCCAGGACATCCATCTCGAGGTGCAGCCCGGGGAATACGTCGCCATCGCCGGCCCATCGGGATGCGGCAAGACGACGCTGCTCTCGATCCTCGGCCTGCTCGATACGCCGACAGAGGGGGAGTACACCCTCGCTGGTGAGCCTGTCGCGCAGCTGACGCCATCGCAGCGCGCACGGATCCGGAACCGTCAGATCGGTTTCATCTTCCAAGCGTTCAACCTCATCGGCGATCTCACCGTCTATGAGAACGTCGAGCTGCCGCTTACGTACCGCGGCATGTCGGCCAGTGAGCGCAAGCAGCGCGTGCAGGACGCTCTCGAGCGCGTCGGCATGAGCCATCGCATGAAGCACTATCCCGCACAGCTCTCCGGCGGTCAGCAGCAGCGCGTCGCCGTCGCGCGTGCGGTTGCCGGGGATCCACTCATCCTGCTCGCAGACGAGCCGACGGGAAACCTCGACTCGACGAACGGCGAAGCGGTTATGGAGTTGCTGCGCGAGCTGCATCGCGGTGGAGCGACGATCTGCATGGTCACGCACGATCCTCGATACGCGGCCCACGCCGACCGTTCCGTCCATCTGTTCGACGGCCGGGTCGTCGAGGAGTCGCGTCCCGGACAGGCGCACGCCTGACAGGCCAGTGCTGAGGGGGCGGGTGTTTAGCAGTCGCTAAACACCCGCCCCGTTCGTTGTCGACGCATGGTACGACAGCTACTTTTCGGCAGGCGGGTAGCCGCCGTCCCCGTCTCCCGTTTCCTTGGAGCCTTCAATGGGTTTGTTCTCTTCGTCGACGCAGTCGCGACTGGCCGCCACCGAGCCGGCGCCGATCACCGGCCCGCTCATCGCGATGCGAAATCTCGAGAAGGTGTTCGAGACGCCTGCCGGCCGCATGTACGTGCTGCGCCGCATCACCGTCGACGTCCAGCCCGGCGAGTTCATCTCCGTCATGGGTCCCTCGGGCGCTGGCAAGTCGACGCTGCTCTCCATCCTCGGCATGCTCGACAGCGCGTGGACGGGCGAGTTCTACTTCGTCGGCCATCCCGTGCACGCGATGCCACACAAGCAGCGTGTCGCCCTGAACAAGGAGCACATCGGATTCGTCTTTCAGCAGTACCATCTGATCGACGATCTCACAGTCGCCGAGAACCTCGACATTCCACTTTCATACCGCAACGTGAAGAAATCGGAGCGTGAGGCAATCGTGGGCGACACGCTCGATCGCTTCGGCATGGTCGGCAAGAAGGACCTCTACCCGCGCCAGCTTTCCGGTGGGCAACAGCAGCTCGTCGGCGTGGCGCGCGCCGTTATTGCCAAGCCCAAGCTCCTTCTCGCGGACGAGCCGACGGGCAATCTGCATTCCAGCCAGGGCCGTGAGATCATGGAGCTGTTCAAGCGACTGAATTCGGAAGGCACGACGATCATTCAGGTGACGCACTCCGAAGAGAACGCGCGTTATGGCAATCGAATCGTCGAGCTCAAAGACGGTTGGATCACTGGCAGCGAGGGCCCAGTGGTTCGCTGAGGAGCATCTCACGAGCAAAGTTGGCAAGGGCGGAGCGGCGAGAGCGTTCCGCCCTTTCGCTTGATCATCAACGTCTGGAGCGCATGTCAACATCAGATCTTCGATCCCGACCACACGTCCTCGTCGCCGACGACCAGACCGACGTCGTCGAGGCCTTGCGCTTGCTGCTCAAGACGCACGGCTACGACATCGACACCGCTGGCTCGCCGTCCGCGGTCCTCTCGGCACTCGAGAAGCGCGACTACGACGCGCTCCTGCTCGACATGAACTACACCCGCGACACCACGTCCGGTAGAGAAGGACTCGATCTCCTGCAGCAGTTAGGCGGTCTCGAGCCCGAGCTTCCGATCATCGTGATGACCGCGTGGGGAAGTGTGGAGGGCGCCGTCGAAGCGATGCGTCGCGGTGCGCGTGACTATGTCGAGAAACCGTGGGACAATGCCCGTCTCATGACGATTCTCGGCACGCAGGTCGAACTGGGTCGCGCGCTGCGTCGGGCGCGGCGACTGGAGAACGAGAATCGCCTTCTCCGGCGCGATCATCTTCCACGTCTCATTGCCGAGTCGCCGAAGATGAAGCCGGTCTTGCAACTGATGGAACGCGTCGGCCCTTCCGATGCGAATGTGCTCATCAGTGGCGAGCACGGCACGGGAAAGGAGCTGGTCGCGCAGTGGCTGCACGCCTCGTCGGCGCGGGCCCAGAAGCCGTTCATTCCGGTGAACATGGGCGGGCTCTCCGAAGGCCTCTTCGAGAGTGAGCTCTTCGGGCACGTCAAAGGCTCGTTTACGGACGCGAAAATGGATCGCGTGGGGCGATTCGAGCTATCCGATTCCGGTACGATCTTCCTCGACGAGATCGGCAACGTTCCACTTGCGCTGCAAGCCAAGCTGCTGCGCGTGTTGCAAACGGGAGATGTCGAGCGCGTCGGCTCGTCGAAGGCGCGCCACGTCGACGTCCGAGTGATCTCGGCAACGAACGCGCACTTGAATGAGGAGGTGGCCGCGGGGCGCTTTCGCGAGGACCTTCTCTTTCGCATCAACACGATTGAGCTTCAATTGCCGGCGCTTCGCGAACGGCGCGAGGATATTCCGTCGCTGGCGATGCACTTCTTGAGGCGGCACGCCGCCCGCTACCGGAAGCAGCTCGCGGGATTCGACGCCGGCGCGATGAAGGTGCTCCTCGAGCACCTCTGGCCTGGCAACATTCGCGAGCTCGATCACGCCGTCGAGCGAGCTGTGTTGCTCGCGCAGGCGGAGCAAGTGCGCGCGCATGATCTTGCGCTGCGCGGCACAGGTTCGGCCGCGCCACGCCTCGAGGACCTCACGCTCGAAGAAGTCGAGCGATTGTTGATCCAAAAGGCGTTGAGTCGCTACGATGGCAATGTGAGCCGCGCCGCCCAAGCACTCGGCCTTTCCCGCAGCGCGCTCTATCGGAGAATCGCGACGTACGAGCTCTAGTCGTAGAGCGTTGTGCGTCGAGCGCCGAGCGTTAAGCTCACGACAATGGAATCTTAGCTCCACTCAACCCTCTACGTTCTCGAATGGCCGACCGACGAGAGAAGCCACTAGCGCCTCACGAGCGGCGGGTGCTGCAATTGGCGCTGCTTGCGGGATTGCCGGGCATCGTCGTGTCGCTCGCCTTGCTTTGGCGTGACAATTACAGCGCCAAAGTGCAATGGACGCTCGGCCTCGTCGTACTCGGCTCGTGGCTTATTACGGCGCTCGTGCTGCGAGAACGTGTCGTCCGCCCATTGCAGACCTTGTCGAACATGCTCGCGGCATTGCGCGAGGGTGACTACTCCATTCGGGCGCGCGGTGCGGAACGGGAGGACGCGCTCGGACTGGCATATCTCGAGGCGAATCTGCTCGGCGAAACACTGCGCACGCAGCGGCTGGGCGCGATGGAGGCGACCGCACTGCTGCGAACGGTGATGGCCGACAGTGACGTTGCCGTATTCGCGTTCGACGACGATTAGCGTTTGCGACTCGTGAACAGCGCCGGTGAACGCCTTCTCGGTCATGTGGCGGAGCGATTGCTTGGACGCACCGCCGAGCAAGTTGGACTCGCCGACTGTCTCGTCGGTGAATCGCCCCGCACTATGGACGTGACATTCCCCGGCGCAGCCGGTCGCTGGGAGGTACGACGCGGATCGTTTCGACAGAACGGACGCCCACATACGCTGCTCGTGCTCGCCGACGTCACAAAAGCGCTGCGCGAAGAAGAGCTGCAAGCATGGCGTCGGCTCGTTCGCGTACTGAGCCACGAGATCAACAACTCCCTGGCGCCGATCAAATCAATTGCCGGAAGTCTGCAAACCTTGCTCGATCGTCCGACTCGCGCTGGCGATGTCGACGATGACATCCGCCGAGGACTGGCGGTGATCGGTGGCCGTTCGGAAGCGCTGATCCGTTTCATGTCGGCGTATGCACGACTCGCCCGTTTGCCGGCGCCGCAGCGAGTGCCGCTCGATGTGGGCACTTGGGTGCGGCGCGTCGCCGCGCTCGAGACGCGGCTACCGGTACGTGTAGAGGGCGGGCCGCAGACGATCATTCGTGCCGACGGCGACCAGCTTGATCAGCTTCTTATAAACCTTCTGCGCAACGCCGTCGACGCGTCGCTCGAGACTGGCGGTGATGTCTGTATCCGATGGACACGCCAAAACGGCACAATTTCGATCATGATCGAAGACGAAGGTCCAGGGCTGCCGAGCAGCGCGAACCTGTTCGTGCCGTTCTTCACCACAAAGCCACAAGGATCGGGAATTGGACTCGTTCTGTCACGCCAAATCGCGGAAGCACATGGTGGCGCGCTCCTATTGGAGAATCGAAAGAGTGCACCGGGCTGCATTGCCACCTTCCGATTATCGATGGACGAGGCAGTGCGCGGCACTGGCTGATCAGTCGTTCATGCAAGGCGAGCACAACAATCTCGTGACTTAGATCACGTAACGAGCCGAGCTATCGGTCGTGCTCACTTTCCTTCAAAGCTGTCAGGGATTCAGGGGCGCCACGGCACGCAGGATGCCTCTGTCCCGAGTGCCGCGACGATGGTCGTCGCTCGGAGCGCGACCGGCATCGGCGGTCCACTCGCTTCGATTTGGAGCGGCCGCAGTACGCAGTAGGTCGCAAGGAAATGTCTCGCGATGCTGCGGGACGCCGGGGGTGAGCCCCACCTCCTCCGAGTCGAAAAGAAGGGATCCGCTGCCGGTTCGGGTGCTCCGCCCGCAAGGTCGCCCGCGGGGGCTGAACGCGGAGGGCGGCACAGTGGGAGGAGAAAATGCGAATTGGGTTTTCGAGTAGCTGTGCGATCGGCCTCGCGATCGCCCTGACCTTGGGAGGCGTGTCGACTGCGCAGGCGCAGCAGCGGGACTCGACTCGCCGGACCACCCGTACGACGCGACCGAGGACAGCGCGTCGAACTACTTCCTCGCAGCGCATTCCGATCAGCAAAGATCGGAACACCTCTACTGGAGAGGTGGCGGCGCAACCAGCACCAACGCCCGCGGTCAATCAGGATTCGATCGCAGCGGCGGAGCGTGCGCGTCAGGATTCGATTGCAGCAGTTGAGCGGGCGCGGCAGGATTCGATCGCCCGCGTTGAGCAGATGCGGCGCGATTCGATCGCCGCAGCTGAGCGTCGTCGTCAGGATTCCGTCGCCGCCGTCGAGAAGGCGCGGCAGGATTCCATCGCGCGAGCAGACTCGATCGCTCGTGCGGAAGCGGCGAGGATCTCGATGCGTCGTTGGCTAGGAGGCGCGTACATCGGCATCGCCGGTGGCGCGAGCTTGCCAATGGGCGACATGAAGAGCGCGGCGACAAACACCGGCGGTTACAACACTGGGTGGAACGTCACCGTGCCGATCGGCTGGGATATCAGCCATACGCCGTTTGGTATTCGCGTCGATGGTTCATTCGACCGGCTGGCGGGTAAGAATTACAACGCGGCCTTCAGCGCACCGGATCTAACGGTCTACTCCGGCAACGCGGATCTGAAGCTGCGTGTACCGCTCGGCCGCACGTGGAGCCGGTTCTACGTGCTCGGCGGCGCGACGGCAAGCAAGTTCACGGGCTTCAATCAGGACTTCACCAACCCGAACGCGCCGACCAATCAACGGACGTTCAGCAATGCGAGTTGGAAGTGGGGCTGGAACGCGGGCGGGGGCTTCAACTTCAACTTCGGGCACATGACGGGCCTGTTCGTTGAATCACGTTATGTGAGCGTGAAGCCCGACGCGGTCACTGGTTTCCCGTACGCTGAGGCGAAGTTCGTCCCGATCATTCTCGGGATTCAGTTCTAAGCGAGCGGGGCTAGGGGTATTTACCATCGTGCTGCCCCGCGACGGAGCGGGGCGGCACGATTATCTTTCAGGCTTATGGCGACCACGAAACCGCAGCAAGAATCCATGAAACGGCTCGCGCTATTCGTCCTCGCGTTTTTGCCGTCCTGCGCTTCCGCCCAGCACTCGGGTCCGGTTCGCGTCGACGACGAATCGCCAAGGCGCACAGTGACGTTGGCGTCTCAGGATACATCGCCGGTTCCGGATCAGTCGCTGCTGCTCGCGGCGGCCGAGCGCCGATTTCGCTCTCGTTCGGACAGTCTCGAGTGGCTTTCGGCGAAGAATGTCGCGGATCGCTCCTCAGGCTTTCGTCTCATTGTTTCCTTGCAGGACAAGCGGCTGTGGGCGATCGTCGGCGAGGACACGGTGCTCAGTGCACCTGTTGCCACGGCCAAAGGCACGTCTCTCAAATACGGCAAGAGGACGTGGACTTTCCGCACACCACGCGGGATTCGCAGTGTCTTGCGCAAGGAAGCCGATCCGATCTGGATCCCGCCCGATTGGCTCTATGCTGAAGTCGCGACAGAGTACAGCCTGAAATTACGCAAGATCGAGCGTGGCCAGCCGATCAAGCTATCAGACGGCCGTGCGCTCGTTGTTCGCGACACTATCGTGGGTGTCGTGGGAAAAGATGCACACTTCTACGAGTTGCCCATCGACGAGCACATCGTGTTCGACAGCACGCTTTTCGTGCCTCCGACGGGGACGAAGAACCGGCGCGTCGAGGGCGAGCTCGGGAAATATCGATTGGATCTTGGTGAAGGCTATCTACTCCACGGGACGCCTGACAAAGAATCGATTGGTTTTGCCGCGACGCATGGTTGCGTTCGACTGCGCGACGAAGACATCGAGTGGCTGTACACGTACGTGCCGGTGGGCACGAAGGTGTACATCTTCTAGGGAGTAGGAGAGATCCGGGACTGCGGTCCGGTCGCTTTCGCGGCCGGCTTTTTTGTACAATCGCGTCCGGTCTTGCGCGTGGATGGCGAGCGATGTCAACTCAAGAGCCCCCGCACAGGAGTACGACATGCGTACACGACTCGCGACGCCACTCGCATTCTTGGCGCTTGCGGTCATTCCCCTTCTCGCTTCGTCTCAGCAGACGACGCGGATTGCGCAGCAGCAAGGCGCCGAGCATGCACCGCGTTCGCCGGCATCGCTGCGACTCGAGCAGTATCTCGACTGGGAAGACGTTCAAGACCCACAGCTCTCTCCCGATGGCAAGCAGTTAGTCTATACGAGGCGCTGGATCGACAAGGTCAACGATCAGTGGAAGTCGTCGCTCTGGATGATGAGCGTCGACGGCTCGCACAATCGGTTCCTGCTCGATGGCTCGGATGCGCGCTGGTCGCCGGACGGGTCGCGAATCGCATACGTCGCCCGCGGTGAGCCTAACGGCTCTCAAGTCTTCGTGCGTTGGATGGACGCCGAAGGCGCGGTCTCTCAGCTAACGCATCTCACCGAGAATCCGTCCGGTCTGGAGTGGTCGCCCGACGGCAAGTGGCTCGCTTTTACGATGCTCGTACCGGCACGCGACGATTGGCGCATCGCGATGCCCACGCCACCGAAGGGAGCAAAGTGGGTCGAGCCACCGCGTATCGTACAGAAGCTGAATTACCGCCGCGATCGACAAGGCTACGTCGAGGATGGCAGCACGCACATCTTCGTCCTGTCGTCGGACGGTGGCGGCACGCCACGCCAGATAACGACCGGAAACTTCAACGACGGCGCGTTTCGCTGGATGCCGGACGGCAAGCGCATCGTCTTCAGCGGCCTGCGCGTGCCCGACGCCGAGTATGCGTGGCGTGAATCGGAGATCTATTCCGTGGACGTCGCCTCCGGTGAGGCCACTCAGCTCACGCATCGGAAAGGTCCAGACAATCAGCCAACGCCGTCACCGGACGGCAAGCTGATCGCCTACGCCGGTTTCGATTCGACGAGCGACACGTGGGTCGACTCGAAACTTTACTTGATGAATGCCGACGGCAGCAACTCGCGCGTGATCTCGGGAGCGCTCGACCGATCTCCGTCAGGACTCATGTGGGCGAGAGACGGTAGCGGCGTCTACTTCAACGCCGAGAATGAGGGATCACGCAACCTCTACGTGGCGACGCTCAAGGGCGACGTGCGGCCGGTGACGAAGGGGAATCAGGTACTCACCGTGAGCGACATCGATGCGCGCGGTTTGGCCGTCGGCATCTCGGCAACGGCGAGCAAGCCTAACGACGTCGTGACGTTCGATCTGAAACAGCCGGCGAGCGCTCGTCAACTCACGAGCGTGAACGACGACGTGCTCTTCGGCAAGAAGCTCGGCGCGCAGGACGAGATCTGGGTGTCGACGCGAGACGGCCTCAAGGTGCAAGGCTGGGTCGTGAAGCCGCCGGATTTCGATCCGGCGAAGAAGTATCCGCTCATCCTCGAGATCCATGGCGGACCGCACTCGATGTACAACGTCGCGTTCAACTTCGGGCGGCAGCAGCAAGCAGCGGACGGTTACGTCGTGCTCTACACGAATCCGCGCGGCTCGACCGGATACGGAAGTGCGTTTGGCAACGCCATCAAGAATGCGTATCCGGGTAAGGACTTCGATGATCTCATGGCCGCCGTCGACACCGTGATCGGCCGCGGCTACGTCGATGCCAACAACATGTTCGTTTACGGCTGCTCGGGCGGCGGCGTGCTCACCGCGTGGACCGTGGGCCACACGAATCGTTTCGCGGCCGCGGCTTCGCTGTGCCCAGTGATCGACTGGGTGAGCTTCGTCGGCATCACCGACGGAGCGTCGTGGTATTACAACTTTGCGAAACTACCATGGGAGGATCCCGCCGAGCATCTGAAGCGGAGCCCGTTAATGTATGTCGGCAACGTCACGACGCCGACGTTATTGATGACCGGCGTGAACGATCTGCGAACGCCGATCTCGCAAACCGAGGAGTTCTATCGCGCCCTCAAGCTCCGCAAGGTGCCAACGGCGATGATCCGATTCAACGACGAGTGGCATGGCACGAGCTCGCGGCCCTCGAACTACCTGAGGACGCAGTTGTACCTCGAGAGCTGGTTCGAGCGGTGGTCGAAGAAGAACGGAGCTCGCGTTGCCGATCAGTAGCTCCGGGCTGTACGCAGCTGAAAAAGGGCCGCGGTGTTTGTCGCGGCCCTTTGTTCAGCGTGGTGAATGCGACCTACTGCTTGTGGATCTGCCCACGAATCTCGCCGCCGCCATTTACCTGAGTGTGAATGTTCGCGTACGTCAAGCCGGCATCGAGCAGCTTTCGCAACGAATCGCCGCTGATCCCGCGGCTGGTATTCACCGTTCCCGTTAGGCTCACGTTTCCGGTCGCCGTACCAGACGTAGCACCGACCTGAAGCGAGCCCGATCCGTTCTCCGGCGCCGCGAAATTCACGATAACGTTGGCCGTGACCGTCGCATCGCCGGGGCCATGGATGTGCCCCAGCGTTACGTTGCTGCCGAGACCCGAGTAGTTGACGGTGTAGGTAAAGACGTTCGTATTCGGATTCAGCACGCCAACAAACGTGCCCGTACCATTGGTCGTCTTCGCCGGGACCTCTGCAGCGCCCGTCAGAGTTGCCGTGTACGTGATGTTCGCAGGCTGCGTCGGCTTGTCGCTACCACAGGCGGCAACGATCGCAACGCCTAGTAATGCCGTCGCCAGTTTTATCGCGTGCTTCTGCATTGGGGCTTCCTCGTCTCTGGTGGGCAGGTGAGGAACAGGTAGTGCCGAGCGGCAACCGCCCTCGTTTGCTCCTCAGGGCATTTGAATGTATCCAGGCTTCCCTCGAGCGGTTCCATCAGCCATCATGGGTGCCAATCCGCTGTGTGGGAGCCCACTTCCTGCTCGAGGACTCAGGCGATGAGAATGCTGCTCGCCCGACGCAACGGCCGCATTACCACACTGTGCGTCGCCGTCCTGCTCAGTGTGCATGTGGCAGGCGCGCAAAGCGTCGCTGGCAGGGTCGTCGCGAAGAGCGATGGCGCGGCCGTCGGCGGCGCCATTGTCGTGTTGCTCGACTCGAGCGGTCATGTCGTTACGACCAAGCTGGCCGACGACGGGGGAAGCTTTCTCCTGAGCGCATTGCGCGGAGGCGGCCACTCGCTACGGGTCGAGCGCGTCGGGTTTCGCTCGCTGACTACGTCACCGTTCCTCGTCAGGCAGGGCGATACGATCAACGTTCCGATCACGCTCGCAAGCGAAGGAGTATCGCTGCGCGCCGTGAGAATAAGCGCGGATCGCCGGTGTGTCGTGCGTCCGAAAGAAGGGTTGGCCACGGCGCAGCTATGGGAGGAGGCGCGTAAGGCGCTGAGCTCGACAAGCCTGACCCAACTTGCGCAGGCGGCGGCGCGCGCGCGCCGGGATTCACATCGATTCGGCGTGCGGCTGCGCAAATTCTCGCGGGATCTCGAGCCACTAACGCTGGCGTCACTTCACGACGAGCAGGTCGAGCTCGAGG
>Ga0137376_10002339_pt1 | contig 11263 bp, 11 predicted proteins | sample SagtaG_23_FD_104814 | JGI IMG/M metagenome (GOLD analysis project Ga0137376, IMG submission 104814) | Vadose zone soil microbial communities from Sagehorn Ranch, Mendocino, California, USA - Sage2_L_20_16 metaG | ecosystem: Environmental > Terrestrial > Soil > Vadose zone | place: USA...
AACTGCGTATGGCCGCACGTAGCGAGGTAAACCTGACCTACCGGGAACGGTCGAACCTTGCATATGAAGCGGCCATGAGCTGGATCGTTAACCGATCTGATTTGCTCCTGGTGGCTTGGGATGGACTCCCGGCCGAAGGTGCGGGTGGAACTGGTGACGCGGTCAAGCAGGCCGTGCAACTAAACAAACGCTGGGTGCACTTGAATGTTACGGATTTCTCCGTGACGACTCACGCTCCACGAAGGGTGAATTCAAAAGGGAACAATAAATGACGGCTCAGCGCAACTTTTGGGAAAGGACCAAAGCAAATCTTGGCTTGGATAAGTTTGGCGCGCCAATTCTGATCGCATTAATGTTATTGGCTATCATCCTTGTGGTCTATTACACCCAGAGACTATCGGAACAAACATCGCTCCCGCCGATCGTCACTACCAGTCCGAAGGAGCAATACGAGATTGCCAAGCTGGCTGCCGAGATTCGGCAAATTCGCAGCGATACCAGTGGAAGCCTCTTCTGGTTGAAGATGATTGCTCTATTCGTGACTGTCGGCGGAGCTGTTGGTGGTTACCTTATCGGACAAAAGCAGACGACGAAAAAACGGCTCGAGTTTGAAAATCTAAAAAACATTGATTCGATTTACCAGAGTATCGTGCTAGAGCTCGCCGACAAATCCAACGCACTGCTTCGCGCAGCTGCCGCAGTAAAGCTGGGAATGATCCTAAAGTCATTTCCTTCAGAGTGGGTAGTGGACGACCTAAGAAAGAAACAAATGATCCGGCTCACAAAACAGATTTTGGCAGCCTCTCTGGCTATCGAAGAGGAGTCCAAGGTGTTGAAGACGCTAACAATTGCCGTGGTACTGGACACCCGGTTGGAAGACGATCCTGAGAATCCTGGCCAGAAGAAAGAGTTCGGCGACGTGCGTAAGTTCGATTTGTCAGGCGCCGACGCGACCAAGGCGTATTGGGCCGACGTTGACTTTTCCGAGTCGGATTTCTATAAGGCGATTTTGACCGAAGCGTCGTTTCGTCGGTCGGTGCTGCGAGAAGCGCAATTCCGCGAAGCAGACCTTCACGACGCTGTTTTGGTTGACGCAAATTGCTTCAAGGCGAGTTTTAAGATGGCTAATCTTACCAATGCTAATCTGCGTCGTGCTGATCTGCGTAGCGCTGATCTGCGCAGCGCTAATCTTACGAATGCCACCCTCGCGGGGACTAAGTTTGAAGGGGCAAAGGTTTTTGGCTGCGTAGTGACGGGCGCGAAATTCGGAGACAATTCCGATGCCTGGGTCTATGATTCCGAAGCTGGTGATGAATCATCTAAGATTAAGCTTCAGGAATGGCTAACGCACCAGCAGTGATCAGTCGACAGCCAAGTTTGTGAATATTTGACACCCGGGATAGGCAAGTTCGATTCAAAGGAAGAGAGGGAGGAATGTCGCAAACTGACGTCGTTCTTGAGAGACTGGAGGATCAGTTAACCTGGTACGATAGGAGTGCAAGCCACAACGAGAACATGTTTAAGCGCTTACGGATTGCAACTATTGTAGTTTCCTCTTCCATACCGCTCTCCGCGGCCTTTGTGAAGTACACGGTGATAACTGGTGGCTTGGGCGCACTGATAGCGTTGTTTGAGGGCTTGCAGCAACTGAATCAGTATCATCAGAATTGGATCGCATACCGCTCAACTGCCGAAGCGCTCAAGCATGAAAAGTTTCTCTTTCTGAGCGAGGCTGGCTCCTATGCGTCGAATGAAAATCGCCGAATTCTGTTGGCTGAACGGGTTGAAGCGCTTGTTTCGCAAGAGCATTCCAAGTGGACTTCTGCAAGCGAGCAAGTAACAAAGGAAAAGAGCGCCGTCCGCTGATTTTTACTCAACGACAGCAGCTTTATGCCCAGATGAGAGATTGCATCGTTCAACTGTGAGCTGTTCACCCATCTTGCGGCAACACCAATCATCAGCTAGACCATAGTCGCGACACCGCGGAATCTCAAAGCGTTCTGTTTTAGAATGCGCTGATAAGGTCACAACACTCCAAACTTGGTTCAGAGCACGGCTGTTTCTTCCAGCAATCGACCGCTTGCGAACCGGTCAACGTTGAGTTGCTCAGCGTCGATAAGATCGGAGCGGCCGTGGAGTATTAGGTCGGCGGTGATGCGGCCCGAGGCCGGGGAGTGCATTACACCGTGCCCGCTGAAGCCATTGACGAAATATAATCCTGCGATGTCTGGCGCTGGTCCGATGATGGCGTGGTGGTCTGGTGTCATCTCATAAAGGCCCGCCCAGGCACGACGCGGGTTTACTTCCGCTTCTGCGAGACTCGGCACGCGCGAGGCAGCGCGCGTCAGAATCTTTTCAATGAAAGCGGGATCGAAATCAGTTTTGAAGCCGGGAGTTTCCTCAGGGTCGTTCCAGGCCAGTAGAATTCCTTTTCCTTCGCGACGGAAATGAAAGCCCGTGGACATGTCGATGACCATGGGAAAGCGTTGTGGTAAACCGTCGAAAGGCTCGGTAGGAACCAGTTGACGGCGCAGGGGCTCAACAGGCAATTCGGCGCCGGCGAGTCGCGCCACCTCCGCGGCCCATGGTCCGGCGGCGTTGACGACGATGCGTGTAGAAACGAGCCCCCGGCTGGTCATAACGCCGGCAACGCGGCGTTGAATGGAATTTGAGGCTGGCTTAGTTCCACTGTACGGGGGCATAAGTGCCCTTTCTAAACGGAGGGATGAGGAACTTAAACGAAGAGATGGGGAACTTAAACGGACGGATTGGGAACCTTCCACTTCGATACCGGTGACCTGGGTGTCGAGCCACAGTCGTGCGCCGCGTTCGCGCGCTTTTAGCATGAAGCCCATCATCACGCTGTGGGGATCAACGAAGCCGTCGCTCTGGCAGAACGTGCCGCCGACAATGTCGTCTACGCGCAGTTGGGGAACAAACTTCACGATGTCTTCACGGGAAACCAACTCAACATTCTTGACGCCCAGTGCTATCTGGCGTTCACGGTTTGCTTTGAGATATTCCAGATGGCGCTCGTTCGTGGCGCAGAAGAGATAGCCATGCGCGCGGTAGTCTGCCGGATGACCGACAACCTCATCGAAGCGCGAAAAGAAATCGATCGAATAGCGCGACATCTCGATATTGACCGGCGTAGAAAACTGCGCGCGCACGCCGCCCATACTTTTCCCGGTCGATCCCTTACCCTGGTGCGCTTCGCGCTCGATCACCAGCACATTGGTGCAGCCTTGCTCAGTAAGGTGGTAGGCCACGCTGGATCCCACGATACCGCTGCCGATGATCACGACGTCTGCTGTTTCAGTCATAGTTGTCGCAACTAAGATCGCCGCCGTAGAATAAGCTGCATAGCTGAACGCTACCGCCACGCGCGAGAATAAGCCGAACACAGATTAAGACACAACATAAGGAAAGAATCGGTAGTGGGTCAGTTTGATGTCCGATAAGCTTTAGCTTGTCGTGGCGACGCGACAAACTAAAGTTTATCGGACACCCTTCAACGAAACTGACCCACCACGAAAGAATCGGAGGCGAAAATGGATCTGCGATACCCGGTTGGACCATTTGAGTTTACAGGAACGCTCTCCAATGGACAGCGACAGACTCTAATCGATCAGATAGCAGCGACTCCTGAAAAGATGCGAGCGGCCGTCGAAGGACTTTCTGACGAACAACTCAACACACCTTATCGTCCTGAAGGATGGACGGTTCGCCAGGTAGTCCATCATGTGCCGGAGAGTCACATGAATAGCTACGTGCGATTCAAACTCGCAATAACTGAAGAAGAACCCACCATCAAGCCCTACTTTGAAGATCGCTGGGCGCAGCTGGACGACGCCAAACAGGCGCCTATCGGCCTCTCTCTGAGTTTGCTGGAGGCCCTGCACGAGCGTTGGGTATGGTTCCTGCGATCGCTAAAGGAGCCGGATTTTCAACGCACGTTCCGGCACCCGGAACTGGGCACGGTAAGTCTTGACAAGAATGTTGCGCTATATGCCTGGCACGGTCGGCATCACGTGGCGCACGTTACCTCTTTGCGCGAACGAATGGGATGGTGAAAGGCAGACGGTAGACGGCAGACGGCAGGAGCCGACGGCAAGGAACCAGGTCTGTAACACTTGCGGTAGCGGTCGGTCGGTGAGCCGGGTTGAGACGGCCGGGAGAATCACTTGACCGCCTCGAAATTTCTTTTATAGGTGAATCTGATGTTAACAACCTTCGATTGCCCAAAGTGTGGGGCGCCGGTCAGTTATGAGAAAGATGTAATCGGCGCGAACCTCACTGCGCGCTGCTCCTATTGCAATAGTTCACTATCGGTGCCTGATGAGATTCGCGGCCGTCCGGCGCAAATTATTTCGACCGTCAACATTGATCTGCGAAATGCTGTCTCGGGGGGAAAAGCTACCAGGTGGATCTTATTGATTGTGCTGATCCCTGTGTTCGGCGTTCTCATCGGTGCAATCGCCATGGGCGGATTCCTCGCGCCACTGCTCAAAAGCAGTATTTCGCCTAATAAGATCACTCCACCCACCAAACTCGCGCCTGGTCCAGGCGACAAAGGCGCGCGCAACACATTCGCTACGCAGTTGCTCAACTTCGGCTCGGAAGGAATCGGGCCGGGAATGTTTAAGGATGCGCGCAGTATTGCGGTGGACGCCTCGGGAAAGATCTACGTTGGCGAATACAGCGGTGGGCGCATTCAAGTGTTCGATCGGGAGGGCAAGTTCATCACGCAGTGGAGCGTTGATCCCAAAATGCCGCTGGTTGGAATGGCTGCTGACCGCAGCGGGGTCGTATACATCGTGCAAAGTGGCGCGATTTCTCGCCATGAAGGTGCGACGGGCAAGCTCCTGGGCCAACTGGAATATGCAGGTGGCTGGGGCTTTGATGACATAAGAGTCGCGGCCGACGGAGGATTGGTAGCAGCGTGGTACAAAAACCGCGACGACATTGTGCGTTTCAATTCCGCGGGCCAGGCTGTGCGCACGATTCGCGCGGCAATCAGTTCGATAACTGATGATTCCGAACTGGATACACGAGTGGCCGTAGACGGTTTGGGAAACATCTATGCGCTTGGCTCGTTCAATAACGCTGTCTTCAAGTTTACGCCGGAGGGAAAATACTCGACGCGTTTCGGCAGCAATGGTGACCAACCCGGGCAATTTCGGGCGCCGTCCGCCATCGCCGTTGACGGGAAAGGCCGCGTCTACGTTAGCGACTTTAAGGGCATCCAGGTGTTTGATGGAAACGGTCGTTACCTTACAGTTTTCAATCCCGGTGGCGCTGCGTCGGGCATGGTTTTCAATGACCAGAATGAACTGTTTGTGGCCGCGCGCAATCATGTGCTGAAGCTGGCATTGAAAGAACCATAGCGCTGGGCAGCTCCCGAAGTCAGCGACCGGGAGCAAGGCACCACTAACGACAATCAGAACGACGGACGGCGGGAGAGGTACGTGGGCCACAAGGCACGCGTACCTCTTCGAGTTTGGCAGGAAATCTCAGAATCGACTGGGGCGCGATCCGTTCCCACTAAAGCGAACTGGAAGTCAAGCCGAGTACTGATGCAGTTTGCCGTTCTATCTCATTAGCACCGTCGCTTTAGCGCGGTGAATTTAATGGCTGAGCCACCGAGAAACCGTTTAAACGGTTTCCGATTACAAACTTAACCATTAATCACCGGGCTAAAGCCACGGTGCTAATGAGAGGGTCTTCAAGTTCAAACTGCGCCAGTACCTTAAGCAGTTTCTATTGCAATACGAAGTTATAAGTGATCAAGCCTGAAACCTTCACTGCTTCATCCCCGAGTTTAGTTGGCGAGAAGCGCGCGCCATAGGCCGCTTGTTGCGCTGCAGCCCGGAGCAACGGGTTACCCGAAATCGCTTTCGCCGAAACCACCTTTCCAGTCTCATCAATCAGTACCTGGACGTTAACCGGTCCATCTGCTCCAGCCTGTTTTGCGATTGGCGGATACGGTGGCTTTGGCAGCAAGAGGGCTAGCCCAGTGATAGGTCCCTTGCTGATAACTCTCGGAACATTCGGATGAACGGGCGGCATAGCCGGAGGTGGTGGGCCAACATCGATAAAAGGTGTATGCCCGACCCCGGACCCGCCACCATTACTTCCATTGCGTCCGGTTCCTCCGGGTTCGACGGGACCTGAATCATGGTTACCAAGAGTCCAGTCGCCGCGATTCGGAACCGGAAGGTTTGTGTTTGGCTTTACAGAAGTTGTTTCCGGGATAATTCCAGGGTTGTTGACACTTGCCATCGCAATTTCGCGCACGACAGGTGTTGGCCTGGTACTGTTATTTCTTGGAGGCGATGCGTCATGTGTGACCGGCGTTGGTGGCGCCGGCAGCTCCACCGGGTTAAGCATCGTAACGATTTCAGTGTTTTGGTCCTCCAGACGAGCATCATAAGCATAGATGCTCATCACCCCCCCGATAACGAAGAGCACCACATAGGTTGCGGTGGTAATGAGAACGAACGAACCGCGACGTTTGAATTCGCCTGCGTGGGAAGTCGACTCAATCAGGTTATTAAACATCTATTCTCCCTTGCCGGTGCCGTTCGGGTCGCAGGAGCTTACTCGATAACATTAGACCCCGAACGCGCACGATAAGTTCCAGGTGTTTGGCCAAGACTCAGAATGGCTTAGCGTAAAGCGATTTTAGGGAACGTTTAGCTACGGCAGTTGTGCCCCGCGGCGCGAGGTGGACAAGTCCACTTTCTAAACGGACAACGGTGCGAGGTGGACAAGTCCACTTTCTAAACGGACAACGGTAAACCGGCAATTGCTTCGACCTTGGACATTGGACGTTGGACGTTCTAGGATTGCTCCGCTCTGATACAACCGCATTTGCAGGAGAAGAATAAATGGCGACCAAGGAAGCTCTTTCGGAAGAATTAAATCCGTTTCAGATTGCCAAGCAGCAATTCAATCGCGCCGCCGATTATCTCCATCTTGACAATTCCACGCGGCACGTTTTGAGCAACCCGAAGCGGCAGTTGATAGTTTCTATTCCGGTGAAAATGGACGGCGGCGATGTGCAGGTCTTCGAAGGCTACCGGGTGCAGCACAACATCGCTCGCGGACCATGCAAGGGCGGCATACGCTATCATCCAAACGTGACGCTGGACGAAGTGAAAGCGCTCGCCTCGTGGATGACCTGGAAGTGCGCGACAGTTGGCATTCCTTATGGGGGCGGCAAAGGCGGCGTAATCTGCGATCCGAAGAGCCTTTCGATAAATGAGTTGGAACGCCTCACGCGTCGTTATGCGTTTGAGATTGCACCCATTATCGGTCCCGATCGCGATATCCCCGCGCCTGACGTCTACACTGACGAACAAACGATGGCCTGGATCATGGACACCATCTCGATGGTGCGCGGCCATACTGAACTTGGCGTAGTCACTGGCAAGCCAGTTTCGGTCGGCGGATCGCTCGGTCGCAGCGAAGCGACAGCCCGCGGTTGTCTCTATGCCTTGCGCGAGGCCTGCAAGGTGAAGGGTATTGATCTCAAAGGAGCGCGCGTGGCCGTTCAAGGTTTTGGCAATGCCGGAGCAAACATCGCCCGATTGGTTGCCGAGGATGGCGCGAAAGTGGTAGCCGCCTGCGATTCGAAAGCAGGGCTCTACTCAGAGAGTGGCATCGATATCCCAGCGGCGTTGCGTCATAAGGCTGAAACCAAGTCACTGGCGGGGCTGCCAGGTACGAAGGCGATCTCACCGGAAGACATCATCGGTGTTGATTGCGACATCCTGTTGCCCTCGGCCCTGGAAAATGCAATCACACTCGCGAATGTCGGTCAGGTCAAGGCAAAGATTATTGCGGAGCTTGCCAACGGTCCTACGACGCCGGGAGCAGACCGGGTGTTTGCCGACCAGGGTGTCTTCATCGTTCCCGATATTCTCGCTAACGCCGGCGGCGTCACGGTGAGTTATTACGAATGGGTACAGGATCAGTATTCGTTCTTCTGGTCGGAGAAGCAGATTAATGAGACGTTGGAACAGACAATAAAGACGGCGTTCAATTCGGTCTATGAAACGGCGCAGCGGTATGACACTGACATGCGAACCGGCGCGTACATTCTGGCAGTAGATCGCGTTGCTGAAGCAACACGGGTTCGCGGGATATTTCCATAACAGGTCAAACTTGGACCTTTGTACTTTGAACTTGGAGATTTGAACTTAGAGCTTTGTACTTGATGCTTTGAGCTTTGAGTTTTGGATTGTGACTCTCGAAAGTCTCGAGATTGAGAAAACACGCCACCTACCAAGTACAAAGCTCACGCGATTTAAGACCAATGAAAGACAAGATCACAATCTACGAAAAGCCGACTTGAACTAAGTGTCGTGAAATGGACAAGCTGCTCCGGGAGAGTGGCGTTTCATTTGAGAAGGTCAACTACTACACGGCGCCGTTGAGCAAGAAAAAGCTAAACGAGCTGCTTCGCAAGATGAAGCTGACGCCGAGGGATCTCTTGCGCACCAGCGAGGCGATCTATAAAGAACTCGGGTTGCGTACCGGCGAATTCAGCGACGATGAGATCGTTTCGCTCATGATCGAGCATCCCGATCTGATTCAGCGGCCCATCGTCGAGCGCGGCAACCGCGCGGTCTTAGGACGCCCAACTGAAAATGTGAAGTCGTTGTTGTAGGGTTTGCGCCTCCGCCGTCTGATGTGCGGTGGCGGCTCTGCCCCACCGTATCGCTTCCCGTTGCCCCATGGGGCTATGCCCCTGAAAAAGTTGGGGTGCAGCCCAGATCGTTTAGGCGAACAGTATGGTGGGGCAGAGCCACCACCGCACATCAGACGGTAGAGCCGCGCACTAATCCCATGAGGTTTCTTTGAAGAAAACTGAAACAATCTTTGTTTGCCAGAACTGCGGCCATCAGTCGCGCAAGTGGCTCGGGAAATGTCCTGAATGCGGCGAGTGGAATTCGCTCGTCGAAGAACGTGAGCGAAACACAAAGAAGGTCCGGAATGGATTCAAACTCCGTGAGGTCGAAGCTGTCGCCTACTCGGAAATCGAATCTCAGGACGAGACTCGCGTTTCTTCCGGAGTCACCGAATTCGATCGCGTGCTTGGCGGCGGCATAGTTCCGGGGACGCTGGTTTTGATTGGCGGCGACCCCGGAATCGGGAAGAGCACACTGATGCTGCAAGTTGCAGATCGACTTAGCTCAAAGGATGTTAACAGTGGGGCCGTGCTCTATATATCCGGCGAGGAATCGGAGCGGCAGATAAAACTCCGCGGCGAAAGATTGCGAATCGAAGCGAAGAATCTTTTCCTGCTGCCCGAAACAAATCTTGAAAACATTTTTCATGAGGTTGAGCGGCTCAGGCCCACGGCGATTGTCGTCGACTCCATCCAGACAGTTTTTTCGGCGATGATCGAGTCCGCCCCGGGTTCAGTGTCGCAGGTGAGGGAAGCGGCTCACCAGTTTCTGCTGCTCGCAAAAAATCGTACGATTCCAGTTTTCCTGATTGGCCATATCACCAAGGACGGATCGATTGCCGGACCCAAGGCGCTCGAACATATCGTTGACACCGTGCTGTATTTCGAAGGCGAGCGGCATCACAACCATCGCATTGTCCGGGCCGTCAAGAACCGCTTCGGCGCCGCCAACGAAATCGGAGTTTTCGAAATGACTGGAGCGGGGCTCGTGCCGGTGGCGAATCCTTCACAGATGTTTCTTCAGGAACGCCCTCAGAACGTGGCCGGTTCGGTCGTGACCGCCTGCATGGAAGGCACTCGTCCGTTGCTGGTTGAGATTCAAGCGCTGGTCTCGGAAACAAAATATGGAACCGGCCGGCGCATGACGCAGGGCGTAGATCAAAATCGCGTCGCGCTTTTGATGGCCATGCTGGAAAAGAGTGTTGGCCTGCAGATGCTGGGAGACGACGTCTTCGTTAACATCGCCGGCGGTCTGGAGGTGGATGAACCGGCGGTGGATCTTGGCGTGGTGGCGGCGATTACCTCGAGTTTCAAAAACATTCCCATTGACGCACACACCGCCGTCTTTGGGGAAGTAGGTTTGACTGGAGAGGTGCGCGGTACTACCCAGGCCGCGGTGCGCGCGCGCGAAGCACAGGCGCTTGGTTTCAAAAAGATTGTAATGCCGGGTTCGAACAAGTCAGGTTTGGAGCGGTTGCTGGGTGTGCAGGTTGTGGGTGTGAAATCAGTTGAGGAAGCGCTGACAGAATTGTTTTGATGATGTAACGCAAACTGTTAGTTTGCGGCCGCGTGACAAACTCTCAACTGAGTGGCAACAACCGATCGCAAAACTAACCATTTGCGGTAAATCATCATTTCCGAATCCGGCTCGAGTGTCCAGCAGCGATCTGCCAGCGCCGATCGCGCCACACGAACACGTCTGTAAAGCGAGTCTGCTTGGTGACATCAGCGCCCTTAAACTTTGCCTTCGTTGTCACTCGTCCCGTCACCACTGCTACCTGGTCGTAGAGAGTAACCTTCACGTCGTCGACGTCATAGGCTTCCAGTTTGTAGTCGGGGTTAGCAGCCTCCTTAAGTCCTGCGAGGTCCTCTTTCTTTGTAGTTATTGAGCCATTCTCGCCCGTGAAGATGAATTCCTCAGCCTCGATGCGATCGAAATAGTTGTAATTGCGGTCGATGTTGGCTCTGCCGATCTCGCGTTCTATTTGCGTCAGCTCCTGTTTGGTCTTCTCCTCTTTCGTTAACTTCGTTTGCGCGAACGCCGACGAACCGGTGACAGCTAAAAATATGACTACGACTGCGTGCCTCATGAATGTTCTCCTTGCGCGCCAGAAGATCAAGATAGCAGTGCCGAAATTCATCCGCAGCGCCTGTTCTCCTCCAAACTCAGGCATCAGATGCGTCGCTCTTACCCTTGTCACGATCGAGCTCTCGCATTCGGCGCTGAACAAACTCCCTTGGGCTTTCCCCCTGGAGATTCTTTTCGTCGCCACGTTTGCGGTTGTTCTCAGAGCCGTGAATCTTGGAATCGTCATCTGAAGTCTCACGCGTACTTTCACCGGACTTAAGCGCCGCGATTCTCTGTCTTAAGGCATCGGCTCGCACTCGTCTGGCTTCTTCTTCGTCGTTTGTCATGTTCCCTCCCATATCCAGAACTCCAGTCTAGTAGGCGTTAAGGCGTTGGGCAAGTTGGGGAACTTCAGTGGGGTAACGCTACTTTTTCGTCGTTGCATTCTTGCGCACTTCCGCGATTCGAGTTCGCAGGGATTCGGCTCTGGCGTTAGCGGC
>Ga0137376_10002341_pt1 | contig 11259 bp, 10 predicted proteins | sample SagtaG_23_FD_104814 | JGI IMG/M metagenome (GOLD analysis project Ga0137376, IMG submission 104814) | Vadose zone soil microbial communities from Sagehorn Ranch, Mendocino, California, USA - Sage2_L_20_16 metaG | ecosystem: Environmental > Terrestrial > Soil > Vadose zone | place: USA...
CGGCAGCTGCTTCCCGGAACCGCGCGTCGAGAGTGGGGGAGACGGTCATTGCATCCTCCTTCTGAGTCTTCTTACGCCTGACGAGGCAGCCTGTCGCGCCGCGTCCTCGCTCGAGCCGAGCGCCGCGCCGATCGCCGCGTAGGACATGTCGTAGCCGTAGCGGAGCACGACCGCGGCGCGCTCTTTGCGCGGCAACCCGTCTGCGAGCTCGCCCAGCTCGGCATAGGCCGGGCGTGAATCGGTCTCCGGCTCGACGACGATCGGCGCCGCCTCGCGTCGCCGGTAGTGGTCGGCGGCAACCCGCCGCGCAATCGTCAACACCCAGGCGCGCAGGTTCTCCGTGTGCTTGAGCCGGCCGTAGGCACGCAACGCACGCAGGAACGTCTCCTGGTATGCATCCTCCGCGTCCTTGCCGACGAGGCGCCTAAGCTCGCGGAAAACCGCATCGCGGTGCTCCTCATAGAAAGATTCGAACGGTGGAACATTCACGAGAACCATCATCTTGTCTAACGCGGCACGGGGCGCAGTTGTGAGGGCGGCCGTCGTCGGTCACGTCGAGTGGGCCCGCTTCGCGCAGGTCGAGCAGGTGCCCGCGCAGGGCGAGATCGTCACCGCCATGGACACGTGGGAGGAGCCGGCGGGCGGCGGAGCGGTTGCGGCCGGAGAGCTCGTGCGGCTCGGCGCAGAGGTCGACTTCTTCGTCGCCGTCGGAAACGACGAGCTCGGGCGGCTGGCTCGCGACGCGCTCGAGGAGCTCGGCTGCCGCGTCCACGCGGCGACGCGCGACGAGCCACAGAGGCGCGCGTTCACCTACCTCGACGGCGACGGCGAACGGACGATCACGCTCATGGGCTCGAAGCTGCACCCGCACGGCGCCGACCCACTGCCGTGGGCCGAGCTCGCCGGCGTGGACGCCGTCTACTTCAGCGCCGGCGACCCGGATGCGCTGCGGGCGGCGCGGCAGGCGGGCGCTCTCGTCGCGACCGCCCGCGAGCTGCCGACCCTGGTCGAGGCGCAGGTGCAGCTCGACGCTCTCGTCCGCAGCGGACGCGACCCGAGCGAGTCCTACGAGTCCGGCCTAATCGATCCGGAGCCGAGGATGATCGTCTCGACGATGGGCCGCGAGGGCGGCTCCTATGCAGTCGCGGGGGAGGAGGAGGCCTACGACGCGGTCGAGCTCCCCGGGCCGCTCGTCGACGCCTACGGGGCCGGAGACTCCTTCGCTGCAGGCCTGACCTTCGCACTCGGGAACGGCCACGCACCCGAGGGCGCGGTCGAGTTCGCCGCGAAGTGCGGCGCGGTTGCGATGACCCGTCGCGGCGCTCACGGCAATCGGTAGCGCGCCAGCGCCGAAAAATGGCTCGTTGGTATTGCGATGTGGGGCAGTGTGGTCTAAAGTGGGGAGACGTGGAATCACCCTCACGGCCCCAGACATGCTTCTCGGCGAACACGAGCACACGATTGACGACAAGAACCGGCTCACGCTTCCGGCCCGGTTCCGGTCGGCGTTTGCGACCGGCGTCGTGCTCACGCGGGGGATGGACGGCTGCCTCTACGCCTACCGCCGCGACGACTGGGACACGCTCGTGGAGTCGCGGCTCGCCGAGCTCGACCCGCTCAGCCAGGAGGGCCGCCGGATGCAGCGCTTCTTCTTCTCGGGCGCGATCGAGGCCGAGCTCGACCGCCAGGGGCGCGTGATGATCCCGGCCGCTCTCATCCAGCACGGAGGGCTCGGCCGGGACGTTGTCGTCGCGGGTGTGAGGGACCACCTGGAGATCTGGGACCGCGCCGCCTGGCGCAAGGAGCTGAAAGAAGTTGAAGGGAGCGCAGAAGATGTTGCCGAGCGTCTTGCAACCAAACGAGACTGATCACGTTCCCGTCCTCGCCGAGGAGGTGCGCGAGCTCCTCGCGATCGAGCCCGGGCAGACCGTCGTCGATGCCACCTTCGGCGCCGGCGGCCACGCCTCGGTTCTCGCAGCCGACCTGAAAGGCGACGGCCGCTTCATCGCGATCGACCGCGACCCGACTGTCCGCCCCTACTTCGAAGGATTCAAGCGCCACGCCGGCGTGCAGTCGCGGTTCCTGCGCGGCGAAGCCTCGGTCGTCCTCGACCAGCTGGCCGAGAACGGCCTCCGCGCGGACGCGATCCTGCTCGACCTCGGAGTCTCGAGCATGCAGATCGACCGCCCGGAGCGCGGTTTCTCGTACGCGGCCGACGCGCCGCTCGACATGCGCATGGACCCGACCGCGGAGCTGACCGCCGCCGAGCTCGTCAACGAGGCCTCGGAGCGGGAGCTGATCACGATCTTCCGCAAGTACGGCGAGGAGCGCTACGCGAAGCAGATCGCACGTTCAATCGGACGGCGGCGCCGCAAGCAACCCATCGAGCGCACGGGCGACCTTGTCGACATCATCCGCTCGGCGATCCCAGCGCCCGCACGGTTCGGCGATGGTCATCCGGCGAAGCGCGTCTTCCAGGCGCTCCGAATCGCCGTCAACGACGAGCTGGGCGAGCTCGAGGAGGCGCTTCCGGCGGCGCTCGAGATGCTCCGTCCGGGCGGGCGCCTCGCTGTGATCGCGTTCCACTCGCTCGAGGATCGCATCGTGAAGCGCTTCTTCCAGCGGCTCGAGCGCGGCTGCGTCTGCCCGCCGGACTTCCCCGTCTGCGTGTGCGGGCGCGAGCCCGAGCTCAGGCGGCTGAACCGGAAGGCGATCCGGCCGAGCGCCCACGAGCTGGCCCACAACCCGCGCGCGGCCTCGGCCAGGCTGCGCGCCGCTCAGAAAGCTTAGTGCCCCTTCCAGCAACACATGCCGGCTTCTCGCCCGCGATTACGCGGCGCCAGAGTCCACCCTCGCTCTCACCAATGCTTTATTCAGCATTGGCTTCGAGCGAGTGCGGCCTCTGGCTTGGTACTCGCGACCGAGAAGCTCGGCGGCGTCACTGGAAGGGGCACTGATGTCCCGCGCGGCCACAGCGCGTGCGCTCCCGGCCCCAACGCGGCCGCGCGCACGGCCGAATCCGAAGCCGCGCGCAAAGCGGAAGGTCGAACCGCGCAGACGCGTCGCCGGCGGTGTCGTGTGGATCGGCCTCGTCGCAGCTCTGCTTGCGGGCGTCGTCGCGCTGAACGTCGCCGTGCTTCGGCTCAACATCCGGCTGGACCGGACACAAAGCGAGCGCAACCAACTCCGCGCCGACAACGCACAGCTCAGCACCGAGATCGCAGCGAAGGCGGCCTCCGGGCGCATTCTCGGGCTGGCGAGCGGCCGGCTCGGGCTGCGGCCTGCAAACCCTGACTACCTCGACCTGAGGAAATGAAGCTGACGAACCGGCGGATCCGGCTCGTCCTCGCCGTCTTCGCCTTCGCGTTCCTCGCCATGTTCGCGCGCGCCGCGTGGCTCCAGGGAGTGCGCGCGGGCAGCTACGAGCGGCTCGCATCCGGCCAGCACAAGGCGACGATCGTCGAGCCCGCGGGTCGGGGGACGATCTTCGACCGCACGGGCGTCCAGCTCGCGATCGGCCGGCAGGCGACGACGGTCTTCGCAGACCCGCAGCTGATCCGCGACCCGAAGTCGACCGCGGACGTCGTCGCGCACACCCTCAGGATGGATCCGGACCAGGTGCTGGCAGAGCTCTCCGACCGGTCGCACGGCTTCGTCTACATCAAGCGCAAGGCCGACCCCGCGCGCGCGGCGATCCTGAAGAAGGCGGGCATCCTCGGCCTCGGCTTCACGAACGAGGAGCAGCGCGTCTACCCACTCGACCAGGTCGCGTCGCAGGTCGTCGGCTACGCGGGGACGGACAATCACGGCCTCGCCGGCCTCGAGATCGGCCTCGAGCACACCCTGTCCGGGAAGCCGGGCAGCAAGACCGTCATCCGCGACCCGGCGGGCCAGGCGATCGACGTCCTGCACTCGACCCCCGCCCGGGAGGGCGAGAGCGTCACGCTGACGCTCGATCACACGATCCAGGCCCAGGCCGAGGCGGTGCTGCGGAACACGATCGACCGGTGGCATGCGAAGGCCGCCTCGGCGATCGTGCTCGATCCGCGCACCGGCGGCATCCTCGCGATGGCGGTCGAGAAGGGCTACAACGCGAACCTGTTCCCGATCGTGCCGAAGGACCGGCAGCGCAACAGAACGGTGACGGACACGTACGAGCCCGGTTCGACGTTCAAGCTCGTCACCGTCAGCGCGGTGCTCTCGGACGGCCTCGTCACGCCGTCGACGGCTTTCACGTTGCCGTACTCGATCCACGTCGCCGACCGGATCATCCGCGACGCGCATCCGCGCGCCACCGAGCGGCTGACCGTCGACCAGATCCTCTCACAGTCGTCGAACGTCGGGACGATCACGCTCGCGGAGAAGCTCGGCCCGGAGCGGCTCAGCCAGTGGATCAGCCGGTTCGGCTTCGGCCACCTGACGGGGATCGACTTCCCCGGTGAGACACCCGGGATCGTGCCGCCGCTCGACAAGTGGTCGGGCTCGACGATCGGGACGCTGCCGATCGGCCACGGGATCGCGATCACGCCCGTCCAGATGGCGGCCGCGTACGGGACGATCGCGAACGACGGCGTCTGGCTCCAGCCGCACGTCGTCGACCGCATTGGCTCGCGCGAGCGGAGAGACATGGCGTCCCGCCGGATCCTCACTCCGGGCGTGTCGCGGCAGGTGCTGCAGATGATGCAGGACGTCGTCATCGAGGGCACCGGCCAGGAGGCGAAGGTGCCCGGGTACAAGGTCGCCGGCAAGACGGGGACCGCGGCGAAGCCGGATCCGCAGGGCGGTTACTCGACCACGAAGTACGTGGCCTCGTTCGTGGGCATCGTCCCCGCGACGAAGCCGCGGCTCGTGATCCTCGTCACCATCGACGAGCCGGCGGCGTCGATCTGGGGCGGTGTCGTCGCGGCGCCGGCCTTCCAGCAGATCGCCGGGTTCGACCTGCAGTACCTGGAGATCCCGCCGGACGACCCGGCCTCGCTTCCTCCTCAGTAGCAGCGACAGGGCGCATTGCTAGGCTCGCGCGGGCCCCAGTGGAGCTACGACGCATCGCAGAAACGCTGTCCCCGAGCCAGATCGTCGGGGACACCGCCGTCGAGATCTCGGATCTCGCGTACGACACGCGAGCCGTAACACCCGGCTCGCTCTTCTTCTGCGTGCGCGGGGCGCGCTTCGACGGCCACGAGCTCGCGGATCGTGCGATCGACGCCGGTGCGGCCGGGCTCGTCGTGGAACGGCCCGTGGCCTCGCGTGTGCCGCAGATCGTCGTCGAGGACTCGCGGCGCGCGATGGCGATCGCCGCGGTCGAGTTTTTCGGGCATCCGTCGGACGAGCTCCAGATCGCCGCCGTCACCGGAACGAACGGGAAGACGACGACCGCGTTCCTGCTCCACTCGATCCTCGAGGCCGCGGGCCGCAAGCCAGGGCTGCTCGGGACGATCGAGTCGCGCATCGGCGGCGAGACACGGCCGGCAATTCGCACCACGCCCGAGGCGATCGACCTCCAACGGGCCTTCCGCGAGATGCTCGACGCGGGCGACCGTAGTGCAGCGATGGAGGCGACGTCGCACGGCTCCGAGCTCGGGCGCCTCGAGGGGATCCGCTTCTCCTCGCTCGCGTTTACGAACCTGACCCAGGACCACCTCGACCTGCACGGGACGATGGAGGCGTACTTCGAGGCGAAACGCCGGCTCTTCGTCGAGGGGAGCCCGCCCGCGGCGATCAACGTCGGCGACCCGTGGGGCCGCAAGCTCATCGAGGATCGCCCCGACGCGTTGACCTACGGCTTCGCCGACGACGCGGAGATTCGGCCCGAAGCGCTCGACGGAATCGACCTCAAGCTCAAGGGGCGCTTCAACGTGGAGAACGCGCTCGCCGCGATGGCGAGCTGTCGCCTGCTCGGGATCGACGACGACGCGATCGCGCGCGGGCTGGAAGCGGTCGACGGCGTGCCCGGACGTTTCGAGGCCGTCGACGAGGGGCAACCGTTCACGGTGCTCGTCGACTACGCGCACACGCCCGACTCGCTCGAGAACGTGCTCACGACCGCGCGCGAGCTCACGTCGGGCCGCCTGATCTGCGTCTTCGGCTGCGGCGGCGACCGCGACCGCGAGAAGCGTCCGATCATGGGCCGGATCGCCTTCGAGCTCGCCGACGTCCCGATCGTCACGTCCGACAACCCGCGCAGCGAGGACCCGGGCGCGATCATCGACGAGATCCTGGCGGGCATCGACGGCGACGCGGAGATCATCCAGGACCGACGCTCCGCAATCGCGCATGCGATCGAGACAGCCGAGCCGCGCGACGTCGTCGTCATCGCCGGCAAGGGGCACGAGCAGGGTCAGCAGTTCCGCGACCGAACAGTTCCATTCGATGACCGAGAAGTCGCCCGCGAGGCCCTGAGACGGCTCGGGGCCGCCACGACGTGATCCCGCTCACGCTCGACGAGGTCGCCGAGCTCTGCCCCGGCCGGCTCGACCGTGCGCCGTGGGCGGACAACGTGACCGGTGTGCAGATCGACTCGCGCCGGATCGAGGAAGGCGACCTGTTCGTGGAGGTCGGGGGCGGCGGGGACTTCGCGCGGCACGCGTTCGCGCGCGGGGCGGCCGCCGTGCTGGCGCCGGACGATGCCTTCGGAGCACTCGGCGCGCTCGGCCGCGAGATCCGGGGGAGGAGCTCGGCGCGGGTCGTGGCGATCACTGGCTCGACGGGGAAGACCTCGACGAAGGACATCCTGGCCGCGATGTGCCGGCCGCAAACGAAGACGGTCGCCGCCGAGGGCGGTCACAACAACGAGATCGGCCTGCCGCTGACGCTGACGCGCATCGAGCTCGACACGGAGCTCGTCGTCTGCGAGATGGGCATGCGCGGGCTGGGACAGATCGCCGAGCTGTGCGCGGTCGCGCGCCCGGATGTCGGCGTGATCACGAGCATCGGGCCCGTGCACCTCGAGCTGCTTGGGACGATCGAGAACGTGGCGCGGGCGAAGGCCGAGGTCGTCGTGGCATTGCCCGCTGGCGGCTCCGCGATCGTCCCGGACGAGCCGCTGCTCGAGCCCTACCTCGGCCGGGATGACATCGAGATTCACCGGTTCGGGGACAAGAACGTGACGTCGTTCGAGCGGATCGAGAGCGGCAGCCGGGTTAGCTTCGACCTCGGCGGCGAAACGCTCCAGCTCGAGTTTCCGTTCACCGCGAGACACCAGGCGCAGAACGCGGCCGCGGCGCTGCTCGCGGTTCGGGCGCTCGGCCTTCCCTTGCCCCAGGGTCGCGTCGAGGTCGAGCTGTCGCGCTGGCGCGGCGAGGAGTCTCCGCTTCCCGGCGGCGGTCTGCTGATCAACGACGCGTACAACGCGAACCCGGCCTCGATGCGTGCGGCGCTCGAGCACCTCGCGGAGCACGAGGGCCGCACGGTCGCGGTGCTCGGCGAGATGGCCGAGCTCGGCCCGACCTCGCCCGAGTACCACGAGGAGATCGGCGAGCTCGTGAGCGATCTCGGAATCGACGTCGTGCTCGGGGTCGGTGAGCTCGCGCGCGCGTACGGGGGCGAGTGGGTCGCCGACGCGGCGAAGGCGGCCGAACGCGCACCGGAGCTCGTCCAACCCGGCGACGTCGTCCTCGTCAAAGGCTCGCGCGCAGTCGGGCTCGAGGTCGTCGCGGACGCTCTTACGGGAGCGCCCGCCTAGTGGAACGAGTCCTCGCGGCCGGGATCTTCGCCATGGCCATCTCGATCCTCGCCGGCCCCAAGTTCATCGACTTCCTGCGCCGGAACGAGTTCGGCCAGCACATCCGCCCGGAACTGCCGGCCGAGCACCACCTGAAGCAGGGCACACCGACGATGGGCGGCCTGCTGATCTTGTTCTCGATGGCGATCCCATTCCTCGCGCTCTCGAAATACACGCAGGCCGGTCTGACGGTCTTCTTCGTCACGCTCGCCTGCGGGGCGATCGGCTTCGTCGACGACTGGTTCAAGGTGCGTCACCGCCGATCGCTGGGGCTCAACGGCCGCTGGAAGCTCCTGCTCCTCGCCGCGATCACGGTCGGCGTGGGTTGGTCGGCACACGACATCGGCCTCTCGACAGACGTCTACGCGCCCATCCTCGACTGGCGCATCACCCTCACGGCGTTCGGCTTCTACCTGCTGCTCTTCATCGTCATCGCTGGAGCGGCGAACGGCGCGAACCTGACGGACGGGATCGACGGGCTCGCGGTCGGCGTGGCGATGATCGCGCTGATCACGTTCGTGGCGATGAACGTCGTCACGTGGATCCGCTCCGCCCGCGACATCGACCTGCGCGACGCGTCCGCGCTCGACCTGGCGATCCTCGGGGCTGCTCTTACGGGAGGCGCGATTGGGTTCCTCTGGTACAACGCGTTCCCTGCCGAGGTGATCATGGGCGACACCGGCTCGATGGCCCTCGGGGGCGCGATCGGCGCTTTCGCAGTGATGACGAAAACAGAGCTGCTGCTGCTCCTGATCGGAGGGATCTTCGTCGTCGAGGCGGTTTCGGTGATCCTCCAGGTCGTCTCGTTCCGCTACTGGGGCCGGCGCATCTTCCTGATGGCGCCGATCCACCACCACTTCGCGATGAAAGCGTGGTCCGAGACGAAGATCATGGTCCGCTTCTGGATCCTCGCCGCCATCATGTGCGCCGCGGCCTTCGCCTTGTACTACCGCTACTACCTCGACTTCCGCGGCCTGAGATGAGCTGGCTCGTCCTCGGGCTCGCGCGCTCGGGGCAGGCGGCGGCCCTCGCGCTTCGGCGACGCGGAGAGGAGGTGATCGGAATCGACGCGTCGCCGAGCCTCGACGTGGGCAGGCTTGCCGAGGCGGGCGTCGAAGTCCACCTCGGGACCGAGGAGGAGCGTTTGCTCGACGGCGTCGAGACACTGATCAAGAGCCCCGGGGTGCCGGGTGAGGCACCCCTGGTTCAGGCTGCGCGGACGCGCGGGATTCCCGTCTGGAGCGAGGTCGAGCTCGGGTCGCGGTTGCTCGCGACGACGATCGTCGCGGTGACCGGGACGAACGGGAAGACGACGACGAGCGAGCTGCTCGGCGCGATGCTGAGGGCTCCCGTCGCCGGGAACGTCGGGCGGGCGCTGACCGAGCTGGACGGCAGCGTCCGACCGGGAGAGGTCGTCGTCTGCGAGGTCTCGAGCTTCCAGCTGGAGGACATCCACGAGTTCAAGCCGCACGTCGCCGTGCTGCTGAACCTCGAGCCGGACCACCTCGACCGCCACGGCAGCTTCGAGGCCTATGCCGACGCGAAGCTGCGGATCTTCGAAAACCAGGACGCGGACGACGTCGCCGTGGTCCCTCGGCGCTTCGAGCAGATCCCGGGTCGCGCGCAGCGGCTCGAGTTCGCACCGACGGACGAGCTGCCAGCCGAGCCGCTGATCCCGGGCGCGCACAACCGCGAGAACGCCGCGGCCGCCGCTCGAGCGGCACGAGCGCTCGGGGTCGACGACGCGAGGATCTCCGAAGCGCTCGAGACCTTCCCAGGCGTGGCGCACCGGCTCGAGCCGGTCGCGGACGCGAACGGCGTCCTCTACGTGAACGACTCGAAGGCGACGAACACCGCGGCCGCGCGCCGCGCCGTCGCCGCCTACGACCAGCCGCTGCACGTGATCCTCGGCGGCCGCGGGAAGGGCGAGAGTTACACCGAGCTCGCGCTCGATCTCGCGGGCCGCGCTCGGCGTGCCTACCTGATCGGCGAGGCGGCGCGCGCACTGGACGTCGCCCTCGAGCTCGCCGGAGTCGACCACGAGCGGAGCGGCGACCTCGAGACCGCGGTGCGCTCCGCCTCGAAGAACGCGCGGCCCGGTGAGATCGTCCTGCTCGCTCCCGCGTGCGCGAGCTACGACCAGTTCCACGATTTCGAAGAGCGCGGCGAGGCTTTCAAGCGCCTCGTCGCCCAGGTGGCCGGTTGAAGCGCGGCCAGCTCGACTCGCACATCCTCGTCCTCGTCACGCTCGGCCTCACGGCGTTCGGGCTCGTGATGGTCTACAGCGCGACCTCTGCGCCCGCGGCGCTCGGCGGGGGCGACCCGGTCTTCTACCTCAAGCGCGAGTCGATCTACGCGGCGATCGGAGTCGTCCTCCTCCTGGTCGCGTCGCGCGTCGACTACCGGACACTGCGCTACCTCGCACCGTTCCTGATGCTCGCGAGCTTCGGCCTCTGCCTCGCAGTGCTGGTGCTGGGAGAGCAGGTGAACGGAGCGCGCCGCTGGCTCGGCGTCGGCCCGCTCGCGTTCCAGCCCTCGGAGCTCGCGAAGCTCAGCCTCGCGATCTGGGCGTCGGCGTACCTCGCGCGGCACCGGGCTCCGCAGTCGCTGAAGGAGCTCGTGCGGCCGATCGGGCTCACGAGCGGGCTCTTCGCGGGCCTGATCATGGTCGAGCCAGACCTCGGGACCGTGATCGCGATCGGGATCGTCCTCGGGGCAATCCTTGTCGTGTCCGGAGTGCCGCTGCGAGTCCTCGCCGCCGGCGGCTCGATCGCGGTCGCGCTCGGGCTTGCCGCCATCTGGTTCGAGCCGTATCGCCGCGCGCGCCTGTTCAGCTTCGTCCATCCGTGGCACGACGCGCAGGGCGCGGGGTTCCAGACGCTGCAGGCGATCATCGGCTTCGGCTCGGGAGGGATCTTCGGGACCGGGATCGGGCAGGGCGTCGCGAAAGTGAACTACCTACCCGAGGCGCACACGGACATGATCTTCGCGACGATCGGCGAGGAGCTCGGGCTCGTCGGCGCCGCGCTCGTCATCGCCGCGTATTGCGCGTTCGCCTACGCCGGGCTGCGCGTGGCGCTGCGTTGCCGCGATCCGTTCGGGAAGCGCCTTGCTGCGGGCTTGACGACGCTCGTGTGCGGACAGGCGCTGGTCAATCTCGCGGCGGTTCTGGGACTGGCTCCGCTGACCGGAATCACACTGCCGTTCGTCTCGTACGGCGGGTCGAGCCTCGTTGTCTCGCTCGCCTCGGTGGGCGTCCTCCTTAACATCGCGGGACATGGCCGAGCAGCGAGCGCTCAAATGTCTGATCGCAGCGGGCGGGACCGCCGGCCACGTGCTGCCGTCGCTGGCCGTCGCGGAGGCGCTCGTCGCGCGCGGAGTGACGGTGACGTTCGCCGGGTTGTTGGCCAGGCGGTCCGAGCCGAACACCTGCAGGTAGTTGAGCTGGGCGAACACGGCGAGGAGCAGCACGAGGAAGGCCACGCCCAGCCGGCGGATCTGCCTGTCCATCTAGGGTCCGCTCCTCTCCCCGGCCCCCC
>Ga0137376_10002342_pt1 | contig 11259 bp, 12 predicted proteins | sample SagtaG_23_FD_104814 | JGI IMG/M metagenome (GOLD analysis project Ga0137376, IMG submission 104814) | Vadose zone soil microbial communities from Sagehorn Ranch, Mendocino, California, USA - Sage2_L_20_16 metaG | ecosystem: Environmental > Terrestrial > Soil > Vadose zone | place: USA...
ACAAGGCTCTGGTCGATCGGGGGCTTACCAACTACTGGGGCTACAACACCATTGCTTTCTTCGCCCCGGAAGCGAAATACTCCAGCAGCGGCGATCGCGGCGGGCAGGTAAACGAATTCAAAACCATGGTGCGCAATCTGCACGCGGCCGGAATCGAAGTTATTCTCGACGTCGTTTACAATCATACCGCCGAAGGCAATCATCTCGGGCCAACCCTGGCTTTTCGCGGGATCGATAACATTGCCTCCTATCGATTACAGACGGAAAAACCGCGCTTCTATCTCGATTTCACCGGCACTGGCAACACCTTTAACCTCCTGCACCCCCGGACGCTCCAGTTGGTGATGGACAGTTTGCGCTATTGGGTCCTCGAGATGCACGTCGATGGTTTCCGCTTCGATCTCGCCAGCACCCTGGCGCGCGACGCCAATGGCGTGAACAAGCTGCACGCTTTCTTCGAGATCATTCACCAGGACCCGGTGCTTTCGCAGGTAAAACTAATCGCGGAACCGTGGGATGTCGGCGAAGGGGGGTATCAGGTCGGGAATTTTCCGGTCTTATGGGCGGAATGGAACGGGAAATATCGCGATGCCATGCGCAGTTTTTGGAAGGGCGACGAGGGGAAGATTGGCGAAGTGGCGTATCGTCTGACGGGCAGCCCCGATCTTTACCAGCACGACGGCAAGCGACCATATGCAAGTATCAATTTTGTCACTTCCCACGACGGATTCACTCTCGCAGATCTCGTTAGCTACAATGAGAAACACAACGAAGCCAACGGAGAGAAGAACCACGATGGGGACAACAATAACTTATCGTGGAACCACGGCGTGGAAGGTCCGACCGACGAGGCGGAAATCAACACTCTGCGCGAAAGACAGCGCCGTAATTTCCTAACCACGCTTTTTATCTCACAAGGCGTGCCAATGGTGCTCGGCGGCGACGAATTCAGCCGGACCCAAAACGGTAACAACAATGCCTATTGCCAGGACAACGAGCTCAGCTGGCTCCATTGGGAAGAATGGGACCAAAAGCAAAATACGCTTTTCGAGTTTACCCGGCGGCTGATTCAGCTTCGGCGTGAGCATCCGGTTTTTCGCCGCCCGAAATTTTTCCAAGGCCGGCGCATTCGCGGAAGCGAGATCAAGGACGTAATGTGGTTCAATCCCGGAGGCAACGAAATGAGCGAGGAAGATTGGAGTTTACCGTTCGCGCGTTGCCTCGGAATGATGCTGAGCGGCGACACCATCGACGTCTTGAATTTTCAAGGTGATCCAATTCGCGACGATACTTTTTTATTTGTGATCAACGCCCATTATGAAACGATTTCGTTTCTCCTCCCCGGCCAGGAACACATTGAATGGCAACTGCTCATCGACACGGCGACTGAGTCCGGTTTTCTGGCCGAGCCAAAAAGTTTTGCCTCGGGCGATGAGCTGCCGGTGATCGATCGCGGCGCCTGTCTGCTCAAGTTAAGCGTCGGGGCACAGGCGCAAGCGCGCCAGGAATCATTCCGCAAACGCCATTTCGATTTTCCGCATGGCGCTCCCCAGCCGTCGCCAGAAAAAAAGAATAGCCGTGACCAGTGACTGGCAAACGAACTAGATTGCGGGGAAGTCGCGTCCGCGCATTGTGATGGCATGACACCGACCTCGCTCATTGTCGTGGCCGATCGGGGAAGCTTGAAAGCTTACCGGGTGAACGAAACCCCGACGCGCGGGCCCAGTTTAAAGCTGGTGCAGGCCTTCGATGTCACCGATGCGCATGGCAAACTGGTCGATAAAGTGACCGATTTAGCCGGGCGCTACGCGGCGAGCGATGGGGCAGGAATGCATCAGGCATCGATCGCGGAAACCAAATTGGAAACCGAAACGGAGCGCCGGATCAACAAGCAGTTGGCCGATCAAATTACGCAAATCGCGAAGTCCAACGGAGTGGAAGGCTGGTCTTTCGCCGCACCCGCCTCGTGCCATAACGCGATCATTGAATTGCTTGCGTCCGATGTCCGTAATCGCATTGTCGAATTCGTGAAATCCGATCTGGTGAAAGTGGAGCCGGCGAAGTTAGCTTCCCATTTTCGCTCATTGCGGCCAATCTAGGGGGAACATGGGCACAGCCGAATCGCATGAGAGTGCTTGGCGTTGGCGGCCCGAACGCATTATAATGAAGGTGCTATGCAATTGCCAGTAAACATCACTTATCGCGGCCTGAAGAAATCCCTGGGAATCGAACAGATGGTTTTGGAGAAAGCGACGCGGCTGGACAAATTCTGTGATCACATCAGCCGGTGCGATGTTGCCATTGAGCAACCGAATCACGCCCACAAAAAGGGAAACCAATATCGGGTCCGGATTGATGTTACCGTCCCGCCTGGTCACGAGCTGGTGGCGGAGGAAAAACAGATTGATAACGGAACGCACGATCCACTGGCGAAAGTGGTGCACGACGCCTTCAAGATCATGGAACGTGAATTGCGCCGGGTGGTGGACAAGCAACGGCGCAATGTGAAAACGCACGCCGATTCACGCTCTCCCAAATAGGTTTATCGAACCCCTGGCGGCATGGGGCGCGCTGGCTTTCAGCCTGTGCGCCCAGCGGAGCTGCACTCCGCTGAATCGATCAAGCACAGGCTCGAAACCATTTGGCTTGGGAACACAGGTAGAATATCTGTGCTCCGATCTGCCGTTCGTCATCCTGCAGTTCTAGCATAGCATCCCCTTCTCATTAACACCGGCCTTCAGGCCGGTGCGGACACAGGCCGGCGTTAACAAGAGTGCGACGGCGAACAACCTGAGCAAGAAGTCGCGAACTTTTTCACGAGTACGGACATCGTTCACTCACTCTTCCTTCCCCATTTAGCAATGATTTCATCAACAACCTGTTTGGAGTCGCGACTGCGCAGCAGTGGATCATTCTCATAATACTCAGCCCAATAAAGGATGTCGCGGTAATCGGTCTGCGCTGTTTTGACGTACTCCCCGATTTTCTCGAGCTTCCCCCTGCTCAGCTCCAGGATGTCCCACCTTACCCGATCGCTTTCCGGTCCCGAGTAGCCGGCAAGCAGCTCAAGAACACGATTCTGGTCCGGGCCTTTGAACTCTCGGCCAATACGTTCAATTATGCGTTGTTCCATTTAGCTTGCCGGATCGACCCCCTAGCTCCTAGAATTTTCGCAGCACTGCGACCGACTGGCCCAGGTTACCCAGCGACTTCATCGAGGTTCCATTTTCGCGCCGGATCTCTTCGGGAATCGTGGATATGACCTTGTCGCCGTCGAAAAAGGAGTCGATAGCAAGGCCGCTACGACCTGCCCAGGCCGCGATGGCGCCGCGATCGAGAACCTGAATCAAAGGTCCGCCAGCCTTCGCTTTGACTGATGCGAGGAAAGTTTCCCAATGGCATAGGATCCGAAACTCCAGGAACGAGATGACTACCTTCCCGCTCGCCTTTAAGCACCGTGACGCCTCTTGAAGATATTTGAAACTTTCTTGATGCGTCATGTGTGTCAGAAAGGAGAAGAATGTGACAAAGAATTCCCAACCATCGCGCATGGTCGAGATTCTGGCAGACTCAATTTAGGCGGAGAACGGCATCTGTCCCGATATGACGGATGCCTTTATCCGGGGCCAGTTGTTGCGCCAGTCGCCCGCTGCCGCAGCCGGCGTCGACAACGAGATGCCCCGTGGTTAATCCCAAAGAACGCAAGAGATAATACTCCAGTTTGCCGACAGCTTCGAACTCGCCTCCGACCGCAAACCGCACTGCCTCGTCTCCTGACCCTAAGCGTTGTTCCAGTCCCCTGACATGATCGATATAGGCGTGGTACCCCTGAGAACATGAGAATGATGGAGCGAGAAGAACATCAGCTGGGACAACCGAGCCCGATAGTCCGCCGATCAGCCAGAACCGCTTGTCGCGACTTGCCGCAACCGGTTCGGACAGCTAATAAGTAAATTTTTAGAATCATCGTGCCGCTGATTGAATTTCCGCCAGCCGGCGTCACCGACGTTTTGCCCTCGCCCTATCTGCGGCGACTAATTCGAAGCGGTCGCGTTGTCGGCAGCTTTGTCACGGTTCAGGTAATCGTGCAAATAATCGGTTTCCTGAGCGGAATCCTGCTCATTCGAATGCTCGAGCAACGCGAGTACGCCTTCTTCACCATCGCCAACACAATGCAAGGCACCCTCAATTTGCTCGCCGATATTGGGGTTAGTATTGGACTCGTTTCCATCGGCGGCCGGGTTTGGCAGGACCGGCCCCGCTTCAGCCAACTAATCACCACCGCACTATATCTTCGGCGACGTCTCGCCTTTCTGGCGATGATTGCTGTCACGCCGCTGCTCTATTTCATGCTTGCAAAAAATGGGGCGCCCCTCAACTACACTGCTTTGCTAACCATTCTCGTTTTAATCGGGCTCGCCATTCAGCTCGATGTCGGGGTGCTGGGGGTCATTCCGCGACTCCGTGGCGATATCGGAGTCATTCAACGCATCGACCTCTTTGGCGCCATCCTGCGACTAACGATTCTTGTCCTCCTGGTCTTCGTTTTTCTCAACGCTGGCATCGCCGTCACCGTGTCGACGGTCGTGATTTTTGCGCAATATCTCTTGCTCCGCCGGTACAGCGCGAGGGTGATCGATTTTGGCGCGCCGCAAAACGCCGACGATCGGAAAACCATGCTCGATCTCATTCGCAGCCAGGCTGCCAACGCTGTCTTCTTTTGTTTCCAGGGACAAATCACCATTTTTCTCATCAGCTTTTTCGCGCGTCAGAGTAGCTCGGTCGCGGAAGTGGGCGCACTCGGTCGGCTCGCCATGATCTTTGTCGTGCTGGCGAATTTGCTGGCTAATATTTTCGTTCCCGCTTTCGCCCGCTGTCGGGAGCGGCGACAATTGCGTTCGCTTTATCTCGAGATCGCTGGCGGAGTTAGCTTGTTCTGTCTTGTCGTGATCGCGGCCGCCGCAATTTTCCCCGATCAATTTCTTTTCGTGCTCGGGAACAAATACGCGCACCTGCACCGCGAGCTATTATTGATGGTCGGCTCTGCCGTGCTGGCCGCGCTTACCGGAACATTTTGGTCGCTCAATGCTGCCAAAGCCTGGGTCACCGGATCGTGGCTTTATATTCCGCTGACCCTGCTCACCCAAATCGCGCTCATACCGTTCACTGATTTTTCCAATGTGAGCAGCGTTCTCCTCTTCAACCTGCTTTCCAGCATACCGAATCTGCTTCTCAATCTCGCTCTTTCTTTTCGCGGCTTCCGCTCGTTGGAAACGGCAACGGCTTGAGCGATGTGGAACGTTGGCTATCATCTGGCCCGAGTTCGCGGCGGCGTAGCCCGAGAAACTTATCGCATGCTCCTACCGATGATTGTGCGCCGTCGCATCGATCCGCCGCAGACGCTCGACCTCGATGTCTTTGCTTACTCGAACGAGGCGATGTTGCCCGAACAAGTCGCCTCTATCCGCTCTTTTTTAAAATACGGTGGACGACCAAACCGTTTCACGATTGTTTCCGACGGCACGCACCGTCCGCGCTCTCTTTCGCTCTTGCAGCAAATCGACTCATGCATTCGTCTCGCCGAGGCGCGGGATTTTTTGCCGCGACCGTCATCTTCACGTGACTACTTCGCGAACCATCCAACCGGCAAACAGCTTGCCCTGATCATGAATCTTCCGCTCGAACGGCCCGCTCTTTATATCGACGCCGATGTTTTGTTTTTTCCCGGCGCCGTTATGCTGGCCGATTTCTTCCGCAATCGGGAGGTGCCTGCTCTTTTTCTGGGCGATTGTCAGGTCGCGGGCGACGAGCGCTTGTTGCGCGATTCCGCCGAAACCGCCGATCCCGTGAACACTGGTGTCCTTTTCTTTTTCCAGAAACTCGACTGGTCTTTGGCCATGGAACGGTTTCAGCAGCTCGACGGCCCGCCGAAGTTCTTCACCAATCAAACGATGACCCACCTCGCGATGCACGCCAACGCCGCCCGTGCCCTGAATCCGGCGAAGTTCGTTTTACAACTCGATGATCAGTTTCAGTTGGCCGACCGCTACGCCAACAACAGCATCGTCCTGCGCCATTACGTCAATCCGGTGCGCCACAAATTCTGGGAACAGATTCTTTCTTGAGTGTGAAAGGTCTTCCGTCGCGAAACTCGTGCGTATTTTGACGATAGTTGATCTTCCATGGGACGCGCGGCTTGGTGCGACGCGCATTTTCATGGAATTGTCGCAAGCCTGGGAGACTGCCGGACACGAGGTCTCGCATTATTGTATGGATGACGCGTTCCCCGCGGCAACCTCGTCGCCTCCCATCTCGGCCTGGCGACGGTTGCGTTTTCCAGGAAGGGCAGGCGCCTTTGTCAGAAACAATGCCGCTCGGTTCGATGTCATCGATTGCCTTGCGGGAACATTGCCAGTTGCGAAACACCGTTTGAATTTCGCTGGCTTACTCATCGCGCGATCGATTGGTTCCCATCGCCTGTATCGCAATTTTGAAGAAATGGCGCGCGAGCGTTGGCCGGAGCAGCCGCGTGGAAAACTGTCGGGCCGGATCTTCTACACCATTTTTCAGCAACAGCTGTTTCGGAACTCAGAAAAAGCGCTGCAATTCTGCGATCTCGTCAACCTGCCTAACGAGTATGAGCTGGAATACCTGAGCTCAAAAAAACCGGCAATCGTTCAACCGTATGGTCTGACTGAGGAGTGGCGCCGAACGCTGGTGGAAGCGGCCGCTTCGCCCGAAACGCGTTTGCTGCGGCAAGAAGTGAGTTTTATCGGGATGTGGAGTACGCGGAAGGGCGCCAAAGACTGGGGCGAAATCATTCAACGCGTGCGCGGCGTCGTTCCGGGAGCGCGATTCAAATTTCTCGGAACGCTGACCGATAATGAAAAGCTCTGGCGTGATCTGAATATTCCTCCCTGCGATTGGATTGAAATTGTCCCAGAATACCAGCCCGACGAGCTGCCAAAACTTCTGTCCGATTCAACGGTAGGTGCATTTCCAAGCTATGCGGAAGGTTTTGGTCTGGGTTTGCTGGAACAGCTGGCGGCGGGAATTCCAACTGTCTCTTACGACGCACCCGGTCCGCGTTTCATACTACAAGGTGGTTTGTCTGATCTACTCGTTCCCATTGGAAACGTGGAACAACTTTCCGCCGCGTTAATCCAAATTCTTTCGGCCGATCTAGACAGCTACCGCAAAGTAATCGAGCGATGCATAGAAGTGGCGGGCCGCTTCCTGTGGCCAACCATCGCAAAGGAAACGGCGCGTCTATATGAAACGCATCTTGCTCGAGTACGGGGCGGCATTAGTGATTGTCCGGGCATGACTAACGGCGCGGCCGTCGTCTGGCAGATAGTTCCTCGCGTTTCGGATAACCCTGACGGGGTGACCGATTACGCTTTCAACCTGGCGAACACCTTATGGGCAAATCACGGTCTTAGAACGGTATTCGCTCCAGGTGAACCGAGTCAGGCGTCAAGAAAAGGAGAATTTGAAATAGCATCCATTGCGGATGCCGGCGCACCGCCGGCAAAGCCTGCGCACGTGATCTTGCACTACGTGAACTACGGTTATCAGAAACGCGGGCTGCCATTTTGGTTGGTACCGATCTTGGGTCGCGTTCGCGAAACTTTTGGGGGCCGCTTGATCGTAATTTTTCACGAACTCTTTGCCATTGGCCCGCCGTGGAAGAGCGAGTTTTGGCTTCAGCCGTTACAGAAAAAAATCGCCCGGGACATCGCGCGATTAACCGACGCACGATTGGTCAGCAGCGAATCGATGCAGCAAACGCTCGAGGGACTTGTCCCTGGGCTCGATGTCGTAGTTCATCCCGTCCCATCCGCCTTCGGCGAACCGGTCATCGACTTTGCGCAATTACAGGCGCGCGACAATCATCGCTGGGTCATTTGCGGTGGAACCGAGTTAATCGAGCGCTCGCTCCGCTCCTTTCGGCGAATAACCGGAGAGATTTCCTCGAACGTTCTGCCGCGAAGTCTGGTTGTCCTTGGCGGAATGGAAAATTCCAGAGTTCGTCCGCTTCTCCAGACGTTAGCTGCTATTCAATGCGAATATTATCCCGCGGTTTCGCCCGAAACAGCTTCGCAAATTCTTTCGACCTGCGCTTTCGCCTGGCTGGATTATTTCACTACCGGAACGGCCAACGCGGACCTGCTATTGAAGTCGAGTTCGTTCGCGAATGTGTGCGCACACGCGGTGGTGTGTGTAACGCCGAGGGCGGTAAGCGCGATTTCCCTCGAGAACGATTTGTTGCCCGGGCCCTTCGCGATCGCGCATGGTGAGGTGAAGATGCCTTCGGGCAATGAGCGTCCCGATATCGCACGAGCAATTTACGATTGGTATCATCGGCACGCATCGATGGCGACGTTGTCGCGGGTGATCGCAGCGCAACTGGCGGGAAGCGCGACCGGGCCGGTTCGAAGTGAAGCAGCGGAAAACTTGTGATTCTGCACTGGAATCGCCCGCTTGAATGCGTTGCACCGCCGGCACCATGAAAATTCTATTTTCATCCTATGCTTACGCACCCTCTATCGGTGGAATCGAAACCGCCTCTGCCCTGCTGGCGCGTGAATTCTTCGCCGCCGGCCACGAAATCGTTTTAGTCACAGAAACTCCAGTTCTGGTTTTGAGCGCGGACCCATTTGAAATCGCGCGTAATCCCTCGCTCGCCCGATTATTGCAACTTGTCAGGTGGAGCGAGGTTGTTTTTCAGAACAACATCAGCCTGCGCCATCTCGTCCCGGCCTTGCTCGTCCGCAAACCGGTCCTGGTAGTACATCAAACCTGGATTCGAAACATTGCTGGCGGAATTGGCTGGAACGATCGAATCAAGCGCGCGCTTTTGCCGCGGGTGAGAAACGTCGCTGTTAGTCAGGCTATTGCCAACGACCTAAACATCGGGGCTGAAGTGATCGGGAATCCCTATGACGATTGCATTTTCAAACTCATTCCGCACCTCGCCCGTGATCGCGAACTGCTCTTTGTCGGTCGTCTTGTGTCGGACAAAGGCGTCGACGTTTTGTTGCGCGCTCTCGGAATTCTGAGACAACAAAACGTCAGCGCATGCCTAACGATAATTGGACGCGGTCCGGAAGAAACGACTCTTCGCGCGCTTGTTTGCGAATTGGGGCTCGATCAGGCGGTGACATTTGTCGGCGAAAAGGTTGGCCCGGAGCTGGCGGAACTGATGAATCGTCACCAGGCGATCGTCATTCCGTCGCGCTGGCCAGAGCCGTTTGGGATCGTTGCACTGGAAGGGATCGCCTGCGGCTGCATCGTCGTCGGCTCAGAACAGGGAGGCTTAAGCGAGACGATTGGGAATTGTGGAATGACGTTTCCAAATGGCGATAGCCAAGAATTGGCCGATCGCTTACGGACCTTGCTGAGTGACTCGCAAATGCGCGAAAAATTTTGGGCGGCCGCGCCCACGCATCTCGAGCGATTTCGCGCGCAAACCGTCGCCCGACGTGATCTCGCACTCCTGCGCGAGTTGGCGGTATGATTATTCTCTCGCATCCCACCGGCAACGAGAATGTTCGGCACGCTGCCGTCGCTTTTGCCGAGGCGAATTTGCTCGACCAATTCTTTACTACCATCAACTGGAACCCCGGTTCGACGTTTGATCGAATTCTGCCGCCCAGCCTGCGCGAAAGTTTTCGACGCCGCTCGTTTCCGGAAATGGTACGGCGCCGCACCCGATCGCTACCCACGCGTGAGGCCGCGCGATTATTTTTCGGTGCCATACATCTGCCGTTTTGGTCCGAACATGAGCGCGGCGTTTTGAGCATTGACGCAATTTCTGCTGTCCTCGATCGGACCGTCGCCGCGAAAATTCGAGGCAGCGAGAACTGCAAACTTGCTTACGCCTACGAAGATTGCGCGGTCGCAACTTTTGCGGCGGCAGAACATCGCCGAATTCCTCGCATCTACGATTTGCCCATCGGCTACTGGCGCGTTGGGCAGCGTATTTTTGCCGAGGAGTGCGAACGCGAACCGGAATGGGCGCCGACGTTGACAGGCATGCGTGACAGCAACGAAAAGCTCGCGCGCAAAGATGAAGAGCTGCGGCTGGCCACATGCGTAGTCGTGGCCAGCACCTTCACCAAATCGACCCTCGCGGAAGGACCTCACCACCGGCCGGTCACGGTGATTCCGTATGGTGCGCCGCGCATCGCGGCAAACGAAATTGCGAACGTAGGGACCAAATTAAAAGTCTTATTCGCTGGCTCTCTTGGTCAGCGCAAAGGCCTTTCCTACGCATTGCGCGCAGTCGAATTAATCGGCAAAGAAAACTGCGAGCTGACGTTGCTAGGCCGGAAAGCGGCCGAAGGTTGTCGGCCACTCGATCAAGCGGTTCGCGCTCATCGCTGGCTGCCAAGCCTGAGTCACGCGCGGGTCCTTCTCGAAATGGGCCAGCACGATGTGCTAATTTTTCCATCGCTTTTCGAGGGATTCGGCCTTGCTATTACGGAAGCGATGTCGCAGGGGACACCGGTTATTTCTACCCTGCATACCGCCGGTCCGGACATAATTGATGATGGCATAGATGGATTTATTGTTCCCATTCGTTCTGCTGAGGCGATCGCTGAAAAACTGGGACTGCTGGCGCGCGATCGCGAACGTTTGCGAGCGATGAAAATTTCTGCGCGCGAAAAGGCGCAAAGGCATTCCTGGGAAAATTATCGGCGCGCTCTCGTTACCATGGCGCAGGAAGTGATGATTAGTTAGCCGGGCAATGTCAAACTCTGCCACTATTTCGCGGCCGACAGCCGGCGCCGATTATTCTGCCGAGCTTCAGAACATTCGCCGACTCATCTATCTCTACCTCTTCCTCCTCATTATCGAGGGCGCTTTGCGCAAATGGATCCTTCCGCAATTTTCCAACCCATTGCTGCTGGTACGCGATCCAGTGGTTTTGGCGATCTATTTTCTGGCCTGGCGCGCCCGCGTTTTTCCGCGCAACACCTTCATCTCTTCACTCGCCATCATCGGCGTTCTTTCCTGGATCGTTTCCATCTTCCTCCTCGACCCCTATGTGCCGATGTCGCGCATTTTGCTCGTTACGGCTTATGGGTTTCGCTCAAACTTCCTGCATCTTCCCCTCATTTTTATTTTCGCGCGCGTCTTCGACGCCGATGACGTCAGGAAAATCGGCTGGTGGATTTTGCTCGGCATGATTCCGATGAGTCTGTTGATGGCGCTGCAATTCCATTCCGCGCCCGAATCGTTCATCAATCGCAC
>Ga0137376_10002344_pt1 | contig 11258 bp, 16 predicted proteins | sample SagtaG_23_FD_104814 | JGI IMG/M metagenome (GOLD analysis project Ga0137376, IMG submission 104814) | Vadose zone soil microbial communities from Sagehorn Ranch, Mendocino, California, USA - Sage2_L_20_16 metaG | ecosystem: Environmental > Terrestrial > Soil > Vadose zone | place: USA...
AAGGCAGCGCAAGGGGCGGGCTATTACATAGCGCTTTGAGTAGGAGGTCAGACTGCATGCCGGCATCAAGAGCGACCTGCTCTTCCGATTCGAGCTGGCCTAATTCATTTTGGTGCAATAGTTGCAAGTTGCATTCCCTGGTTTGCTTTCGAGTCCTCTTTGTGGAAGCGGTCCCAATGCCAGGACTTTTTTTCGGGCCATTGAGGGTGAAACTGGGCGTAGACGGCAAGAAAATGCTGCTCCCTAATTGGCGCGGGAACTGCCGACTGACCCACTGAACGGTTATAACCACGGTCAGTCAATTGGGAAATAACCGTTCAGTCGCAACACTGGTTTACACGATATGAAAACGACTGAAAGTTCTCGTCAGAGATATACAATCTCGGTATTTGGAACGTACGAACTGCACTGAGTGTTTATCTGACAATTGACTGAGTACGGTCAGAGCCAGCACTTGGTCAACAAGCATACCTAACCGGCATTCTCTTTTCATAGCAGACACATCACGAGGAATTCGTTCTTCGAGACTGAGCTTTCCTTCCTCTTTTGATGAATCAGTGCAAAGGCACGATGTATAATGACGCACCAGCCAAATTTGAAAATAATAACCGAACTTGCACAGTGCAAACACATGACTTTTGTTATTTGGTGCACAAATACTGCATGCAAGGAAAGTGATATAAGGACTTTGATGCCGAGAACAACAGTTCAGATCATATGGGTACGCTGAACTATGAACATGATCAGCAGTACTCAACAAGGCAGGGATGGACGGTCACGGTCCAATCCTACACGAAGAGTAGCCACCGGTCATGGCAGTCAGGAAGGAAAGCCTTGCAGATGCGAATAAAATCACATGACTATTGGTATCACGTGCTCGATAGCTTCTCCGGCCCGGTGTTCAGTGCTCACTGGTTGCGGGGATGGCAAACTACAGCGGTAGGAAAGATTTCTCATCCTCAAAGCCTCAGGATTCAAATATATTCAGAGCGTGCATTCACCTGGGGACAAGGGATCCGTCACAAGTTCGCCGTCTGCGACTTCTTGACACAGCTCCGGTTCGGGTCGGAAGCCGTCGTAACGATGGACACTGCCGTTGTCCTTTCAATATACTCGCAGTCCAGGATTAAAAGCTTTGGAAGAATCCACACCGTGAAGGCTCTCGCTATCGACCCTGTAGTCGATCAACAAACGCAAGATCAAATAAAAACAGAGTTTCAAAAGGCTCTTCCTGATTTAAAATCCAAGCAGGGACTTGACTACATTCATGTAGCCCGACAACTCTCAAATCGCCTTCGACGAGAACATAGCATTCTGAAACATGGACCGAGCTCCTTGCTAGAATGGTAAGTAATCGTTTTTCTTTCTGAACTTTGCCGTCCTACACCGGTACTATCTCTTAGGTGTATTGCTGCTTATGCGCTGGTTATCTTACCAGACTCCTCAGTAAAGCTGAAAGTTATACATCTAGGAAATGAAGGTCGAGGCTTTGCTGTTTTTGCTCGTAGACGCATTACCAAGGGTGAAATACTTTACGATCTTCCTGGCCTCATCACCTCCGACACAAAAGCACCACATACTGAGCTATCCAGTATAAGACCGCACCCTTCTCAAATTCGCTCGAAGAAAAGCCATATACTATTCGGTCCGGTTCGTTTCATCAACCATAGCTGCTCAAAGGATAACGTTGCGGTGAGTACAATCTCTTCTAAATCGTCAAAAAATTCACCCGCCATCAGTATATGGCAATAGAGCAGAGCCTCGGTTATACCGCCTATGCATTGCGCGACATTGAGGCTGAGGAAGAGCTTCTTGTGGATTATGGCACGGATTACTTCAAAGAAGGCTGTCCTTGTTGCCATACTCCCACCTCCCCCTCGTCTACTCCCCTGTGTAAAACCTACCAACCGGAGGCTGAGATTGATCGGGAAAAGCTCTTGCTTGCAAAAAGAGCACGACGAAAAGTACAGAAGCAAAAGAAGAGGGCAAAGATGAAAGCGCTGAAAGGAACTTCAACTTGACGAAGAGGACATGTATTAATTGCCAAAACAAGTAGTCTTGACTGTATATAGTTGATGAATGCGCCGGTTGCAGGCTGGCCTGTCCTGCCATATCCAAGACTCGCACCTTATCCAACCGGGCCAGATAGTTGATGCGTAAGCCACCTGTTGTCCCCATATGTTACTGCCCTCTCTCTTCAGCAAGTCGGGTGTACACCATATCCGGCCTCGCCGGACAGCTCGTGCGTGAGCCACAGACACATGTAGGATGGTACTGTTCGAAAATAAGTCCACTGCTCGGCAACGGTGGACGGCTTGGCCGGACATGCCAAGATCTGGTGTGATGTTATGCTGTTAAAACCAATGGTGTCCGGCCAAGCCGGTTGCCAGTAGGTTGAGATTTGTTTGCCTACCAGTGCTGCTCAGCAACAGTGTCTGACTTGGCCATACAGGGCTTTTTATGAGGCAGGCTAGCACAGTAAAGTTAGTACTTCTAGCGATAAGGCGCATTCATCATTGTGTTGGCAAGTCTCAAACTAATCGTCCAATTTCGCTCCACATGCAGTATGCCATTGTTGGGTTGGTTGGTTAGATACAGAGGAAGGTAGGTGCTAGGTTTAAGGAGCTAGCTCCTCGATTTTCATGAACATCCTGCAGCCCTTTTCCCATCGCTGGCTCTGCTGCCTTTTCCTTTCCGTTCGTTCCTCCTCTGTTGCCTTTGCCTCCCATGCCTTGTTGGACATGAATCCGTTCTCAACCCACCGAAAAAGACCTCCAGCCGTATATTGCACAATGGACTCTCGATGCTCATGACTTTTTATGGGGGTGTTAGAATGGCACATGACGGATGAGGGAATGAGTACAGTTGATCCAGCCGGAAAATCAGCATAGATCCCCAAATCCCAGAGCACTAGGTGCCCTCCCTCCTGGGCATTAAAATTGCCAAGGGCTGTTATTGAGCACCACGAATGAGAAAGGTTGGCAACATCATAATGGGGGAATGTTGCAGTCTGTGGGCCAAAATTAAGTGACCGACATGCATAAACCCCAACCTCCTTATCATATGGCCTCCTCATCCACTCGTATCGGCCTCTTAACGCCTCTATGGTCTGCTTCAAATAATCGAAGTTTCTTTTTCCATAGGCTTCAAAGCCATCTATAGGACATGCCTTTGTAGGTTCTCCAGGGTATAGACGAAAGGGAATGCTAGACGAACCACTCGCAAATCCACAGATCCTCTTGATAGCCCAGTTGTCCATCACCTCCTCGAGAACTGGCCCCCACTCCTCGGAGCCATGGGATAGAAACCGCGGTGACTGGATTATAGGGCTGAATAAGGGAGAGTGACGGGCATTAGATCAGACACAAACCTCCTGCCCTCCTCCAAACGAAATCCCATGAGGAACTGAAGCATGAAAGCCTCGACGGTGGGCTGCCTCTTTAAGTGACATCCTAGCTGCTGCATCTTTGAGACAGCGGGACCCTTCGCTGGCGACTAGAGGCCAATCTTCCGCAGTTCTCGGCTTTCCCAGGAAAACTACCATGACCCTTCTGCTGTGGTCAAGGCAGAGGTGAGTTCTCCTGTCCAATTTAGCTTTAGTTGGTAAGTTAAGACGGGCTGAGACATAGGGCTTACCTGCCATCCCAGGCAAAGCGGGTCATCGGTCGAAAGCTGCTCAGCTCAGAGACAGAGATCAGACGCTTTGGCAGGGGTGCCGTAGGCTTTGCTGTGTAGCCGGTCGCAGTGACCGGGGCATGAATTTGGAGATCGAAGTTGACTGCCATAATGGCGTCGGTTAATGCCTCTGCCACCCTCTTTTCAGTTACGCCCTTCAGGCCAGTTTTTTTTTGGGCCTGCTCAGCGGATCGCGTCATTTGTTTCCGTTCTGCTCTGAGAATTGCGTTCCTTTCCTTCGAGGTTTGGGCCATCGTCTTTTTCTCGCAGCCCTCACATTCACAATCAGTGAGGGGGCCATCAAACAGCTCCCAAGACATTCCAGGTCGAGTTGTGCGGGAGATTGTTCGAACAACAGGATCAGTGAGAGGGGACATCTTACGCTGAGTTGCCGGTGAAGCTGGACGAACAGCAGGTGGGAAAGCGAGCTGCGTATCATTGGCTCTAATGCTATCCCAGCAATTCTCACTGTCGGAGTCCTCATACTCAGAGAGGGGACCGTCAAAAAGTGCATCAACCAGCTTTCTTTGAATAAAATCCTCTATTGAAACAGCGGTTGGGATGACGGAAAGATCGGAGGAAAAGTTGTAAATCCTAAGATCTAGTCGGCCAACAGTAAGCGTTCGTACACGCCAGAAAGAGGTGGAGGGGAGAGGAGCGAGCTGTTAAGCAGCAACGACAGCTGCAGAAGCGGTATCAAAGCATTTGCTAGCCGTTGACTGACATCGCAAGAGCTGCTCTGCAGAGCTGGCGATACATGGTGTCAGGGTCGCCACCGTAGACGCGCCAGTTGCTTTGCTTATCCTGTAACACCACCAGCAGCTACAGAAGTGGTATCAAAGAGGAAAAACATCGCTAGCCGTTGACTGACGTCGCAGGAGTTGCCCCGCAGAGCTAGCGAATCATGGCGTCAGGGTCGCCACCGTAGACGCGCCAGATGCTTTGCCTATCCCGTAACACCAGCAACACCACCAGCAGCCGTGGAAGTGGTTTAAAAAAATGAAAAACATCACTAGCTGTTGACCGACAACGCAGGAGTTACTTTGCAGAGCTGGCAAATCATGGTGTCAGGGTCGCCACCGTAGACGCGCCAGATGCTTCGTTCATCCCGTAGCATTGGTGACAGCTGCAGAAGAGCAATCGAAGGACCGTGACGTGTTGAAGTTTAAGGGATGGGGGTTGGAGCGTCGTGAAATACTCACCGTCTGAAGCCATGCCACCCCCAAACACAGGATATTCAACCCCTGTCACCCTCCCATCATCAACCATCTCCTGATCTTTCATTTTTTATGGAGCCTGACGCCTCGTCTAAGCTACAGTTTGCGGTGAAATGATTAGGTTTTATCCACAATGCATACGGTATACGACGACCTACACACGGAGATTATCCCCCTCTCGATGTTGAGGATCGAATGACTGAATACTATTTCTATCCGCGAACAGGTGCGAACGAGAAAGCGACGAGGGGAACACTTTCTAGGCTGAAAGGGCGGGAGCTGGTCACGCGTGGGAATATTGTTTATGTAGCGTGTGTTTCAGTATTTGCTCTACAAACAATGAATTATGTTTTGTGCTAGTTCACTGCGAGTCGCAACGTAACCTACGTGCATTTTATGTTTTACGTTTCGCGGAGACAGTGGATGTTTTACGGAGACAATGGTAGGGAAGCACAGCGAAGGCCTGTTACAACTCCAACTGCCGAACCTGCCCAGCGCGAAAAAGTATTTGTGCGGCAAACAACCGAGAAAAGAAAGTGCACGTGGTGCTGTTTGTCCCACAAATATAGTTGCGCGTCGTGCAAGCTTTGGAGCCTGTTATAATTGCGTGCTTCCGTACCAACATGAGTATTGAACATAAGAAATAAGAAATAAGCAATCAGTGCAGCGTTTAAAAGTATGTAACATGTACCATTCATCGCTCCTCCCAGCTGGCAGTCACAAGTCTCACCCTCCGGTCGTATCCGAGTCCGGCTAAGCCGGACGACGTGTAGGAGTTACGGTTCACTCGCCCACCTTTATGGCCAGGCCGGACACTCGGACAGTAAACGCCAGGCGCGTACGCTTAGTTGATACGTACTGCCATATCTGATCATCAGATTCACTACTAAAGCAAGTTTGTTGACAAAGGATGTGACAATGAATCGATCACCGGATCACTTATTTCTTTGCTTGGTTCATTTACATGCAGCATATGAATAGTGATCTATTGATCTGCAATCCCCGCACTCAATTCCGATGGTGGGCGATCGACGTTTGCCAGCAGTCCCTTGACCCATGTTTTCGTGCCTCTCCCCACCCTCGTCCGCTGAATTTTCTTCTTTCACCTCCTTTTCTTTCACGCAATGGCCAGGAGCCTCCGCTGACGGCGCTGGTGGGATCCATGAGAACTTGTGCCGTATTCGCTCCGGTAGACATAGATGGTAGTCACCGCGTTCAGCATCGCACCTTACAAGTTGAGTCGTCACAGCCCTTCGCTGCTTGCTTCTCATCACTATCATTGTAAAACATAAGTAATTTGAAGTACACGTAGTGCAGTATTTTAAAATATGGGATAGGCAAGTACATGTCCTCATCGCCCGTTCACGGCCCATGGTGCTGATACGTTTAAAAATAGAAGCATCCAAAGATAGCTCGAGCGCATCCTGATTGACCATCACACATAGTCAGCCGGATTGCCCGTCACATCTCACGACCTGAAGGGGCAGCCGGTTATGTATTGACAGGCTTAATCAAGCCGTGTACGCACCTTCCTTCTAAAGTAATAAGTCGGTGAGCGCATCGCGTCACGTCACTGAAATTAAGAATAGACGTGTGCCAAAATAGCAAACGCGCCATCAAGCGAATCGTGATCGCCCATCACGCGTCAAATGTGTTAATTAAAGCTAATATTGCTCGTTCCCGCAATGGCTTGAATAGAGTAGCAAGTTACGTATAGAGAATTAGGCTCGCGTGTACGAACCTTCCTTTTCAAGTAACGCATCGTTATACGCATCAATTCACGCGCCCTTGTGCTTACCAAACTCATCCTTTCTGCTACTGTCTATTCCTCCCTCCCATTCGCTACCAAGTCACATGCTGAACAGATCGAAGGATCAGTTTTACGCGTACAAGAAGAGCCCCGAATGGGATCTCCCGCGTTCGGAGGAAAGAGAAGCCGTGGAGAAGACGCAGCAGGCGGTTAGAGATAACGAGCACGAAGTACGATCTATGTTTCGAGATGATCGGCCGGTAGACTGGGTTATCATGTGAGTTCGCAATCTGTTTCTGTCAGCTGATAGCCATTACGATGAGCAGGGGGGGAGCGGACGCGCATGACGACATGAGTGCGAGGCACTGGACCGTGCGCGGGTTCCAGAACGGCTTTGCACGACTCACGTTTCACGTCTTTCCTGGAACGAACAAAGCGACATTATATCCAAACGGGGGCTGCCGCTGGCAAGAAGCGTTCGAAGGACAACAGGGTGGCCTCAACCTGTTTTACGAGTGCCGGCAGCTTGACGTTTCTGGTGAGCAAGAGGGGCAGGTCTCGGGCGGTGACGTGAACCCTGGAAACCAGGAGTTAGAACAAACTGCAGAACGGAGCAATGGAGCGGTGATAGAGGGAGATGAACTGGCGGAGCGGAACGCGAGAACGGACGAGAGGCCAGATGAGGTGAATGAGATGAGATAGGCCTGGAAAGTGAAATGAGTAAGATTTATCGTATAATAAGATATCATAGGATGATGTACTATACCATTTTGGATTTATGTAGGCTGAACGATATTGTACTTTACTGTAGCAATAGTTATTTCTACACATACGCGACACACGATGTATCCCTACGTAGGAGCTCATTAACAAAACAGATACTGTTCATCACCCTGAAATCAAACGTCCTCAATACGCCGTCTGTTAGCAGACTCGTTAATTTAAACACCGTTAACTCACTGAGGCATCTGATATCAACGCCACTCAGATCTGATGTACATGCTCTTGAACAGCTGTTAACCGCGTTCCGAGATACTGTTGCTTTCACCCTTCCTGATTGGTTGGTTGGTTTGGATTGTATTTTTAGCATTGATTATCAGCGAATAGACCGCAAATAAACTTCTATACAATATACAGACATAAGTAGCAATGTACGTTATGAAGATCCTCAGTTCTTTGGATGCTTCCTTTGACGTCGGATCGCGCTTAAGCTCTGTTTAGGATAGCGTGTGACAATAGCTCCGAAACTCCTGGACAACAGAGTGTGTTGTAGCCGTGTTATGTACTTCTGCCACTGATCGCAATCCTTGCTCATAACGTATAGCCCACACATCAATTATGCTGACCAAGGGTTGTGTTACTTGCGACTGGAGAGCGGCGGCAAGTTGGAATAACAAAGCTTAGCACGGTGAGCGATGAACAGACGATGAAAACATACAACTTGCCTATCACGTATGTTTGAATTTTTGAATATAAACGTATGGCTAACGCATAAACTGTCCGGCCTGGCCGGATATTGGTGACTTGAGAGGGAACCATACCAGGGGTTGGGTCAGCGATGTATATCAGAACGAAGCTAATGAACGGGTAATGAGAACATGCCTACTTACCTATGAAATATCGTTGAACGGTACAATACGTGTGTTTATAGCCGACGTATGGCTATGAGGCAGGAACTGGCTTATCGGAACAACTACCTAGTCCCTCCCTTGTGTGAGCGATGAAGGAGCGATGAGGACATACATACTTGCCTGTCCAGACTGATCGATACGACGTGGTTGGGTGGTTGTTAACGAACTTGCGACTGGCTGGAGTAAGAGCAGCGACGTGGGCAATGTTGAACAACTTGCCACTGGGCAGATACTTACTTGCCTATGACATATGTTTGAATGCTGCATTGCTTATGCTTACGTTTTACGATGATGGTGGTACTGAGACACAGCGAAGGGATATTACAACTCCGACTGCCATAATTGCACAGCATGGAACAGTATTTGTGGGACAAACAACACTTGCGCCGCTGGTGCGCAGGTTTCTTTTTTTGCTAATGACCCAACATCATAATAAAAGTCGTTCATTGTGTAATAATCGATAGATACAAAGTTGAAAGCAGTGCAAAATATAAGAAACGAGGGTATTATGTTAAAAAGGCAAGCGTCGTATCCGGCCAGGCAGGACTGTTGATGCGTAGGTCATACATAAACACGTGTAACGTAGTACTGTTCAAAGTTAAAGCCTGCATACGTCCTCGACGCTCGTTCATTGCTCACATCACGTAGGAACTAGACCATGTCCCCATACGTCGTGGCTTTCTCTCTTCGGTCAGTCCAAGTTTGACCTTTCCATTCACGAGATATAAAAGGCAGGCAGGTGGGGGTAAGAACCGCAAGATGGATGCCCCACGAAACTGCACTTTAGGTATGAACTCACGTTTATTTCAACATATTAACCTCACCTACATTGAGGAACAGAGAGGAGACGATGCTCTCAAGTTCAATCAAATCTTGTCGTCAGTTGTAGAATCCGCTGCGACTCACCTCGGCGTAACTGAAGAGCAAGTGGTGACCGGATGGATCCAATATCGGGAGTATTTTGCCAAGGCATTTGTAGAAGGCTGGATCACGAAAGAGGATCTAGCTTTGAGATCTGCAAGCGAAGTCAGGTTCGAGGACGAAGTCAAGATGGAGGAGGATGAAGGTACGTTCATGTATTTTTATCCTTGCATCATTATTGATGAGCAGCGCGCTCTCGAAGTCAAGCTAGAGGAAGACATGGATGAAGGTACGTTGGCGTATTTTTATTCATGCATTATTGATGAGTTGCATGCATTCGAAGTCAAGCTGGAGGAAAACTCGGATGAGGGTACGTTAGTGTATTTTTATTCATGTATTGTTTATTGATCCTGTTTGATAATAGAAAGCACTGTGTTCACATCGCTCCGCGAGGTACAGCACAAATTACGCGGAAACCACGAGTACATACAGCATGGGTTGGGTTAGGACAAGTGCGCGAAATCCTGTCGCACTTAGAAGAGGCATACCAAGTAAAACGAGAATTATAGTTTGCGAACGGTAGCACGAATGCCAGGCGTCTCGTTCTATCTGTCCCACCTGACGTAAAATGAACGCGAATAATCTACATGTGACGAATGATTCGGTTTTTTCAGTCGATTTGATACGATTCATGAGGCAGGTCAACTCTGACTATCAACAAGCGACAACTGACGCAGCAATGTGTCTGTCGGTTGCAGGTGATGCTTGTCTTGACAAAACAGCTGTGCATCAGCATAGTGCGAGAAACGGATGCAAGCTTTGAGCGCCCACTAAAGCAAGTTTGTTGAGAAAGATGTGACGATGAATCGATCGCCGAGTGTATACATTTATATGCAACATACGAATAGTGATGTATTGCTCTGCAATCCTCGCATTCATTCCGATGGTGGGCGATCGACGTTTGCTAGCACAGTCCGCTGACCCATGTTTTCGTGCTTCTCCTCACTTTCCTCCCCCGCTGAATTTTCTTCTTCCACCTCCTTTTCTTTCATGCAATGGCCAGGAGCCTGAGCTGGCGGCGGCGGCGGGATCCATGAAAACTTATGCCGTATTCGCTCCGGCAGACATAAATAGTAGTCACCGCGTTCAGCGTCGCACCTGCGGCAAATGATGGAAGGAGTAGTCTCCGCATATGGCCATCGACGTTGCAACACGGGACATTCAGCTACAATTTCGTACTCGCATGTAAGTTCTAAGTCATAGCACCTAGCATGAAGTTAGATATTTGCCTCCGCATCGATACCGTCAGTCTACTGACCTTTGACATACCCCTCGTTTGGTTTGATCTCCAGGTACTATGTCTCCCAGCTGTGGCATCCTTTGGCTCTGTATTGGCATCGTATTGCAGGCGGTTAACGCAGGATTGGTTGGTTGGTTGGTTGGTTGGTTGGTTTGGTTGGTTGGCCTTTATATCTTTGAAATGGGGGTTGGATATATTAGGTTGGGTCGCTATGGTGAGGGGCTATACTGCTTAGTTGCTGAAAACATGCTACGACATCCCAAGCGTTGGGTAGAGCCAGACGTAGCCAGCGCAAACCATTGTTAGCGTGAAATTCTCCAAGGAGACCTTACTGACCGGCGACGGTGGTGGATGCGAATTCTGTGAGGGTCAAGGGACCTCACACTAAAACCAGTTCAGGAAGTTCCTGGACAGCAGGTTGATTAGACGAAGTGAAGAGGACGTATGTGCCCCTTACCTGCCCCAGAGCTCCTGCTAACCCTAAACCCTCTTCGCCGCTCATCGAGCGAGCGAGCCAATGCGTCACTGCTGGGGGTTGCTCATCAGTAATTCCCCGTGGATTGCTTGACGCCAGTAGACATGTGCTCAGCTTATGAACGGAGTCTGGGTTGCTGCCGTCACTAGTTCAATAATCCCTGGCTACAGTGAGCAATGAACGGGCGGTGAGGATACGCGTAGTTGCTTATAACCTATTTTTTAATGTACACACTGCGCTATTACTTATGTTTTACGATCATAGTAGTGTGGAGGCTTGGATTACTGAACTTTGTACGGCGCGAAACACGTGATTTCTTCTATTTGGCGCACAAATACTGTTTCGCGCC
>Ga0137376_10002346_pt1 | contig 11254 bp, 9 predicted proteins | sample SagtaG_23_FD_104814 | JGI IMG/M metagenome (GOLD analysis project Ga0137376, IMG submission 104814) | Vadose zone soil microbial communities from Sagehorn Ranch, Mendocino, California, USA - Sage2_L_20_16 metaG | ecosystem: Environmental > Terrestrial > Soil > Vadose zone | place: USA...
GAGGTCCGCACAGTGAAGAACCACGTGCACCACATCCTGGAGAAGCTGGGGGTACGCCGGCGCGGCGAGGCGGTGGCCGTTGCCCGGATGCGCCGCTCCGGCCTGGCCGGCGCGGAATGACGTCTGGCGGAGCGCTCGCCCTGGCTCGGCGCCTGCGCCCCCGCCCGCGACCTGGCTTCCGACCGAGCCGGCACCTCGCGTAGGAACCGGACCCGCAGCGGCTGCCGGGCCGCACCGGCACCCCGCGCAGGGTCGGGACGCGCAACACGGCCAGAGGTACCGGTACCCCGGTACCAGGAAAGTTGAGCCCTGGTCTCCATTCCCCTGCCCGGCGCGCGTTGCGACCGTGAGTTGGTGTCGAACCGGCTCGTCCTGGTCAGGCTTCCCCAACTGTTGGCCGACCTGGTCCACGACTTGTGCCGCGGGCAGCCGGGCGTACGAGTCCGGGTCACCGAGTTCGGCCGGCACGAGCTGGCCAGGGCCATGGCCGAGGCGCGCAGCGGGGTGGTGATCGTGGCAGTGGACGACCTGCGCGACTTCATCGATGACTGCGCCCGAGCGCTGGAGAGCCGTGAGCCTGTGGTCATGGGCATCCGGCCTGACGGCCGGGAGGCGTGGGTGGTCGAACTGAGCCTCAACCCCCGGTCGCTGGGGGAGGTGTCCCCGGCCGGCCTGAGCGAGGCGGTCGCGCAGGCGCTGCACGGGAGGGCGACATGACCGCGCCACCGAAGGTCAGTTGCATCATGCCGACCCGGGACCGCCGCCCGTTCGTCGGCCAGTCCATCCGGTACTTCCTGCGCCAGGACTACCCCGACGCGGAACTCGTCATCGTCGACGACGGCGTCGACCCGGTGGCGGACCTCGTACCCGACGATCCGCGCATCCGCTACGCCCGACCGGACACCGCGCTGTCGATCGGCGCCAAGCGCAACCTCGGCTGCGCGATGGCGCGCGGCGAGCTGGTGGCGCACTGGGACGACGACGACTGGATGGCGCCGCACCGGCTGCGCCGCCAGGTCGAGGTGCTGCTCGGCACCGGCGCGGGCGTCTGCGGACTGGTCGACCTGCTCTACTACGGTCCGCTCGACGGCGACGGCTGGCTCTACCGCGGCGGGGCCGGCGGCACCGACGCCCGTGGCGCCGCCGGCGGCCGCAGCCACGTCGCCGGCTGCTCGATCGTCTACCGCCGGGCGGTCTGGGCCGAGCAGGGCTTCCCCGACGTCAACGTCGGCGAGGACAGCGCCTTCGTCGGCCGGCTGGCGCCGGACCGGGTGCGCGCCATCGACGACCGTTCACTCATGGTCGGGCTCCTGCACGGCGGAAACGTCGCGCCCAAGCCGTTCGGGGCGCGGCAGTGGCAGCCGGCCAACCTGGACGAGATCGCCGCGCTCATCGACAGGGACCGGGCGTTCTACGCCCTGATGCGCAACCGCTGGCGCAGCCCGCCGGTCCGGCCGGTGGCCCGGCGCGCCGCCGTCGCGGTGGAGGCGCCGTTCGAGGTGCACACCGGGTACGGGTCGATGGCCGAGTACCTGGTGCTCGGCCTGGCCCGGGCCGGGGTCGCGGTGAGCCCGGTGCCCCTCGGGCTGGCCCCGGACGGGCTGACCGCCGAGCTGTTGGACCTGGTGCGCGCCCCGGCGACCCCCGATCCTGGCGCGCCGCTGGTCTTCCACTCCCCGCTGGACGGGCCGGACCCGTACCGGCACGGCGGCGACGTGTTCCTGTCGACCATGTGGGAGGCCGATCGGCTCCCGGCGGGCTGGGTACGACGGATGGAGCGGGCCCGGGCGGTGATAGTGCCGTCGACGTTCGTCGCCGACGCCTGCCGGGCCAGCGGGGTGACCGTGCCGGTCGCGGTGGTGCCGCAGGGCGTCGACCCGGACGTCTACCACTGGCTGCCGCGGGACGAGCGCGATGGCCTGGTGACCCTGATCGTCGGGCCGGTCGACGAGCGCAAGCACACCCGGCTGGCGATCGCGGCCTGGCAGGCGGCCTTCGCCGACGACCCGCAGGCCCGGCTGGTCATCAAGACGACGTACGGCTACCACAACTACATCCCGGACGACCCGCGAATCTCCTATGTGGACAGAGTGGAGCCGACCCGGGGCATCGCGCACTGGTACCAGCGCACCGACGTGCTGCTGGCCCTCGGCAGCGAGGGCTTCGGTCTGCCGCTGGTGGAGGGGATGGCCACCGGCCTGCCGGTGATCGCGCTGGCCGCCGAGGGCCAGGCCGACGTCTGCCGGGACGCGGCCGGCCTGCTGCTGCCAGTACCGCCGGCCGGGCTGGAGCCGTCCACCGAACCCGGCGCGGCCGGCTCCCGCTCGGTGCCCGACGCCGAGGCGGTGGTCCGGCACCTGCGCTGGGTCGATGAGCACCGGGTCGAGGCCCGCGCGCTGGGCGCGGCCGCGGCCGACTGGGTCGCCGCACACCGCGATGTCTGGTCGGTCGGCCCGGCCGTCGCCGACGTCATCGAGCAGACCCCGCCCCGGCGGGTACTGCGGCCGGGCCGGCGGGTGCTGTGGTCGCCGAGCGACGGCACCGCGTGCGGGGTCGCCGAGTACGCCAGCCGGCTGCGCCGGGCCTGCCCGGACGCCAGGCTCAGCGCCATCGAACCCGTCAGCCGGGCCGGCTCGGTGGTGCACGTCCAGCACGAGCCGGGCATCCTCGATGACGGCCGGCTCGGCCGGTTCGTCAGCCGGGCCAAGTCCGACGGCGCCACGGTCGTGGTGACCGAGCACACGGTGTGGCCGTCCGCGGCACCGTGGGAGGAGCAGGTCGACGCGCTGGTGGCGGGGACCGCCGAGGGAGCCCGCCGGCTCCGGGAGCGCTACCCCGGCCGGCGGGTCGAGCACATTCCGCTCGGCTGCGAGACGTGGTTCCCGGCACGCAAGCGCGGCCGTGGTCGTACCGTCGCGTTCTTCGGTTTTCCGGCGCGGCACAAGGGGCTGGGCGCGCTCGCGGCGGCGCTGACCACGGTGCCCGGCGGCGATCTGCTGATCTACGGCCATGCCGCGGCGGACGCGGCGCCGTCGTGGCCGGACACCGTGCCGGTGCGGTGGGTCCGCGAGTGGCTGCCGCTGTCCCGGGTCGCCGCCGCGCTCGCCGCCGAGGCCGACGTTCTCGTCTTCTGGTACGACGAGCTGCCGCATGCCTCGGCGAGTTCGGCGGCGCTGCTCGGGCTGGCCACCGGGGTGCCCGTGCTGACCTCGCCGACCACCTGGTTCGCCGACCTCGGACCGGCCGTCTACCGCCCCGCCGACCTGGCCGCCGGCCTGGAACGGCTGCTCGACGACGACGGCCTGCGCGACGACGTCGTGCGGGCCGCCCGGGACCACTGCGACCGCCACCGGTGGTCGCGTATCGCCGCACGCCACGTCGACCTGTGGAACTCGTTGGTGACCGCCTGAGGAGTGGGACATGCCCAGCACCTACACGTTTCCCGGAATGTACGTCGAGGAGATCCCCAGCGGGGTGCACCCGATCGCCGGGGTGAGCACGTCGGACACCGCGTTCATCGACTTCTTCGCGCAGGGGCCGATGGGCCGCGCGGTGCGGGTCACCGGCTTCGACGACTTCCTGCGCCGGTTCGGCCCGCTGGACGAGCGCAGCCCGGCCGGCTTCGCCGTCATGCAGTTCTTCGTCAACGGCGGGCAGACGGCGTGGATCGTGCGGGTGGCCGGCGGAACGCCGCTGCCGTCGACCACCACGCTGCTGGGCGGCTCGCCGGTGGCCGACGCTCTGACCGTCAACGCCGTCGACGAGGGCCGCTGGGGCGACAGCCTCGAGGTGGCGGTCGACTGGGAGACCGCCGACCCGGCCCGGGAGTTCAACCTGGTTGTGCGCAGGATCGCGCAGGTACGCGGGCGCCGGCAGGTCGTCGCCGCCGAGGTGCATCGCAACCTGACCTTGGGGGTACGGGATCCGCGCTTCGCCGCCGGGGTGGTCGAGGGCGGCTCGTCCATGGTCCGCGTCGTGGACGTGTCCGGTGGCCTGCGCCGGCCCGCGCCCACCGGCAGCGGTGTCACCCAGCCGTCGGTCATCGCCGACGTCAAGTCGACGCCGGCCAGCATCGGCTTCGTGCCGCTGGCCGGCGGCAGCGACGGCGCGCTGCCCGGCGCGACCGAGCTGTCCGGCGGGCTGGCCGCGCTGGAACGCATCGAACCGGCCGTGGTCAACCTGCTGTGCATCCCGACCGCGGCCACCCTCGACGGCTCGTCGATCGCGGCCACGCCGCAGCTGGCCGCGGTGGCCGCGTCGGTTGCCGACTTCTGCGAGCGGCACCGGGCGTTCTTCATCCTCGACGTGCCGTCCGCCGTCGACACCCCCGAGGAGATGGCGGCCTGGTTGGCGGCCAACAGCATCCGCAACCGCAATGCGGCGGTCTACTTCCCGCGGGTGGAGATCCTCGACCCGCTGCGCGATGGCCAGCAGCGCAACATCGGCGCCAGCGGCACAGTCGCCGGGCTGTATGCGCGCACCGACGCCGAGCGCGGCATCTGGAAGGCCCCGGCCGGTACGGCCAGCCAACTGCGCGGCGTCACCCTGGCCGGCACGACGCTCAACGACGCCGACAGCGGGCTGCTCAACCCGCTGGGGATCAACGTGCTGCGGACACTTCCGGTGTACGGCAACGTGTCCTGGGGGGCACGCACCCTGGACGGGGCTGACGTGCAGACCAGCGAGTGGAAGTACGTGCCGGTCCGGCGTACCGCCCTCTACCTGGAGGAGAGCCTGGTGCAGGGGCTGCGCTGGGTGGTGTTCGAACCCAACGACGAGTCGCTGTGGGGCCAGATCCGGCTCAACGTCGGCGCGTTCATGCAGTCGCTGTTCCGGAAGGGCGCCTTCCAGGGGCGGACGCCCCGCGAAGCGTACCTGGTCAAGTGCGACAGCGAGACCACGACGCAGGCCGACATCGACCGCGGCATCGTCAACATCCTGGTCGGCTTCGCCCCGCTCAAGCCGGCCGAGTTCGTGGTGATCCAGCTCCAGCAGCTGACCCGTCCGCCGGAGCTGTGAGCCCGCCGCCCGTCCGCCGGCCCGCGTTGGAGGTAACCGGAAATGGCGCAGTTCAGTGTCAACGCACAGCGTTTCGACCCGTACAAGAACTTCAAGTTCCGGGTGAAGTGGGACAACCGCTACGTCGCGGGGGTGAGCAAGGTCAGCCCGCTCAAGCGGATGACCGAGGTGGTCAAGCACCGCGAGGGCGGCGATCCGAGCAGCAGCCGCAAGTCGCCCGGGCGCACCGAGTTCGACGCGGTCACCTTCGAGCGCGGGGTGACCCATGACCTCGAGTTCGTCCAGTGGGCCAACAAGATCTGGAACTTCGGCGCCGGCCTCGGCGCGGAGACCTCGCTGAAGGACTTCCGCAAGGACATCATCCTGGAGCTGTACAACGAGGCGGGCCAGCTCGTCATCGCCTACCGGATGTTCCGCTGCTGGGTCTCGGAGTTCCAGGCGCTGCCGGACCTGGACGCCAACGCCAACGCCGTGGCCATCGAGCACCTCAAGCTGGAGACCGAGGGCTGGGAGCGCGACCCGCAGGTGGCCGAGCCGGCTGAGCCGACCCTCGCCGGGTGATCGACGTGACCGGGCTGGCCGCGCCGACGCTGCTGCGGGCGTGGGAGGCGGGGGAGCCGCTGCGCGGCGTCGACCGCGCGCTCGCCGTGCTGGCCGCGGCCGGCGCGGCTGGTGCCGGCGATGTCGCCGGTCTGGCCGCGCTGCCGCTCGGTCGGCGCGACGCGCTGTTGCTGGAGGTCCACAGTGGACTGGGCGGTCCGCCGTTGGTTGCGCTGGCCGACTGCGCCGGGTGCGACGCCACCCTCGAGGTGCGGCTCGACATCGCCACCCTGGTCGAGGAGTATGCCGGCTCGGTCGAGCCTGGCCCGGTCGGGCCGGGCTGGCGGGAGCTGGACCTGGGTACCGCGGCGGTCCGCGCCCGGCCGCCGAACTCCGCCGACCTGGCAGCGCTGGACGGGCGCACCGATGTCGACGCGATCCGGGCCGCTCTCGTCCAGCGCTGCGTGGCGTCGGTCAGCGAAGACCGGCCGTTGACCGAGGAGGAGGTCACTCGCCTCGCCGAGCGGCTGGAGGCGCTCGACCCGCTGGCCGACGTCCGCCTCGACGTCGGCTGCGCCGGCTGCGACGCGCGGACCGAGGTGCTGCTGGACGTACCGGCCCTGGTCTGGGCGCGGCTCCGGGCGGCCGCCCGGCGGCTCGTCGTCGACGTCGGCGCGCTCGCCACCCGGTACGGCTGGGCCGAGGCCGACATCGTCGCCATGTCACCGGCCCGCCGCGAGCTGTACCTGGGGCTGCCGTGACCGGCGACCTGTTCAGCCGGCTGGCCGCGCGGATCGCCGCCGCGGCCGGCGAGGCGCTGCGCGCGCCGGAGGCCGCGGTTGACCCGGCCGACGACGACTGGGCCGAGGAGGTAGAGCAGCTCGACAGCGGGCCGGCCGCGTCGATCGCACCGCCCCCGCCCGCCGTCGAGGTGCCCGGGTCGGTGACGCCGCCGCCACCGGTCGGCGGCCCGGTGGCCGGCCGGCCTGCGCTGCTCCGCGATCCGGTCGCCGCGCGGGCGGCCGCGGCCCCCGGGCCGTCGGTGCCGCCGCCCGCGGCTACCCGCCCGCCGGTCAATCCGGGCGAGCCGGTCCGGGCGGACCCGCCGGCGCCGGACAGGTCCAGCCCGCCGTCCGCCGCCCATCCGCCGGTTCCGGCCGCGCAGCCAGCGGCCGACCTGCCGGCCGCACCCGTCGTACTGACGAAACCGGCCTCGACCAACGGGGTCCGGCCGGCCCGGGTCGGCGTCGTCGTCGCCCGGCCGGTGCCCGCCCCGGCGCCACCGCCGCCCCCGGCGTGGGCGCCGGGGGCGCCTCCCAGCGGCGCGCCGGCCGCCCCCGTGGTGGAGGTGACGATCGGCCGGATCGAGGTACGCGCCGTTGCCGCGCCCGCTGCCCGGCCGGCCGCGGCCGAACGGCAGCCCGCGCCGGCGCCGCTGTCGCTGGCGGAGTACCTGCGACAACGGGAGGGCGGACGGCCGTGACGACCGGGCTCGGCATCGCCGCGACGAGCGCCGTGCTGCGCTCGCTGTTCGAGAACGCCCTGCCCAAGGCCAACCTGATGGGCGTACTCGGCAACGTTGAGGTATCCGCGCTCCCGCCGGACCGGATCGACGTCGAGACCGAGACGAGTCGGCTGAACCTGTTCATGTATCAGGTCCTGCCGAACCCGGGCTGGCGCAACACGGACCTGCCCTCGCACGACACCACCGGGCGGCGGCTGACCAACCCGCCGCTGGCCCTGGACCTGCACTACATGCTCAGCGCCTACGGCGCCGGCAACTTCCACGCCGAGATCCTGCTCGGCTACGGCGCCCTGCTGGTGCATCAGACCCGGGTGCTGACCCGCGCCGTGATCCGGGCTGCGTTCGCCGGCACCGGCGGCCTGGTGCCCGCCGACCTGGCCCTGCTGTCCACCGCCGGGCTGGACGGGCAGGAGGAGATCGTCAAGCTGTCCATGCTGCCGCAGACGGTCGACGACATCTCGCGGCTGTGGGCGGTCTTCGGGGAGAAGTACCGGCCCTCGTTCGCCTTCGTGGCCTCGGTCCTGTTGGTGCGCGGCGAGGAGCCGGCCGGCGCCGGCCTGCCGGTGCGGCTCGCCCGGCTGGCCAGTACCACGTCGATCCACCCGACCATCGACCGGATCGAGCCGCAGATGATCACGGCCGGCCCGGCGGCCACCGTCGACCTGATCGGCACCGGGCTGTTTACGCCCGATGCCGCCGCCCGGTTCGGCTCCGGCGAGAGCGTCCCACCGGGCGCCGGCTCGACGCCGCAGCTGCTGCACGTACCGGTGCCGGCGACGCTGCGGGCCGGGCTCAACACCGTGCGGGTCTCGCTGCCGGCTCGGTTCGACACCGACCTGCGGCCAGGGCCGGAGTCCAACGCCGCGCCGTTCATGCTCCGGCCAGTGTTCGCGGTCAAGGCCGGGACGGCTTCCGATCCCGACATCACCGTGTCCGGCCTGAGCACCACCGCGACGACCGCGTCGGCGACGGTCACGGTCCGGCTGGTGCCGCCGGTCGGGCGGCGGCAGAACGTGGCGCTGCTGCTGTCCGAGGCCGGTGTGGCGGCCGGTGCGGTGCCGCACGCCTACGCCGTGCGGGCACCCAGCCGCGAGCAGGACGCGGCCGAGGTGACCGGCGTGCTGGCCTTCGCCGTGGTCAAGGTGGCCAAGGGCAACTACCTCGCGCGGGTACGGGTCGACGGCGCCGAGACCCCGCTGACCGCCGCGGCCGACGGCACGTTCACCGCGCCGGTGGTGAACCTGTCATGAGTACGTCGCTGGCCGCTCGACTCGCTGTGGTACGCGGGTACCTCGCGGCGCACGCCGGCCGCGCGGACCCCGGGTCGGTCGACGCCGATCCGGTCGACGCCGATCCGGTCCACGCCGATCCGGTCCACGCCGATCCGGTCGACGGGTACGGGCTGGCGGCGGTGGTGCGGGCGCTGCGGCTCTCGCCGTTCGAGCGCGACGTACTGGTGCTGGCGGCCGGGTGCGAGCTGGACGCCCGAATCCCGGCGCTGTGCGCGGCCGCCCAGCCCGACCCGGCCCGGGCGTACGCCACCTTCGGGCTGGCGCTGGCCGCGCTGCCCGGCGCGCACTGGAGCGCGCTGACCCCGCAGGCGCCACTGCGCGGCTTCGCGCTCGTGGACGTCGACCCGCGCGGCGGGCTGACCGCGGCCCGGCTGCGCGTCGAGGAGCGGGTACTGCACCTACTCGTCGGCCTCGACGGAGCCGACGAGCGGCTGGCCACCGTCGCGGATCCGGTGGACGCCGCCGACGTACCGCTCGCGCCGGGCCACGCCGCCGTGCTGAGCGCTGCCCTCGGCGTGTGGCAGCGCTCCGCCGGGCGGGCGCCGGTGGTGCTGCGCGGCGCCGACGACGCCCGCCACGGGGTGGAGCAGTCCCTCGGGTACGCCCTCGGCGCGGTCCGGGCCTGGCGGCTGCCGGCCGGACGGTGGCCGGTCGATCCGGACGACGCGGGCGATCTGGTCCGCCGGCTCGCCCGGGAGTCGTGGCTGGCGAATTCGCCGATGCTGCTCGACCTTGACGACGCCGAACCCGCGATCGTGCACCACGCCCTGCGCTGGGCGGCCCGGTTGGGCGACATCGGGCGCCATCTGGTGCTGTCCTGCCGGGAGGTACCGCCGCAGCTGCCCGCCTCGGCGGTGACGCTCGACCTGCCGGCGCCGACGTACGCGGAGCGGGTCGTGCTGTGGCGCGACGCGCTCGGTGCGCGGGCCGCCGAGCTGAACGGCCAGGTCGAGCGGATGGCGGGACACTTCCTTCTCGGCGGGGCTGGCGTCGCGGCCAGCGTGGCCGAGGCGGAGTTGCTCGACGGCGCCCCCTCGGGCGGGTCGCTGTGGCGGGCCTGCCGGGTCCGCGCCCGGGCCGATCTGGCCGGGTTGGCCGACCGGGTACAGCCCCGGGCGCGCTGGACCGATCTGGTCCTGTCCGACCGCGAGCGGGCGACCCTGCACGACATCATGCGGCACGCCCGGCACCGGGCCGTCGTCTACGAGGGCTGGGCCGCGGCCGGGCCCGGTGCCCGGGGCGCGGGCGTGACCGCGTTGTTCGCCGGACCCAGCGGCACCGGCAAGTCGCTGGCCGCCGAGGTGATCGCCGGCGAGCTGGACGTCGATCTGTACCGGGTCGACCTGAGCCAGGTCGTCAGCAAGTACATCGGCGAGACCGAGAAGAACCTCCGCCGGGTGTTCGCCGCGGCCGAGCGCGGCGGCGCCGTGCTGGTCTTCGACGAGGCCGACGCGCTGTTCGGCAAGCGCAGCGAGGTCAAGGACAGCCACGATCGGTACGCCAACATCGAGGTGAGCTACCTGCTCCAGCGGATGGAGGCGTACCAGGGCCTCGCGGTGCTCACCACCAACCTGCGCTCAGCCATCGACCAGGCGTTCGTGCGCCGGTTGGGCTTCATCGTGACCTTCCCGTTCCCGGACGCGGCCCAGCGGGAGCAGCTGTGGCGGCGGGCGTTCGGCCCCGGCGTACCAGTCGGCAAGCTGCGGCCGGACCGGCTGGCCCAGCTCAACCTGGCCGGCGGGAACATCCGCAACGTCGCCGTACACGCCGCGTTCCTGGCCGCCGAGCGCGGCGGCGAGGTCACCATGGCCGACCTGCTGCGCGGCGCCCGGGTGGAGTACGACAAGCTCGAGCGCCCGCTCACGCAGACCGAGCTGGCCGGGTGGCCGACATGACCGCGCCGGAACGGATCACTGTCCACATTGAACGGATCACGCTCGACGGCGCCCCGGTGCCCCGGCGCGACGCCCTGGTCGAGGCGTTCCGCGCCGAACTGGCCACGCTGGTGGCGGCTGCGCCGGCCGGTTGTCTCGGCCGGGCCAGGGCGCTGCGGCGGATCGAGGCCGGCGGCGCGGCGGCCGATCTCGGCGGCGATCCGTTCGCCGCCGGCCAGGCGTTGGCCCGCGCGGTCTTCGACGCGCTCGCGCCGGAGGCGCGCCATGGCTGACCGGACCGTGGCTGAGCGGATCGGGGCGGCGCCGCGCCCGGTGGCCGCGGAGGAGCACCGCCGGCGTCGGGACGCCGATGCAGTCCTCGACACGGTGACCGATCTCGCCGTACTCGACTCGCCCGGCCGCCCGCCGAGCCCCGCGGTCCAAGTCGAGCTGGCGACCCGGCTGGGCCACGACGTCGGCCGGGTCCGGGTGCACACCGACGAGGTCGCCGCCGAGCTGACCGAGGCCCTCGACGCCGAGGCGCTGACTGTCGGGCACGACGTGTACTTCGGCCGGGGCGGCTACGATCCGGCGTCCCCGCGCGGGCGCCTGGTCCTGTCGCACGAGCTGGCCCACGCGGTCGGCGGAGCGCACGGGACAACGGCCGAGGTGGACGCCGAGCGGGTCGCCCGAGCGGCCGCCCCGGACCAACCGGCTCCGCGGACGACCGCCGGGGTGCCGTCGCAACCGGGCCGGGTGGAGCGGCTCGCCACGGTCCGGGGCAGCCGCGTGCCCCGGCGGGGGACGGCCATCCCCGACCAGCTCACCGCCGGCGAGGCGCTGGTACGCCTGGTGCTGCGCCTGCTCGACCAGGACAGCACCGACCACAGTGGACGGTTGCGCGCGGTACTGGCCCGGCTGGCGCCACCGGTCCGGGACGCGGTGCTCACCCGGGTACGCGACGACCGCGGCGGCTCGGCCTGGGCGCGGTTGCAGGCACTCAC
>Ga0137376_10002350_pt1 | contig 11247 bp, 6 predicted proteins | sample SagtaG_23_FD_104814 | JGI IMG/M metagenome (GOLD analysis project Ga0137376, IMG submission 104814) | Vadose zone soil microbial communities from Sagehorn Ranch, Mendocino, California, USA - Sage2_L_20_16 metaG | ecosystem: Environmental > Terrestrial > Soil > Vadose zone | place: USA...
TCAACCTGAACCTCGTTCCGACTCACCCCGATCGCTGTGCCGGTCTCGCTTTCTTGGGCAAGAGTGCCTACGCTTTCGGCCCGGTCCTTTTTGCTCAGGGGACTATGCTCGCTGCTCTAGTTGCCAGTCGAGTCCTTTACCAAGGAGAAAGCTTGCTGTCGTTCAAGTTACAGATCGGCGGCTTTGTGGCGTTTTTCGTCCTCGCCATTTTCGGTCCACTCTTGATGTTTACTTCCCGAATGGCCGGCGCAAAAAGGAAAGGATTGGCCGACTACGGCCTACTCGCTCAGCACTACGTCGAAAGGTTCGAACAGAAATGGGTCCTCCGCGATCCCGCTCCTTCCGAGGAACTTCTCGGAGCTGGCGATATCCAGTCTCTCGCCGATCTGGGGAACAGCTATGCCCTCGTGCGCGACATGCGTTCGGTCCCCTTCGGACTCGAGGACATCGGCCGTATGGCCGCCGCCACCGCGGCTCCCCTCTTGCCTCTCTTGCTCACAATTTTCTCACCCGAAGAACTCATCATGCGCGTCATCAAGGTCTTGTTTTGATGATGCCCCAGTCACCAAACTCGGCAACCATGATTAGGGAGATGCGATGACTGAATCGGTCTCCTCCGCCCACAGCATAGAGTCTCGCCGCATCGCCCTCCATGCAACGCAAGCGAATCAAAGTGGCTGGATACGTTGGCTACCCGGGTTAAAGACTTTGCGTCAGTACGAGTCATCCTGGCTCCGGCACGACATTGTGGCCGGCCTCGTCATGACAACCATGCTTGTGCCGGTCGGCATCGCGTACGGCGAGGCGTCCGGCGTACCGGGTATCAACGGCCTCTACGCGACCATCGTTCCGCTACTTGCATATGCCCTGTTCGGTCCGAGCCGCATTCTGGTCCTCGGCCCGGACTCGGCGCTCGCCCCCGTGATCCTTACAGTGTTGTTACCGCTTTCGGCGGGCGATCCGCAACGTGCGGTCGCGCTGGCTGGAATGATGGCGATTGTCTCCGGCATCGTGTGCGTTGCGGCGGGGCTGGCGCGTCTAGGTTTCATCACCGAGCTTCTTTCGAAGCCGATTCGCTACGGCTACATGAACGGCATCGCACTGATGGTACTGCTTAGCCAGGTCCCGAAGCTTTTTGGCTTCTCTGTCACGGCGAGGGGCCCTCTGCGCCAAGCTTGGGGAATCATCGACAAAGTGCTTGCAGGCAGCACGAACTTCGTGACGCTCGCGATCGGGGTCAGCGCGCTCGTTCTCATATTGTTACTGAAGCGACGGCCACGCATACCGGGTATTCTGATCGCCGTGGTCGCTGCGACCGTTGTGGTCGCGGCCTTTGACCTCGCAACTCGGGCCGGCGTGTCCGTGCTCGGTCCGCTTCCACGAGGATTGCCAGCGCCACGCCTTCCGCTCGTTCACGTCGACGACTGGTTATCGGTCCTCATGGGTGGCGTCGCCGTCGCTCTCGTCTCATTCGCGGACACGAGCGTGCTTTCTCGAACGTATGCGGCGCGTCTGCGTACACCGGTCGATCCCAACCAAGAGATGGTCGGTCTCGGCATCGCCAACCTCGCCGCAGCCTTCTTTCAGGGCTTCCCAATTAGCAGCAGTTCTTCGCGCACACCAGTGGCCGAGGCAGCTGGAGCCAGAACCCAGTTAACGGGAGTGGTCGGTGCGCTAGCAATTGCACTGCTGTTAGTATTCGCACCTGACCTGCTCCAGCATCTACCGCACACAGCCCTGGCTGCCGTTGTCATTGCCGCCGCCATCGGGTTGGTCGAAGTGTCCGACCTGCGCCGCATCTATCGCATCCAGCCCTGGGAGTTCTGGCTTTCAATGGCCTGCTTCGCGGGTGTGGCCGTGCTCGGCGCCATTCCGGGCATTGCGCTCGCGATCGTGATTGCCGTGATTGAGTTCCTCTGGGACGGCTGGCGCCCACATTCGGCCGTGCTCGGTCGCGTAGAACGTGTCGAGGGCTATCACGACATCACCCGGCATCCGGAAGCACGCTTAATACCGGGCCTCGTCCTGTTCCGTTGGGATGCACCGCTCTTCTTCGCGAATGCCGAACTGTTCCACAAACGCGTCCTCGATGCCGTTGCGAGCTCGCCTACGCCAGTTCGATGGCTCGTGGTTGCGGCAGAGCCGGTGACCAGTGTCGACGTCACCGCAGCCGATGCGCTATGTGAGCTCGATGAGGCTCTACACGCCGCCGGTACCGAGTTGTGCTTTGCCGAGATGAAGGATCCGGTCAGGGAGAAACTGAAGCGCTTCGAGCTTTTCACGCGCTTCGGCGCACAAACCTTCTTCGCCACCATCGAAGAGGCGGTGAGCGCCTACTGCGCGGCCCATCCCGTCGAGGGGCAGACCGTCAGTATCACGAGCGCAACGTCGACTATTGTGACACCGCCAATATGAACGTGAGACCGCAGTTGTGAAAGTGAAAGTTACATGCCTTTTCAAACGGCAACGAGGTCGCATGCTGATTTTCAGCTTCGATTCCATGCAAGTTGGAAAGGCAAATGTCGAACAGGATTCTGCCGAGTTGTGATTGCTCTGTTGGTCTTGTTCCGGTTGTCGCCGGCTAGCCCTTATTCGGGCGGAGCCTTTACATTGATATACTTGATCAGAAGTACCTCGTTCCCCTCTTGGCTGTAAATGAGCTCGTCAACGAGCTTTTGTGCCAGCATAACTCCGAACCCTCCCGGCCGCATGCCTTGTGCCTCGCGATACTCGATGTGGCGGATCGGGTCGCCAGCTGGATTAGCCACTGCAGCGTGGGGAATTTCATCCAGCGTAAAACCAACGCCCGGGTCACTAATGCGACAAGTGACCATATGCCGGGCGCGGACATACCCGATTTGGACGTGTTGTTTGGGGTCAAACTTCCCACCATGTTCGATTGCGTTCAGAAGCATCTCGCGAAAAGCCACACCAACGGCATGCCTCTCGGAGTCGGGAAGTTCGGCGAACTCATCCAGAAATTGAAGGACTCGGTCGGCTGTCTTCAAGTCACAACGGGCAAGGATGCGTATCCATTCAGGAGTCGCCGAAACGACGTCAATTCCATCGTCCCAACTAGGCTCTTCAATCGCTATCCGGATCATGGCGGCCAATGCGTCCATTGAGATCGGCTTAGAGAAATAGCTAAAGGCGCTCGCGCGCATCGCTTCGATCACATCCGCCGGTGTACTCTGGTCGGTCAGGATGATTAGTCGCGTATGAGGACGCACCCGGCGGATTTTGCGAAGCAATTCTATGTCTTCTCGGCCAGACGTCTTCTGGCTGGTCAAGATAAGGTCGAAGCTCTTCCTTTGCGCTAAAAGAAATGCTGTCCTGTTATCACCAGCGTGCCGGATCGCCCACGACCGTGGTTCCAGGACGCGATCCAAGAGAGCCTCAATTTGGGGATCGTCGTCGACGATGAGCGCCGTTCTCACGGCGAAGGGACGCATTCCGATCTTTGCAAGGGCGTTCATATGCCGAGAACATGAGCACGGCATTCGCGTGCAGTTACGCTGGCGTTCCTCACATCCGCTGTTCACATTAGGACGTGCGCACGAACACCGCAGTTCAACAACCGTGACAGAGAGACACGGTGCTGACCACTGCCAGATTTGCCAGTGGTTTTGATCGCTTCTCCTAATTCGGATCTAATCCGGAGATCGGGCGTTCTGTTCACGGTTCAGCAACTGTGTTCTCGTACGCCAAGGTGGTTCCAAGAGGATTGTCGGCACCTCGAAACCGGCCCCAGCAACACGCCCATGGCAATCCCAGCCAGGAGTTTCTAAACAACAGGTGTCAGTGTGGTGGTTGCCGTCTGCGTGATGGCAGTGAGGTTTGACGTTCATCTATTCACCTAATCCAAATGGCAATCGCATCCAGAAGTCTGGTACCAAGAATTGTCAGTATGGTGGTTACCGTCTGCATCATGGCGCTAAGGTTGACCTTCATTGATTGTCCTTCGCCGGGCGGAGCTGTCGTGTTTCGACGCGCTCATACCTTAGAGACTTCTCTCAGCAGTGGGACCTTTCGTGAACTGTTTCTTTTGACAGGATTTTGGATTGGGCATGGGAGGGCCGGACGGGAATGGGAGACAATGCTTCACTTGTAAAAGTAACAGTTACCTGCCTTTTGAAATGGAAATATAGTACGTTGCGATTTGGGCGGAGCCGTCTGAACCAGATGATTTCCTCATGGGGAGGGTACACTGCAATCGGCTCAGATGTGCTCCGGCCTCTCTCGATCACAGGCAAGACGCAGCGCAATCTGGTTAGGGCCAGAGTCGCCTCTGGGCATCGAGACTAAAAAGGACTCTAGACCCCAGTCTGGGGCCCTATTTAAGCTCCGGTCCGTTTGCACCAGAAACGTCTTCTGGGCACCCTGGTAAACATCTTCACTTTCCGTTTGAGACATTCGCGGGCGATTTCTGTGTGAGGACCGCAAGCAATTGCTTAGCCGAGTCTGGCGCCGGGCCTGCCGTGCCGCCAATGATTTGCGTGGCATCCACTTTCTTGCCATACAGCTTTTCATTCGCGCCGCCATCGGGTCCGAGGGACGTTCCCGACAGTGACACGCCGGCAAACACACCCTGCGCTCTGGAATAGGAGAGCATTTCTGCGCTCATCGTCGCATTAGTTGAAGCTTCCGCATCTCGTCCTACGGGGCCTGCGGCGATGCTAGCATCCGCACCGAGTTTAGCTTTTCCCTTCATCAGAGCGCGTGCCCCTTTGTCGTTCATTACCAGAACAACAAAGTCCGTAGCTTGTCCGCCAGCCTGAAGGCCAAAACTGCCACCGCTCGATTGCATCATTGTTGGGGCACTCCAGGGTCCCTTGAAATTGTCACCGCCACGACATGTCATCACTCCGCGTCCATAAGACGCGCCAACGACGAACCCCGCTTTCTTCACTGATGGGAGAACGATAACGCATTCGGCCTTATTCAGGAGACTTATGGGAACGCCGCTGCTTGAATTAACCAGTTCCTTCATTACATCGCCTGACTCCTTTAGTCGTTCCTGTTCCTTCGCGCTATCCTGCGCCAGAGCAATTCCAGGAACCATCAGGAACAGACCGGCCATGGTCAGCAAACTTGTTTGGTTTTTTTTCAAGTGGCGAGTCATGGGAACCTCCTTAACGAATCAAGAGCTACTCTCACAATGAGGCGAGTGAAACTGTCAGGAGTGACAGTGAACGAGGTTCATCCCACAGGCAAATGTCGCCGTCGGACGAACAATTCCCCACTTTGCGATTTTTCTATTGCTGAACGGCCCACGCCTGCAAAGGTGTCGTTTGGCTACCGGCAATACCCTTGTTGACCAGGACTTTGCCCCGCGATCCATCTGCGGCACAGCATCAGTTTCTCGGCCGTCGCCGTAGTCAAGTTCCCCGGAGCCTTTTGCCTGCACCGTCGAAAAGGAGGAGAATTCCGGGATCAACAGCTCAGAATTTTCGGAGCCCACTTGCCAGAAATAAAGTTCTGCCCTTGCAGCACGCCACGCAGGGCGGGGACCAGATCGGTAGCCAGGCGTGACTTGAAAACGTACCCCAAAGCCCCAACTGACAATGCCGCCTCAACGTAGTCCGGATCTTCATGGACGGTGAGAAATATCACTTTTGCTCTGCAACCCAGGTCGCGGAGGCGAGAAGCTACCTGGATTCCATTGAGAATCGGCATACAGATGTCGAGCACAAGAACATCGGGATTGAGGGTTGAAGCCGCCTCGATCGCCTGTTGCCCGTTTTGAGCAATAGCAACGACATCAAATTCAGGTCGAAGCAACTCTGTAACCCGCTCACGTATGCCCGGCAAATCATCTGCCAATAAGATTCGTGGACATCCCATTTTCCCTCGATTCAAGCGGCTCCTGAAGTCGTTTTACTCACAGAGCTTGCGACAATCGGGACGCGAACTGTGATCTCGGTTCCACCCATTGGCCTCGAAGCAATCAACATCATGCCGTTCACTACACTGACTCGTTCTCGCATACTAATAAGGCCAAGACCTCTGCTGACGATAGCCTCATCTGCATCAAAACCAATCCCGTGATCACGAACTGTGAGTTGGATCTCGCTTGGCGTGCCGCGCAGCTGCGCTTCAAAACGCTGCGCGGCGCTGTGCTTGATTGCATTGCTAAGAGATTCTTGTAAGACTCTGAAAAGACAGAGCGAGACCTCCTGCGACACTGCAGGCGGGATGCTCTCGGCAGTGAAGTTGACATTCATTTTGTGAACGTCGGCCACTTCCCTGCAAAAGCTCTTGCATGCTGCGACTAGCCCCAGGTATTCCAACTTGGACGAGTGCAAGCGATGTGAGATACCTTGAACCTCGGTTCCAATTTCCGCTGCCAGCTGCCGTAATTCGGTAAGCCGGCTTTGAAATTCGCCGCCACGATTTGGGAGGCTTTGCTGAAATATGTCGAGCTTGATTCCGAGCATCGCAATGCGCTGATTGATATCGTCATGAAGTTCTCGAGCGATACGCATGCGTTCCTGCTCTTGCGCATCAATTAGCCTGCGGCTTACGCCAGAAAGAGCCTCCTCGGCCTGTTTTCGATCGGTGATGTCCAGGCAAGATCCGATGTAGCCGGCAAAAGACCCGTCCTGATTGAATCTCGGCACACCGATGTCCAACAGCCAGCGATATTCTCCGTCCTTCCGCCTGATCCGGTATTGCATCCGAAAAGGCTCACGGAGATCGAACGCCCGCGTGTAGTCATCGAGACACGCCTTCAGATCTTCGCCGTGCAGTCCATCAGCCCAGCCGTTTCCTAGCTCTGCCTCAAGCGGTCGCCCGGTGAACTCCAGCCAAGGCTGATTGACATAGGTGCACAGTCTGTCAGTTCCGGCCATCCAGAGCATCACCGGAGCAGTGTTGGCAACGAGACGAAAACGCCCCTCGCTCTCTCGTGCCACTTCGAGTGCAGAGGCCATCTTCGCTTCTGCCTTTCGGCGTCTCGCGCGATGCCACAGCAGGCCGGCAATTAGCACAGCCTGCAATAGGATTAGAGATATGCCGAAAATCAGGTACCACTTGTACGTCTCCCAAACTGTCAACTCCCGATTCACTACAATACTGCCCGGAGGAAGGTTCTTTTCTTTGAATCCCCAGCGGTTAAGAGCACGCCAATCGAAGATGTAGGTGTTCGCGGTTTTTACCGTAGGGATGTTGTCCGGCTTTTCCCCATTTAAGATGCGAACTGCCGTCGCACCAATCGTCTTGCCCTGATCCACGGCATTTGAGACGTCACCGCCTACTTCTCCATGATTCAAGTGTCTGTCATTCAGGCTGAACACCGGGGCGTTCGCGGCAGCAACCACCATCGGACCCGATTCCGCCGTGCTGAAGACCGTTCCTTCGGCGTCTCTACCCAAACCGGCGAGCAGGATAATGGTGTGGCTTGGCAAATACCTCAATCGTTCGAGAAGAGCGGGCATCGTGAGATCGGTCAGGTATGAAATGTCGAAACGATTTTCGTATGTTTTCAGTTGATCTTTGACCGCGGCCTCCTGCTGTCGATCAAACGGGGTTGTGCCACTCACCACGACCACGTGTCTGGTATCCGGCTGAAGTCGCAAGGCCGCCTCGAGGGTGGCCGCTGGTGCGACATCAGCTTCGATGCCAGTAAAGGCAGAGTCGGAAACATTTAAACGGCCAGGCAGCCTGTTGGGAAGACAGTAAATAACTGGCACGCCGCGAAAATATGTTTGGTGATCTTTTAGCATGAATTGCAGGGGGGCAGGCCCGACGGTGACGATGACATCCAGTCTGAGATTCTGATACTTGCGAACGTAGAACTCACGAAATTGGTTCTGATCGGCTGGATCCGGAAATTGTGCTGTCTCCATGAATTCGCGATAAAACTCAATTCGGTAAGCGGAATTGTCGAAGGCGGCTCGTATTCCCTGATCGACGAGGTTGGGCATAGGCTTGTAGGCGCCAGCTTCATAGAAAATCAGGACTCGGCGGACTTGTTTGATTTGAGATGTGGCGGAGCTTTGGAAGAGCAAAAAGAAGCAGAGGAAAACAGACAGCATGAGCTGCAATTTGCTGAAGGCCTTCGTCCTCTCTCGAACGCGGGACTCGGAACACCAGACAAAAAGGCAATTCGCCCGAATCAGTCGTTGGTCTGGCCATTGAAGTCGATAGGTGTCCACTTGGCACCAATCTTGCCGGCTGAGCGCCCGGCCAATTCCCGCGTATCAGATGACAGTCTTGCGCGAATATTTTCTTCGGTGCGTTGAGAATCCACTACTGTCAATACTGACAGGTGCCCCGCTTAAATTAACTCAGTACGCTACGGCATCCTCGAAAGCTGGTTACTCCAACACCTTAGTACCAAAGTACAATCGGCACTAGCGGGCGGGCCCTGTGTCAGTTTGAAGGTCGAGATGAACAAGGTCTCGTGTCGCCGTGTTTCCGGTAATAGATTTCGCTGTTGTGTGTCCGTCGCCCTGCTCGCCGTTTCCATGGGACTGACGAGTCACCTCTGCTGCCAGACAGCATCCAGCGGGGCATTGGCCGGCGTCACGCTGGATATCTCCGGTGCACTCTTGCCGGGAGTGTCCATCAACGTAGTAAGAGACGATGGCAATGAAGCCAGATCCACTACCTCCGACGCAGAGGGAAGGTTTCGCATCCTCTTGCTGTCTCCCGGTTCATATCATCTGCAAGCTAACAAAACCGATTTTGAACCGATAAGCCTTTCAGACCTCCCCATATCCGTAACAGAAACGCTTCGAGTTGATTTGCACCTCCATCTCGCCACGCGCGTCGAGCACGTACAGGTTTCTTTAGAATCAGCAGTGGTTCAAACCGAGAGTTCTGCCTTGGGAAGGGTAATTAATGCAGCAATGATTAGCGAACTGCCCCTGGTTACCAGAAACTTTACGCAGTTGACTGGGCTTAGTCCCGGAGTCGCCGTCGGAGTCTACAACGCAGGAGAGCTTGGGAGCGGAGGAACTGCACTGTCACAAGTAGGGGCCTCGAATGACGGAGTTTTTGTGCACGGCTCGCGATCCTACGACAACAACTGGCAATTGGACGGCGTGAGCGTAAGCGACGTCCTGGGTTCGGGCGCGGCAAGTGGTGGAATCCCGATTCCGAATCCCGATACCCTGCAAGAGTTCAAGGTGCAAACTGGACTTTATGATGCCTCGTTCGGGCGCGCCGCCGGAGCGAACGTGAGCGTGATCACGAAGAGTGGCACCAACGATTACCACGGGACGATCTTCGAGTTCCTCCGCAACGATTTTCTCAATGCGAATGACTTCTTCTTGAATGCAACTCATCAGGAAAGGCCATCGCTCAAGCAGAACCAGTTCGGGATTGCGTTCGGTGGACCAATTGAGAAAGACCGTTTGCTTCTCTTTGGGTCGTATCAGGGGACGCGGCAGGTAAATGGGTTGGCCGCAGGTCAGGCGAGGATCGGTTGCGCTGCCAGTCTGAGCGAACCACCGATCACCAACGACAGATCGCCCGCAGCGCTCGGAAAACTATTCGGCGGCATGAGGGGTGCACTGGGTGGCGTGGCGATCAGATCAGACGGGTCGAACATTAATCCTGTCGCTTTGGATTTCCTGAATTTCAAACTGCCCGACGGCAGCCTTCTGATTCCGACCCCGCAAACAGTTGATCCTGCGAAGGCATTTGCCATCAGCGGATTTTCTTCCTTTTCATTACCTTGCACCTTCGATGAGGACCAGGGATTGGTGAATCTAGACTATGCTGTTTCGACAAACAACCGGATCGCGGCCAGATTTTTCATGGCACACTCCGATCAGTTGGTTACTGTTCCGGGGAGTGGTCGAAATCCCGTGGCTAACACACGCGGGTTCAAGAGCCCGGTCGGTTCCGACTTCATTGTTTTTTCCGTTGCCCAGACTTACGTTGCGAGTAGCGGTTTCCTGAATGAGGCAAGGCTTGGATTCGTTCGGGCAAGGACGAAATCGCGATCGGAAACACCATTCAATTGGTCGGACATGGGCGTATCTGAAGGTGAAATGAATCACAACAATGAACTGCCCAACTTGAACATCCTTGGTTCCGTCAGCATGGCTTCCGCGATCCCGCGGACTTACACGCAAAACACTTTCTCTTTCAGCGACACGTTCAGTCTGATCAGGGGTGCGCATGCAATGAAATTCGGAGGAGCGCTCGCGCGGTTGAAACAGTACCTTGATATTGTTGGAATCGGCTCGTCAGTGCAATTTCTCAGTTGGCCGGATTTTTTGCTGGGACTCAATGCGAACAACAATGGCACCGGCAAGTTCAGCAATGTCTTTGCCTCGTCTGACAACTATGGCCTCCTGAACCGCAACTTCGCAGCGTGGGAAGGGTCCGCCTTTGCTCAGGATGATTTCCGAATTACCCGCGCTCTTACTCTAAATGCCGGCCTGCGTTACGAGCGGATCGGTCAATTCGGGGACAGCTTAGGAAGAAATTCGAGCTTCGATTTCAGCAAGGCAGATGCCAATCCACCGCCGAGCGGAAGCCTTGCAGGTTACATTGTCGCCTCTAATTTTCCGGGCACTCTCCCTCCTGGCGTTATGCGCGTCGACAACCCGTCTGGAACCTATGGAAGAGGACAAAACGCAATTGCTCCGCGAATCGGTTTTGCCTGGCAGATCGTGCCGGCAATACACGAATTCCTGCTCAGAGGAGGATATGGGATCTACTACTCTCGCCCGACTGGCCAAGCCTCCGCTGCATCTATAAGTGGTGCGCCGTTTTCATTGCTTCGGAGCAGCACAGGACAGGCAAACGCAGCCGCGACACTCCAATCACCGTTTACGCAGCCATTCCCAACGCTGAATTCGTTTCCAGCGTTTGTGCCCTATTCTGCCGCCACAAGTCTGACTGCCCAATCTTCCTCACCGAATTTCAGACCAGCATTAGCTCAACAGTTCTCCCTCAACGTTCAGGGGGCGTTACGCCAGTATTGGCTATTGGAGATCGGATACGTGGGCGCTCGGGGAACCCACCTGCAACGCTTCCGTTCGCTGAATCAGGCTTTGGACGCATCTCGGGAACACCCGATCAGAGATGTAACTTCAAACACTTTGGCCAATATCGGATCAAGAGTTCCCATTCCCGGAATAGCTCCCGACTCCCTTCGTGAACTGGAATCCGATGGCAGCTCCTGGTACAACGCGCTTGAGGCGAGCCTGGCAAAACGGTTAGGCCGCGAGCTTCATTTCCTCGCTTCGTACACCTTCTCAAGGACGCTGGATACCGATGGCGCCAACA
>Ga0137376_10002355_pt1 | contig 11234 bp, 8 predicted proteins | sample SagtaG_23_FD_104814 | JGI IMG/M metagenome (GOLD analysis project Ga0137376, IMG submission 104814) | Vadose zone soil microbial communities from Sagehorn Ranch, Mendocino, California, USA - Sage2_L_20_16 metaG | ecosystem: Environmental > Terrestrial > Soil > Vadose zone | place: USA...
TGAGCCCCCAGCTCTGGCCGGACAGGGATCCCATGAGCCAGAAGAGCACGCCGTGCGCCTGCGCGTAGCTGGCGACCGCGTTGAGCAGCATGATCACGGCCGAGGCGAGGACGTTGAACACGACGCCCACCAGCAGGAGCGCCAGGGGCGTCGAGCGGCCGCCGGCGCGCGCGCCGAGGTAGACGACGCCGATCGCGACCAGCGCCCCGGCGAACGCGGCGAGCGGCACGATTGCCGAGATCGCCTCGGCGCCGACGATCAGCGCGATGACGCCGCCGACGGCGGCGCCGCCGGAGATGCCGAGCAGATGCGGACAGGCGAGCGGATTCGCGAGCAGCGCCTGGAGCGCCGCCCCGGACGCGCCGAGGCTGCCGCCGACGACCGCGCCGAGCACGATGCGCGGCAGCCGGGTCCCGAACAGGATCAGGCGGTCGGTGCCCGCCGGCTCCGCGAGCGCCCGCACGAGGCTCGTCGGCACCGGTCCGATCAGCATCGCCGCGACGATCGACAGGGCGAGGAGTGCCGTCAGCGCGGCGGCGGTCGCCGCGAGGCGGCGAGCGCTCAGGTACGGCGCCCGGAGCGTCAACCGGCTGCGAACGCCTCGGGATGGATGGCAGCGGCGAGCGCGCGCGCCGCCTCCGGGACGCGCGGGCCCGCCCGGAAGACGGCGTCGCCGGCGAACGCGACGATGCGTCCGTCGCGCACCGCCGGCACCGTCGCCAGGCCCGCGAAGAGATCGCGTCGGCCCGCTTCGCTCCCCATCGCCGCATCGACGATCACTTCCGGGGCGCGCGCCACCACGAGCTCCAGCGAGATCTGCGGCCAGACGCCGCCGACGTCCGCGGCGACGTTGACCCCGCCCGCCGCCGAGACGAGCTCGTCCTGCAGCGACCCGCGACCCGCGACGACCAGCGGCGTATGCCCGACGACGAGCAGCACCCGGCGCGGCGGCAGCCCCGCGACCCGTCCCCGCACCGCCTCGAGGCGCCGCTGCACGTCGGTCACCAGCCCCTCGCCCCGCTCGGCGAGGTCGAGCGCCGCGGCCACCGTCCGCATCGACGTCCAGAGATCCTCGAGCGTGCGGTCCTGGACGACGACCACCCGGATGCCCGTTCGCTCGACGGCGTGCACGGCGTCGCGGTTTCCGGGCGACGGCACGACGAGCACGAGGTCCGGCCGCGCCGCGACGACGGCTTCGACGTTCGGCACGAGGTAGCCCCCGACGCGCGGCAGCTGCGCTGCGGCCTCGGGGTAGTTGCACTGCGCGCAGACGCCGACCAGCCGGTCGGCGGCGCCGAGCGCGTAGACGATCTCGGTGATCGACGGTGCAAGGGAGACGACGCGCGCGGGCGGCATCACCGGCGGCGCCGGCGGTGCCCCGCCGCACGCCGCCGCCAGCACGAGCGCCGAGAGCACACGCATGCATGACGCTATCATCCCGCTACCCGCACTTCACCTTGCCGCGCGTCGCGTCGTACGCGCAGTGCGGGTCCGGCGCCGCGCCCGGGAACGTCGCCACCCCACACTGCGCCGCGCCGCCGAACGTCACGAAGAGGCTGAGCGGCAGCTGCGTCGGGTTGACGGCGAAGCTGCCGTTCTTTGCGACGACCGCCAGGGTCAGCTGCCCGGGGTTCTTGCTCGACAGCTTCACGGTCACCTTCGCGATGCCGAGCACGCCGCGGGGGCTTCGATAGATGAACGCCCCGTGCTTGCCGGCGGTCCAGCCCGCCTCGTGGAGGGGATCGAATGCACCTCCCGGGATGGTCGCGTTCAGCACCGTCCCGGAGCCGTCGCGGACGAGGAGCCGGAGGCCCGTCGCGACCGGGTCGACGGCCGGCGACGCCGTCATCGTGCCCTTGACGACGAGCGTCTCGTCGCCGGGTGGCGTGGCGAGGTTGCCGATCGTCACGTGCGCCTTGCCGATCGTCCCGCCGCTGCAGGCGCACGCGTCGCCGACGCCGTCCGCGTCGGCATCGGTCTGGGACGGGTCGGCGACCGTCGGGCAGTCGTCGTCGACGTCGCACACCCCGTCGCCGTCGCGGTCGCGGCAGATGGCGGCAATCGCGCTCGCGCCGGCATCGAGGACCAGGACCTCGTCGCGAGGCTGGTCGAAGAACATCGCGGTCGAGAACCCGAAGCCGCTCGCCCGGTCGGGGAGCGCGGAGCCGTCGGGAGCGAGCGCCACAACCTTGCTCGAGCCGCTCACCAGGACGTCGCCGTCGGTGTCGAGCACGTGATCGAACGCGCCCGAGAGGCCGCTCGCGAAGGTGCCGCGCGCTGCGCCGCGGAGCGTGTAGCGCAGGATCGTGCCGACGGTGTAGCTGGCATCGAGCGCGCTCACCAGGAGCACGCCCTTCGCGCCGAGCGCGATGCCCTGGATGTTGAGCCCGCCGATCAGATCCGCGGCGACGCCCTTCCGCACGCGCACGACGCGGCCGGCACCCGGTCCTGCGGCATCGGTGACCAGCACCGAGCCGTCGGGTGCGACGAGGACGTCCATTGCGGACGGGATCGTGTTCTTCGCCACCACCTCCTGCCCGGCGGCGGAGAGCGCGGCCGTCCGCGTGAGGGCGTCGGGGATCGCGAAGAGCGTGTCTCCCGTCACGGCACCCGTCTGCTCGGCGCCGTTGTCGGCGACGTAGAGTGTGCCGCCGGCGTCGAGGTCGAAGCCGCCGAGCGAGTTGAAGCCGGTGGCCACGGTCGTAGCGCCGCTGCCGTCCAGCCGGACGATCCGCTCGCCGCCGGCGCCGAAGGCGCCCTGGCCAACGAGGACCGCCTTTCCCCGGCGGACGACGCCGCCCTGGACGGGGTCCGCGGTCGGAATCGCGTGCGCCGCGTACCCGGACGCGGCGACGACCGCGGCCGCCGCGGGACGCGCGGCGATGCACGCCGCCAACAGGATGGTCGCTGCCTTCGTCGCTGCCTTCGTCGCTGCCTTCATTGAGCTCTCCTTTCGAAGGTGAACCGGTCGACGTCGACGACGCGCCGGCCGGTGGCGAGCCGGCCCGCGGCGCGGAGCGCCACGGTCGTCCGGCGGTGGGTGAGCGGGATCGAGATCATCTTCGTCGAAGCGGGGACGACGTCGCCGGCGTCCAGATCGTGCCCGCGGACGCGGACGCGGAAGGTCGACACCTCGACGGCGGGGGCCACCTCCAGCACGATGCTGGCGCTCGTGGCGTCGTGCGCCACCGACGTGACGCGCGCGATCGGGTCGACGTACGTGAGGAACGCATCGGCGGCGCCGTGATTGCCGCCGCCGCCGAAGCGGGGCGCGACGGCGGGCAGGCAGGTCGCGTCGCCGGGACACGGATCGCAGGCGTCTCCGGCGCCGTCGCCGTCGGTGTCGCGCTGGTCGGGGTTCGGCGTGTGCGGGCAGTTGTCAGCCGCGTCCGGTACGCCGTCCCCGTCGGCGTCGCTGCCGGTCTCGCACGCGTCACCGACGCCGTCGTGGTCGCTGTCGAGCTGATCCGGGTTCGCGACCGTCGGGCAATCGTCGGCCGCGTCCGGGATGCCGTCCCCGTCGGTGTCGGGAACGCCCGCGGTCTCGATCGAGTGCACGGCGGCAATCGCGTCGAGGTCGAACCCCGAGAGCCCCGCGAGTCCGGGCTTCAGGTCGCTCGCGTCGATGCGCACGAAACGCGCCATGGCGAGGCCGACCGCGGCGAGATCGAAGGAGTCGCCACCCGACCCCGGCGGCGGGGTGAAGCCATCGACTGGCACGCCGACCAGGTCGGCAATCGGCGTCGTCGTCGGCACGAGCGGCGACGGCGCATTCGGGTCGCGCGCGTCCGCGAACACCGGGTACACACCGGCGCAGCCGGGATAGTAGGGCATCTCGTCCGCCCGACACGGGAAGGCGACGAAGTGCACCCCGTCAGCGCTGACCGACACTGTCGCGGGCTCGGCGAAGGGGCCGCCGGTGTTGAGGCCGCGGGTCAGGAACGCGTTTTCGAAGACCGTGAAGTCCGCACCCGGGCCGTCGACGATCACGTTGTCGGTGAAGGCGAGGACGATCGAGCCGCCGAGGCCGAGCGAGAGCGTGTCCGTCGACCCCTGGAAGGCGCCGCCGCCGCGCGGCGGCCCGAGCACGATTCCCGGGAGCGCGCTCTCGCCTGCCCCGCCCCCGGTTCCGATCTGATGGGAGACGACCGCGTCCGCGAACGGATCGGCGAGCGCCCGCCCGGTGACACCTGCACAGAAGGCGATCAGGAGAGCGAGCCTCATGGGACGAACACCATCGCGAACGGCGGCAGCCCGACGTCGATCGCACTGCGCGTGAGCGGCCGATCGGTCGTCACGTCGAAGATACGGATGCCGGGCGCGGGCAGGCCGCGGTCGGCGAGCCAGAGCGTGCCGTCGGGAGCGAGGTCGATCTCGGGCAGGAACTCCCGGCGCACGAGCAGGCGGCGCGTCACCGCATGGCGGCTCGGGTCGAAGGCGAGCAGCACGTTCCGGAGCGCGTCATCGATCACCACGGCGTAGCCTTTGGTCTGCGAGACCAGCACGAAGTCGGTCACGTTGCCTCCCAGGTCGTTCTCGGTGACGAAAAAGCCCTCGGCGCGAAGCGCGAACGGGTCGACGCGCTCGAGGCCGCCGTCACCGGTACGGAAGATGTTGCCGGCCTCGGCGACGACCAGCTTGCCCGTGCGCGGCTCGTGTACGAGCCCGGCCGTCTCGCCGAATGCGTTGCCGCCGCTCAGCGTGACCGTCCCGACGATGGTGTCCGTCGTCGTGTCGATCACCGCGAGGAGACTCTTCCCTGCCGGCGCGAAGTCGCGAGCGCGGTCGAGGCGCTCGAGGCTCACGAACAGCCGATCGGCGACGAGCGTCATCTGGTCCATCTCCGGGAGCCCGTCGCTATCGGCGTAGGGACCGAGGTCCACCTGCCCGAGGAAGAAACCGGCGCACGACGCCGCGCCGGGGTCGACGATCCAGAGCTCCGGACGGTCGAAGCGCGTGACGTAGGCCTTGTGCGGCCCGACGACGGCCACGTCGTGGGGGTTCGAGCCGGGACCCGTCGAGCACTGGAGCACGGTGGCGAGGCCGCGCGCCGGGTCGAGGACCTGAAGGTTGTCGCCGAGGAAGCGGTTCACTACGTAGATGCGATCCCCGAAGGCCCGGACCACCGCGTCGGCGTGGATCGGGGAGCCGGGATGCGCGACGGCGTGCGGTCGGGCCACGCCGACGGTCGCGAGGAGGCCCGTCTCGAAGTCCGTCGTGACGACCACGGCGCGCGGCCGCCCCGTGGTCAGCGCCGCCCCGCGGGTGCAGGCGAGCCGGAGCGAGGCGCGCGCGGTGCGCTTGGAGGCGACGTCACGCCCCCGGGCCCGGAGCACGACGCCACGCCGCGCGCGTCGACCGAGCGTCACGCGGACCGGCGCCTCGGCCGTGCACACGTCCGTCGCCGAGAGCGGGAAGTGGAGCGCGGCGACGGCCGCGGATACCGCTGCCGCGCCCCGCCCGCTCGCGCGCAGGTGGTCGATCGTCCCTGGTGCACAATGCACGCAGAGCGCCGCGGCGAAGGTGCATGCGCCGTCGGTGGCCGCGTCCGTGTCGCAGCTCGAGTCGCCGTCGCGACAGATGGTCGTCGTGACCCGCCATTCGACGCGACAGTCGCGCTCGGCTGCCGCGAAGCGCGCGGCGACGAGCACGACGAAGGCGGCGTACACACGCGCAGAGCCGAGCCGAGTCGTCGCGGACCTCCCTCCCGCCTGCCGCAAGGACGGAGAGGAGCGCGGACGGGCAACCCGCGCGCGCGACCCCAGCCCCTTCCCCGCGGAAGGCCAATCTGCTGGCGTCAGGCGGGCAGGTTTTCTGGCTCGGGGATCATCCTCGCCCGGTCCCTTCCCACCCCGAAGGGCAGTGGTTGTGACCGGGGTCGTCCCCCCTTACAGCTGCGGGGCAGCGGGGGCTTTGCACCCCCTTCCCTAACCCGTCTGCGTCGAGCGCGCGTGTACCGCGAGCGTGAACTCGGAGTCAAGTAGTCGCGCACAGAGATCCGCATGGCCGCATCTGCTCGGCGTGCCGCAGCATGCCGGCTCAAATGCCCGATCGTGCATGCGCCGCAAAGCGGACGACGAGCGTTCACCGATGACTTGAGCCGGCGCATTCATTGCACGAGGCGCTGTACGGAGGATCACATCATGGAAGTAAAATCCCTCGCTCGCTTGCTGTGCGTTCTGGCAGGTCTCATTGCCGTTGCAGGAGTCGCCAGCGCGCAGGAGTGCCAGCGCGGCTGCTTCACGCAGGAACGAGCGTGCTTCGGCAACGCGAACCTCGCCATGCCCGCCTGCAAGGCGAGCTGCCGCGCAACCAAGAAACCGACCGAGGTGGGTGCCTGCTCGCGGGCGTGCACCGACACGTTCACGAAGGCGAAGCTCGCATGCCGCACGCGTCTCGCGGGCTGTCGCGACGCGTGCATCCCGTCCCCGATCCCGTGCGGAGGCAGCTGCGGCCAGAATCTCGCGACGTGCATCAAGACGGTCGTGACCAAGCAGCAGGACTGCATCCGCACGTGCAAGCCGGGATCCGGTCGTCCTTCCTGCGTGTCATCCTGTCTCGCGGCCGCCAACGCCGGGAGCGCGGCATGCACCGCATCGTTCGACGATTGCCATGCACGATGCGGCGGTTCACCGAGCGGCGCATTCGTCGACCCATCGCTAATGTTCTGATGTCCGCTCTACGCCCCTTGCAACAGCACGCGTAGATCGGACATGCCTGCGGGGTGAAGACGGCCGGCGTCGCTCGCTCCGAGCCCGAGCGCCTGCTGGCGATGGCGCCGCTCGGCGCCGTCGTCCGGCTCGCGGCGCCGACGACGGTGGTGATGGCGGTCTCGGCCGTCTCCAACGTCGTCTACACGTACTTCGTGAGCCGCCTCGGGGTGGACGCGATCGGCGCCGTGTCACTGGTGTTTCCGGTCTCGCTCCTCGCGCTCACGGCGATGGGCGGCGGGATCGGCGCGGGCGCGGCCTCTGCCGTGGCGCGGGCCCTCGGAGCGGGGAGACGAGAGGACGCGGCGGCGCTGGCAGGGCAAGCGCTCGTCCTGAGCGTCGTCATCGGTCTCGGCTTCGGGCTCGCCGTGCAGGGCCTTGCGGGACCGCTCTTCCGGCTCATGGGCGCCGACGGCGCCGTCCACGCGAGCGCGACGCTCTTCGCGCGCGTCCTGTTCGGCGGCGCAGCCATCACGTTTCTGGGCGGCATGTTCGACAGCGTCATGCGTGGCGAGGGGAACGTCCGCGTGCCCGCCGTCTGGTCCACCACGTCGCTCGTCCTGCAGATGGCGTGCACGCCGCTCTTCATGTTCCGGTTCGGCTGGGGCCTCGTGGGCGCCGCGCTCGCGATGCTCGCCTGCCAGGGCGTCGCCACCGTCCCCCGCGCGTTCTGGGTGCTCGGCGGCCGCGGGCTCGTGCGCCCCGTATTCCGGCTCCCGCGCTTCACGCTGGCGCCGGTGCGCGAGATCCTTCGCGTCGGCGTCCCGGCGGCGCTCTCCACGTCGGTCAGCAACGTCGGCCTGATGGCGCTCACCGCGGTCGTCACGCGCCTCGGCGCCGCCGATCTCGCGGCCTACGGCCTCGGCACGCGGCTCGACTTTCTCCTGATGTCGTTCGGCTACGGGCTGAGCGCCGCCGTATTGACTCTCGTCGGGATGGCGACGGGCGCGAATCGACCCGACCGGGTCCAGGCGTTCGTGACGCGCGCGGCCGCGATCACCGTCGTGCTGCTCGGCATCCCCGGCCTCGTGCTGTGCTGGCGCCCCGCGCTCTGGCTCGGCTTGTTCACGGACGACGCCGGCATTCACGCCGTCGGCGCCCAGTACTTCCGCATCATCGGCCCGTCGTACGCCTTCGTCGGCGTCAGCATGGTCGTCGCCTTCGCCTTCCAGGGACTCGGGCGCGCGATCATCCCGCTCGTCTGGATGATCGGGCGTGTCGTCGCCGTGTTGGCGGCCGCGGTACTCTGTACCCATGCGCTCGGTCTCGGCGAGCGGGCGGTGTTCACGACCATCGCGGTCGCGAACGTGCTGTCGGCGGCCGGGCTCGCGACTCTCTTCCTTCTGACCGAGCATCGTCTCCGGGTTGCGCGAACCGGCGCCTCCGTCACCGAGCTTGCCGCCACGGGAACGCGCTGAGTCGCGTGGAAACCTAACGGGGAGCGTCGGGCTCGCGCCCCCCGAAGCCGTACGACACCGTGGCGAACAGCGCGCGTCCCGGCAACGGGAAGCCGAGCACGTCGCGCGTCCGGTCGTCGCCCACGTTCTTCGCCTCGAGGGTCAGGCGCACACCGTGGAGTGGGAGCGTGAGCTCGACGCCGACCTCGTGCAGGACGCGGCTCGACACGCGCCGCACGTTGGCGCGGTCGAGGAAATCGTCGGCGATGACGTTGGCCTCGTAGAAGAGCCGCCCGGGCCACAGCGCCGTGGTCCAGGGACCGAGCGGGAGCGGCCGGCCCGGCGACCAGCGGAGCTCGAGGTGGGCGAACGCCTCGTCCGCAGGTCGGCCCGGCAGCGCCTTCCCATGGAGGAAGGTGACGGGCCCGTCGTCGCGCGCCTGCTGATGCGTGTAGTTGACGGCCATACCGAGCCGGCCCCAGAGGCGCCCCCGGACGGCCACCTCGTGTCCGCGGACCTCCGCAGAGCTCACGTTCTCGGGCTTCGCGAGCTGCTGCGAGTTCTGGACGAGGAGGATCAGGTCGTCCACCTGATTGTCGAAATACGCGTACTCGACCGCCGCCTCGGTGAGTGGGCCACGCGGGGGCACCGTCAGATGAAACCCGGCGTCGCGGTTGAAGGCGACCTCGGGCCTGAGCGACGGGTTGCCGATCACGACGCCGCGCGTGCCGAAGAGCTCCTCGAGGTTCGGCTCGCGCGCCCAGCGGCCGACGTTCGCCAGGAACGTGACGCCGCGGACGGCTTCGAGGCGGAGGCCGAGGTGGGGCGAGACGAAGTCGTGGACGCCGACACCGGACGCGCGCGCCGAGGGCGGGAGGCGGGGCGTGCCGGGAAAGTCGTCGCGAAACACCTCCCAACGGAGGCCGGGCAAGACGGACAGCCGCTCGCCCGCGAGGAGCACCTCGTCCTCGGCGGCGAGCGTGGTGCGGAGCCGGCTCCGGTCTGGTGCATTGCCAGCCGGATCGAGGCGGTCCGACGACGCGAACCGCTCGTCGCTCACCGCGACGAGCAGGCCCGGGACCTGGTGGCTGCCGATCGCACTCCGGAAGAGCGCCTGGACGCCGCCCGCCGTCGTCGTGTCGGTATGGTCGACGGGCACGAAGCTCACGTCGCCGCGCGGATCGGAGAAGGCGTCGCGGTCGTAGAGGAAGTAGCCGCTCGCGTCGGCGTCGACGGGGAGACCGCCGAGCGGCGTGAGCTTGACGTCGAGATGCGCGAGCTGGCGAAGCGTGCGCAGCCGGGCGTCGCGCGCCTGGACGCTCCCAGCGCCGGGCACGCCCTCGTCCTTGACGAAGCTGTCGGCGGTGAGGACCGCGGCGAGCGGGCCGCCCGGCCGATATCCGAGCCGCGCGGTCAGGTCGCCCAGGTCGAAGCCGTTGTTCCGCCGCCGCTCGGTCCGGTCGTCGGCGGGGTTCGCCGTCGTGCCGAGGTCATTGGTGAACGTGAAGTCGCCCGCGCTGCCGAGGTAGTGCGCGAAGGCGAGATAGTCCCACGGTCCCGCAGTCGCCGAACGCGCCAGGTCGACCTTGCGCGTTTCGAACGAGCCGTACGACACGCTCGCGCCCGTGACCGGCGTGCCGGTCGCCCGCCGGCTGACGATGTTGACCACTCCACCCGGGCCCGACTGCGCGAACGCGAGCGGCGTCGTCCCGCGGTAGACCTCGACGCGGTCGACCGCGTCGAGGGGCAGGTCGGCCAGGTTCACCACCTCGTTCTCGGCCCGGCTGAGCGGCACGCCGTCGAGGTAGAGCTGCACCTGCCCCGCCGACGAGCCGCGGATCGACACCGTGCTGAAGTCGCCGAGGCCGCCGTAGCGCCGGACCTGCACGCCGACCGCGTCGGCGAGCGCGTCGGTCAGCGTCTTCACCTCGGTGGGTGCGGCGCCGGTCTCGATGACGGTCGCGAAGGCGGTGGGATCCTCGGCCGCTCGCCGCTCGGCGAGCGACGGCGCCGTGACGACGACCTCGCCGAGACGCTCGTCGGCGGCGGCGGACGTGACGGCCGCGGCGAGCACGAGGACGATGGCCGCTCTCTCCAGCTCCTTCCCCCACGGAAGGCGTCGCGCTGGCGTCGGCCGGGCGGGTCTTCTGGCTCGGGGATCGTCCTCGCCCGGTCCCTTCCCACCCCGAGGGGCAGTGGCTGTGACCGGGGTCGTCCCCCCTTACAGCTGCGGGGCAGCGGGGGCTTCGCACCCCCTTCCCTCGTCCGGCGACGTCGGCGCGCGTGTACCGTGCGGCCTCCGCGCGGTCAAGCGCCTTGACGCCCTCGACGACGATCCCGGATAAGCTCGCGCCATGGGGCGCTACCTCGAAGACTTCCGGGTGGGCGAGGTGATCAAGCACTGGCCGGGGCGCACCATCCGCGACTTCGACGACACCTGGTTCACGCTGCTCACCATGAACACCAACCCGCTGCACCTCGACGAGCACTTCGCGAGCCAGAGCGAGCACGGCCGCTGCCTCGTGAACGGCACGCTCGTGTTCGCGCTCGCCGTCGGCATGAGCGTGCGCGACGTCAGCGAGAACGCGATCGCCAACCTCGAATACGAGAAGATCGTCCACCTCGCGCCGACGTTCCACGGCGATACGCTGTACGCCGAATCGGAGGTCCTGGAGGTCGCGCCCTCCCGGACGAAGCCCGATCGGGGGGTCCTCTACGTCGAGACCCGGGCCCTCAACCAGCGCGGCGAGCGGGTGCTGTCGCTCCGCCGTCGGGTCCTGATCCCCCGCCGGCCCGGCTGAGCCCACCGCCCGGTTTTTGGGCGGCCCTGCCGAAAGTTTGAGCGCCGGCCGGCTGTAGGCTATGAAGCTGCGAAATCAGTAAGCCCGCAGCCCCGTGGCACATGCCTTGCGTCCGCGGGGACCAGGCCGGAGCGCCGGAAGGGGGAAGGCATGCGACAGACGACGATCATGGTGTGGCTGCTCGCCGGGGGGGTGTTGCTCGGCAGCGCCGGGCCGACGCGGGCCGCGGACGAGACCGCGCCCCCGCCCGACCCGACCCGTGGACAGTGGGATTCGTTCCTCGACCCGCTCCGCGACTTCGAGGACAACGGCGTCACTGCCACCCA
>Ga0137376_10002357_pt1 | contig 11232 bp, 6 predicted proteins | sample SagtaG_23_FD_104814 | JGI IMG/M metagenome (GOLD analysis project Ga0137376, IMG submission 104814) | Vadose zone soil microbial communities from Sagehorn Ranch, Mendocino, California, USA - Sage2_L_20_16 metaG | ecosystem: Environmental > Terrestrial > Soil > Vadose zone | place: USA...
ATGTTGATGAACTGGTTGACAGGCTGGCCGTTCTGCGAGAGCCTCGGCGGGTCGTCGGGTGCCCGGCGTGTCTCCGGGTTGAAGCAGCGGTTGGGATGGCCGGTCAGACACTGCTCGCAGTGCCCGCAGAAGACGGAAAGGCAGGCGATCACGTGGTCGCCGGGCTTAACGTAGGTCACCTGCTCACCAACTTCTTCGACGATCCCCGCCGCCTCGTGGCCGAGTACTGCCGGCGGCGGAAAGGGCCACAGCCCTTCCACGAAGTGCAAGTCGCTGTGACACACCCCCGACGCCGCCGTACGGACGACTATCTCTCGCGCCATCGGCTTAGCGATCTCGATGTCTTCAACAGTGAGCGGTTGATTTACGCCGTGAAATACTGCAGCCTTCAACGTCCGACTCCTTCCCGAAATGAGGCGTATAGCAGATTCTACTGCGGATAGACGAGGTCGCGATACGTGTAGTAGGCGGGAAGGTAAGTCGTCTGAAGCGTCGTCTTGTTCTTGCGCGTGAGCGCGAATCCGCCGACGTCCTCATTCTCGTGCAGCGTGTACCAGAAAATCGGGAGCTGCGCACTCGCAGCTTTCAGCCGCGGCAGCGTTTGTGCGAGGTAACTTGCCTTCGTTTGCTCTGACGTCACGTAGCCTGCTTTGTTCGACCAGGATGTGTTGAACCCGATCTCCGTAACCCAGATTGGCTTCCGGCTGTAGTTGCTATTCAAGTTCAATTTGCCCTTGAAAGAGTTGAAGCGGCTCAGCACGCGGTCGGGATTATAGCCGTACGGGTGAAACGGGATAATGTCAAAGTAGCGATAGGCGTCCGTCTTGATTAGCGCGTCCATATAACGCTCTACCGTCCATTCCGAAAGGCCGGCGAACAGGACGACCGCCGACGGGTCCTTCGCCTTCACCGTCTCGTACCAGTCGCGAAGGTGCTGCACGTAGCGTGCGACTGACGCTTCGTAGGCCGTCTGATTACTTCCCGCGTTGTCGTCGATGTTCCATTCGTAGTGCAGGTTTGGCTCGTTGTTGATAGCCCAGTACTTCACGTGGTACTTGTAGCGGTCTACCATCTGACCCAGCCAGGTGCGGTACACCGCGCGGTCGGCGTCCGTCCCCAGGTCAGTTTCGGGCGGCGTCTTGTGTACTGTGATAAGCACGTTGATGCCGTGCGATTTCGCTGACTGGACGGCGTAGTCGAAATTTGGGTCCGGCGATGCCGTGTTGAAGAGATCGATTCGCGCCCACGTTATCCCTCCGGCCTTCATGTCGGCGAAATCGCTGTCCATACCCGCCCGATTGCTGCCCCAGTACTGGACGAAGGGCCGCAAAGCAACCCCCTTCCCGCCTGGTGACGAGGCCGTCACGGTGGGTGCCGGAGACGGAGTCGCCGTCGGCATCCGCGTCGGCGTCGGGGTAGACGTCGGCGTCCGTGTCGGCGTGGAGGACGAGCTGGGTTTCGCCGTAGGCGTCCGCGTTGGGGTCGAGCTTGGCGATCCGGCGCCTGCGGTTTCGATGACAAGCGTCACCTTGTCGATTGGGTTCTCCCGCGAATAGAAGGCATACCCGTCCGAGCTCGCGGAGTCGATCGCCAGCGTTAGGACGCGTCCTGCCATGCCCGAAACTCCGCCCGTCACATCAACGGTCGCCCAGGTACCCTGGGCTCCTCCCGCGAATGTCTTGAACGCCGCCCCGAGCGCCGGACGATTGCTGTAGGTGATCGCCGATTCGCCCCAGCTGGTGTCGGCGCCCAGCTTGAGTGACTGGGTTCCGCTGGACCCGTTGGTCACCATCATTCGCAGGGTGGCCGTCTTGATAGAGGCGCTTCCGAGCCCCGTCAGGTCGAACTTCATGTACGCCGCCGTAATCGGCGATCCGTCCGAGGTCAGGGTCGTCGCACTCCCATAGTTGGTGGACGGCGAATCGGCGCGGACGGTCGCATCAGACGCGGGCAGCAGCGATACGCTCGCCGTCGTGGGCACGGCTGCCGGGGTTCGCGTTGGGGTCACCGTCGCCGTTCGCGTGGGCGTCGGGGTCGCTGCCGGAGATGGTGTGGCGGTCGGGCTGCCTGCAGCTACGGAAACAGCGTCGATCCAAACGTTGCCGGTTGCTCCGCCGACGTTGAAGTGCAGCGAGACATTCGGGTCCGATACGCCGGCGGGATACGAGAAGCTAAATGTCTGCCACGCGGTCGTCAAGGAGAAACGGTTCTCGGCGTATACCGCATACGGAGAGGCTGTCTGCTGAAGTACCGCGTCGAGTGTGCGCCCCGCCGCCGCCTTGGCCGAGAACGCCACTGTATATGTCTGCCCGTTAGTAATTGCCAGCTTATCCTGGGACAACTGAACGACCCACGGCTGTGCGGCGGAGGCTGCGGTCACATTGAGTAGTGCCGAGTAGCTGCCGTCTGCCCTGGTCGCATTCGTCTGGCTTACCGTCGCTGCTCCACCCGTCTTGGTCTGCATGTACCAGGGCGACAACCACGACGAGCCGATGTTTTCGAATGACCCGTTCGCTATCAAGGATGCTCCCTGGGCATCTCTCGCGAAGATGGTGGCAGCGACGCAGATGAGGATGAACGAAACGAGTGCTTTTAGCGTCAGCGAGTGAGTTATGCGAGGGATTGCGGGCTCCCGTTCGGCGAAACTATTCCGGCACTGATCGCATCGTGACGGACACGAGGAGCTCAGGTCAAGACATAGTCCGTAGGAATTTCGTTTTGAAGCAGAAACGGCGGAATTAAAGTCAACGTTTGCAGCGTACCAGTAGACCTCGTTTGAACCGTTCTGATATTTCTATTTCTAACATTTACTTGACACATTACCGCCACGCACCGACTATACATAACTACGCGGGCTGAGAGGAAGCGGACGGTGATTGTGACTTCCCTCGGTCGCGCTAAAAAGGAGGGTCGACCCGAGGCTGTGCGGGCCCCGGGCGACGGCGGGAAGCATCTGCGCGACCTCCTGTATTAGCGCGTCCGTAGGGCAGGCCCTAGATTGTGCGCGTCTTCGTCCTTGTCAGGCCCGAACAAAGGAAGATCCATAGTCTCCTGCGCCGCCTCGGCGTCGGCGATTCGGAGGACAGCGCGCTGTTATGACGCTTGAGAAACAGCGGACTAGTACGAACGGGCGGCACCCCGGGTTGCCCGAACGTCTCGTTGCGCCCGTTTCTGCGCCCGTCTCTTTCACTGGCGACCGCCCTAGTCCAACGAGCAACAGCGTTCGGAGCGAGCTATCCTCCCACGACGCGCTGGCGGAACTCCTCCGCACCTATGATCCGGTGGACCTGGTTGACTTGGATAGCGTCGCGCTCCTGAACCGCATGGACACAAAGTACGTCCTGACTCACGAGCGCCTCCTGGCTGCCTTCGCCACCCTTAGCCGGCACTACCGCGCTCTGGATATCGACGGGAGGCGCCTCAACCGCTACCACACGCTGTACTTCGATAGTTCCGGCATGGCGCTGTACCGTCTCCACCACGCTGGCAAGCAGCCCCGGCACAAGCTGCGCAGCCGTGAGTACGTCGAATCCGGCCTTTATTTCTTCGAGATCAAGGAGAAGACCAACAAGGGTCTGACGGTTAAGCACCGGTTGCCCACCCGTCGCCTGACGGCGAGGATAACGCCGGATATCGAGGAGTATCTGTCGTCCCGATCTCCGCGGGCGGAGTCGGACGTTTCACCCGTGCTGATAAACGACTTCACGCGGGCGACGCTGGTGAACCGAGAGGAGGCCGGCGTCGGTGAGCGGATAACAGTGGACATCGACCTAAAGTTCGCGGGCAATCACCGAGAAGTCCCGCTACCGGGCACGGCTATCGTCGAGGTGAAGCAAGCCGGCGTTAACTGGTCGAGCCCAGCTATGAAGGCGCTGCGTGCAGCGGGAGTATTTCCGACCAGTGTCAGCAAGTACTGCTTGGGCGTCTCACTACTTTACGAGGACGTGAAACATAACAGCTTCAAGCCAACGCTATTGCTCATCAAGAAACTCATGAAAGAGGCGGGCAATGTCTAACGAATTCGTTGATTACATGGGCGGCGCCGGGCTCAACCTTATAGTGGCGCTAATTATCGTCCGCTTCATATACTACCCGGCGACGCAGGACAAAGGTTATGTCCTGCTCTTCCTCACGTTCAACACGGTCATCTACTTCGTCATGGCCATGTTGACGAGCATTGCGTCGAGCATCGGGGTGGGTTTCGGTCTCTTTGCCGTCTTCAGCTTCCTCCGCTATCGTACGGAAGACATACCGATCCGCGAGATCACCTACCTGTTCGTAATGATCGCCCTACCCCTGATCAACTCTGCCATACCGTCAGGTGAGGACTGGGAGAAGATCGTCCTCGCCAATGCCGCCACCGTCCTCATGCTGTACGTGCTCGAAAGGGAGTGGGGCTTCCAATTCGAATCGAGCCAGGTATTGACGTATGAGGTGATAGATCTCATCAAGCCTCAAAACCGGGCGCTATTGCTGGACGACCTGCAGAAACGCACCGGCCTGCCCGTCAAGCGGGTGGAGGTCCGACGCATCGACTTCCTCCACGATTCGGCCCAGGTTCGGATCTACTACGACGAACCGCGAACCCTCGTGACCATCAGCTCCCAAGTGATCGGCGATGGGGTGGCCCCGGCAAACATACTACGGAACGTGGGCATTATAGGTTTGGCTGCCGTCGGGGCCGCATTAGTGGGCGCAGGTGGCTTTGTCGCGGGGCTGTCTGGTTTCTTAACGATCGGTCACTAGAGCGTCCCCGAACTCAGCAGCCCAGTTCATCGCGCGCCCCCAAGGCTGTCTCTTTGCATGCCCGGGCGTTCCTCCTCGCACTACTCGGAAAAAGATGAGGACGAACAACTCCGAGATTAGGCCGCACGCCTCCCAATATTTCCGGTCTCTAGCCGTGTTCAACGCGACCCGAACCTGGAAACTGGCGCCCCCGACAGGACTCGAACCTGTGCACCCGGCTCCGGAGGCCGGCGCTCTATCCGACTGAGCTACGGGGGCAGCCGCCTTCATGATAGCGGCGACAAACGGCGGCTATCAAGACAGCTCAAGTTGACAGGCTGGGTGCACTCGGCGATGCTGAACGTGCACGCTTCATCGCCTCCGCAGCCGCTATGTCCACCTCGAACGGGTCCACTTCCCCACGCGACAAGCTTGGCTCCCTTGAAGCACTTACCGGGCAGCTACTCGAACATCGCTCTCTCATCATCGCTAGTAACCGCGGCCCCATGGAATACCGCGTCGACGACGATGGCTCGCTTGTCGCCCATCGAGGCAGCGGCGGTATGGTAACGGCGCTGCTGTCCGCTGCCCGTTTCGTCCCCGCTACCTGGGTCGCTTCGGCAATGACCGATGGCGACCGGCTCGCCGCTGAGCGCGCTGAGGGCGCCCTACTTCATGTTCCTGACAACGAAATCTACGTTCGCTTTGTGACCGTCCCACAGTCAACCTACCAGCGTCACTACTACGTTTTCTGCAACCCGTTGCTCTGGTTTGTGCAGCACTTCATGTGGAACACACCGCGGACCCCCAATATCGGCCGTGCCGTCTATGAAGCCTGGGAAAGTGGCTATATCCCGGTCAATGAGGCGATCGCGGAGGCTGTTGTCCATGAGGCGAAACAGCGGTCGGAACCCCCGTACGTCCTCCTTCAGGACTATCATCTGTATCTTGCCCCGGCTGTGGTCCGTCGCGAGGTGCCCGAAGCGACAATTCTGCACTTCACGCACATCCCGTGGCCGGGGCCGCGCTACTGGGGAGTCCTTCCGGAGTTCATGCGCCGCCGCATTCATGAAGACCTCTGTGCATCAGACATCGTCGGCCTCCAAACTATCGGCGATACCCGGAACTTTCTCCACTGCTGCGAAGCGCTTCTCGAGGGCGTCGATATCGACTACGGCAAGAGCCTCGTGAGATATCGCGGCCGGAGCACCCGCGTTCGCGCCTACCCCATCTCGGTCGACGCTGCCGGCCTTCAGGAATACGCCCGCTCGCCAGAAGTCGAAGAGTACAAGAGGCGCCTCAGGCCGATAATGCAACAGCAGACTATCGTGCGCGTGGACCGCTCCGAGCCCAGCAAGAATATTATTCGCGGCCTTCGCTCCTACGAGCTTCTCCTTGAGCGCCATCCCGAACTCAGGCGCGACGTCGACTTCATCCAGTTCCTCGTGCCGTCTCGAAGCGAACTCGGGGTCTACCAGACATACACAGACGAGATCTTTGAGCTTATCGATTCCATCAACGACCACTTCGGCGACCTCGAATGGCAGCCCATTCGTGTCTTTTACGAGGAAAACTACGCCCAGGCTATTGCCGGAATGAGCCTCTACGATGTGCTTCTGGTCAACCCCATCATCGACGGCATGAACCTCGTGTCGAAGGAAGGACCGCTGGTCAACGAAAAGGACGGCGTCTTAATTCTCTCTGAGCTCGCCGGGTCCTTCGAGCAGCTATCCGAGCAATGTATTCCGATCGCCCCAACGGATCTCGAGGGCACAGTGCGCGCACTTCATCAGGCGCTCAACATGCCTGCTGAGGAACGAAAACGCAGGGCGGCCGCCCTCAAGTCCCTCATCCAGGACGAGGACATTACCTACTGGCTAGAGCGGCAGTTTTCCGACCTCATGGCGATGTCCCGCCTACAGCTTTGAGCACTTCGCCGAGCAGCCACTCGACTCCCTGAACGCCCTCGACCGTGTAGTCTCCTGCCGCGAGCAAATCGGTCGCTGACTCGGAGCTGAGTACGGCCACAGCAGATCCCTCGATGCCCCAATCACGCAAATTCTTGACTGCTTGAAACATACCGAGGTCCGTCCGGTCGTCGCCAACGCAAAGGATCCCATTTACCGCCAACCGCTCGGCCAGTATACATGTCGCAGTCCCTTTGTTCGCCGGAATATCGGGGCGCAGTTCAATCACTTTGCGGCCTTCGCTGATCGCGAAATGCTGCGCGGCAGAGGAATCGATGGCCTGCAGTATCGCCACTCGTGCTGCCTCGGCATCGGGTGCACGGCGATAGTGGAAAGCCACACCCAGCCCCTTGCTCTCGATCTGTACCCCGACAGCCTCGAGGTGAGTCGCGTCAGAAACGATTCGCTCGACAAGAGCCGCGTACCGCTCCACTCCTTCCGTCAACTCGACCCGCCCGTCAAGCCAGTATTCGAGCCCGTGGTTCGCTGCATACGCGGCGTTATCGATCCCCACCATCGTCTGCGCGGTGGCCAGCGGCCTCCCCGTAATTAACGCCACGCGAACCCCCTCGCGCATGAGGCGCTCCAACAAGCTTCTGGAGCGAGGTGTGACGGCGGCATCCTCCGGCCGTTCCACAATCGGCGACAGCGTCCCGTCGATATCTGAAAAGAGCCCGAGCGGCCGCCGGCTCAGAAGTGGCCGCAGAGGGTCTATATCAGTAAGCGGAAGAGCCTTCACAGGCCGAGTCTAGCACCAGTTCGCCGGCTCAGGCTCAGCCCTGGCCACGCCGGCGGTATTGTAGCGCCTCAGCCACGTGCGCCGACGTTATCACCTCACAATTCGCGAGGTCCGCTAGAGTCCGAGCCACTTTCAGAACCCGATGAAACGCTCGCGCCGAAAGTGCGAGCTGATTGACCGCAGTCCGCAGCAGCGACCTCGCCGCATCATCGAGGAACTGCTGACAGAATTCACGCACCTCCACCGGCCCCATCTCGGCATTCGCCGACAGCCGTGACTCCGAGAATCTTAGGCGCTGCACTTCCCGGCATTCTTCCACCCGCGAACGCACCTCCTGCGAACCTTCCGCAGATATCCCCTCGGAAAGCTTTTCGTAGTCCACACGGGGCACATCGACGAAGATATCGATTCGGTCGAGCAATGGGCCGGATATCCGATGCTGGTAGCGGGTGACGGCAGAATCCGAACAGCTGCAGCGGCGGCTCGTGTCGCCCCAGTACCCACACGGGCAGGGGTTCATCGCTGACATCAGCATGAAGTTAGCTGGGAACGTAACGTTGCCTTGAGCCCGGCTCACAGTTACAAGCCGGTCCTCGAGCGGCTGTCGTATCGACTCCAGCACCGAGTGGGCGAATTCGGGCAACTCGTCCAAGAAGAGTACGCCTCGATGGCTAAGCGTAATTTCCCCAGGGCGCGGCTGCCGGCCGCCACCCACCAGTCCCGCGTGCGAGATCGTGTGATGCGGCGCCCGGAACGGCCGTTGCCTGATCAACGGCGTGTCCGCGGGCAACATTCCTGCCACGCTATATATCTTCGTGACCTCCAGGGACTCCTCCATCGTCAGGCCGGGCAGTATCGTCGGCGTCGCCCTCGCGAGCAGCGTTTTCCCGGCGCCGGGAGGGCCGACCATGATCACGTTGTGCCCACCTGCCGCTGCCACCTCAAGCGCCCGCTTTACGTGCTCCTGGCCCTGGATATGCCGGAAATCTACGCCCTCCGCCGACTCGCCCGCCAGCAGAGGACTAACGCCGTTCGGCGCAAATGACCCGATCGGGTCCAGCGCCTGTAGGTGCGCCGCCAGTCTGCCGAGGGATTCCACCGGCACGACCTCGATACCATCCACCAATGACGCCTCCCGTGCGTCTGGCTCCGGGACATAGATGGTATGGAAACCGCGCTCGCGCGCAAGGCCGACCATCGGCAGGATTCCCTGCGTGTGCCTAAGCCGTCCGTCCAGCGACAGCTCACCTAAGAAGAGAGCGCACTCGATCGTTTCCGGCACCTGCCCGGAAGCCATCAAAATTCCGACTGCGATGGGTAGGTCGTAGGCGGGGCCTTCCTTGCGCAGGTCGGCCGGCGCTAAGTTCACGGTAATCCGCTGGTTCGAGAAACTGTATCCGGAATTGCGAATCGCCGACCTGACCCGCTCTCTCGCTTCCTGCACCGGCTTCTCCGGCAGACCGACGACGTTGAAGGCCGTCAGTCCGTGGCTGATGTCCACTTCTACCTCGACGATCTCTCCGTCAAGGCCGATAACCGCGCAGCTATTAGTCTTCGCCAACATCGCTGCACCGAATATAGGAAGTATGTTCTACCGAAGTAAAGAGGCTTTTGGCACTGATTCCGTTCGGGATCTAAGCCCGCTTGCGCGCGCCTTCCACCCGCCGGCTCACTGATACGACTCCTCGAATACCCTCGAGCTTTGTAAGCAAGCGTGTGAGCTGCTCGACACCCGCCATCTCGAGAGTCACGTAGATAGTGATGTGCCCGTCAGCGCTGCCCTCTGTGTGGACGCCGACCATGTTGACCTTCTCTTCGGCGACCATCGTGCTGATGTCCCTCAGCAGGCCGACACGGTCCCAAGCGTCTATGTGGACGGCAACTGGGTAGAGCTGTCCTCTCCGTCCCCACTCTACGTCGACAAGCCGCTCTTTTTCGTCTTCATTTAGCAAATTGCGGCAGTCCGCTCTATGAACAGACACACCTTCGCCTCGCGTGACGTAGCCCATGATCTTATCGCCGGGAACAGGGTTGCAGCACCGCGCCAGGCGCGTCAGCAGGTCTCCAGTCCCCAAAACGCTGATGCTCGTCGTGTAAGTCGATTTTGCCGGTGGAGGGATTTCTTCGACCGGCGCCGGTGTCTCCTCGACGAGCAGTGAAGCCAGCTTCGTCGAGATGTGCTGCGCACTGATCTCGCCGTATCCGACGCGCAAGAAGAAGTCCTCGAGGTCGTCCAGCTTGAAGAGCTTCAGGATGTCTTCTTCCATGCCGCCAAGACTCGCTCCCAACCGACGCAGCTCCTTCTCGACCATCTCCTTGCCGCGCGCAATGTTTTCCGCTCGCTCTTGACGCTTAAACCACTGCCGGATCTTTTCCCGTGCATGCGTCGTGCGGATGAATCCTAAATTTGAGTTCATCCAGTCTCGGGATGGCCCCTTTGATGACTTGCTCGTCAGCACTTCGATCACTTCGCCGTTCTTGACCTGATAGTTGAGCGAGACCAGCCGGCCGTTCACTTTCGCCCCCACACAGCGGTGGCCAAGGTCTGTGTGAATTCGGTAAGCAAAGTCTAGCGGTGTACTGCCCGTGGGCAGGTCTTTGATCTCGCCCTTCGGTGTGAAGACAAACACCTGGTCCTGGAAGATGTCAGTCTTGACCGCCTCGACCATCTCTTCCGGCTGCGCGATCTCACGCTGCCAGTCCAGGAGCTGCCGCAGCCACGCGAGCCGCTCCTCGTGGCGGAGGTCGCGCTTGGAGCCTTCCTTGTAGCGCCAGAGGGCCGCAATCCCGTATTCCGCCGCACGGTGCATCTCATATGTCCGGATCTGCACCTCCAACGGTTGCGTGTTCAGCGCCATCACAGTCGTATGCAGTGACTGATACATGGACTCCTTTGGGTTTGCAATGTAGTCATCAAACGCGCCGGGCAGCGGCCGCCAGACCCCATGGACGACGCCGAGCGCGGTGTAACAATCGGTTACGGTCTCGACGAGCACGCGTACCGCCAGAAGGTCATATATCTCGTCGACGCTCTTCCCTTCGGCTGCGTATTTCTCCATCTTGTTATGGATGCTATATATGTGCTTTGCCCGCCCCTGAATCTCAGCCTGAATGCCGTGCTTCTTCAACTCTTCGCGGATGACATCGGTCACTTGTGTGACATACGTCTCTCTCACCTGGCGCTTGGCGTCGATGAGGTCGGCAACGAACTTGTACTCGTCCGGCTGCAGGTATCGGAAGGACAGGTCCTCGAGCTGCCATTTGATGTCCCAGATGCCCAGTCTGGCCGCCAGCGGAGCGTATATCTCTATGGTCTCTCGGGCGATGCGCCGCTGATCTTCTGGTTTTAGCGCCCACAACGTTCGCATGTTGTGAAGGCGATCAGCCAGCTTGATGATTACGACACGCAGGTCCTGCGCCATCGCCAGAAACATCTTTCGCAGGTTCTCTGCCTGCGTATGCTCCGCGCCGCTGCGCGCTTCTGCCGCCTGCCCGCCGATTAGCCCGAGCTTAGTCACTCCCTCCACCATCACCGCGACTTCAGAGCCGAACCGCTTAGCGATCTCTTCGTTCGTTACGCCGCAGTCTTCCTGGACATCGTGCAGCAGCGCAGCGGCAATGGTGCTCGCGTCGAGCTGAAGATTCGCGATCGTCTCGGCGGCATGCACGGGGTGCGTGATCGCCGGGTCTCCACTCTTGCGCGTCTGCCCGGCGTGCCTCTCGGCCGCAAACGCATACGCTTCCTGAACAAGCTCCATCCCTTTAGGCGAGAGATAGGAAGCGACGCGGGTGAGGACGGCC
>Ga0137376_10002359_pt1 | contig 11230 bp, 12 predicted proteins | sample SagtaG_23_FD_104814 | JGI IMG/M metagenome (GOLD analysis project Ga0137376, IMG submission 104814) | Vadose zone soil microbial communities from Sagehorn Ranch, Mendocino, California, USA - Sage2_L_20_16 metaG | ecosystem: Environmental > Terrestrial > Soil > Vadose zone | place: USA...
AAAAGATCAACGCCGGGATCGCCTTGGGCGTCAAAAAGATAGAGGAACACGGGTGGAAGGGCGATACTTGCATGATCACGCCAGATGCCGCTGGGAGCGCGATGCTCGAGAAGGCGCTGACGGGCGCCGACTATGACTGTGTGGTGATCGGCGGTGGCCTCCGACTCCCGCCCAAAAGCCTGGCGCTGTTCGAGACCGTGGTGAACATCATCCATAAGGCCGCCCCAAACGCCGCGATTGCCTTCAACACCCAGCCCGAAGATACCGCCGACGCCGCCGCTCGTCAATTGAAGGCCACATGAAGGACACGGCGGATGGGGGCCACGAGACGAGTGATTCTTGCAGGCGACTATTCATCGTGACCAACCCGCCAATGCGCAAGGCAGCGCCCGTTGAAGGACAATGAAAAATGCCAAATACCCTCACGCTGCTCGACAGGACGCCAGACTGGATCGAGGCGCTTTGCCGCGAGATCGACACGCTGAAGTTCGCTTCGGCGTTCGATACTTTCACACCCGACGCCATCCTGGCGTTTGGTGTGAAGCAGATCACCGGCGCGTCGGCGATGCAGGCCTTCTTTGTGAAAATCGACACACCACTCAACATCGACCACCGTATCCTGGAGGTCTGGGACGGCGACATGACGACCTTTGTCCGCGGCGAAGCAGAGATGGCCAAAAAGGCGGAACCGAACACCAAGGTGACGGCGCCCTTCATGTGGCTTTTCGGCGGGACGCACTCGGCGGCCGTTTCAGCCGCTGACTCTCTCAACTCTAGACTGCGCGATCGTACAAAAGCGTGAGATGGCGGACTTCGACCGGCCGCGCGAGCAACTCTTTCGTCCGCTCGAAAATCGGCTGGATGTATGGCATTTTTATATGAATATCGAGCGCGGCGTCGTCGACGAAGTTTTCGTAGAATACGAAGATATTAGGATCGTTCTGATCACAGTGAAAGTCGTAGTTGACGCAGCCCGGCTCAGTGCGTGTCGGCGCGACCATCGCGTTGAGGATTTCGAAAACCTCTTCTCGTTTTTCCGGTTTTGCGACAACGGTTCCGATTATGGTGCAGCCCGGCCTCTTCATGGTATCGCCTCCTTTTGTTTGTTTTAGCCTTTGCAAATTGGTACTGCTTCCTTCTGGCGCACGCCCGCAAGCGACTGCCAGTTGGACTGACAAGCGCGAATTTGAATCAAGTCAGCTGTCGAATCTTGTTACTCCATCCTCGCTGAATAGAGCCCGTTCCCGATCCTCGCGTGGGAAACACTTCAAAGAGTGAATGAACTCGCTTTCACGCCAACACGCAGCCGCGTTTCGTTTTCGGACTGGTACTGCGCACAATTTTTCGTGGTCATGGTGTTGGCGCGTCTTCGCGTAAGAGGCCTCCCTCCTTCAGAGCCCCCCAAAACGACCTCGGAATTGGATAGCTAAACCAGGCAAGATTCTGCTTGAGCTGTGCCGTTGTGCTAGTGCCGGATATAAATGTGGGGATCGCTGGATGCGCAACGACGAACTGAAGTGCTGCGGCAGGCAAAGGGACGGCGAATTCCTCGCAGACCTTTTCCAATTCCCGAACCCTCTTCATCATATGCTCAGGTGCGGGCGCGTAATTATACCTTGCCCCGGATTTGGCTCCCGTTGCAAGAATGCCTGAGTTGAAGCCGCCACCAACAACGACAGCGGCGCCACGAGTTTGGCAAAGCGGTAAGAATTCGTCCAACGCGTCCTGTTCAAGCAGCGTATATCGGCCTGCGAGAAGAAAACAATCGAAGTCGCGCTGTTTGAGAGCTTCGTGGCACACCTGCCATTCGTTAACTCCAACACCGATCGCTTTGACAACTTTTTGGGACCGCAACGACTCAAGCGCTCGCCATGCTCCATCCATCGCTTGCTTGAATAGCTCAGGTTGGTCCTTCCCTAGCGTGAAGACATCGACGTCGTGGATAAGGCAGATATCCATTCTTTCTAGGCCGAGGCGCTGCAGCGAGTCTTCAAATGAGCGCAACGTACCATCGTAACTGTAATCGTAATGCACCTTGAAAGGAGCTGCGTCTACCCAAGGCGAAAAGCTGATGTCAGCACGCCGAGACGGCGTAAGCAAACGTCCCACTTTTGACGAAAGAACGTAGCTATCGCGGTCCTTCCAACGAAGGCTATGGCCCGTTCGAAGTTCGGACAAGCCGTGTCCGTAAAACGGGGCGGTGTCAAAATAACGTATGCCGGCGTCCCACGCCGCCTGGAACATCTCATCCGAGTCCGCATCAGACATCGTGCGAAAGAAGTTTCCAACCTGGGCCGCGCCATAACCAAAGGCAGTAACGTTCAGTTCGGAACGACCAAATTCACGAGTTTCGAATGGTTGCATCTAATGTTTCTCTCCAGTCTCTATGTACTATTCATTAGACCTTGGGCTTGCACGCGCGCAGTGTCTCTCAAACCCTTCGAAGCCGCTTGTTGCTGTTCTATTGGTGCTGCCATCTCGTCCTCGCCGGCCTCGTACTGACCTGTACGGTCCGAAGCAGTACCGTAACGCCACCGACTTCCAGGCGCCGGGGATTCCAATAGCGGTCCGACATAGCTGCTGTCACGGCCGGTTCAATTCCTTCATCAAGCATACCCGTTACGCCCCCCAGCGCGCTGATCTAATTGTTCCGATCAACTGCGCTGGTCCGCCTGCATCTTTTGGGTGGACCACATTTCCGATATCCATCTCCGGCTCAGTTCAACGATGACGCCCAGCGTAAGCGCTGCCACAAGCACCACTCCAATTGCCAGGTATTGCCAGTACGAATCCACGCCGTAGAGTATCAAACCATTGTTGACCATCGCAAAAAGCCAAGCGGCGAGCAGTGTCCCGACCAAAGATCCTTCGCCACCGCGAAGGCTGGTTCCGCCAACGACCACAGCTGAAATAGCTGATAGATTGTAATTCGGGGCTTGAGTTGCGAGCGCTGAAGCCAAATATCCACTCAAGATAATTCCTGCGAGACCGGTCAGCGCGCCCGTAAGAGTGAACAGAACCACGTATATCCACTGCAGATCGATTCCGCTCACGTGCGCTGCTCGAATGTTACTTCCGGCTGCGCGTATCCAACGACCGATGTGAAGTCGATTCACGATGAAGCAACACATTCCGAAAACAGCCATTAATATCACGAAGCTATAGGGAGCTATCTCAAACACGGCGCCTGTCGATAGGCCGAGCAGAAAGGGGCTCGTGACAAGTAATGCGCTCCCGCCAGTCGCTATGGCACCGAGCGAGCTATAGACGAAAAGTGTTCCCAGCGTCGCTACGAACGGTGCGACATGTCCGCGTGTGATGATGAGGCCGTTGACCAGGCCCAGAATGGCTCCTGCGAACATCGATACCAATATAATGATCGGCCCATAGGAACCACCACACAGCAAGCCAAGGATTGGTGCCAAACCCATTGTCGCCGACACAGAAAGATCAAACGCACCCGCCATGATGAGCAAGGTCATCGCAACTGCACCGATGCCCAGTATCGATGCATCGTTCAAGACCGACTGCAGATTTCCAGAATTGAAGAAATTGGGCGTTTCAATTGCAAGAAAGAGAATAATGAGTGCGTTTAGGATCCACACTCCGGAACGATGACTGTCGAATACAAATTCCCAACGATGGTCGCGTTCGAGATTCAATGGTTGTACGTTCTTGATATTCTGCATTTTGATTTCCCCGAACGGGTTAGACAACCAGCATTCCTTTGCGTCGCTCAGTTCGGCGCATCCCGTCGACCATGAGTGCGGTGATCAATATTCCACCAAAAACCAGCCCTTCGTAGAGTGAAGGAACGTTGGCGACGTTCAGACCGGACTTGATTGACGACAAGAGAAATGCGGCCAGGACAGTTCCTGGCAGATTGCCGCGGCCACCCATGAGGCTCGTTCCGCCCACCACGACGACTGCAATCGACATTAGTTCTGCGCCGCTTCCGATCGTGGAGTCAGCGTTTTGGAGCATCCCCGCGGTCATGATGCCGCCAAGCCCGGCGAGTGCGCCGGAAATCATAAAGACGCCCGTCGTAATTTTAGGAATATTCACACCGGCGCCGACCGCGGCGCGCACTTCTCCACCGGTGGCCGCAACATGCCGCCCGAAGGGTGTTCGAAAGAAAAGCATTGCCATCACACCGAAGACGACCGCGGCGATGAGAGCGGCAGATGGCACCAGTCCATAAATTCTGCCAATAACAAGCTCGCTCAACGTGCGGTTATGGACCGTGACGGTTGCGCCATGCGTGATAATCAGGCTCAGCCCCAAAATGACCGAAAAGCTGGCGAGCGTCGCGACAAAGGATGGCAGCCTTAGCCAGGTAATAAGCAGAGCGTTCGCCAGGCCAAGGCCTGCAGCGGCAAGCAGAGAGATGGCGATCACAATCGATAATGAGACGTCGTGCGACAGCATCGTCGCTGCGATAACGGCTACAAAGCCCATGATCGAACCAACGGAAAGGTCAAGCGCCCTCATTGCTATAACAAACGTCATGCCCAGGCTTACAATCGCTGATATGGATGCACTGACGATAATTCCTTCGATATTCAACCGTGACAGGAACCTGCCATTAATTGCCGTGAACACGATTGCGACAACGACCAGGGCAATGAGGGACGCGAGTGACTCCGATTTGAGTACGCTTTTGAACATGTGATTCGTTCCGGGTTGGCCAGTTTAGCCGGCCATGGTCTGTAGAATTGCTTCCTCATCGGTCTCCGCCGAGTTGACTTCGGAAACAACTTTGCCGTGTCTGAGGATCCAAATTCGGGTACACAACCGAAGAAGTTCTGGAATTTCCGAAGAACTGACAATAATCGCCGTGCCATCGCCTGCGAGCTGATCAATTGCTGCGTAAATTTCTTCCTTTGCTCCGACATCAACACCGCGTGTCGGCTCTGAAAGTATCATTACGAATGGTTTGGCAATTCGCCCACGCGCAAAAAGTACCTTCTGCTGATTTCCGCCGCTTAGCTGCGTAACATTGTTGCGAGACCCTGAGCATTTGATATTCAAAGACCGACGCATCTCCTCAAAACGACTTAGTTCGTCTTGCGCCGATACGACACCAAACCCCGTCATCTTGACCAAATTGCTCCTTGCGACTGAACTCGTTTTAGCTCGGTCGGACCTATCAAGCACATTCGGTAGAACGACGTTCTCGCGCAAGTCGAGCTGCGGAAATATACCTTCCTGCTTTCTGTCCTCAGTGAGGAAAAATATCCCGTGGCGCGACGATTTCTTCGGCTGATCCAATTCAACGGCGCGTCCTCTTATTAGAATCTTGGTTCCAGGATCCACCTTCCTTAGTCCGTAAATGGCTTCACAGAGCTCTGTCCGGCCCGAGCCAAGCACGCCGGCAAGCCCGACCACTTCTCCGGCATCTACAGAAATTGACACGTTGCTTAGGACACCGCCGCTGTTGAGCCCTCTTATCTCAAACACCGGCACACCTGACTGCACAGAACTCCGTTTTGACCGGCCCGGACCGCCCGAAATGAGCGAGCTCTTCGGCCCCAGCATGGACTGGATGACGTGAGCGGTATTTGTGTCTTTGATGAGCGACCGCTGGACTACCTCCCCGTCGCGCAGGACGGTAACACGATCGGCGATATCAAATACTTCCCATAATCTGTGCGACACATAAAGTATGGCAACTCCGGCATCCTTGAATCTGGAGATGATTTTGAATAGACGCGAGGTTTCCTCAAGATTGAGCGCTGAAGTTGGCTCATCCATTATGAGGACGCGGAAGTCACCAATAATCGCTTTCGCAATCTCGACAAGTTGTTGATCCGCAACGCTAAGCGTTCTGGTCAACCGGCTGGGCTCCGCCTCGATCCCAAGCTCCTTTAGGACGGCCGCGACCTTTTCCCGCGCTTCGCCCCATCGAATAAACCCAAATTTGGTAGGTTCAGCGCCTAAAAAGATGTTTTCCAGAATCGACAATGTCGGAACGAGTTCAAGCTCCTGCGCAATGATTGAGACACCTGCGCGCTTTGCCGCGAGCGGATTGTTGAAATTGATGACTTGCTGATCGAGCTCGACTTGGCCGGAATCAGGAAGAATTCGGCCCGACAGCATATTTATAATGGTGCTCTTTCCGGCCCCGTTTTCGCCAAGCAGCGCGTGAACCTCACCGGCCATCAGATCGAGATCAACACCGTGAAGGACCTCCACTGCGCCAAAGCTCTTACGCAAACCGGTAGCGCGAAGCCTACGCTGGGCACCGTCGACCAGGTCGTGATCTGAGCTTGTTATTTCTTCGAAAGTTTGCATGTCCAGCACGATGTCCCTCCCCCGCTATCCGATCTCGCCGTCCCATGTCGGTCCTCATTCTCGACAGGGAATACAATCCTCTCCGAGCTGTGTCTAAGTGCTCGGAGAGGTTATGCTTTTGAGGCACGACGAGTTGCCGCCGACGCCGTGCAAGCAAGCCAGTACCCTCAAATCGTCACTGCAATGTTTCAGGTGTGAGGAGTTTGACCGGCACATTTACTGTTTTGGTCTTAGCGTCCGAATAGGTTGGTGTTTCGCCGTTCAGAAGTTTCCAACAAATGTCGACGGCGATGACGCCCTGCTGATAAGGACTTTGGGCGATATCCGCAGCAAGCTTCTTTTCTTTCATCAAATCCAGCGCAACCTTGTCACCGTTGAACCCAACAAGGATCGGGTCAGACATCGGGTTTCTCCCCGCCTGTTGGATTGCCTGCTGGGCTCCAGCCGCCATCGAATCGTTAAGCGTGTAAATGGCTGCGACCTTTGGATTTGCGGACAGTATCGCCTGGGCAGCCTTGAAACCGCCTTCCAGTGTCTGACCACCCGAGATGTTCGCTACGATCTTGATATTGGGGTTCTTCGCCACTGTGTTTGTGAACCCATCAGAGCGCGGTGCGTTGACGGATGTCGTCGGATTCAAGGCGATCACCGCCACTTCCTGAAGGCCAGGCTTAGCCGCCAGCCCCTTTTCGATGAATTGGGCAGCAAGCACGCCGCCTTGGTAGTTATCGGACAGCACGAAGGCGTCATAGTCACCGGCTGCACCAACATCACCGACAACGACGGGAATATTTCCCTTGTGCGCAGCGGTAATCGTCGCAGAAAGGGCGTTGGGTTCATGGGGAGAAACGACGAGGCAGCTGATGCCGCTGTTTATCAACGCCAAGCTGCCTGAAACCTGCTTCTGCGGTGAAGCCTGACTGTCTTGCGTCAGCAATTTTTCGAAGCCGTATTTTTTCATTTCGGTTTCGATGCCGCTCACATAGCCATGCCAGTAGGGATCCTGCGCAGACTGGATGCTGTACCCGATGATCAGGGGCGACTTTTTCTTGAAAGCCGTATCAGCAGCATTGGCGGTTCCCATCGCCGTGACAACCGCAACGCTCGCGAGAGCGAGTGATGTCACTACAATTCCAGCCAGGACAGTTTCTGATTTGTTGATGATGTTTAGCTGTCCGATTTTAATTTTCATGTCTCGCTCCCTAAGATTTTTTTGCGTTGATGGGCACTCGTGATTGATTGGCGCGAAGGCGCTCTCATCACGAACATTGTTCAACTGTCCTGTCGGTCTGGAAGAAGGGTCGAGCAGGGAAGCCTTTAGAATTGAAGCTAAGCTACGTTTGCCGTCAGTCGGTGACCGGGACCCTTGCGAGGGGCGCCGGGATATGGCCGATTCCCTTGGGCTCCTGCCATCCGACCGCTATTGCGACCGCTCGGACCCCTTTATCGCCGGTCGGCCAAATCGAATGGACCTTGTTGGGCGGAATATGGATCAGATCACCCGGCTGTACGCGCTTCGCCTCGTCCTCGATTTGGACAACAGCGTTTCCTTCAAGGATGAAATAGTATTCGTGCGTGTTGTGGTAATGCGGCTCACAGACTTCGCCAACCGGCACTTCAAAATCATCGATTAGCTCCAGATACGAGTTCTTGGTTTCTTCATACATTGAGAATTTCGGCACCAAGCAATAAACGCTGAGGCTCTGGTGCATTCCGACTGGCTCGACATTTCTACGAGACTTAATTTCCATGAGACTTTCCTTTCGAGTTAATTGAATTCGATCAGTCAGCGGGGACGCCTTCCAAGGCTTGCTGCAAGATACGTCGAATGACCGCTGACGTTACCTTCTCCGGGTTCCAGAAAGATTCGGGTTCTATAAGACTCGTCGCACGGTCGAGATCAGACTCGACAAAGCCGAGTTGCTTGAGGCTCACCGGGGCGCAGACGTTTCGAACAAATGCGGCGAGGGCGCCCGACGCAGCGGCCCCGCCGAGCACTTTGCAGACGGGGACCAATGGCGGGCGATTTGCCGCCTCGTTGTGAGCTATCGCATGCGGCAGAACGGCCGCGTGCGTCAAAGCGTGCGGCAGTTCGAGCGCGCCAGCGCCAATGATCCCAACCTTCACCCGTGTGCCTCCCATTCGCCCGTTGGCGCCGGACAGCGGGACGACACTAGGAATGTTGGCATCTTTGATGCTATGCAATGATCTCAATAGTTATCATTAAAAAATGTAATAGTAGAGATGTGATGCCCAGCCTGGAGCAGATCGATCTGCGTCTCTTGCGTATCTTCGACGCTATGCATGCCAATCGCCATGCGACGCGCGCCGCCGAGGAATTGGGTCTCAGCCAGCCGACAATCTCGATCGGCCTCGGCAAACTCGGCAGCAGTTCGTTGATCCACTCTTCGCTCGCACGGCCGAGGGCATGCTGCCGACGTCGCGCGCCGATGCTCTAATCGGACCGATCCGCGACGTGCTGCATTCACTCCGGAATATTTGCGAGCTGGAAGCAACGTTCGAGCCCGCGCCCGCAATGCGCAAATTCCGAATCTGTATGACAGATGCGAGCCATACCACCCTGTTGCGGTAGATTCTCGCATCACTTCGGGAGGCCGCGCCCAACGCGACGCTCGAAGCCGCACGTATCGATGAGGTGATGGCGCAGGCGCTGCAGTCCGGCGAGGCCGAGTTGGCGCTCGGGCTCATTCCGAGCCTCGAGACCGGCTTTTCTCAGCAGACTTTGTGTACATGCTGTCGCCACTACCCCGGCGCAGCAGCTGGGTGGATGGTTTCGCTCGGTAGACCAGCCGTGTCAGCCTTTCCCCGAAAGGGTCATCGGGTCGGCCTGCGCATCGTCCTTTTCGAGGCTTGCTCGGCGTTTACTCGCGTTACGGCCTGCACACTCGCGCTGTCACCAATTCGTAACACGCTAATCGAAGGCTTCAGCCACTTCGTTACCTCCATGACTGCTCCGATTGCTTCCAGCCTGGAGCGGTTGCCGGATGGGGCTTGCACCCACTGGAAGCGCCGCCTTTTCACGGCGCACACCCGGTGCGGACATTGGGCCAAACAATGTGTGTGCGGTGTACCAGCGGTATTGCAGATTCTTTACGAGCATGCATTAAAGCGATGTCCAGCCGATGTCCTCTTACTTCTTGAGAAAAAGCTCGGCGCATAGTCCGCGCAACCAGCGATTGGCCGCGTCGTGGTGATACCGCGCGTGCCAGTGCTGTTTAACCGAGAACGACGGGATCGGAAACGGGCAGGCATGCACCCGCAAGCCACCGATCGCCGCAAGTGTCTCACCGATATGACGTGGTAAGGTGACGATCAGATCGGACGCTGCGAGAATGCCGGTGAGTCCCAGAAAGCCAGGCAGCCGTAGCATCACACGCCGCTCAATTCCGAATTGCTTGACGGCTTCCTCCAGCAATTGCTGCCCGGTGCCCGAGACGATGCCGACGTGCCCCTCAGCCTGATAGTGCGCGAGCGTCAGCGCCTTTTTGATCCGCGGATGCCGCGAAGCTGTGAGACATATGAAGTCCTGCCCGAACAGCGTCTGCTGGTAAAATCCTGTCTCAAGGCTCGGGATCAGGCCCAGCGCCAGATCGGCATCTCCCGATTGCAGCGCCTGTGCCATCAAGTCGTCGATGCGGGCGGCTTCGAGCGTGACCCCTGGCGCGGCTCTGCGCACCGCCGCGAGGATATGCGGCAGCAGCGTGATATGGCTGGCATCAGTCATGCAGATGCGGAATTTGCGGGTCGCGGACGCAGGGTCGAACGGCGCCTCAACCTCGCAGATACGCCTCAGCGAATGCAGCACGTCACGGATCGGTCCGATCAAGGCATCGGCGCGCGACGTCGGCAGCATCCCCTCGCTGGTGCGGACGAACAGCGGATCGTCGAATTGCTGCCTGAGTCGGCCTAGGCCGATCGAGATGGTCGGTTGGCTGAGACCCAGTTCTTCGGCGGCGCGCGTCACATGACGATTGGCATGCATGGCATCGAAGATCCGCAACAGGCGCAGGTCGATCTGGTTGAGCTCGGACATGGCGCTCCCCATTATTTAATTTGGCAATGACAGATATTGAAATCATTACATAGCCCAAAGAGGGGCAGGCTTCCTAGGGTCCTCCCGCTGACCCGCCACCACGGGGCACAAGGGAGCGAGACGGGTGAGAATCGGGATCATTGGCGCTGGCGCGCTCGGTTCAGTGATCGGAGGTTCGCTGGCGGAAGCCGGCAACGACGTGCTTCTGGTCAACCGGAACCACGCTCACGTCGACGCGATCAATCGCGACGGTCTGACCATACGCACCGAAGGCAAGGATCGCGCCGTTGCGATCCGCGCGGCGATCCCGGCTGAAGTCGGCGAACCCGCCGACTTGGTCATCGTGCTGGTCAAATCGTTTCACACGGCGGAGGCGGTCAGGGAAGCGACCGGGCTCGTCGGTCCCAACACGACCGTGCTGTCCCTGCAGAACGGGCTCGGGCATGAGGACATTCTGATCGGTTTGGTCGGGCGCGACCGGGTGATCGCTGGCAAGACCTATGTCGGTGGCGTCGTCCTCGGTCCCGGCCACGTCATCGCCGGTGTTGACGGCAAGGAGACCATCATCGGCGAACTTGACGGCCGGATCTCGCCCCGCATCGAACGTATCGCAGCAACCTTCGAAGCGGCGGGCATGAAGCTGGTTGTGAGCCGCAACATCATGGGTGCGATGTGGGACAAGCTGCTGGTCAATATCGCGACCGGGGCACTGAGCGGCATTACGCGGCTCGCCTATGGTGGACTCTATGCAGTGCCGGAACTCGAGGTGACCGCGATGGCGGCGGTAGCGGAAGCAATCGCAGTGGCGAAAGCGAGCGGAATCGAGCTCGAAACTTTGCATCCGCATGATGCATGGGTAAAGGCCGGGAGCGGCCTGCCGCC
>Ga0137376_10002360_pt1 | contig 11225 bp, 8 predicted proteins | sample SagtaG_23_FD_104814 | JGI IMG/M metagenome (GOLD analysis project Ga0137376, IMG submission 104814) | Vadose zone soil microbial communities from Sagehorn Ranch, Mendocino, California, USA - Sage2_L_20_16 metaG | ecosystem: Environmental > Terrestrial > Soil > Vadose zone | place: USA...
ACTGATGCGGATGCCGACAGTATCACAGCGCCCCGGCTGCAACGGAGCGGAACACAATGAGCGTAGATATCCCCCCGATCATTGGCGCATCGCGCGCGATGAAGCGCGCCAACGACCTGGTCGAGCGTTTTGGCCCGACAAGACTGCCCATTATGCTCGTGGGTGCGACCGGGACGGGAAAGGAATTGTTTGCCCGACACATCCACCGCGCGAGCCGGCGCACCGGCGCTCTCGTGGACGTCAATTGCGGCGCGCTGCCGCAAGAGATCGCCGAGAGCTTGCTGTTCGGGCATCGGAAGGGCGCGTTTACGGGTGCCGTCGACACGGTGATTGGTCACGTGGAGCGGGCGGATCGCGGTACCTTGTTTCTGGATGAGGTGCTGCACCTCACGCCGCAAGCGCAGGTCAAGCTGCTAAGGGTGGTCGAGACCGGCGAAGTACAGCCGCTGGGGTCAGGGCAAAAGCAACGAGTCGAGTTCCGCGTGGTTTCGGCAGCTCAGGACGATGCTCCAGACCGGCTCGCCACGGGGCTATTCCGTCACGACCTCTTCCAGCGGCTCGCGGGGATTGTGATCGATTTGCCGCTGCTCGCTGACCGGCCGGAAGACATCGTGCCGCTGGCACAGCATTTCGCCGGAGAGAATGGTCAACGGCTCGAGGCTGAAGCCATCCAGGTCCTGGAGGCCCACTCGTGGCCAGGCAATGTGCGCGAGCTGCGACTGGCAATTGAGCGAGCAGGGTGCTTGGTGCCGAACGGCAGCTTACCCGCGGAAGCGATACGCGACGCGATCGAGCTGGGGCTCACCCGCAATCAGCGTCGTGATAGACGCGCAGCCCAGCGTCGCGGGAGGGGAACCGACCGCCGCAAAAGCGTGATCCCGCGGGAGGCGTGGGACGATCTCGTCGCTCAATGCGCCGCAAGCGGTTGGGACGCGACTCGAACAGCGGACAGCATGGGCATTGCAAAGTCGACACTCTATGAGCGACTAAAGTCTGCGGGGATCTCACTCCGCGAGCTCCGCAAGTCCGGCAGTCTAGAAGTCCGGAATTCCACCAGAATTCCACTGGAAATCCGGAAAACCGCTGAACAGCAGATTTCTAAATAGCCTTCCTAAAGCCATTTACAGAAAGCACGATTCGGCATAGCGCGTGCGACTGGGCTCCGCTGGTCACCTCTTGGAGCTTCCATGCTCGTTCGTGCCCGTCAGGTTCTCTGTTCCCTCCATCTATCGTGGGTCGTCCCAGCGTTGTTCACCGCAATGTCCGGTTCATGGCAGGTCTTGGTCTCTCAAGTGAGCATCGACCCGTCGTCAGCAGACCTAGGCAGTCACGCCTGGCACAGCGGGCCGTTCTCCGATCTATATGTCACTGTCACAAACGACAATCCCAATATCGTGTGGCCCGATGCGGGCACCTATCAGTTCAGCTGCTCCGGCGGCTCAAGCATCATAATTAACTCAGTCCAACCGAGTTCTTTCTCGCTCTCGTACCAGGACCAAGTTGGGGTTTCCATTTCCTACAGCACCACCAGCGCGACCGGGCAGTTTCAGATCCAGTGTCAGGTGGTGATGACAAATCCCCCTTACGGCGATCAGGCGTCTGGTTCTTACGCCGTGACGGTGGCGGCGGGCGTTCCATACCAAGACTCCGTTACCCCCCACGCATTTAGGACCGACACCCGGATCGCAGGCGGGGCCTATTCAGAAGTGTTCACGGTCAAGAACACTGGGCTTTACACCGACACTCTTGCGATCGTCTGCCTCACCGCCGGTCCCGTGACATGCACCGGAACGAGTGCCACAAGCGTGATACTAGCCGGCCAAGGAGGGTCCGCAAACGTCACGGCGTATTACAACGCGTCGGCTGCGGGAACGGGAGTTCTGGAACTAGGGGCTGGGGCACATGGTGCCGCCGACACGGGCACCTATGTGATACCGGTCGTCGACGTCACACTCAGCCTTCCGTACAACGGGAACCTATCCCGTGCCATGGATGGTGTCACCTACACGCACGAGACGCCCGCCGTGGGTTCGATGGGAGTAATGAAAGCACTCTCGCTCGTCTACAACAGCAGCGCAGCGCGTCCCACTGTCCTGGTGTCCTTGGACGTAACTGGGCCAAGCTCTCCGGCGCCAAGCGCCTACCAGCTGCAGGTACAACGCACCGACAACTCCGCCTACCTCTCGTTGATGAACGGCTCCACGTCCGTGTACTACACGGCTGCTCCCGGCATCGTAGATCGACTCACCGCAGCGATCGATGCGAGAGCGAATGGCCTCGCCACCGGCAGCTATCCTGTCAACCTAGTGCTGACCACCACTTATTCTGGGACCTCACGAACGAAGACTGTTCCTACTCGGATCCTGGTCAACGATCAAACCGCGAGCCCCCTCGGTGTGGGAGTTGGCCTGACGGGGGTGGGACGCTTATATCTCGTTGGGAGCTTCGGGCGGTTGCTCGTCGACGGGAGCGGTGCGACGGAATACTTCGATCGAACCTGCCTGACGTGTCCCTTCGCCTCTCCTGCCGGCGAGAGCGGGACCCTCGTTTCCTACAAGAACGGCACCACTGACACACTGTTCCGGCTCACCGCTGTCGATGGCAGCTTCTCTGACTTCAACGCCCAAGGTTACCTGATCCGGCACAACGTGCTGCCGAGCATCCAAGACGAAACCGTTACCTGGAACGGGAGCAATCTGCTCCAGACGGTAACCGACGCAAGTGGGAGAGGCTTCACGTTCAACTACGTGGGGAACGTCCTCACCGGGATCACCGACTTCGCGGGGCGCACGACGAGCACAAGCATCGTGAATGGGCGCCTTAGAGCAGTAACGGACCCCGACGGTGGAGTGGATTCGCTCTACTATTACCGATCTGACAGCCTTCTCACCCAGGTGAAGAGCCGAACTGGAGGCATTTGGAACTACTCCTATAACGCCCTGGTCCAGGGAGACACGATCCTCGGTCCTTCGGCAACCGATTACACCGGTGCATCCGTCCGTCCGAGGACAACTATCCTAACGCCTGCCGAAGTCCAATGGCAGGCTAGTACTTTGGGTACAACTGCGGGCACGGCGAAAAGTAGCGTGCGGCCGGACACGGTCTATCTGATCACCACAGATCCGCTCGGTCGTGTGTCGAAGGCTCAGATCGATCGGTTTGGCCAGCCTATAACCATCGTCGACGTCCTCGGGCGGCAGACGACCATTGCGCGAGATACGCTCGGCAACGTGACCTACATGCGAGACACTACAGGCCACGCGATGACCGCGACGTACTCGGGATACGTTCTTACGGCTTCCTATGATAGCAGTACCGGCCAATCGCTCACATACAGGTACGGGTGGACCACGGCGAACCAAGGTGCCGCCGCCGGGTGGAACGACCCGGACGGTGTCGCTGACGGCACAAACACCATCAGCCTAAACGCGATCGACGACCGAACGGTGGCGGTAGGGAACCAGCTTTACAATACGCTCGGCGACCCCACGGTGGGAAGCAATCTCCCGGCCTCGGACAGCAACTATACGGTGACGTTCCGGCTAACCGCTAGCACGCCGACGGTTACCCCAGGCAACAACTCGACGATCACGGCATACCTGACAACCTCATACTCGACGAATAGTGGGGTCTCCTGGGCTCCAGTTGGAGGGACAGTCGGACAAGTCTCCGCGAGTCTGAGCACCCCAGGGGTCAAGTCGACCACGCAGGTGTTTACGGTCACTCTGCACTTTCCCAGTGGCGGACCCGTCTGGATTAGGCTCGCCTTGCGCGGCACGGCAAGCGGCACGCTGAGTGGCGGGCAGGTGACAGTCCAGATTAACGCGAATACCGGATGGTACCCCGTGGCGTGGTGCAACTGCAGCGCGAGCACGCCGGCCCGGCTCGTCGCGATACGGGGGGCGGCGGTCTGGCTGGATTACTTTTACCATGATGGTTCTCAGGGGCCATCCGGAACGCTCAAGAGTGTCTATGCCGGCAACACAGCGCCGCCCGGGGGGGGGCCGGCAGGTGGAACTGTAGTCGCTTGGCACTACCCGAACGCGAACGGCCAGGACACCCTGGTCATCGATGGTATGGGACACGCGAACCGGTGGACCTACGCGGCGGCTGCGTCGGGCGGGAATCTGATTCAGACGAAGGACCCTTTAGGTCACGCGACCACGTTCCATTACAACGCTTATGGTCTTCCCGATACGACGACCTTGGCGAACGGCGTGAAGCAGGCGGCCTCTTACGATGCGCTCGGTCGCGATACTGCTGCGACTAACGGATTGGGATACTCCACGCGTTTCTCATACGATCCTACCGGTCTGACACGCGTAAAGGATCCCAAGGGGCAGGTATACAAGGTCGATCTGAACGCGTGGGGCTTGGTTGTCGCGCAGTACGATCTCGGCGATACGACCAAGTTTGAAAGCGTGAAATACGATTCCGCTGGCCAACCGCGGAAGGTGGTTACCAGACGCAACGACACGATCACCCTCACATACGATTCTTTGGGGCGTCCCCGAACTCGGACAGGACCTGATTTCCCCGCCGAATCGCGAAGCTATGGACTCTTGCCGAACGGCTCCTCGTGGAGCGTCGCTTCGAATACGAACGGGCGAGACTCGCTGGTCTACGATAAGGCCCGCCGCCTTGTCTACGCCGCGCAGACCTTCCCGGGGGACCCCACGACGTACTCGATGGCGTATACTTATGATGCGTCTGGGCTCCTGCGCAGCCGCGCGGCGCCTCCCCAGGGCACGGCGGCAAGATGGGTCTACCGCCCGTCTTTGGGCGTACTTGACACAATGTGTGCCGTAGGGACCTGCGCCGCTGTCGCTCGCGACACTGAACTCAAACCTATCACGATCACTTATAACGCCTCGGCCGCGAACCCGTGGTCGCGCATGCTGTCGTATGACTCTCTGCATCATGTCACGGGGGATGTGTCTTCCTCGTCCCTCTCGTCAGCGTGGACGTATGACTCTCTGGGTCACGTCTCGAACGAGTTGACCCAGCCTGGTGCCGCCTATCCGAAGGAAGTTTACAGCTATGATGCCGCGGGAGAACTCATCAACGCGTGTAATATGCAGTCGTCGGTAAGTTCGTGCGTCAACGAATACAACCAGTCCAGTGTCGCTGCATACCAATACGACGCTGGCGGCAACCGCATCGATACTACCGCCTACAAGGGGTCCCCGTCGTTCCCTGGGAATCGCATTCCACAGTTCAAGGGCTATGCGCTGTACTACGATGCGAACGGCAATGACACGCTGAAAGCAGGACTCGGAAACGTCCCCGGGTGGACCAGTAGCACGGACACGACCAGGTTCCAGTGGAATGCCGTGGGGCAGTTGACACGAGTCGAGAAGTGGCCTGCTGGGGGCGTCCACAAGGTGTGGAAGTTCCGGTATGACGCACTCGGGCGTCGCGTTGGGAAAACCGATAGCAGCTCCACGAGTGTGACGACTTGGTTCCTGTATGACCGCGATCACGTCGAAATGGATCTCGATTCCGCCACACACACTATGAAGGTGGAGTATGCCTTCACGGAAACCGGAGAGCTATTCGCGCTGCGGACACCGACCGACACAGCGGTGGTAGTCTCAACGGCAACGAACCACACGGTGCTCGGTCTCTCGCGGGCGCGCGGCGGAGCCGTTCTGAAGACCTTCCCCGACCGAGTGGGGACCAGTCCGCTGTTCCCATGGGGTCAGGAGCCTGCGGATACAGGTTTCATCGTGCGCTATCGCATGGCCGGGCAAGAGTACGATCAGGAGACCGGGCTCTACCACATGGGGGCACGCTACTACGACCCGATGCTCGGGCGCTGGTTGTCTGAGGACCCGGCCGGAATTGCGGGAGGCCTCAATTTGTACTCATACGTCGGCAACGACCCCGTCAACGGGCGCGACCCGACAGGAACGTTTGACTGCGTCGGCGTGGAGGACCCCAACGGGGGGCACTGGGATTGCCACCTCTACCCCCAGGACTGTCAGGACATAGGTGAGGACTTCGACAGCGAGCAGTGTTGGGATTACTATGCTAGCGGGTTTTGCGCGGGACTAGGGTATGGATTCGATCCAGTAGGCTTTAACTGCATCGTTCCGGGAGGTGACCCGGGTGTACCCGGCGGAGGGCAGAACCCTGCCTCGCCGCCACCCCCCCAGACCGCGTCGCCGGTAAGAGTGGTTCCCCCAACCGGGGTTCCCCCTCGGCACCAAAACTTGTTCCACCCGCCGTTGCCCTCCTGTCGAACGGCTGTATTTCCGGGATCGACGGGCGCCATCGAGATCCAAACAAGCCCCCAGGGTTATGTACAGTGGGGGGTATACATGTACCTCATGGTCTTAAACTTTGGCAAATGGTGGGTAGACGAGTATGTGAACGGGAAGATGATAAATGAAATGCCTATGAAACTCTACAATCCCCATGGCAGTCGGCCACCGGAGGAGGTTCCATCTGGAAGTGTCTTCAGCTTAACGGTTGAACACGTTGACATCTTTGGCATACACCATTTCAGCATGCCCAATGCGTGTGTCGTCCCATAAGCTGGCGATTGCGCTTACTGAGCGGATCGGTCCAGTGGTTCCACGTCCTGTCACGTTGGTAGCGGCGGACAGGGAGATAAGCGTCTATTCGGACGGCATACGTGTCGGGGGGGCTGCCGCGGCGAATATCCTCGATCTGAGGGATCGTCCATTGAACAAACTGCTGCAAACGGCAGTCCTCTCAGGGCTGGGAGACATACAAGACATGGTGATACGGGAGATCCAGGCCCAATGGCCGGTGGAGCGTGATGGCACTTTGGCACTTCCCGGAGCTCGAGTAGACGATGCAAGCGTCATCTCTTTTTGGTACGGGAAAAATGAGCGTGCGGCTGCCGTCAGCTTCAGACCGATTGAACTCAGCGAAATCGTCGATTAGGTTGGCGACATGAATCCGGTCGGTGGCGCTAACCCGCTATTGGCTCGCTATTTTGCTGGACAGGAGTCGCTCGAAGCCGCCGCGACGGAGTACGTTCGAATCTGCAAAGAGTGGATTCAGGCATCCGAAGCGGAGCGCCGAAGTATGTTGGCGAATCTCGAGAGGCAACAATCATTGTCGAAAGTTCCGCCTGTCCCAGAGCTCACCGATGCGGACCTTCCCAAGGTACGTGCTCTGATGGAACGGGTCGAGGCGAAGCTTGATCTCATCAACACTCAGGCCCGGGAATACCTCAGTAGTGCTGGAAATTCCGCGTTGGACAACGCCGTCCGGCTGTTGGCGAATGACGTGCGCGCAACATTGGGCGAACAGTACGTCGCCGTCGTATGGAGTTTCGCCGGGCAGGTGCGACGACTCGACGTTGTGGATCCATTGGGCAAGTGCATCGACGACGTTCAGCAATACTTCCAAGACACGTTTGTCGATACGAGTTGGCCGGCTTGCCCGCGACATCCGAACCACCCTCTCAACTTTCAAGAAGGATCTTGGCGCTGTCCACGTGATGGAGCGGTCTTGGCGCGCCTTGGTGAGTTGTCTAAGCGACAGTAACATCTAACGCTACCTCGCGTGATTGCTACTCGGTGGCGGAAACTCGGTTCCCTAGAGAGCCGCGTGGGGTTCAGAAGAGGTCGCCAAGATTCGCGTTGAGAGAGGCCGTGTCCTACGGTGGATCGACTAGGCCAGCGGGGCCCTGATCCCCATCGGATTCTGGAGCAGCCCGCGAACGACAGCACGACATAAACGCAACGAGCTCTCGGCGCAGGATCCACCGTGCCCTCATGAGGCGCGTCCGCACCGTAACAGGACTCACCTGGAGTTCATCGGCGATCTGCGACGGGGCTTCGTCGTCGAGAACCCTGGACATGATGTCCTGTAGCGGACGCGGGAGCTTAGTGAGTACCGCGCGGTGAACGGCGAGCACTAACTCCTCGTACTCCGCCTGGCTATCCGAAGCCGGGATCGTTGCAGCCAATTCGGCGCCAACGGGCGAATACCGACGTACGTCGCGGGCCCGCTGGCGGTACGCGGAACGGAGGAGATTTCGGGCGACCGTGATGGTGTACGAGTCTGCACGCTCGGGATCGATCCTTCGCACCGCCTTCGCGATCCGCATGAGGGCGAGCTGCGCGAGGTCCTCCGTCATATCCGAGGGGAACCGCCGCTCGAAGAACTTCAACAGCGCGGGCCGCAGCGTTGCCAGCAGGCGGTTTAATGCAGCCGGCCCGTCCCGTTGCGCCTCGCGAACAAGCTGGCCGAGCGTCTCCGATGCCGGCCAGGCAGACGAAGGGTCCGTCATCCAGCACCCACTTACAGGCGCGCACAAGGGCTTCGCGCCAGACGTGGTATTTCGGGTGCGTGACTATTCAGGCGCCGACCTTGAGCGCAGCCGCCTCGCTACGTCGAAGCTGCTCACCCGACGGTACGTTACCGCAGGGTCATCAAACGGCCGTCAACTCACGGTCCACTCAGCGCTCGATCTTCCAAGTCCTCCTAACACGTGTACGATCGACTTTGGGAAGACCCGTGCGAATCGCGGGACGCTGCTTTGCGCGTGGAACCCGTTGCTTCGTGTCCGTTGGCAACTACTCGACTGTCCACAGGGGCAGCACCCGATTGAGGATGCACGAAAGCCGAAGCGGGCCGAAGTACCGGCTGTCGAAGCTTCGCTTGGAGTAGGACGAGTACAGCCACACCTCATCCTGGCCGACGACGTAGGTTCCATCTGGAAACCGCGGAAGCGACCGGCCAGCGCCGTCGACGGCCAGCGGTTTCGTGTTCCGCAGGGGACGCCCGTTTACGAGAATGCCTTCCGATGTCACCTCGACAGAATCGCCCACCGTCGCGAGTACCACTTTGCCGATCGGCGCCGTCGCGCCCGGGCAGGTTCCGTTCGGCACGTACGCTCGCGTAGGGCTCGCGTGTCAGTTACAAGGCAATGACGCCGACGCGGAGGGCCTGTATCTCCGGTCGCTCGCACACCAGCAATCCGGCGAATGGCGAGCGACTCCATGGACTGAAGTCACTCTGCTCAACCTCGCGATTCTGTACGGCCGACAGGGTAAACCTGGGATGAAGGAAGTATTGATGGAGAAGTCAGTGGGTTGAGTGATTCATGCTCGATTCTCATCAAATCTCACACAGGAGGGAACTGCGATGGCGTTCTTCAAGGAAACCACCAGGTCTTTACGAGCCTATCTCATTCTGGCCGGCATCTTAGGCACTGCTGGACAAGTCGCGGGAGCTTTGTCTGCTGAAGCCTACCCAATAAGCCGACTTCTCTCGTTCGTTGGCATAGCCATTGCACTCGCTTACGCTTGGTTGGGGTTCGCGTTCAAGTCACTCATTACGTCAGCGCCGCGCCGTATCGAGCAGGTCCTAATCGCTGGAGCCGGGTACTCGATCGCTTTAGCCGCCATTGCCGCCATTGTCGCCATTGCGCTTCGCAGTTCCGAAGAAGCAGGCGGCGCGCTTGTGCGCGGGGCCCTGGGCCTGGTTATCACACTCTACGTATTGAAAAACGTACGCAGGCTGGCGCGGGAGGCTCAAGCACCGACTTCGGCCTCCTCGTCCTCGAGCGCAGCCTGATATCAACTTGGAAGCGGAATTGTGGCCGCTCGGCGGTCTTCCGGCATGCTCTCATGGTAGTTCTCGACCCAGCGCGGAGAATCAGCGTGTGACCGCGCGCTTGCTCATTGTCTCCGTGAGTGACCTCCGATCCCGCTTCAGCGTCCTCCGAATCGGGATGGGCTGCAGATCGATCGGAGCCAACTCGCGATCAATCCGGATCCGCTATCGACCGATTCGACCGTGACGGCTTTGCGACCAAGTTTGCACGGGCCCCCATCGATCTAGCTAGTATGCGGCTGACTTGGCGACACCCTCAACACGGCGGGCCGAAGACACTTGCACCTGCGGTTGCGCCCAACTTCAGGGAAGGGCCGCTCCTCAGACCACCGAACAGAACAAGGCGGTCGTCCGCAACTTCTACCGGGTCCTCTCCTCGTCAGCGATCGTGGTCCGATTGAGCCGAACTGGCTCTGAGCCGGCGCGCGTGGGAATGATTGACATCTCAATCCTGGTTGAAGTGCCGGTTTCGGCCTGCTGATTCTACCGGCCTCTATTCAGAGTCGCCAATGCGTGCGCTGCAAGCATCGCGAACGTTTCTTCGACATCGAACGAGAACTCCAGGCAGCGGACTGCCTGCGCCCTAGGCTTCAAGGGTGGAGAGCGTAGAGAGCTTCCGGACCGCATCGATCCATTGAATCTCTCCGTCCGTTAGTTGCAGCGTCCGAGCCCTCCAATGCCGCCGGACGGTTCGTTCCGTGAAAACCTTGTCCACGAATCGGAACTGGCATGTTCCAAAGATCTGGTTGGTGGACTCAGCACTCATGAAGGGATGAAACGTCGTGATCGGTGCGGATCCGACGCGGACTTTGGCCCGGCGGGTTTCGCCATTTGCGAAGAGGGTGATGGACGTCGCGTCGGCCATGACCCCCACGAAGTTGTAAGCTTGTGCTTTGACCTCCTGGGGGAGTCTCAGCGATTTCACGTTCGGCGTTTTTGCCCACCACTCAAGAACAAACTGACCTGGCTGGGCATCATAGTAGCAGGCAACGTAGTCAGCGATCTCGTAGATGAAGAATCGCTCGGTTGTGGCTCTCACGGCTTCGCTACTCCAGCGCGGCACGAACCAGCCTAGGAACGTCCAATCAGTATTGGCGCGCAAGCCGTCGCGGTCGAAACGGTCCCATGCTTGAGCGCCGGGGGCCAGGACAACGAGGCCGGGAATCCGTTCCCGGAAGAACTCACTGTCGTGTGTATAAAGCACGCTGGCCTTCGCCGACATGGCGTCAGCGAGAACTTGACGATCCTCGCCGGAGAGGTGCTTGCCCACCTCGCCGAGACTTGCCTTGTCAGCGGAGGAGACACGCTCAATGGGACAGAGAGTCGAGAGCTTCACGACAGCCGCTCCGAAAACTGGAATCACTGCCAACAACGTATCTGCATCGGGTTGCTGATAGCAGGTGAGCAACGTCTCGGTGTCCTTCCAGCCGCCCGCCGCGGCGACGTCCTTGAGGGAGTGATGCTTTCGCTCTGTCGCCCACTTCCGGCGATACGGGTGCCACAGCCCACCTTCGAGCTTCGGCAGCTTGGCCTTCCTCTCCGCGACGTGCAGCCACTTGTCGAAGAGGTGTCGATCCATCGGCTGGTCGAGCTTGCGCTCGCCAGCGAAGATCCATCCCGTAATC
>Ga0137376_10002363_pt1 | contig 11219 bp, 10 predicted proteins | sample SagtaG_23_FD_104814 | JGI IMG/M metagenome (GOLD analysis project Ga0137376, IMG submission 104814) | Vadose zone soil microbial communities from Sagehorn Ranch, Mendocino, California, USA - Sage2_L_20_16 metaG | ecosystem: Environmental > Terrestrial > Soil > Vadose zone | place: USA...
ACGTCGCCCGTCGCTATAACCAGCGCAGCCGGTTAGGCGTTATTCTCGACCCGATCGCGGATAAAGGTTTGCTCCTGAGCGGTATCATCACCTTAAGCATAACTAATTGGAGCCAGAGCGATCCCGATTACGGAAAATTTCCAGTATGGTTCCCGGTTCTGGTTATTACGCGCGACGCGGTCATTTTGGTCGGTGCCGCCATCCTGCATTATTTCATCGGCAACAAAATGCGGGTGAAGCCAAGTTGGACGGGCAAAGTTGCGACTGTTTGTCAGATGTGCGCAATCGCATGGGTGATGTTGCAGCTGCGCTTTCTGCCGCTGTGGTTTGTCGTGATCGTTGCCGGAATCTTCACCCTCATTTCCGGGGTGATTTACGTCATCGAAGGCGTGCGCCAATTGCAGGCCGAAGGTCACGCCCACGCCACGCGCTGAGGCAGCAGTGGAGTAATGGGCGCAGAGTAGGGCCGGCGCTTCGTCATTTCTTCGGCTGCCGCGCCGTAACTTAGTGGAGGCGGGTCATTCGTCATTTCTCGCCCTTGCGTGGTCGTTGGGACAAAAACGGGCAGGATGCCCGTTTGCCACACAGGCAAGATGCCTGTGCTACGTTCGTCGTGATGAACATCGCCATCGTCGGCCGGCCGAATGTAGGAAAATCGGCCTTGTTCAACCGGATAGCGGGCCGTCGTATCGCCATCGTCCATGGCCAGCCAGGAATCACACGGGACCGGATTTCCGCCAAATGCGAAATTGCTGGGAAAACTTTCAGTCTTTGGGATACCGGCGGGATTGTCGGCGCAGGTGAAACTCAATTGCCAGGCGACGTGCGAGCATCTGCCGAACTGGCAATGAAAGAGAGTGATCTCATTCTTTTCGTCGTTGATGGGCAGGACGGGTTAAATCCGATGGACCGCGAATTGGCTCGCCTCGTTCGGAAATTGCACAAACCCGTCCTACTTCTCGTTAACAAAATCGACGATCCGAAACACGAGGCGCGAGCAGACGAATTTTCCGCACTCGGTTTTGAGAATGTTCTCCCGCTCAGCGCGGCACATGGCCGCGGCATTCCGGAACTACTGGAGAAGATCGAGAACTTTCTGCCCGCCTCCGAGATCAAATCTCAAACAGCAAACATCAAACATCCCATAGCGATCGCAATCCTCGGCCGCCCAAATGCAGGAAAGTCATCGCTGATTAATGCGTTACTTTGGGATCGGCGCGCGATCGTCAGCGAAATCCCCGGCACCACGCGCGATGCCGTCGACGTCGAGTACGAACGCGAGGGCAAACACTACCTCTTAATCGATACCGCCGGGATTAGAGCGCGGAGCAAACATTCCAGCTCGGTCGAAGTCTTTTCCGTGATGCGAGCGGAAAAGACGATTACGCGCGCTGACATTTGTGTGCTGGTGATTGATGCCGCCGAAGGGATAAAAGCACAAGACCGCCGCATCGCGGCATTGATTCAAAAAGCGCGAAAAGCCTGCGTGATCGCACTGAACAAATGGGACCTGGTGCGCACGACACGCAAACAACGGCAGACCATGGAAGACGCGATTGCAAACGCCCGCGCGGAATTGTTCTTCATCGATTACGCGCCCGTCTTGGTAACGAGCGCGCTGACAGGCGAGCATGCGGAGCGCATTTTCAAAATGATCGGACGCATCCGACGGGCGGCACGCGCGCATATCGGCACCGGCAAATTGAATCGCGCGCTGAGGGCGGCATTTGCCGCAAATCCCCCGCCGATGGTAAAAGGCAAACGGTTAAAGCTGTTTTACGCAACTCAATCCAGCGGAAACCAAAGGCGCGAGTTCGCGCCGCCGGAGATCGTGCTCTTTGTCAATTCCCCTCGCCTTCTGACCCAGCCGTTCGCCCGTTTTCTTGAAGCGAAGGTTCGTGAGCTCGAGCCCTACCCGGGGTTGCCGATTTTGTTGACCTTGCGGGCGCGTAGCGAACGGTCATCCTGAGCGGAGTCGAAGCGCAGTCGAAGGATCCCGGGGAAGTTACGTTTAAGGTATCGCAACGGGATCCCTCCCAGCCTTCGCGTAAAGCTACGGCGCGGCAGGCGACTTACGCTCGGGATGACCGCGGGAGCACATTTCCGCAGGATTGATTCGAACGTTCGGCCTAAGTTTTCTGTCATACAAGACTCATGAAATCGGCTCAGGAACTTTCCCAACAGGTGCAGGAACTCAGTCGCTGGATTGCGCCTTTGCGCGAGCAAGTTGCGCACGTCGTCGTCGGTCAGAAATATCTGGTCGATCGTTTATTGCTCGGCTTACTCGCGAACGGCCATGTCTTGCTCGAAGGCGTTCCCGGCCTGGCCAAAACGCTCACTGTCAAAACAATTGCTTCCGCCATCCAAACCGGTTTCCAGCGCCTGCAATTCACCCCCGATCTTCTACCGGCGGACTTGATCGGCACGCTCATTTACAATCCGCGTGACGGTGAGTTCACGACCAAGTTTGGCCCAATTTTTTCGAACCTCATTCTGGCCGATGAAATCAACCGCGCGCCTGCCAAAGTGCAGAGCGCCTTATTAGAAGCGATGCAGGAGCGCCAAGTCACCATTGGCGAAAAAACGTATCGGCTTTCGGATCCGTTTCTTGTTCTAGCGACGCAGAACCCACTCGAGCAGGAAGGCACCTATCAGCTGCCCGAAGCGCAGCTCGATCGTTTCATGTTCAAGCTCAACATCGGTTATCCACAAAAGCCGGAGGAGCGCCGAATTCTCGATTTAATGGCGACGTCTGCACCCGATCTTAGTGTTTCAGCGGTGGTCGATCCGCAGCACATCATCGCCGCTCGCGATGTGGTGAATAACATTTACATCGACGATCGAGTAAAGGATTACATCGTCGATATTGTTTGGGCGACACGGGAGCCGGCGTCTTATAACTTGAAGCTGGAGGGTTTGGTGCGTTATGGCGCTTCCCCGCGCGCGACTATTTATCTTGCACTTGCAGCACGTGCTCACGCTTTCCTGAACGGACGCGGTTACGTCACGCCGCAGGACATCAAGAGCATCGGTCCCGACGTTTTGCGTCACCGCATTATCGTTAGCTACGAAGCGGAAGCTGAGTCGATTACGAGCGAGACGATTGTAGAACGCATTTTTGCGGGGTTGCCGGTGCCCTGATTAAAACGGTGAGAAGTGAGAGGTGAGAGGTGATCGGTCGAAATAAAATCGCGAGATCGTTTCGAGACTTGAACGTCTATCAAGCCGCTCGCGACGCAGCACAAAAAATACACGAATTCTCCCGACGTCTTCCTGTCGATGAACGTTATGCCCTAAGCGATCAAATCCGCCACAGCTCGCGAGCAGTGAAGGCAATGATCGCGGAAGCTTGGGCAAGGAGGCGTTATAAAGCGGTCTTTGTTAACAAACTGGACGAAGCGCTTGGGGAAGCTAGGGAAACCCAATCCTGGTTAGATGATGCGGCTGATGCAAGATACCTCTCGGCTGAAGAACTCACCGCGCTAGATTCTCAGTACGATTCGATTACACGCATGTTGTCGCGGATGATCGACCGCGCAGACGATTTTTGTAAGTTTTCAGCGGCAACGGACTATCGTTCGATTCAGCCTCGGGTCGAAGAAGGTAGCGTTCTCGATGAGGCGCCGCATCGACTCGACGAGTTCTTTCAGTGACCTGCTTGACCTCTCACTTCTCACCAATCACTTCTCACCCGGCTCCCGTGGAAGAGCGGCAAAGCACACCCGCCGAGATCCTCAAAAAGATCCGCGGCCTCGAAATCAAAACCCGCGCCCTGGTCGAAACCGCCTTCGCCGGCGATTACCACAGCGTCTTCAAGGGTCGCGGGATGAATTTTGAAGAGGTGCGCGAATATCAGCCGGGCGATGAGATTCGCGCGATCGATTGGAACGTAACGGCAAGGCTCGGCAGCCCGTTCGTGAAAAAGTTTACCGAGGAACGCGAGCTTACTGTGATGCTGATCGTAGATGTGAGCGCATCGGGTAACTTTGGCAGCACTTCACAATCAAAACGCGAGCTGGCCGCGGAAGTTGCCTGTCTCCTCGCTTTCAGCGCGATCCGTAACAACGACAAAGTCGGCCTCCTTCTCTTCAGCGATCGCCTCGAACTTTTCATCCCGCCGAAGAAAGGGCGCTCTCATACCTTGCGAATCATCCGCGAAATCCTCTTCTTTGATCCAGTCGGGCGCGGCACCAACCCGGCCGCGGCCCTTGATCACTTAAACAAGATCGTGACCCGTCGTGCGGTCGTCTTTTTTATCTCCGACTTTCAGGCGGAGGATTTCTCGCGCGCGCTCGCGGTCACGGCCAGGCGGCATGATCTGATTGCGATTCGAATTCAGGACGAACGCGAGAGCGTACTGCCTGATATCGGGATTATTACGCTGGAAGATGCGGAAACGGGCGACCAAATTGAAATCAACGCAGCGGACCGCAAGGTGCGTGCACAGTTTGCCCAGCTCGCCCAAGCACAACTAACGGAGACTATGCGGGTGTTGCGGCAGAACCGGATCGATCGAATCGACCTGCGCACGGGCGATGATTATCTGCCGGCGCTGCGCTCCTTTTTCAAGCAACGCGAACGCCGTCTGATGGTACGGTAACGAAGATGCTACTCGCGCAGGCACTTCCCGACATTGCGCCGCCGGTGAATTATTCACTGGTGCCGCCGTGGATGATTTTTGTTGCAAGCTTGATCGTCCTAACGATCATTGGACTGGCGATCTGGTATGGGCGAAGGTTCTTTCGCAAAAAACAAGTAACGCCATCGCCCCGCGAACGCGCCCTCGCTGCCCTGACCAGAATCGAGAGCGAAGTGGAAAAAATTCCTCCCTATCAATTCAGCATTCGTGTTTCCGATATTTTGCGACGTTATGTAATGGAACAGTTCGATCTGCCGATGACGCGACAAACATCGGTCGAATTTTTGAATGCCATTGCCTCAGCCGCGAATTTTAGTGATGACGAGAAAAACTTGCTGGCTGATTTTCTGAATCGCTGTGACCTGATTAAGTTCGCGCGTTACGAAGCGACGACGGCGGACAGCCGTCTCCTGCTCGATGAAGCGCGCCAATTCGTGAAAGGAGGAGCACTTGTCCCCGCGTGATTGGCTGGGCGGCCAGGCGCTGACTTTCGCCCGCCCATGGCTGCTACTGTTGCTGTTGCTCATTCCGGCACTGGCGTGGTTGCGCGGCAGGTTTGGACCGCGCGCTGCGATTTTATTTTCGGCGACGGCGCCATTTCAGGCGATCGGGAAAAGCAGCACCAGCCGGGCTGGACAAATCTTGCGCGCCTTGGTCTGGCTTGCCCTGGCGGCATTTATCGTTGGCATCGCGAGACCACAACTGGGTAAATCGCTCACGCAAGTAGAAGCCAGCGGTATCGACATCATGCTCGTGCTCGATGTTTCCAATTCGATGCTGGCGAAGGATTTCACCATTGGCGGCGACGAAGCGACACGATTGGACGCAGTTCGCGAAGTAACGCGCAAGTTCATTGAAGCACGACGGAACGACCGGATCGGGATGATCGCATTTGGAACTCGTCCATATATCGTTAGCCCGATGACGCTCGATCACGAATGGCTGTTGCAAAATCTCGATCGTGTTCGCATTGGGCTGGTGGAAGGAAGCACTGCGATCGGTTCGGCCATGGCGGCGGCGGGGAATCGATTAAATGACAAACAATCCAAGAGCCGGGTGATGGTTCTCCTGACCGATGGCGATAATAATGCCGGGAAGATTCCGCCTAATACTGCGGCGGAGGCGTTGAAGGCGCTCCGAATTCATCTTTACGCGATTGGAATCGGCACCAACGGGGTTGCGCCTTTTCCGGTAATGGACGAGCGAACCGGTCGGGTGGTGACGGACGGACGCGGTAATGTTTATTATCAGAATGCCCCGGTCTCCTTCAATGAAACTGGTTTGCGCGAAGTAGCGAGCATTGCCGATGGAAAATTTTACCGCGCAACGGACACGCAATCGCTGGCTTCGATCTATCAGGACATCGACAAGCTGGAAAAAACCACCATCAGCGCCCGAAAATATCAACAGTACCGCGACCTATTTCCTCAGTGCATCGCGGCGGGTTGTGGATTGCTGATCGGGCAGCTCTTGCTCGGCCAAACCATTTGGAAACGATTGCCGTGAGGAGAACGTTGCAGGGTTCAAGCGTTGCAGGGTTAAAGCGGGCCTGCCCTTCACCGCTTCATCGCGTCATCGCTGCATCGAACCTATGAACTTCGGCGCGCCGATCTGGTTGTGGGCCCTGGCCATTCTGCCGCTCCTCGCGCTTTTGTATGCACAGGCCGAGCGGCGTGGTGCGATCAAACTGCGCGAATTTGTTTCACCGCGACTGCTACCGCAGCTCGCCGGCAATGTCGATCGGGTGCGGCGCGCGATTCGTTTCGCTTTCGTTTTGCTCGCGCTCGCGCTCGCTATTATCGCATTGGCCAAACCGCGCTGGGGCTACACTTACGAAGATGTGAAACGTCGCGGGCTTGATTTGCTCTTCGCCGTTGATACGTCGCGAAGCATGCTATCGAATGACGTGGCGCCGAACCGGCTTGAACGCGTCAAACTGGCAGCACAGGATTTAATCACAGAGTTGCAAGGCGATCGCGTCGGCCTCATCGCCTTCGCCGGTCGGGCCTTTTTGCAGGCACCGTTAACGATCGATTACGATGCCGCGGTTGAGTCGATCAACGATCTGGATACGAAAACAATTCCAGAAGGCGGCACGAACATCAGCGAAGCAATCATACTGGCAACGCAAACATTTGGGAAAAGCGCGATGGGCAACCGCGCCCTCATCATTTTCACAGACGGTGAGGAACTTAGTGGCGATGCGGTAAACGAAGCCAGGAAAGCGGCGGACGCGGGCGTGAGAATTTTCACGGTAGGAGTCGGGACGGCGCAGGGCTCGTTAATTCCCGTCGAAGGAAAAGAAGGTGGTTTCGTGAAAGATGCGAAAGGCCAGGTGGTGAAGTCCAAGTTGGATGAAAATCGGTTACGCGAGATCGCACAAGCGACTGGCGGGATTTATCTGCATTTGGAAAACGGACCGCAAACGATGCGGCAGTTGTACATGGAAGGGCTTTCGAAACTAAAGGCGGCCGAAATCGACGCGCGGCTTTCGAGCCGGCCGATCGAGCGCTACGAATGGCCGCTGGCAGGTGCGATTGTGGCCCTGGTTGCCTCCCTCTTCATAAATGACCGAAAACGGGCGCAAACTCCCAGGCGTTTGCCGCTGAAACGGGAAGCGCTGGTCGCGGCCTCCTTACTATTTGTGGCAGCAGCCGAGGTGAACGCGGTTTCGGGGATCGACCTATATAATAAGGGGCAATACGAGGATGCCTACGCACAATTTCAAAAGGACTTGCAGCACAATATTAACCCGGCCGATATGCCCAAGATGCAGTTCGATGCCGGAGCGGCCGCCTATAAGCTGCGTGACTATGACAAGGCGCTGGAGGCATTCAGCCAGTCGCTGGTCGATCCATCGTCGAGGGTGCAGGAGAAGAGCCGTTACAATCTCGGCAGGACCTTGGAAGAGCGCGCCGATTTCCGGAAAACGAACGAGGAGACGCTGAAGGACTTGGAAAATGCTGCCCAACATTACGAGCAGGCACTAAAGCTAGATCCACAAGATAAGGCCGCGGCGGAACGGCTGGAGATCGTTAGAAACAAGATCGACAAACTGAAGAAGCAGCATCCGAAACAACCACCGCCACAGCCGCAGAAAAACCAGCAAAACAAGAAGGATCAAGACAAAGAACAGCAGCAGCAGCAACAACAGCAATCACAAAACGAACAGCAACAAAAGCAGGAGCAACAAAAGCAAGATCAACAGCAGGCGAAGAATAATCAGCGACAACCGAATCAGCAAAATCAGGAACAAAATCCCGAGAATCAAAAGGATCAGCAGAACTCGGAGAACCGCGATAAACAGCAGCAGCCCTCCCCATCACCGAGTCCCGGCGGCGAGCAGAAACAACCTGATCGAAAAAACAATGATCAGCGGGGCGCCGGGGAATCGCCCACGCCGAGTCCCGCTGAGAGTTCAAATCCTTCGCCCAGCCCCGGAGAATCCGGTGAAAATCCATCGCCATCACCGGGGGAGAATTCCGGCCAAGGTCAGAATGCGTCACCGGGCGCAACGCCATCCCCTTCGCCTGCCAAGCCACGCTCAGGCGAGATCAAAAGCGCGGGCGAGCCAAGCGACGAGCAGCAAAAGGAGCAAGCGGCCGAAGCGGAAGCGATGGAACGTGGGGAAATGAGCCCGCAACAGGCTGCGCGATTATTGCAGGCAATGAAGGACGAAGAAGCGCGGGTTCAACTGGATGAACGCAAGCCGGTGCATCGTGTCTATAACGACTGGTAGCTGCATGTTTGATGTTTGAGGTTTGATTGAAAATGTTGATGGACCGGCGAGTTCTCATCCTGGCGTTAATCGCGATCGTGCAAATGCAATCTGCGTTCGGCGATTCACCAAAAATTACGGCAGTGCTGACAAGCTCGGACGTCGTGGTGGGTGAAACGGTACAGCTGCAAATCCAGATCGATAACGCTGGGATGTCGGTGAGACCGCCAAGCGAAATCGATGTCCCGGGTTTACAGATTCGTTACACCGGCGAATCGACTCAGATGACGTGGAAGAATTTCTCAAAATCTTCCTCGATCACCTACAACTACACGATTTTGCCGGAAAAACCGGGAAGCTATACGATTCCGCCGCAAAGTATTCGCGTCGGTAAGGACAATTTGCAGACGCCTGAGCTAACGCTACGAGTGGCAGACTCGCCCAAGGCGGCCGCGAGCGGGGGAAGTAATCGGGCGCCGTCCAGCAATTCACAGGTTGGCGAAGAAAAGATCGCTTTCGCCGAGCTGCTGGTACCGAAAAAGACCGCCTATGTCGGAGAAATGATTCCCGTGGTAATAAAGGTCGGATTTAATTCGCGGACACGGGTTGCTGAGATGGTGCCACCCCAAGTGAACGGACAGGGGTTCACCGTGCAAAAGTTGGGCGAAGGCGAACGCAATCTGGAGAATATCGATGGGCGCAGTTATGTCGTTTTCAACTATAAGACGGCGATTTCCGCGGCCCGGATCGGTAATTTTCAAATTGGGCCGGTCGAACAGAAGGCGAATGTGCTCGTTCCGCGGCGGAGCTCAGGGACGCGGCGCAAACCGTTTGACCCTTTCAGCGAAGATCCGTTCTCCGATCCTTTCTTTGCGTTGCCATTTGGGGGTCTGATGGAGCAACATGAGATCAACGTCAAAAGCGATCCGGTTTCATTGGAAGTAAAGGCATTACCAGTGGGAGCACCGCCGACTTTTTCAGGAGCGGTGGGGAGTTTCTCGATGACCGCGGAAGCGAACCCGAAGCGAGTGCAGATAGGCGACCCGATCACGATTAAGGCGGCAATCTCCGGACGCGGGAATTTCGACCGGATGAATGCGCCAGAGCTAAGTGATGAGCGCGGCTGGCACAAATATCCGCCATCATCGAATTTCAAGCAGGATGACGACGTCGGAATCAGCGGAACGAAAACATTCGAACTGGTGGTTTCACCTAACGAGAAGTTGACAAGGGTTCCGCCGCTGGCCTTCGGTTATTTCGATCCGGTAAAAGAAAAGTATGTAACGCTGCAAAGCGAGGCAGTTCCGTTAATTGTGGAAGGGAATGCCCCAGCAACCCCCGCGATTGTTGGAGTTACGCCCGGAGCCTCAGCCGCGCCCACCTCAGGTGGACAGCAAAAAGCGCAGGATATTTTGCATCAAATTAACGAGACCGGAAAAATCGTGTCCAGCTTCACGCCGTTTTATGCGCGAAAAGAGTTTTGGCTGGCACAACTTCTTCCGCTCACTTTTGCCCTGGGGCTGACGGGTTGGAAGGTTCAAAATGTGCGCGCGTCCAATCGCGCGGCTCTGCGGGCGGCACGACTTCAGCACGAAAGGGACGAGTTGCTGCGCAAATTGCGCCGTGATCAGCTGGCGCCGCGAGAATATTTTTCCGATGCCTCGCGCGTGGTGCAGCTAAAGACTGCGCTTAAGCAAATGAACATCGAGCCGGCGACGGTCGATGCGGAAACTGCGGCGCGGGTCTTTGACCTGAATGCAGAACAAAGCGAGCGGATGCGACGCTTGTTCGCGACTAGTGATGAGTTCCGCTACAGCGGCGCCGGCAACGGCGAGAGCGCGTTATCCAGCGACGGACGGCGCGAAACCTTGGAATTGATCGAAAGCCTTTCATGAAACTAAGAGCGCGATTCCAAATTCTGGTTTTGCTTTTGTTCGCTCTGCCCAGCGCAGAGGGAGCATCAAACGATGGTCCGAGCCGGACTGGCGACGATTTGTTCGCGAAAGCAAACACTGAATTTGCGGCAGGAAACTTCAAAGCCGCCATCGCAGATTACCAAGCGGTCGTCGGTTCAGGCGAGTGGAGCGCGAATTTATTCTATGATCTCGGTAACGCTTACTTTCGTCACGGCGATTTCGGACGCGCCATTTTGAATTATGACCGTGCATTACGATTGGATCGCCGTCATCCGGAAGCCGATGCCAATCTGCGGATTGCGCGCGACCAAACGCGTTCGCTGGAGCTCGTGCCGTCAGCTTTGGAGAGATATCTGAATTTTGGTACGGCTAATCTTTTCGCGGTCGTGGCCGCGATTTTTTTCTGGCTTACGATTACTCTTTTGACTCTGCGACCGGGTAGAGCGTTGTGGACGGTAGCCGGTATATTGCTGACCGCGATTTGCGGGTTCGCTGCCTATAAATCGGAAAACGGAACCCACGGACAGGGCCTGGCAATTGTGATCGCGGAAAACACCGAAGCCAGGGTTGCGACGGTCGACAGTGCGCGGAGCGTTCTGGCTCTTCCGGCTGGAAGCGAAGTTTTGATTTTACAGGAGCGCGGCGACTGGAATTACGCGGCGCTGCCGAATGATCAACGCGGGTGGATTGCGGCAAGCGCGGTGGAAAAGGTGCGGCTCTAAGAGTTCGTCTCGCCTACTGACGCAGCAATGGAGGGCGGGGCTCTGCTACGCCCCGTCACCGGAACGGAATTGTTCGTCGATGGCGGACTCGCTCGTCAGCACGCAATTGATGTGCCCCGCTGACGATCTCCTGGAGAAACCCGCTTGTGTTGCCGCGCACCACTACGTCGGCCGGTACGTGACGAACTCGGGCTCGCGGAGATCGCTCCTCCATGGTTCACTAT
>Ga0137376_10002364_pt1 | contig 11219 bp, 8 predicted proteins | sample SagtaG_23_FD_104814 | JGI IMG/M metagenome (GOLD analysis project Ga0137376, IMG submission 104814) | Vadose zone soil microbial communities from Sagehorn Ranch, Mendocino, California, USA - Sage2_L_20_16 metaG | ecosystem: Environmental > Terrestrial > Soil > Vadose zone | place: USA...
CTGCTGTTTGTTTGTTGTTTTTTTTGTGGTTGCTTGTGTGGTGTGCGGTGTCTCCTTGGGTGTGGTGGTCGCTTTTGTCGTTTTCGGGGGCGGGGTTGGATTCTCAGGCGGCGGAGCGGGAGGGCGTTTCTAGTCCTCACCCCATGTCCCCCTCGTCGGTCCGGAACGGGGGAACGAAAAAGGACGTGTCGTCCCCCCTCTCCCGAAGGGAGAGGGGGACAGGGGGTGAGGACGCAGTGGGGATCGGGGAAAGAGGGTGAGGACGTATGGCGTCGAAATTGACAGTCGAACAATTTGCCGCAGCGGTCGCCCGCGCACTGGGCGAGCGTCTGGTGGCGCTGCTGCTCTACGGGTCGTGGGCACGTGGCACGCACGTACCGGACCGCTCCGACGTCAACACGCTGCTCATTTGTGACACCGCCGACGATGCTCTGTTCGCGGCGCTGGCGCCGGCGATGCGCGACTGGACTCGGGCGGGCCGGCCCGCGCCCCTGATTCTCACCGAGCGGGAGTGGCGGGCGTCGGCCGATGCCTTCCCCATTGAATACGAGGACATACGCGACGCGCACCGGCTACTTGCGGGTCGCGACCCATGGTCCGGCATCCGGGTGGACCGCGGCCACGTGCGGCGCCAGCTCGAGCACGAGCTGATGGGCAAACTGGTCCGGCTGCGCCAGGCGTACGCGGCGCTGCATGAGGACCCGAAACAGCTCGCGCGGGTCGTCGTAGGGAGCGCCGGCGGCTTCTTCACGATGCTGCGCGCGGTGCTGCGTCTCGCCGGCCGGCCCGCGCCGGCGTCGGCTGCCGAGCTGGTAGGCAGCGCGGCCGCGCTGATCGGGTTCCCGGCCGACGGTTTAGCACCCTTGGTGCAGCACGCGCTGGGCGGCCCGGTCCCGCGGCTCGGGAAAAGTGATCCGCTCGCGGCTGCGTATCTCGCGGCGGTGGCGCGGACGGCGGAATATGTGAACGGCCTGTCCTAGGTTATGTCGCAGGTGTTGTGTTGATGGCCCCGAGTTATTCCCACCCTGAAGGGTGGGCTCGGCGTGATGGTGTGCTGAAGCACATGATTGTCCTTTAGGACAGGGTAGCGCCGAGCCCAGGCTTCAGCCTGGGAAACACAACGACTCTCACAGGAGTGATCCGTTCGTGATTACAAGGAGAATTGCGCGGGCATTCGCGCCGGTACTCGTGGCGGTGTTCGCGGCGGGCTGCGGCTATAACACGATTCAGACGTACGACGAGCAGGTGAACGCCGCGGCGTCACAGATCAAAGTGCAGCTGCAGCGACGTGCCGATCTCATCCCCAACCTGGTCGAGACGGTCAAGGCGTATGCGAAGCAGGAGCAGACGATCTTCACCGCAGTGGCGGAGGCGCGGGCCAAGCTCGCCGGGGCGGTGCAGAGCGGTAACCTGGAGCAGATGGCGGAGGCCAACCGGCAGCTGACGGCGCCACTCGGCCGCCTGCTCGCGATCGCCGAGAACTATCCGCAGCTCAAGTCCAACGAGAACTTCCGCGCGTTGCAGGACCAGCTCGAGGGGACCGAGAACCGCATCGCCGTGGCGCGGCAGGACTACAACGAGGCGGTGAACCGGTACAACGCCTACATCCGGCGCTTCCCGCAGGTGCTGACGGCTAAGCTGCTCGGCAAGGGGCCACGCCCGTACTTCGAGTTGGAGACGCCGGGCGCGGCCCAGGCGCCGAAGGTGGATTTCTCGCGATAGGAAACCCGTGTTGCGGCGACGCAACACTCCGTAGCCCAAATCGTTGACGAAGTGAGCATTCCGGGGCGTCCGGGAGGCCGCGCAGTACGTGCAGTGTGCGGCCGGTCGCTCCACGCGCGCGTGGCACAACCCCTGCCGATTTTCCATCCGCTGCAACGTTCGTGTCCTGTCTGCCGTTGGACGCGGGTGCGCATTCGCTGAATCGAGAAGACAGCCATCCTCGCCGCGCTAACGCACGCGAGGGGCTTTTCCTCTTGTGGCGTGTGACAAAACCTCTCGAAGGGAGGACTGCGTATGCGCATTGCCATTCGTTCCACCCCGCGCGCATTGCTGACGCGGGGCGCACTCGTTGGAGCGTTGGTCCTGGTGCCGGGCTGGGCGAGCGCTCAGGAGCAGGTGACGATTACCGGGCGGGTGACCGGCGCGCAGGGCGAGCCGCTGCGCGATGTCAGTGTTGCCATTCCCGATCTGAACGTGCAGGTGTGGACCGGGCGCGACGGCGGCTTTCGCCTGGTCGTTCCCGGCACCCGCGCGCAGGGCCAGCAGGTGAAGGTGAGCGTGCGGTTGATCGGCTTCAGGGCGCAGTCCGCAGACGTAACGCTGGCGCCCGGAACGACCATCGAGCGGGCTTTCCAGCTCGCGTCCGACCCGCTGCGGTTGGATGAGGTCGTCGTCACCGGTGCGGGAACAGAGCAGCTGCGCGAGAAGCTGGGCAGTCACGTATCGAGCCTCGACGGCTCGGCGATCCGGCAGGCGAACGAGGTCAATGTGGTTCAGGCACTCGCGGGCAAGGTACCGAACGTGCTGACGAATCAGGGGAGCGGCGACGCCGGCTCCTCGACCGCGATCCTGATCCGCGGTCCGAAGTCGTTCGGCGTCGTCCAGGCGGGGTTCAGTCCGACGGTGCCGCAGCCGCTCATCATCGTAGACGGGGTGCCGATCAGTAACGTGACCCGCGGCGAGGCCGTGCTGTCCGGCGCGCCGTCGCCCAACCGTGCTGCTGACTTGAACACCGAAGACATCGAGTCGATGGAGATCCTGCCGGGAGCGGCCGCGACGTCGATTTACGGCGCCAGCGCTGGCTCGGCGGGCGCGATTCTGATCAAGACGAAGCGAGGCCGGCCGGGGCAGACGCAGTACAGCCTGCGCTCGAGCATGCAGTTCGACCGCCCGGTTCGTACCATGCCGGTGCAGCGCAAGTATGGGGTCGGCTCCGGCGGCCTTTCGAGCAATTGCGCCAGCGTGAACTGCTCGATCAACTCGAACTTCTTCTCGTGGGGGCCTGCGCTGTCCGACAGTATTCAGAAGTACGGGACCTACGACCATGGCGCCGAGATGTTCGAGACGGGTCGCACGATCGAGAACGCACTGACGTTGTCGGGCGGCACGGAGCGCACCACGTTCTACCTGTCGGCCGGCCAGCTCGATCAAGACGGCTTCATCGTGCAGGACCGGGACCGGTACCAGCGCTACACGACCCGCTTCACCGGCTCTCACACCCTGCTCGAGAACCTGGTGATCAGCGCCAGCGTCTCGGCGGTACAGACGAAGAATACCGGGCAGGACCGCGGCAACTCGATCAACGGGATCGGCATCAGCGCGCTGCGCCAGCCGCCCGATTTCAACGCCAAACAGTATCTCAGCCCGACGACCGGATTGCACCGCTCTTGGCGCTTCCCCAATCCCGGGCCGCTGGCGTTCACCAACAACCGCGGGTTCGACAACCCGTTTTACGCCATCAATGTCGACGACCTCGAGGGTCAGACGGGCCGCTATTTCGGCAACATCAACGCCAACTGGAGACCGCTCTCGTGGCTCGCGCTCAACTGGACGTTGGGCGGCGACTACAACAGCGACGACCGCACATACGCCTACGCTCAGGCCAGTTCAGGGACGAACGGGGGCCAGCTGGAGCGCTGGCAGTTCTACGATCGGCTCATCGACCACAACCTGACCGCCACCGGGACCCACGAGTTCAATCGCAACGTCCGCGGAGCCCTCACCCTGGGCCAGAACCTGAACGAGACCTACTTCCGGCAGGTCGATGTCTTCGCGCAGACCTGGCTCGCGCCCGCACCCTTCAAGCTGCAGAACACCACCACCCGCACGCTTCCGAACGATGCCGAGCAGCGCCGCCGGGTGGAGGGGTACTTCGCGCAGGCCAACGTCGACCTGTACGATCAGCTCTACCTGCAGGCTCGCATTCGCAACGACGCGAACTCGGCGTTCAGTCGAGGCCACCAACGCGCCTGGTATCCGGGCGGCAGCGCGGCGTGGAGCTTCGCAAAGGCCGTGCACCTCCCGGAGAACATCGTGAGCTTCGGCAAGGTGCGGCTGGCGTATGGCGAAAGTGGCCAGCAGCCGCCGCTGTACACCACGCAGGATGTGTATACGGCCGTGGCGATCGCGGACTTCAACCCCGGCTCGCTCCAGGTACCCACGCTGAACGGGATCGGTGGTTTGTACGCCTCGACCACCCGGGGCAATCCTGACATCGCGCCGGAGCGGGTGCGCGAGCTGGAAGCTGGGGTCGACCTGAGCCTATTCCGGGGCCGCGCCGACCTGTCGGTGACGCGGTACGATTCCAAGGCCAAAGACGTCGTCTTTGCGGTGAACCTCGCGCCGTCGACCGGGTTCACCCAGAAGTTCATCAACGCGGGCCAGCTGACCAACAAGGGCTGGGAGCTGACCAGTAACGTCCGCGTGCTGCAGCAGCGGGACTTCTCCATCGATATCGGCGGCAACTGGGCGCTCAACCGCAATGTGGTCACGAGCCTCGGCGCGACTGACGAGCAGCTCGCCGGCGACTTCCCGATGCCCACGCCGGAGAACTGCGGTCCCGAGGCCAAGGTCCCGCGATGCCAGATCGGGATCGGCAACTCGTTCGCGGGCCAGACCACGCATGCCCAGATCGGATACCCGCTGGGCGTCTGGCGCGCCAACGATTTCGCGCGCTGCGGCATCAGCGACGACCTGATTTCGTTCGGCGGCACCACGTACGACGTCGGCGCCGCATGCGTGGGCGCGCCGCGCGGTGCGCTCTTTATCGCGCCGAACGGCTTCCCCATCACGGATCCCACGCCACGCGCGATCGGCAACCCGTGGCCCGATTGGACCGCCGGTATCAACCTCACCGCCAATTTCCGGGGGCTGCAGCTCAGCGCATTCCTGGAGCACCGTCACGGTGGCGACGTGCTCAACATGACGCGCGCCTCGATGTATCAGTACGGCACGCACAAGGACACCGAGATTCGCGGGGAGACTCGCACCTTCGGCAAAGACATGATCTGTTACAACAAGACCTGCGACGTGCTCAATGGTCCGGTGGTAGGCCCGGGTGCCGGGACGGCCGTGGTCATCGGCGAAGGCTGGTTCAGCGGGGGCCCACTGGGCAGCGGGCAGGGCGCCACGGGCGGGCCCATCTCGACGCGTATCGAAGACGGGACCTTCACGCGTTTGCGGGAGATATCCATCAGTTATTCGTTCCGGGACCCCTGGGTGAACAGGATCGTGGGAATGCGGCAAATGGATGTAAAGCTGTCCGGCCGCAACCTGAAGCTATGGACCGACTACAGCGGCTACGATCCGGAAGTCAACCTGGGCGGGGCGCAGAACGCCAACCGAGGCATCGACTGGTTCAACGCGCCGTTGGCGCGCGCCTGGGTCATGCAAGTCACCTTCTATCACTAAGACGCGCGAGGAGGGGGTCATGAACACGTACACAAACGCAACAGCCATCCTCGCGCTGGCGCTGCTCAGTGCGGGATGTACCGACTTCCTGCAGGGCCCTGGTCTGACGGAGACTCCGAACAACCCGACGACGGCCACTGCCCTGCAGCAGCTGATCGGCGTGCAGGCGAACATGGCCACCCGCCTGGAAGGCCAGGTCGCCCGGTGCGCGGGGATCTTTACCCAGCAGCTGATCGGAAGCAACAACCAGCAGCTGCAGTGGTGCACGCAGTACTTGGTGGCCGAGGGCGACATCTCGGGCCAGATGAGCGGGTTCTACACGGGTGGCGGCCTGTATGGCCTGCGGAAAATCCAGGCCGCGGCCACGGCGACGGGTGATCAATTCCTGCTCGGCATCGCGAAGGTCTGGGAAGGCTTGGCGATGGGCACCGCGACGTCGGTGTGGGGTGATCTCCCCTACAGCGAGGCCGTCGACCCGGCAATCTCCTTGCCGAAGCTCGATACGCAGGAGAGCATCTACGCGGCGGTCCAGGCGCGCCTGGACGAAGGGATCGCGGCGCTGCAGGCCGCCGCCGCCACGGCCACCGGCAACTGCGTCCCGCTGGAAGGGGACCTGATCTATTGCCCTGCGGCCGTCCCCAAGGCGACGGAGATGCAGCGCTGGATCAGGGCCGCGTATACGTTGAAGGCGCGGTTCCATTTGCATCTCGTGGAGCAGCACGGCGACGCCGAGTACGGGTTGGCCCTCGCCGCCGCACAGAATGGCATCTCGGAGGCGCCGGCGACCGCGGCGGACGCGATGCACGGCCGGGCAGCGGGCGATTTCCGCATGTTCCACGGGTCGGTGCAGGACTTCGATGCCAATGTCTGGGCGGAGTTCCTGCTGGCACGCCAGGACATCGTCGCGGGCAACACCCTGGTGCAGATTCTGAAGACTCGCAGCGATCCGCGCCTCCTGGCGTACTTCGACACCAACTCCGTGGGGCAGGTCGTTGGCGCCGACCAGAACAACGTCACCGTTCGGCCGCCAACGTGCGCTGCGCCACCGGCACCTTGCGCTTCATCGGTTGTCAACACGTCCGTTCGGCGGCAATTCACTTTCCGACAACCGATCGTGACGTGGGCGGAGAACCAGCTCATCCTGGCCGAGGCGAAATACCGGACGGGTGACTCGGCGGGCGCGGTAGTGAACGTCGACGCGGTGCGCACGGCCGTCGGCATGCCGGCGCTGGGCAACGTGTCATTCACCGACGTCATGCTGGAGAAGTACATCGCGATGTTCCAGAACATCGACGTCTGGTCCGATTTCAAGCGCACCTGTATTCCGGCGGTGACGCCGTTTGGCACCGCCGCCGAAGTGCTGGGCCGGCTGCCGTACGGGTCGGCCGAGCGCACGGCGAACCCGAATCTTCCGTTGCCTTCGGCGTATCCGACGGGCACGACGGGGGTGTCGCCGGTGCGGAACTGGAACGACCCGAACCGTTGCTAGTCGGGGGCGCATGTGACGCAGGGACAACCGACCTCAGGTTTGGCCGGTTGTCTCCTGTGTCTCCCCCTCAGGACGCCTGTTGCAAGATGGAGGGTATGGACACCACCCGCGCTCCCTGTCTGGCTGCCGTGCTCCTGGTGATCACCGGATGCTACGCCCAGGCCCCGCTCACCCTGCCGGTGCCGGCGCGGGACACACGCGTGGTGGCACAGGTGACGGATTCCGGCATCGTCGCGATGAGCAACGCGCTGGGGCCCGGGGCCGTCAAGGTGGAGGGCGTGATCGCCGCGGCGGACGCCGCTGCCTGGAGTCTGCGGATGGTGCGTGTCGACTATCGCGGCGGCAAGTCGACCCTCTGGAACCACGAGCTGGTCAGTTTCCCGCGCGCGGTGCTGGCCAACCCGACCGAGAAGCGCTTGAGCAAGCAGCGGTCGTGGCTCGCCGCGGGCCTCATCACCGCCACGGCGCTCGTGGCTGCCCGCCTGTTCGGGGCGATCGGCGGGGGCGGGACCTCCGAAACGCAGCCCCCCCCACCGAACTGACGTAGCCTGTGAGTCACTCCTCCCGGGGCTTCGGAGGCGGGTTCTCCTCGTTGCCCACCCGTGTCCAGATGACGACGACACCGCACCGCGCGTTGAGCAGGTTGGACTGAAACTGCGGCGGAATCTGTGACGACCCGTTGTACACCTCGATCGCGATGACGTCTTCTGGGACGACGTACTCGTTGATCGACAAGTCTCGCGTGGCCGGGAACGGCGTGCCGTTCACGTAAAACAGCACGGGACAGCCGCGCGCACCGGCGATCCCGGTCGTGCGTTCCATCCGGACCATCTCGTTGGGCCCGAACGCCCCGGGGTTAGCCTGAAACAATACGCCGGGGACGCGACGCAGCACGTCGGTGAACACGCGGGGTTGCATCCGCGCGATCTCTTGGCGATTGAAGAAATGCCCGTTGCCCTGGGCCCGGCGCTCTTCGAATCCTCGCAGCGCCGGCAGGAGCGCCGGTTCCGCCTCGATCTCCACCGCCTCGAGCGGTACCGGCGCGGGGGTGAGGACGACACGCACGTACAGCGTCTCGCCCGCCCGGATCCTGACCGGTTGCATGACCGCGCGGTACCCCAGCCCCCGGACTTCCAGGATGTGATCCCCGTCGGACAGGTGAGTCAGCCGAAACCGACCGTCGTTCCCGGACAGCACCATCCCCGCGCCCGCAATCCGGATCCGCGCCCCCGCCACGGGGGTCGCCTCCTCGCTGACCACGCTGCCCGTCAGCGTCCCCGTCAGCTGCGCGGCGAGCTGACCCGGCAGGAGCAGCCAGAGGAGCGACCGGCGAGCCGTGCTCACGGGCACAACACGATGGGTTCACCGTCGATCTCGAGCAATTCCACGTCGTACACCACGGTGGAGTTGCCCGGGACGATGATCTCCCCGGCTGCGTTACGGAGCGGGTCGGCACCGAATCCGAGGGTGGGGGGAATGATGAGCCGCCGCGTGCCGCAGGTGCGCATGCCGATCACGCCTTGCTCGAATCCGTCGATCAGGACTCCCAGCCCTGGCGTGAATACCAGCGGCCGGCCGATGTCTCGGGAGCTGTCGAACTTCGTCCCGTCCAGCAGGTACCCCGTGTAATGCACGGCCAGGGAGCGACACCACGGGAGTGCATTGCCCATCCCCGCGGTGCCCTCGATGTAACGCAGGGCGGTCGTGGTCGTGATCGTGTCGCCGCTGACGGAGGCTTGGGTGAAGTCGACGGCGGTGCATTGCGGCGCCGTGAGGGCGTGGAAGCAGGCGGCCGGGAGCCCCAGCAATAGAGAGAGTAGCAGCCGTCGCCACATGGCCATGTCGGGTTGGCCTCAAGCAGGCTCGCGGTGACCCGTGCCAAGCAAGCGAAGGGGGTCACAGGTAGGCGAAGGTACCCCGCGGCCCCTCGGGGAGCCAGGGGCAAAGCGGCAGAATCGCCCGAAAAAAGCAGAGGGGGCGCAGCACCCTGCGCCCCCCGTCACGACGGTCACGGCTGCCCGTCAGTCCACGATGGCATCGGGCATGACGTACTTCATCGGATCCACCGGCTTGCGGTTCACCCACACCTCGTAGTGCAGGTGCGGTCCCGTGGAGAGCCCGGTCGAACCCACGAGCGCAATCTTCTGCCCGCGCTTCACGCGCTGGCCGCGCACCACGAGGATCTTCGAGCAATGGGCGAAGCGGGTCACCAGCCCGAAGCCGTGATCCATCGTGATCATGTTGCCGTACCCCTCTTCCCACCGCACTTCGGTCACGATGCCCGCCGCCGGGGCCTCGATCTCCGCGCCCATGGGCGCCGTCACGTCGATCCCCTCGTGCGGGCGCGCCAGGTGGAGAATCGGGTGGATGCGCTCCCGCATGAACGCGCTCGTGAGCCAGCCCTTGGTGGGCATGATCGACGGCGTCGCGGCCATGAGCGCCCGGTTCTTGGACAGCGAGTCGTACGCCTCGTTCAGCGAGCGCACCAGAATGTTGGCGCGCCGGGCGAGCGCATCGACGTCGGTCCGCGCCGCGAGCGCCTGCTGGCCGCCGGGGCCGAGCGCCTTGAGGCTGTCGCGTTCCGACCACGTGCCCGCCGGCCCGCCGATCCCCGCCTGCTGCACGGTCGTATCCGTGGGTGTGAGGCCCGCGAGCAACCGCAACTCCTGCTCGCGCTCGCTGAAGCGATGCAGCGTGTCGCGCAGCGCCGTCATGCGCTCGCGCGTTCGCTGGATCTCGTCGGCGAGCAGACGGTTCTCATTCTCCAGCGCGCGGCTGTGCGTGATGTTCACGCCGCGCGAGATGGCGGCGACGCCCAGCACCAGGAAGGTCAGCGCCACCACGCTGCCGATCCCGACCAACGCCTTGACGAACGTCTGCGACACCTCCACGGCGCGGGACGACCCCGACCCGTGAGGCACCACCATGACCGTCCAGCGTCGTTCGGCCTTCTTACGCATCCGCTTGCCACGACCTCCCATCAAACCAACTCGACCCGGCGCAAGAACAGCGCCGGTCCTGCAAGGACCCGCCAAATGGAGAACCCGGACAGGGCGTGGGGTCCGGTCCCCGAGTGTGGACGTCAAAAGTACGGCTTGGTGAGAAAGGCGTCAACACGCCGGATGGTGAGCCAAATCACCATCCTTCCGGACTTTAGACCGGGGCCAGGCGGGGCTTCGGGAACAGGATGGGCGGCTTTTGTACCTGCCGTCCCGCCAAGTCCAAGTTCTCGAGATCCGGCAGGCGGACGCGCTCCAGGGGACCAGGGGTGGGCGATCCCACCGTGGTCCACACCGTCCCGGCGGTTGCGGGCAGGAACGGCTGCGCCAGCACGGCGATCCGGGCAACGGTGCGAGCCAGGTTCGCGAGCACCGAGTCGAGCTCCGCGGTTTTCCCCGGCTGCTTCGCGAGCTTGTAGGGCGCGGTCTCTTCGACGTAGCGGTTGGCGGCGCTCGCGAGCGCGACCAGCTGGGCGGCGCCCTCCTGCAGGCGATTCGCGTCCATGGCGCGGGCGTACGCCGCGAGCGCGCCCCGGGCCGCGACCTCGAGCGGCGTGTCGTAGTTGCGTGGATCGTGCGGCACCGCGCCCCCGCGATAATTCACGATCATCGTGAGCGCGCGCGACACGAGGTTGCCGACCGTGTCGGCGAGCTCCGAGGTGTAGCGCGCGTCGAAGCGCTCCCACGTGAAGTCGCCGTCGTTGTCGAACCCCACCTCGCGCAGCAAGAAGTAGCGCAGCGCATCGGCGCCGTACCGATCGATCGCCTCGCCCAGCGTGACGGTGGTGCCGGCGGTCTTGCTCATCTTGGTGCCCGACCACTGCACGTAGCCGTGGGCCCACACGGCGCGCGGGGGCGGGAGCCCGGCCGCGAGCAGCATCGCGGGCCAGATGACGCAATGGAACCGCGTGATCCCCTTGCCCACGACGTGCAGATCGGCCGGCCAGAGGCGGTCGTACCCGGGCTCCGGGAATCCGGTTGCCGAGAGGTAGTTGATCAGTGCATCGAACCAGACGTATACGGTCTGTTGGGCGTCGCCGGGGAACGGGATGCCCCACGGCTGGCGCTGCCGCGAGATCGAGATGTCCTGAAGCCCGGCCTCGAGCAGCCGCAGCACTTCGTTGCGCCGGATCTCGGGCTGCACGCTCAGCGCGCCCGAGCGGATGCGGTCGAGCACGGCGTCGCGGTACGCGCTCAGGCGGAAGAAGTGATTGCGCTCCTTCGTGGGGATGAGCTCGAGGGTGGGATGCTCCACGCAGTGCCCGTCGACGATCTGCGCACCCGTCTTGAACTCCTCGCACCCCGTGCAATACAACCCC
>Ga0137376_10002365_pt1 | contig 11218 bp, 17 predicted proteins | sample SagtaG_23_FD_104814 | JGI IMG/M metagenome (GOLD analysis project Ga0137376, IMG submission 104814) | Vadose zone soil microbial communities from Sagehorn Ranch, Mendocino, California, USA - Sage2_L_20_16 metaG | ecosystem: Environmental > Terrestrial > Soil > Vadose zone | place: USA...
ACATGTTCGATACTCGTATCGGATGGGATGGCTCCTGTTAACTTTTCTCGGAGCGCAATCGCCTCGACCTTCTTGCGTTCCTCGCGATACTGGACTTCAGCTTCATTCTCGTCAAACAAGTAATCACGTTTTACAGCTGATATGCATTTTCGTAGTTGTACCACCTCTTCAAAATCGCCTATGGTGTCCCCACGGCGATGGAGGCAGAGGCGATCGAGAAGGAGCTTGAGTCGAACGTATTCTTGAGTTGGGTCATCGGTATCTATTTCGTCTACGCCATTCTCAACAGCGTGCAAAGTGTCCAAAGCACGAAGCTTAGAGTCCGTCCTTTCGTCACCCAACGGGGGCAACATAGGTGACGCTGTCCTGTGTGGTGTAGAACTTGTGCTACTATGCGCTCCTTCCCTGTGGGCTGTTGGAGTTTGCGGGCCAGGACTTAGTAAATCAAATGAGTAGGAATGGGGGATGTGTCCTGGGTGCGTTATCGGTTTGAGAGCATGTCCACCTTGAATATCTTTTTACAAAAATGGTTATGCGAGAAGTAAAAGATTAGCATTCTTCGTACCTTCAAGTTCATCTTCTGTGCAGTTAATATAAAGCTGTACGAGGTTCATCGCTAGCGGAATAATCGGGTAGGGGTTGCTCACCCAGTCATAAGCATCTTCGAGGCTAACACCGTTAATAGATTTCAAGCATTCCTCAACTCTAGCTTCCGAGAACCCGAGCCGGCGCAGGACTCCATAAGTAACAGCTAACTTCCCGAGGACCTTATCTTCTGGCTCTTCAGACTGCAATTTTCCTAAAGGGGTCTGTAAGTCGCATTTATCGGTACTACTTTGCACGATTTAACCTTCAGGATAAGTTTCCCGGGCCAATGCTATGATCTGATCCACAAAGAAAGGATCCAGCTCTAAACGCAGGAATGTTTTAGAAAATCGCCTATCCTGTTCTATTGCCTGATTCCATTGTCAAACTGGCCTTCTCCGTTATATGGTACATTCATACCTTGACGTTCCTGACTTCGCCATCAGCATGAGAAAACATGACCGAAATGAGAACGTGCCTCGATATCTCTTTTTCGGTTTTTTCTTGCAAAGTATCAACCAAACTCTGTAATGCTTGTTCTTCCGGGCTCACAGAGTCCCGTTCTGCATTGGCTGAGCTCTCCGCGACGGGTGAACCTTTCTCTTCAGTATGCGGTTCACTTGGAACGGTCAAAGATTCATCTCGATCCTCATCCACCTGGATCGTCTTCTTTGGCACGGACGTGACGGCGAAGCCGCGGGCCACTGGCTTCAATTGCGTTTTCTTCTTCTTGGCCATCCTTGACGGATGAAGTATAAAGAACTTGGAGAAAGGGAATCTCTATTGACCGGTCGATCTCGCACGATTGCCCAGAGTTACTGAAGTACTCAGGGGAGCGTCTTTGGTATTGGATTAACGTTCGGATGTCTTATGGGATGCGTATATGCACGATATGAGGTGTCGGGGATCTATGTGCATGAGTTCAGGGAGTACAAGACGATGGGGCGCCGTGTCACGCTACCTGTGCTATTTTTCCAATCACTTCACAACAGCACGTCGACAAATTATCCATAAACTACTAGAGCTCTACATTACATACACTTATGATACGCGAATGACATCTAAAGAGCATGGGCAGATGACTTGGGACTAAACAACGTCAACGCTGGCGGGAGTAGCTGATGCACCGGACTTCCTCTTGCGACCTTTCCTTGGGCCTGTGGCGCCTGTCCGCCGTTTTCTCGATCGAGCAGCAGGCAAGGCTGGAGCACCAGTCTCCTCTTCGTTGGGTGTGTTATTGGCGCCGTTTCCCGACGATCCTTGTGCACCACTGTTTGGCTGGAAGAAATCATCGCCTTCTTCGTTCCACAAGTCTCGTACGGGAGCGGCGGAACTAAGCCCCTCCACAGGCGCATCCCGACCCGGCAATCCCTGTGCAGCGGTAGTTGGATCCAAATTTGCAAGCTGTTCGTCGTTCAACAGGAGCTGAACAATTTCGCTTGGCTTCGTGACGTCGGTGAAATTCTTGTTACCGACAACAATGTCTTGTACCTACACCGGGTGTTATGGGAAGCTGGAAAATGAATGAGCTTGGGCACTCACGTCTTTCTTCACCCGAGCTAGCTGGACAATACGCTCGTCGATGGTACCTTTAGTAATGAGACGATACACTGTTACTTGACGAGTCTGACCTAGACGATGAGCTCGATCCATAGCTTGTGCGTCGTTTGAAGGATTCCAGTCATGGTCATAGAAAATAACAGTATCTGCAGCCGTCAAGTTGATACCTAAACCTCCTGCACGTGTACTTAGCAAGAAGACGAAGATATCCGATCTGTGTTCATGATTAAGTGGAGCGATCCTGTAATCATACTCGATACCTACCGAGCTTGCCAATCAATCACCATGTCACGCCTATCCTCCAATTTTGACGAGCCATCCAATCTCAGGTACTTGTATTGTCGATAGATGAGATATTCCTCCATGAGATCCATCATACGGGTCATTTGGAAGTAGATCAGGACGCGATGGTCCCCTGCCTTCAGTTCTTGGAGTAAGGCATCAAGCCGAGCGAGCTTTGCGGAATCATAAACAAGTCTTTTGGCTTCCGGAACGTGCATTGGCGATACTGGGACCTGGTCGGGGGGTGATTGCCTTAACAGTCCAAGAGGTGATACACCTGGTGCAAGAGTTTCATAAACCGAACACGCCTCTGGCGAATCTCTCCACTGGTACGGGAGGCCATAGAATGTTATTGATTCCAGTGGTGCTTCAATCAGATGATCTTGGCGTTCCAGGAAGGATCGATCCGTACAATATAATGTTATGGGAGGTGCAACCGCTGGGGGAATGAACCATTTCAGTTCGGGCCTTGAAAGGCAAGATTCAGCCCAAGTCAGTCTGGTGATAGCGCTTAGGTGGGGAAGGCCAGGAGCAATATCAAGACATCTAAGTCGAGAAGGTATTCTGAGTTTCAGAGGGCTTTGTGGGGAACTTGCGACAAAGGACGGATCTCTACAAACACAGGTACAGCATTCATCCATTTACAACCAGAATGTGGCTTACGTGATATAGGGGTCATCTTCGAATGACTCCCCTTCTGAACGAATGAAATCCAAACGCCGGCGAATGAGGGGAGCAACATGAAGGGAGTGCGCCTCGGAAGGCGACAGACCAAGAACTCGAAGAAAAGAGAAAGACGATGAAGCTTCTGAATAATGAGCTACAGATCATTCGTGAACGATGACCTCCTTACCATCCTCTAGTAACGATTTGTGCATCCAATCAGCCGACCATATGTTAAAACACTTCTTGACGCTACCGCTATGGGAAGGGCCCGCTATATCTTCTCCAGGTAAGTCTAGCAGACCACCGTCTCGATAAAATAGTTCAGGGATCGTGTATCCAATGGGACTCTTTGTGGAATACGGAAGCAAAACATAGTCCCCCTCTCGTGCTAGCGGTCCAGGTCGACCAAAACACGAGAACGAAAATGGAGCCACGACATCCGCGCGTTCAAATAACTCGGGATGATTGCAAACTTTGCGGAACTGCATTACGAGATTCATGAGCGAGCGAGCTGAATCGGCGTCACCAATGTTTCGAGCCTTCTCTAGCAGATCTGCCACGGAAACATTGGCAAGCAGAGCCTTGTATAGGGCCCGCTGCCTCGCGCTCAAATCGACGTATATATCTTTCTCTATCTGTCACGTTGTTAATGGGGTAGCAGTTACTGGATAGAATACAATCCACCTTTTCGCTGAGTTCGTTTTGCACATGACGCTTAACGCGGCGGAGCATGAAGGGCTTCAGAATCATATGCAAGCGTCGTAATTGGTGTTCATTCGGTCTGTTGCCCTTATTCTCTGCTGCATTCTCAATGTCCTTTGAGAACCATTCGTTGAATTCATCGTGAGAGTCAAACAAACTGGGCATGATGAAGTGCAAAAGGGCCCACAATTCTATTATAACCATCAGTAATCTGGGTCGGGGGAGAATAAAGAACCTCGCCTTGCATAGAATTTTGGATTGGAGTTCCGGTCAACAATAGGCGATTCCGACAATGAAATCCGAGTAGAGTCTTCCATCGGACGCTGGAGGAGTTCTTTATATTCTGGGCTTCGTCAAGTATCATATATTGCCACTTCACTCGCTGCAGATACTGCTGATCCACGCTGACGAGTTGATAGCTGGTGATCAATACGTGGAATGGCGCATCCTGGTTATAGCTGATATCTTTCCTGCTCCAGAATTTGCGTAGTGTAGCACGTTCTTTGACATTTCCCCAGTACGGCAGCGCCTTGAGACGAGGTACGAATCTTGTGAGTTCTTGTTGCCAGTTGTGCAGCGTGGAGGCGGGTGCAACTACAAGAAAAGGGCCCCAAATGTCGTGTGCCTCAGCCAAGTATGCCAGCAACGAGATGGATTGCACAGTCTAAGCAACGACGCGTCAGGCGTATGTAGTTCACGACCAGAGATCACTTGCCTTTCCAAGACCCATTTCGTCTGCGAGAATTCCATTGATCCCTTGTTCATACAAAGTTGCAAGCCAATTCAGACCCTTGAGTTGATACTCTTTTAGTTGAGCTATTAACATCTGAGGTTGACCGATAGTCAATGGACCGCTCAGTGACGTTGGATTCTGGAAATTGAGTTCATCCGAGTCGACTGAATGAGAGATGAGAATGATTAATACAATATATCGTGCACGATACGTACGATCAACAAGGGGTGCTGCAGTATCAGCGCCTTCTACCTGCTGCGTCTCAGCTTTGGCTAATTTCGTCGCTTGATGTGTTCTTTCAAGGGCGACTTGGGCATCAAACTGTTGGGCGCGCTCCCTCGCCATCGCGATAGCCTCTTGAGCATTTAACCTAGCATGCCGATGAAGGTTTGTGGGATCCTCTGGCGGGTAGCAGTGAGCAAATCGAAATGCAATAGTCGTTGCGTTGTCTTACCATCATCAAAGTTGATGTCCTGTAACGATGTAAAATCGACATCCTCTAATTCAGCACCCGGCGGAAGTGGATGATGTTCACCATCTCCTTCAATTTCTCGGGCTGGGATTTGACATCAAACGAGAGCCGGCAATACATGGGACTCGTACACTCACTTTTCAACTTGCTGCCTACGAAATGACTGTATAGCTCGGTCTGACTGATCAAAAACTCGAGCTTTCTGGCTTGTCGAGCTGCCTCCCTGCGCTCTTCCTCAACTTTCAACCGGTCCATTGCTTCCTTCTGTTCTCGTTTGCGCACGTCTCGCTCTTCCTTCTCATTCTTTTTCCAGAAGACTTGCATTTCACGCATGAGCCGCTTCGCCTTTGCCTGTATGTCCTTCGTAGCCTTTGCAGTCTTAATAAATGGCCGTCGAGCATGTGCTGAAGCGGTTTTCGCAATTCGTTCCATCTGTTGCTCTTTGGATTGATAGCCCATGACGCGGAAACGGTGCGCCTGAAACATTGTTAAATATCACTAGATACGGTACAGAGAAGAATACTCGCCTTGCTGACATCCCTCTTGGCAATATTTGTCCATACTTTCCGCTGGTTCTCTTCCAACGTCTTGACCCTCTTGAGCATTCCAGCATCATCCACTTTCTTGGCCTTTTTGAGAGGCGGTATGACCTCGTCAAATTCAAAAACAACGCTGGAGCCTGTGGGAGCTGGCGAAGCGGGCCGCGACATGACTGGCGTCATGTCACCTTCAATGGAAGGAGCATAGGAACCGAATTCGACATCGTCGGGTGCCAAGTCAGGTTTCCTCTTCGTCATTGGTTTCTTCCGCACACCTTTGGGAGTGAGAGAGACACTCTCTTGACTGCCCTCTCGGTGTGTCAACCTGCCCTTTGCCCGCCTGGCAGCCGTCTTGAGGACAGCAGATAGAGACACCGGTTCGAGTGACCGCTCAAAGTCGTCTGCGATGCACGCGGCCGTTTTGTCGATCCTGCGACGTTTATATGCTTGCCCGGCACGGTCGCCCCTGAAAGGGACTTCAAAGTCGCTGCTGACGTCCGATGCAGCGCCAGAACCCTGGCGGTGCTTTCCGCCCTCCTTATCTTTGCCCTTGAACCTCGTTAGATGATGTAGTTCGTCAAAGGCCTATCATTGCAATTCAGCTATAGTATCCTTTACGGTATTAGCAGGATATCTCACGTCGTCTGAATGTCGGTGACGATACTCGTAACCATTTTCATAGTACGGAGAAACTTCCCGCGAGTCATTCTCGTAGTATCCGGATATATGGATGGGCGGCGAGGGAGGTACAGGTATACGAGCGATCATGGCGTTATAGTGGTGGTGCAGCTGCCTTGCCGTGGTAGCATTGCGATCCTATCCTACATCAGGTAAAAGGTGTGAAGAGCACATCTCAGACTCACCAAAAAGTTGGTTTCGAACCACTTTTCGACTTGCTTTTTGCGCCTCTGAGTCTCTAGCATATAGTCGCGGAGCTCAGCTGTCCACACGTCTTCGGATTCGTCGAGGTCGGAAGATATGAGCCGCGGCTCATCCTCGATTTTAGGAGGACAGTCTGTGCTGTTGTTGAGAGAGTGAATGGGGAGAGGTTTGGTGCGCTGGGAAACCTTGCGGGAAGCCTGGCGAGGAATGAGAAAAATGGGCTCGGAGGGGGAAAAGAGACGTACGCGCCGTTGGCCCGGAGGCTTGTAGTCGACGTCGTCGTTGTGTGCTCTGCGCCTCTTCTTGGAGCCGGGTAGGTCGTCGTCGTCGTCGCCGGGATCGTCGGGCGACGTGGCAGGAGCATGGTCAGCATCTTGGACGAAGGCTGTTGGGGTCGATGAGGGTGGGCGGAGAGGGGAAAGGGGGGGACAAACCTGGGGCGCGGTAGGGAGGCGCATCGTCGTTCAGGATTCTGCTGAGGGACATGACGGTCAAAAGGAGAAGGACAGGGCGGTTTCAAACTCTAGTGATCGTTTACTCATTTACTTGCGCTATGCATCCTCGCCTGTTTAGGAAGCTCGCATTCTACGCTACTCACGCCTCGTCTGGCGCCAGCATTAGCTCCGGCCTCACTTTCGCATCAAACTCCTCCTCAGTTAGATATCCCAATGCCACAGTCGCCTCCTTCAGCGTCGTGCCCTCCCGATGTGCCTTCTTTGCGCACTTGGCCACATCTATCACCAGTCAGATTATTTCTCCAGCCCATGCTGTGTTACCCACTATCATAACCAAGATGACTGTTCAAAATCGTCGCCAGCATCAGCGACTCGTTCAACAACACATTGATACGCTTCTCATTTGCCTGGATCCCAACTACGCAATTCTTCGTGAATGAGCGTGCTCCTGATCAACACGTCAGACCTCGGATCAGATACATCCACAAATGGTAATATGTTCCCACCATCAGTCAACAGTCGAATACTCTGCAGCACATTCTTGATAATCACCGGTTTGAATACATTCAGCTGCGGAAAGTCAGTATAGGCGCTCAGAGGCTAGCATCACAACACTTGCCTCGAACTGTCCGCAGGCACCCGCAACGCTCACAGCAGTCTGGTTTCCCATCACTTGCGCCGCAACCATCGTCAGTGCCTCGCACTGGGTGGGGTTTACCTTTCCGGGCATGATGCTGCTTCCTGGTTCATTTTCAGGCAGAAGCAATTCTCCAAGTCCGCATCGCGGTCCAGAGCCAAGGTATCGGATATCATTCGCAATCTTCATGAACGAACACGCGATTACGTTTAATGCTCCATGTGCTTCCACAAGCGCATCATGAGTAGCTAGCGCTTCGAACTGATAGGACGTCAATTGAGTCAGCTGGCATGTCACAGGCGGCTTGCCTTGTTTGGGGCCGTCTTGAATTCAAGACCCGTCAGCTTTGATACCTCGGCGGCAATCTTGACGTCAAAGCCCTTCTTAGTGTTCAGACCCTGAAGCACCGGCAAGTCAAACTGGAGTCAACAAGTATCACAGCATGTAACCGTACAGTTCCGACAGCCGTACCACCCTGAGCAAGCAGAGACAACCGCGGTAGTACATCCTTCACTCTTTCAATACCGTTCGTGACTTGCTGGACATAACCACCGAATTCTTGCCCAAGCGTCAATGGTGTTGCATCCTTGGGCGAATTAGCATTAGTCAATGACAGAACCTGTTTCGCACTTGTAGATGTGTTCGACCAATTTTTATAATATGATCAAAGGCTTTGGATTTAGCCTCCAGCGCGTCTCGCAACTCTGTGAGAGTAGGAATGAGTGAGTTTTGTATCTCTGTAACAGCAGAAATATGCATGACGGTCGGGAATCTGGCATTCGTTATCAGTCACGACAAGGCTCACCGACGAAATCTAGTCCTTACGTATCGTTACTGCTCTGGCTCATATTGACATGGTCATTGGGGTGAACTGGCTTCTTCGAGCCGAGCTCACCGCCAAGGATTTCAATAGCACGATTTGAAATGACCTATCCAAGCGTCTGGTCAAGACCACGGCGTAAAATCGGTATGCTCACCTCATTGGTGTTCATATTGCTCTGTGTACCGCTTCCTGTCTGAAACACGACCAGCGGGAAATGATCCAGTAGCTTACCCGATATCACCTGTCGTAGATTGCGTCAACGACACGCCCGTATCACGGCTGGTATACGAACATCGTCTGCAGCCATCTGAATTGCCTTCCCAATCTTTGGGTCAAGTCCGTAAGTCACATTGACAGCTGCGGCGGCCTTTTTGAGAACACCAAATGCCTTTATCAAGGGGGGTGGGAGACGCTCTGTTGGCCCACCAATGTCAAAGTTTTGCAGAGACCTGCACAGTGTCACTCGGATATTACACGATGAGACTCCGAACATACCGTTGTGTCTGGGCGCCCCAGTAACGATCTGCTGGTACTTGGAGCTCCCCAAATGTGTCACGCTCTACACGATATTTGTGGTCCTATACGTTCCCGATTAGCACGGGGCATGAGGTTAAGGGGGAACTGACCATTAGGACAGACGAGCAGGAGAATAGCCTTGCAGGGAGTGTCTGACATCGATATGCCCTCAAATATAAGGCCTAGGCACGATAGCAATCACGTGGTGGACTAGAGGAGCCGTGATACTTACAGCGGGAGATTGTCTGGCGACGGAAGCCATAGAGTAGGTTGAAGTTGCACAAGCAAATATGTCGGTTACGATCCTTGATAGCCGCAACGATCCGACTCTGCCCGATTCAGCCCGTCCACACGCCGCTCTACGCGTCCTACCCAGCGTTATAATACGCGCACTGTTATGGGTTCTCAATCCGCACAGAATCACGTGTGCGACGTCTATCTTCACTACCAGACATACTGGTCTCTCTTAGTCAGCAGCCAGCGACCACAATGGCCGACATTGCCTCCCAGCTTGTTCTCCATCCGACACTCTCATTGGCCTTGAAGTATGGCGGATCGACACTCGGTCGTGACAAGGCAAGACGTTGCGTCACCGCGGACACAAGTCTAACCGAACTATAGGCCTACCGCGCTATCCAATACTTTGCCCGCCTCTACGCCTGGCACCTGCTCAACAAAGGTAACAAGAGCGAGGCCAACCGATGGGCGGCACTCAAGACACATCTCGGAACAGCAAGGAAATGTATGTTTCTCTCCTAACGATTGTCTATCCAATTCATGCCAGTTATCCAGTACTCCGTTTGGGCAAACCGATTGAGCACCTGCAAGCTGCTTTACGGGCCGCACTTGCCACCGCTCCAGTAGGAGAACAACTCACAACCATTGCCAGACAAATCAGTTATTTCTTCTTCCTCTCGTACGATGCTATCGTCTGGGTACGTCCATCCAATGCCGCGGCTTTCCGGCTATTGATGCGATCAAAGGCGAACTCAATCAAATTTATTGCGCTGAAACCCGAGACCTCCCGGAAGGTCCAAAAGACGTCGTTCCAATTTTGGTTCGCCGGCATCCTCTTTAGCATCATCAACAGCGTTCTCAAGACCGCACGATTGGCCAAGGAGGCAAAACGTCTGGAATCGACAAAGACATGGGGTGAAAAAGACTTGGCTGACGAGGCTGCAAGGGAAACAAGGCTCAGTGCCATAAAGACGTCCGTCCTTAGTTGATTTGCAGGGTATTCAGCTTAATGCGTTGTATAGATCCCGTGCGGCGACTCGTCAACAGCTCTTGCTTGATTGGCTTGATATTTGGATACCTGCAACTGGCGCTGGACTCGTCAACGTCAACGAAGGGGCCCTTGGTGTTCTTGGGTACAGTCCTCTCCATCTTCGCTAGTTTGACACGCTAAATGCTTGATTTTCTGCAGTCTCATCACCTCTCTCGTTGGTGTAAAGGCACAATGGAATGTTATCGCCAAGTAATAGGATAGTACATATGTGTCTTGTACTCGGTTGTAGAGGTATTCTAGGAAGCCGTTTTCTGCTCTTGTAATTTCCGCAAGCGAATATATTCTTCTCGAACTGCCTCCATTGCCTCCGGTCCAGTGCTATCAAGGCATGGTTAACGAGATTTTCTTGAAAAAGTGTATCCGTACTATTGAAGCATGCAGTCTTGAACAATCTTCAGCTTGTCCTTACATGCCCAAGCGAGAGAAATAGTCCTGCCTGACGCACAGTCTGCAAATTCTGACAAAGTATCGTCAGTGAAAAGACATTTGCGGCAGAGGATAGTCATATACCCTTGACAACGAGGTCACATTCCTTTAAAGCACGCGCTTTAGTAGCTTTGAAAAGAGTTTCCTCCTCGCGACGGGAGAGAGCGTTCATTGAGGCGAGTCATCGGTAAACCAGAACAAACACTAGCTTCAATGAACATTGCTCTCAGACTATCAAGACTCTCTCGACATGCTCGCTTTCTAGCTACCGCCTCCGGATCTGTCCCTCCTAAATCAGAGTTCTCTGAAACCCTCTCTTCTGGTCCTACCTTAGATGATTTCATTGTCGGAAATGTTCCCGACCGTGTCGTATTAGGGGGTTCTAAAGGGTATGCTGCTCAATACCCATAGTTACACTGAACATGACGAATTCAGTCCTCGTTTACCTTCTTACCTGAAAACATCAATACCTTCAGGCGCATCATTCAACAAGATTAAGAAAGATCTCAGAGGTCTCAATTTACACACCGTCTGTGAAGAAGCTAGATGTCCCAACATAGGCGACTGTTGGGGCAGTGGGAAGGACGCACTAGGGGCTGAGGGTCATAGTACAGCAACCGCCACGATTATGGTCAAGTCCAAGCAAAATTCA
>Ga0137376_10002367_pt1 | contig 11214 bp, 7 predicted proteins | sample SagtaG_23_FD_104814 | JGI IMG/M metagenome (GOLD analysis project Ga0137376, IMG submission 104814) | Vadose zone soil microbial communities from Sagehorn Ranch, Mendocino, California, USA - Sage2_L_20_16 metaG | ecosystem: Environmental > Terrestrial > Soil > Vadose zone | place: USA...
GAGCGCGGTGCCGCCTTGGAACGTGCTCGACCCCTCGACGACGCCGCTTTCGATCCGCACACCATCGACATAGAAGACCGGGGCGTACCCGCCGCTCAGCGAGCCGGCGCCGCGGATTCGGATATTCGCGGAGGAGCCCGCCTGGCCGCTGTTAGACGCCAATGTCAGGCCCGGCACGCGTGCCGTGAGCACTTCGTTCACGTTCACGATCGGTGCGTCCTTGAGCTCTTGGGCGACCTGGATCTGACCGACGGTGTTCCCCAGCGTCACCTTCTCCTGCGCGCCGGCCGTACCGGTGACCACAATCTCTTCGAGATTGACGGCCGCCGTCGTGAGCCGAAAATCGAGCTCCGCCACTTCACCAGCCGCGACCGTCACGCTGGTATCGATCCGCGCGTATCCGATGCCCGACGCCCGGATCGTGTGCGTCCCGACCGGGACTCCGCGGATCGTGTACTTCCCATCCTGTCCACTCGTGGCGGACAGGACGGTGCCCAGCACCTGCAGCCGCACACCGGCGACCGGCCGCTCGGTCCCGGCTCCAAACACGGTTCCCGCGACGGCGCCGGTCGCCTGCGCGAAGAGAGGCGCAGGTCCGGCGAACAGCAGGGCGACGACGACGCCCCGTTTTATCCAGCTGACATAGGTTGCCATAGAGAAATGGCCCTCACGTATGAGAGTCCGGTTCATGAACGAAGAATTACCCTTCCGGTCCCGCCCGCCGGTCTTGGCGACCGGGTGGCCGCGCCGTGCTGGCGCCGGGCCTAGCGACTACATCGACCGGGGATGATGATGTTGCGCGGGAGGTGAAGAACGCGGCGAACGGAAGTCTGATCCATACACCCCTCCTGACATGAGGAGTCTGCGCGGGAAACGTTCCGTATCGTAAAGATCAACTCAACGGTCCGCAAGGGAACGCTACGCCCTTGCCGGACCGTTCCGGGGGGTCCTACCTTCTGCCCATGACCCACTTCCGTCGCCTTACTGCCGTGCTCGCGCTCCCCCTCCCGCTCCTCCTCGCCGCCTGCGGCGGCTCGAACGAGCCCGGCCTCGACCCCGGACCCGGCCGGCTGATCTTCACCCGCGTGTTGAATGGCTTGCAGGACATCTACGCGGTGGACGTCAGGGGGGGCAACCTGGAACAACTGACCACCAGCTTTGCCTTCGACGACTGGGGCGCATGGTCCCCGGATACGTTCAAGATCGTGTACATGTCGAATCGCATCCCGGACACGACCTTCACGCCGCGTTTTCAGATCTACGTGATGAATTCGGACGGGAGCAACGTCAGCCAACTCACCTTCCCCAACACCGCCAGGGACAGCACCGGTCACGTCATCGACACCACCAGCAACTTCCACCCGGCGTGGTCGCCCAACGGGACGAAGATCGCATTCGGATCGACCCGCGACAGTAACCCCGAGATCTACGTCATGGACCCCAACGGGTCGAACGTCGTTCGGCTCACGACCAATGCCGCCGAAGACGGCCAGCCGGCGTGGTCCCCCGACGGATCCAAGATCGCGTTCGTCACCAACCGGGACGGCAACGCCGAGATCTATGTGATGAACTCCGCCAACGGCTCCGGGCTTGTGAACCTCACCAATAACGCCGGATCGGACCTCGCTCCCGCCTGGTCGCCCGACGGCACCAAGATCGCGTTCCAGTCGAGCCGCGAGACCGACTTCGCCGTCTGGGTCATGAATGCCGACGGCTCGAATCCCGTGCGCCTGACCAGTCCCAGCCCCCCGAGCGGCGCCCCGAGCTGGTCACCCGACGGCACGCGGATCGCCTACGAACAGGACGGCGACCTCTGGGTCATGAACGTCGACGGGTCACGCCAGATTCGGATCACGAGCGGCACGCGGTCCGACGGCCTGCCGCGGTGGCGGCCGATCCTCTAAACAGTCACGCCGCCGTTCCCACTGCGGGATACGGCGGCGCGCTGTAACTCCTACGGAATTACTGCGGAATCGTTTTCGGCGGACGCCGGTCTACGAAGAACACGGCGCTCGGCGCCGTAAACGCCGCTGTCTGAGGCGCGGTGCTTCCGGCGACAGACCGCGGCACGATCACCGCCGTCAAAACCGACCCGGCGACGCGCGACCCCGCGATCGGGTTTCTGACCGAGTCCCCGGCAAGGCCGGCGGGCAGCTTGATCGAGAACAGCACCGGGGTCTTGGTGCCCGTCGCCGTCACCACGACGCGCATCGAATCGGCTGCTACGCTGTCCCTCGCCCGCGTGAAGTATGTCGCGATCGCCTTATACGCCAGGTTGGCGACCGCTGGCGCGTCCGGCAGCGTATCGGCCGCGTGACGGGTGACGTTCACGTCCACGTTCACCATGCCGACGCCGGCGTGCACGATCCGGATGCCGATATTGGCCGCCCCCGGGTCGGCCGCCGCATCCGGCACCACCCAGAGCACCCGTCCTGGCGTCGAGCCGGTGCGGGCAAATCCGGTGTGAATCACGGTGTAGGCACTGGGGGAGGCGAACGCGTAGGTCGTATCGAGGATGGGCGTACCGGTGACCGTCGGGTTGCCGCTGCTCATGAAGACGCGAATCTGCCGCGTCCCGGCGTCGATGCCCTGGTAGAACATGTTCCCGCCGCGGAACACGGCGTCGAACAAGCCGGCATTCGTAATGATGTCGATGGGCCGCATGTCCATCTCGCCGGTATCCGGAACCGCTTCGAGCCAATGGACCGCCGCCTGAGGCGGCACCACCTCAGTGAACGTGGCATCCTTTTTACAGCCGACCGCCACCGCGAGCACGCAGCAGAGGGAAAACCGAAGTCGAGTCATCGCAACACTCACACGAGAAAGGTTGATCGGATTCATTGGCCGTTCGGATCGGGCGGAGTCGGGCCGTTGTCGCCGTGCCCGCCGATTCCGAGCAGGCCTCGCGAGGCAATGATCCCGACGATCCCGCTGGCGATCGCCGTCGCGAGCAGCACGGTCTTGGAGCGCGAAAATCGCTTTTCGTACGTCGTCATGACAAAGGTGCGAGGCAGCGAGACCGATTCCCCCGTCCACTTGCTGCGCGTGCCCCGGACGTCGACGACGTCGGAGACCGCGAGCACGAGGTCGTCGGGCGTGGCCTGGAGCAGCTCGCCCTCGATCCGCATCGCGTAGGGACCCACCTGGCGCGTCGACTGCATGCGCCCCTCGTCACTGAGCACGAGAGACAGGTTGGTCCCGGGAGCCGGCTGCAGAGTGGCGACCGGAAGGTACGTGTAGCATCCCGCCAGGACCGGCAGGAATCCGATCGCCAGCGTCAGCCGGCGGTAGTGGAGACCCGGGCGCATACTCAGTACACGCCACCGGCATAGAGGCCGTAATTGCCGTGCCCAGAGCTGCCCGCGCCACCGACGCCACCGGCGGAATAGAACGTCTGCCGCCGGGCGTCCATCTCCTGATAGGGCACCGGCCAGTACATCGCCGTTCCCTCCGGGAGATCACCCCAGCCGCGGGCGGCGAAGTACCACATGCCGTACCCCGAGTACGCCGTCTCCATCCGGTACTCCCACTTCAGTGCGTCCCACAGATTCCCGCACTTTGCGGCCTTGAAGGGACCAGCGACCGCGGCGGCGTCGGGGACGCGCGGCACGCAGGAGACGCCGCCCGGCACCGGCGTCAGCGTATCGGTAAGCGCGGCGACCGACGGCAGGCCGCCTTTGATCGTGCGCGAGCTGTCGACGAGCACCGCCGCGAGCGCGGCACTGCCCGTCCGGATACGCCCTTCGGCGACGAGCAACCGCATCTCGGCGCGCGTCATGATCGGGTAATTGCCGATGCGGCCGGCGGTCTGGAACGCCCGGGTCTTATAGAAATCGTACATCGAGATCTGGAGCGGCTGCCCGGGCTGGTCCTCGCCGGGCGGGCGATTGCGCCAGTACGGGAAGCCGGTGAAGGTCTTGTACCCGGCGCGCAACGTATCCCCCTGCTGCGCGCCGCGCGTGGCGCCCTGGGGGAAGCGGAGATCGTTGGTGACCACGAGGAACGGCCCGCGCAGGGCGGGAGCCAGTGCGAGCCACGCATCATAGCCGCCCGAGCTGTCGGCCATTCCCATCCAGAACTGCGACATCTGGTGCCAGTTGGCGGTCCCGGTGGCGAACGCCTGAGCGGGCCAGACCACGTCCCACCCGGCGGTCGGATTCATGGAGATGATGAAGTCGGCCGTGATCCCCGCATTCGCATCGGCAATGATGGACGCCCAATCAGCCGCCGCGCGGTCCGCCGGGGTCCGCCCCACGCTCGCGCGGAACCGCGCCTTGTAGGAATGGATGAGGCGGAAGAACCCGGTCGTATCGAGCGCGTTGCCGTTGATCCACGCGGCCGGGAGCGGGAACAACCCAGGGGTCGCGCGGGCAATGGTGATCGCCGAGTCGAGCTCTGTGTATGCGGCAGCCATGACGGCCGTGTAGGACGAGAACGGCACGACATACGGATACACGTCGGTCTCACTGACGATCGAGGCGGAATCGTAGACGAGCGCGAGGTTTCCAAAGGCCACGCCCTGAACGAACCGGGCAAAGGCCCTGGCGCGCGCGTCCTGCGCCGGCGAGCCGAGCGTCACGAGCCGCTGGATCGCGGCGATACCCATGACGGCCATCCGCGCAGCGCGATGCATCACCACGAAGTCGCGGTAATTCCCCGCGGCGCCCGTGCTGTTGCGCGTGTTCTCGATCGGCGTACGCGGAATCGATCCGCGCGGACCCATGGCGAAGTTGGCGAGGGCGGATGTGTTCTCCATGCCCATGACCTGCAACTGCGTCTGCACGTCATCGTTCGAGCCGCCCAGCGTGCCGTCCTCAATCTGGGCGTAGGTCGATCCAATGAACGCCTCGACATCGGCGGGCTTGCCGAGGGCACGGTCCCGATCCGGATCGGTCTGGTCCTGCACGACGAGCGTATCCTTGCACGCCATGAAGGTCAGGGCGAGAACGCTGGCGGCGACAAAACGAAGCTTGGACATCGTTTACTCCTCCACAGAAAAAGGGGCACGTCCTCCCCGCCATGCGTCAACACACGGCGGGGAGGACCCGTTTAGAACGTTGAGCTCAATCCGATCGTGAAGGTGCGGAGGTTCGGGAACGTAAACGCGTCGACCGCGTTGATGGCCGCCGAACCTGCGCCGTTCAGTTGCGCATTCGCGCCCGTGCCGCCCGACAGCCCGACCTCGGGATCGAAGCCGCGATAACCCGTGATCGTGAACAGGTTACGGCCCACGAGGCTGATCTCCCAATCGCCCGTATGGCTGATCGGGCCGATGTGGTACGACACGAGCAGCTCGCGCAGCTTCGCGTAGCTGGCGTCCTCGACGGTGATGCTGTTGGGGGCCAGCTGATCGTAGAAGCCGCCGAGTCCCCCGAAGCCGTCAGCCGCCGATGTGCGCCAGTAGTAGCCGATCGGCTTGGCGTCTTGGACCGATTTCCCGACCTGATCGACGTCGTGCGACAGGAAGTCCAGGTGCGCCCAGTGGAAGCCCTGATTCCAGATCTTCTGGCCGAGCGAGGCATCGAGCAGCGCGTAGACGCTGAACTTCTTGACGCGCAGGTCTTGCGTGATCCCGAACCGGAAGTCAGGCAGCGCATTCCCGAGCGGCACGTTCAACGCCGCGCCGGTCGAATCCCGCAGCAGCATCGGCATGCCCCAGTTGAGGACCGTGATCCCCCACGGCGTGACGGTGGGGTTCTTGCTCGGGTTTGAGATGAACGTCTCCCACAGGTTGTTCGTGATGCCCATGCCCGGGTTGTTGTTCGCGCCGACCCAGACCAGGAGGCCTTCGTCGTTGCGCTGGAACGAGCTGTTCTGTCCGCCGCAGTCCCCTTGGAACTGCGCCGGCAACTCCGCGCAGCTCGTGATGAAGCGGTGGCCGTAGAACGTGCCCAGCCGCTCGCCGACTTTTGCCTGGAAAATGGCGTTGGTGCCCTGCAGATCCGCCCCGAAGAAGAAGGGCGCCACGTCCAGCTTCGTGACCACGGAGCGGTTGCGATCGTAGATGACGCGCGTGGACCACTGGAGATCGCGCCGCTGGAGGAGCGGGATGTTGAGGGACATTTCCAGCGTCTTGTTCTGCAGCGTGCCGACGTTCAGCCACTGCCGCTGGAACCCCGTCGACGCGGGGATCGGCGCCGGAATGATCTGGCGCTCGATGTCCGCGTGGGCGTAGGTCATGTTGAAGGCGTAGCGCCCCCACAGCTCGAGATCCCCGCCGAACTCGACCTCGCGGTGCAGTTCGGGCTTCAGGTTGCGGTTGCCGAGCGTCACGAGCGACAGCAGTCCGCCCGCACCCACGTTGAACGTCTCATACTGCGCGTCGAAACGGGGCGAGCCGCCCGCGGTGCCGTAGGAGCCGTGCACGCGGAACTCGGTGACCGCCGGGATCGACCACCACGGTTCCTGCGAAATCCGCCACCCGAGCGAGGCGCGGCCGAACGTCGCCCAGCGGCTATCGGGCCCGAACAGCGAGCTGCCGTCCCGCCGGACCAGCGCGTCGAGGATGTAGCGGCCCTTGAACTCGAAGTTCGACCCGCCGAGCATACCGATTTCGCGAATCCGGCTGAGGTCGGACGTGGTCGCGCGGGTGGGCTGCGCGGTGTTGTTCAGCGCCGTCACGCCCTGTACCGACAGCTGGCTGCCCTGCGCGCTCTGGAAATCGAAATCGCGCTGTTCGAACAAATAGCGCAGAAAGTATTTCGACTTGAAGTCGGCGCCGAAGTCGTGCTTGAGCGTCGCGTTGACGCTGCCGTTCAGCGCCTCACGCCCCGTCGCGCTACGGAAGATCTGCCCGAGGTTCGTGGCGCTGGCGAGTGGGCCGGTGGTGCGGAAGCCCTTGTCGTTGATCTGGGCCGCAGTGGTGCGACGCAGGTCGTAGCTGAAGTTCGCGTCCATGTTGAACCAGTTCACGGGATTGTAGGACGCGGTGAAGCCCCCGATGAAGCGGTTCGTGACGTCCTCGCGGAACGTCTGGAACAGCGTGGACAGCGGGTTCTCGTTCTGCGAGCCGCCGCCCTGCAGGTTGGGCCGGATGTACAGCCGTTGCAGCGAGTCGCGCTGCAGAATATTGACGATGGCCGGCACGCGCGTGAGCCGGAAAAATGCCTGGCCGCCCTCTTCCTGATTGAGGCCGTCCTGCGTGCTACGCGTGTACGACGTGCGGAACGCGAAATTCCAGTCGGTGCCGATGCCCTGATCGACGTTGATGCGGAACGCGTTTCGCGTGAAGCCGTTCAAGTACCGAATCGCGCCCTGCTCGCGCCGGTTGGACGCACTCGCAAACACGCGCGTCTGGCTGCCGAACCGGCCGCTCATGTCGACACTGTTCTCCATGAAGGGCTTCGGCGTCATCATCTGGTTTACCGCGTTGTACGACGTGCCCGGCCAGGGCGAGATCTGAAAGCGCTGGCGCAGGGGTGCACCGGAGATCGTAGAACCGGGGTCGATCGGGAAGCTCTTCGGCGCCGACGCGAAGTCCGCATTGTTGTTATTGATGCGCGCTTGTTCAGTGGCGTAATCAAAAATGCGCGAGCAGAACGGCTGGCCCGTCACCGCCTCGCAAAACATCGAGCCGGTCTCATCCGTGGCGAGCGCCTGATACCGCGCCAGCCCGAAGTCCCGCTCGATGTCGCTGACGCCCGCTTCGCTGCGCACACCGAACTTGACGCCTTCCAGACTGCGCCGCGCCGACTTGGTCGTGATGTTGATGACGCCGTTCCCGGCCCGCGCCCCGTACAGCGACGCGCCCGCGGCGCCTTCCACGACTTCCACGTTCTCGATGTCGCGCGGATTCAAGTCGGACAGGTTCCCGTTGATGATCACGCCGTCGACGATGTACAGCGGGTCTTGGCCGCGGCCCGATGCGTTGATCGACGTCGGACCGCGCAGCAGCACCGCCGGCTGCGAACCGGGACGGCCGCTCGCGGACACGATGTTCGCGCCCGGCACCTTCCCTTGCAGCTGCGTGAGCGGATTCGCCGCCGCGACGGGCAGCTGAGACGCGTCGACGCGGTTCACCGTGAACGGCACTTTGTTGGCTTCGGTGCCTTCCTGGGTCCCGGTGACGACGATGGCCTCGAGGAGGTTGACGTCGTACCCGAGCGTCAGGTCAACCGCCTGCTCCCCGGGCGACAGCGTAATCGACTTGCTGTTCGGCTTGAACCCAATCGCACGGACTCGCACGACGACCTGCTGCGTGCGCACGCGCGCGCCCGGGACATTCAGCGTGTATTGTCCGGTCGCGCTGGTGACCACGCCGATGCGCAGCTCTTCGACGACGACGTTCGCGCCGGCAATCGGCTCACCACGATCGGAAGTGATGGTGCCACGGATCACGGCATCTTGCGCCCAGGCCGTACTCGCGCCGGCAACCAACAGCGCCAGCGCTGCGACCATGGCGAAGAGCAAGCCACGACGATTGTGGGGCATTGGGACATCCTCTCGTGAACTGGGAACTTGGTGGTAGGAAACAAGAACGCGGCCGGATTCGACAACGCGAATCCGCCCGCAAAATGCGCGACGCAATAGTCCGTTGAGCGTGACGGTCATACCGCTCGGGAGTCAGGTGACGGCCTGAAGGCCCTAGAGACCCAACCTAGGGTCTCCCCGAGGTTATAAGGCCCGTTTGATAACCCTGTCAACCCCCCGTTTCTGGTGTTGCATCCGGCCCGGGGCGCCCTATCATCTATCAACGGTCGCTCACGGTCCTAGGTCATGACAATTATCGCCCACATGCTCCCCCCGATAGCGGCCTTGGGCCTCGGAATAGCCGCATCCCGAGGCGCCCCGGTCCAGGCGCAAGCACAAGGACACGCCGTGAGCCCGGCCGCCACCGGCGGAATCAGCGGGCAGGTCGTAAATCAGCAGTCACGCCTCCCCGTGAGCGGGGCCAGAGTTAACCTGATCGGGACACGCCTGCGTACCGCCACCGATAGCGCCGGACACTTCAGCCAGGTCAGCCTCGACGCCGGCACCTACATCCTCGAGGTTCGGGCCATAGGGTACGGCGTGACCTCGTGGGTGTTGCACCTCGCCGACAGCCAGAAGGTCGACTACGTATTCGAGCTGGAACCCCTCGGCGTGAACCTCGCGCCCGTCGTCGTGGAAGGCCGGCCCGGCTACTTCCAGCGCCGCATGCAGGAGTTCGCCGAGCGGCGCCGTGCCGGCCGCGGCATCTTCATCACGGAGCAGCAGATCGAGACCAGCCACGCGGCCACCATGGTGGATCTGCTGCGCGGAGTCCCCGGAGTGCGGCTGAGTTGCCGCTCGGGGGTGTGTACCGCGCAAATGACGCGGACCGCGCATGGCGTCTGCGTCGCGGACTGGGTCGTGGATGGCTCCCCAGCGTCGGTGTCGTCGACGCCACATCTTCCTGTCGTGGGAATCGTCGCCGTGGAGATTTACCGCAGTCCCAGCGAAGCGCCCGCCGAGTTCCTCAAGGCGGACTCCCAATGCGGAGTCATCGCCATCTGGACCAAGTCGGGCCTCTGATCAGCCTTCGCTCTCCCTCCGTCCTCCTCGCCGCGGCGCTGCTCGTCTGCAGCGGCAGCGCGCAAAATGAGGATCCGCTCGCGGCCCGCTCCAAAGGCGCGCCCGGCGCGCCGGTCACTGTCTACGAGATGGCGGATTTCCAATGCCCCGCTTGCCGGATGTTCGCCGTGACGGTGCTCCCCACGATCGAGCGGGAATACGTGCAAACCGGCAAGGTCCGCTGGGTATTCATCAATCTGCCGCTGACGAGTATTCATCCCAACGCCGTTGCCGCGGCGGAAGTCGCGATGTGCGCGGCGCGGCAGGGACGCTTTTGGCCCACGCACGATGCGCTCTATCAGCAGCAGGACACGTGGGCCAAGCTCGCGTCGCCGCGCACCATGCTCGTGACGATCGCGCAGCGCGCCGGTGTCGACCGCGCGAAGTTGCTGACCTGTCTCGACGAGGGCAGCGTACGCAAGGAAGTCGAGCTGGACGCGCAGCGTGCCACGCGATCCGGGGCTCACGCCACCCCTTCCTTCTATATAGAAGGCGGCTTGCTCGAAGGCGCGCCCTACACGCCCGACCCGATGCGGCACTTGTTGGACTCGATTTACACCGTCCGCACGCGCGCATCCAGGTGAGCAAGCCCTCGTTCCTGTACCGGCTGAGCGTAAACGTCGCCACGCGGGCGGCGCCCCTCGTCGCGCGTTTCGACAAGAAAGTTGCGCGGGGACTCGACGGGCGGCGCGGATTGGCCGCCCGTCTTGCCGCATGGGCCGCGACGCGGCGCGACACACGGCGGCCGCTCGTGTGGATGCACGCACCATCGGTGGGGGAAGGACTCCAGGCGAAGCCGGTGCTCGAAACGCTGCGCGCCGAGCATCCGGACTGGCAGCTGGCGTTCACATTTTTTTCCCCGTCGGCCGAACGGCTCGCGAAAAACTTGCCCGTCGACGTCGCCGACTATCTGCCACTCGACCGGCCGTCCGAAGTGTCGAAGGTCTTGGACGCACTGCAACCGACCGCGCTCGTCTTCAGCAAGCTCGACGTCTGGCCCGAGCTGACCCTGGCGGCGGCACGCCGCCAGGTCAGGCTGGGTTTGATTTCCGCGACGGTCGCGCCGAACAGCTCGCGGCTGCGTTGGCCGACCAGGGGATGGTCCGCGCCGGCATACCGCGCGCTGGAACGGGTCGGCACGATCAGCGAAGAAGACGGCGAGCGCCTCGAGATCCTGGGTGCGCGTCCCGACGCCATCGCCGTCACCGGCGACACGCGCTACGACAGCGTGGCCGAGCGCGCCGAACGCCTGGACCGGACGCGGGAGCCGCTCGCGCGACTCGCCAGCACGGCGCCCGACACGTTCACCATCGTCGCGGGCTCGACGTGGCCGTCCGATGAGGCGGTGCTCATACCGGCGTTCGCGGATCTGCTGCACCAGCTGCCGACGGCGCGGCTGCTGCTCGCGCCGCACGAGCCGAATCCCGATCACCTCGCGGGGATCGCCGAGCGCTTGCGCCATGTGAAGCTGCCCCGCCCCGTCCGGTTGTCGCAGCTCGAGCATGCGAAGCCGGGGCCGGTGATCGTCGTCGATCGCGTCGGCATTCTCGCCGATCTCTACTCCCTCGGCGACACCGCGTACGTCGGCGGCGGCTTCCATCGCGCGGGGCTCCACTCGGTGCTCGAGCCGGCGGTGTTCGGCGTGCCGATTATTTTCGGCCCGCATTGGCGGATGAGCCGTGA
>Ga0137376_10002369_pt1 | contig 11211 bp, 11 predicted proteins | sample SagtaG_23_FD_104814 | JGI IMG/M metagenome (GOLD analysis project Ga0137376, IMG submission 104814) | Vadose zone soil microbial communities from Sagehorn Ranch, Mendocino, California, USA - Sage2_L_20_16 metaG | ecosystem: Environmental > Terrestrial > Soil > Vadose zone | place: USA...
GCGCGGCGAGCTCGCGGCGGTGGAGGGCATGAAGCCGGCGGTCGAGTCGGTCCGCCGCGACGCCGGCCGCCTGTCGCACGCCATGGCCCAGATCGAGGGCCGGATGACGCAGACGGACGCCGCCGTCACGGCGCTCGAGGCCCGGGCCCGGAGCCTCGACACGCTCGCCGAACAGACCCGGGCGTTGGGGCGGGAGCTCGAGCGGCAGCAGGTCGTGCTCGATTCCGCCACGGAGCATCTCGAGCGGGCAGCGCAGCTGCGGGCGGAGGCGGCGAGCATCGCCCAGCGATTGGAAGAGCGGGCCGGCCAGCTCAACGGCGCCCTCAGCGGCGCCAGCGACCGCACCGCTGCGCTCACGACGACCCTCGACGATCTCGAGAGTCGGGCCGGCGACCTGCGGTTCGTGCAGCGGCGCATGGCGCAGTTCGAGGAGCGGCTCGCCAAGTGGCATGCCACCGAAGAGCAGCTCATGCGGGCGCTCGCGCAGACCGCGCAGCGGCAGGCCACGGTCGACGCGCTCCAGGCGGACTTATACCGTCTGTTCGAGGTTGCCGAGCGGACGGTCGACCACGTCCGCTCGATCGCCGGCGCCCAGGGACGCCAAGTGAAAAGCGCTTAGGGTGCTAGGGCTGGCGGGTGAACACGGCCCGCCACCCGCGGTCCTGCGCGGTCCACGTGAAATGATCGTGGTCGAGCACGGCTAGGGTGGAGGCCGGCGGAGGCGGGGGGTCACCCGCGCCCGGCGAGATGGGGATGGCGTAGAACGTGATGCTCGGCTGGGCATCGTCCAGGATCCCCGTGAGGAGCTCGGGCGCAGACCCGACGTTGTACACCGAGGTATTGAAGAAGCGATCGCTCGCGGGGTCGAAGCCGACGATACCCTGGCCCTGCACCTGGGAGTGATCGAGCACTTCGCTCCATTGCAGGCGGAGGTCGTCGAACAGCGCCTTCACGACGCGGATCCCCGACACGTCGGGCGTCCCGCTGAAGTTTCCGGCGAACCAGATCTCGAACCGCCACGTTCCGACCAGGTCGCCGAGCATGCCCCGCGCTGGTTGCAGGTGAGACGTGGGCTGGACGGCCGTGGCGCTCGCGCGGCCCCGCCCGGTCGCCTCCTTGGCGCCCTGGGCGGCGAGCCCCGGCGCGAACAGCGCGGCGGCAGCCAGCCCGCACACCGCGATCCCTGCGGATCCAGCCCAACGACCGATACCCATGGTGGTATAGCACCTATTGATGTTATAATGTGTAGGTGCTATAATACGTCTAATTGTTATATATAGCAAGGAGGCGAGATGCCACAGTATCGGGGCCAGAAAGTCCGCTATCGCCGCAGGGGCCTGCTACGCCTGCGGTTGCGGCAACTCCTGGAGGCGCGCGGCCTGTCCGCCTATGGGCTCGCCAAGTTCACCGGCCTCAGCCTGAATACCATCTACCGGCTCACCCGGCCGACTGGACGGTTCAGTCTCATTCGGGCGGATACGATCGAACGCTTGTGTGGTACCCTCCGGGTGACCCCGAGCGAGCTGTTCGAGTACAAGCGGCCGCCGGCGACGTGATAGAGGGGGACCTCGGCCAACCACCTCAGCGCAGCAGGTGCGAGACCGTGTAGATCGCGAGCCCCACCAGGCCACCGACCAGCGTCCCGTTGATCCGGACGAACTGCAGATCTCTCCCCACGGCCAGCTCGAAGCGACGGGACGTCGCCTCCGGGTCCCACCCGGCGACCGTCTGAGCGATCAGGTCCCCGATCTCGTGGCGATACCGCTCCACCACCGTGGCCGCGAGGTCGATCACCACGTCGTCGATCTCGGCGAGCAGCGCCTCGTTCGTCAGCAGCGCCGCGCCGAACTCGCTCAGCCCGCGCTCCAGGGGCCCGGGCGCGCGTCCCCCGTCCGCCCGGGTCGCATAGGCGACAATCGCGCGGCGGGTCGCCTCCCACAGGCGAGTGGACAAGTCGGCCAGGGACGGGTCCGCGAGCCATTCTTCTTTCAGCGCCTCCGCCTTGGCGATCACGTCGGGGGCGTGCTGCAGCCGGTCGACGAAGTCCCGCAGCGCCGTGTCGAACGCCGCCCGCAGGGGGTGATACGGGTCGGCGCCGATGTCCTTCAGGAGGCTCTCGACGGTGCCGATGATGCGCTGAAAGATCTGGTCGTCCACGACGCCCGGCACCCACCAGGGGCTCTCCGCCCGGACCTTGTCCCGGATTACGTCGCGGTTGTCGCGTACCGCTTCGGCGGCGAGGCGGACCGCCTCGTTGAGCAGCGCCTGATGGCGGTCATCGGCGAGGACCAGCGCAAGAGTCTTGCCGAGCGCCGGGGCGACTCGCGTCGCGCGGAGACGGGCGCTCACGACTTCGTGCACCAGCTCTCGCACGTCTTCGTCGGGAAGCGCCTCGAGCGTCTTCGCGAGACCGCCCGCGATCTGGCGCGCGATGGCCCGGCTGTGCTCGGGATCGGCGAGCCACCGGGCGGCGCGCTCGGCGGGCCGCACTGCCCGCAGGTTGGCGGCAATGACGTCGCGGGACAGGAAGTGATTCTGGACGAAGGTGCCCAGGATCCGGCCGATCCGCTCCTTGCGCGTGGCCACGATGGCAGTGTGCGGAATCGGCAGGCCGAGGGGATGGCGGAACAGCGCCGTGACGGCGAACCAGTCGGCGAGCCCGCCTACCAGCGACGCTTCCGCCGTGGCGCGAACGTAACCGAGCCAGGGGTATTGAGCTTCGAACGCGCTTGCGCCCGCGAACACCGCAGCCGCGAGCGCCAGCAGCCCGGTCGCTTGCCGTTTCATCGCGTCGAGCTGTGCCTGACGCATCGCGTCGTCGGGCCGCGACCAGGAGGCGGGGGCGGCGGCCGGAGCCGGAGACGGAGACGGAGAGGGAGTGGGGGACGCCGGCGTGATCGTCACCGAGCAATGATAACACGGGGCCGGGATCGGGCACTTCTTTCGTAGAGGCATACCCTGCCTCTGTTTGTCAACCTGGCAACCCGCCTCGCTCAACCTGGCAAGACCAGCTGTCAACTTTGCCGAGTCGCGGCCCGCGAGGGTTCTAGGGCAGCGGCATACAGTCTGCGTGCGGGCCCGCTGGAGACGCATAGATCAACCGTCATATTGAAGCACTTGCCCCGCAACCGGGTGTTCGGTGAGATCATGACGCTCTTGATCGCCCTCGAATTCAATCACACGATGCAGTACGTGATCACCCGCGAGCGCGGGATCATTCAGGGAAAGATCGTCATCCTCATCGCCCAGCTCGCGCTGGCGAGGAAGGTCATCGTTACCGATCCGTACGACGTGCCTCCCACGTCCGTCGCGGCGCTCGCCGCCCTCGCGCTCGCCCTCGGCGCGACCTACTGGCTGATGCGCGACGACCCCATGGGAGGCAGGGCCGGGCCGCAACACCCGCCAGCCTCAGACGCGCCGCAATCTTAGGATTGGTGTGTCCCCGATGCAACACCACGGGCGTCGCGACCGCGATCCTCCCGCACGCCCGGGCTCGTCGCCTTCGGCCCGCGAGTTGCAAGTGTTGCTGGTGGAACCAATGACCGTCACCGCTGCTGCTCCGCCCCTGATTCTGATCGCGGCGAGTCCAGAGCACTCGCTCGCGAGCGTGTTCGCAGGGAGGCACTACGCCCTGGTCCAGGTACCCACCGGCACTCGGGCGCTCGAGTGCGTGCGTGACGTCCGGCCGGACGCGATCATCCTCGACGCGAGCTTGCCGGATATGTCGGGCATCGACGCGTGCCTGTTGCTGCACGGCGACGTCCGAATCGGGCAGACGGTGCCCATCCTCATCCTCGCTCCCACGCAGCCCACACCGGAACAGCGCGTCGCGGCTCTGCGGGCCGGGGTCTGGGATTTTCTCCCATCCCCGCCGGACCCCGAGGAGCTCGTGCTCAGCCTCGAGACCCACCTGCAGGCGAAGCGGAACATCGACGTCGCGCTTGCGGGGCTGGTGGATCCGGTGACGGGGCTCCACACCCGCCCCGCACTGGCCCGCCGGGCCCGGGAGCTCGGCGCGTTGATGTCCCGTGCGCGGGGGGGGCTGGCCTGCGTGGTATTCGCCCTGGAGGCCGGTCCGGCGGACCCAAAGGCGGGAAGCCTCCTGGCGCGCAGCGCACGCGTGTCCGATGTCGTTGGGGCGTTGAGCCCGAACGAATTTGCCGTGCTCGCCCCCGGTACCGATCACACCGGCGCGGTGAAGCTGGCCCAGCGCATCAGGGGTGCGTTGCGCGACGTGGTCGGCGCCGGCAGCCCCTCCGCTTCCAAGTCGGCGCTCCAGGTCGGCTACGACGCCGTGAGCAACCTGAAATACTCGCCGATCGACCCCGTCGCGTTGCTCCTGCGAGCCACCACGGCGGTGCGAAACGGCACACCAGAGCCGGGCTGCCCCTGGATGCGTCGTTTCGACGAGGCCAAGCGCTCTTACAAAGGAGCCGGCGTATGAGAAGGACGCATCTCTGGCCCGCCGTCGTGCTCGCCGCCGTCGGCGCGCTCGTCCTCGGCTGTGACCGCTCACCGCTCGGCGTCGCCTCCCGGGCGCCGACGCCGCACGGCGACCTGATCGGCGGTCTGGTCGCGCCGACAGGCCTCCTCACGTGTCAACCGCTGCCATACGAGTCCACGACCCAGACGATCGGGCCCGACGGGGGAACGATTGGGATCGGCGCGTATTCGCTCTTCATCCCTGCGGGCGCGCTCGCGTCTCCGACGACGATCACCGCCGTCGTGCCGTCCGGGACCGCGAACGCCGTGCAGTTCGAGCCCGCTGGCCTGCAGTTCGCGCAAGCGGCGTACCTCACGATGAGCTATGCGAACTGCGACCTGCTCGGCTCGCTCGCCCCGAAACGGATCGCCTACACGACGGATGCGCTCGATATCCTCGAGTACCTGCGCTCGGCGGACAACCTGTTCGCACAACAGGTCACTGGGGAGCTGTATCACTTCTCTGAGTATGCCATCGCCTGGTAAGACTGATCTGACCGCGGCCACCGAGGGTGCCGGGCCGCCCGACGGGCGGCGGGCCGCCGACTTCCTGCATGAGGCGCGCGAGCGGGAGCGGGCGGCGTGTCTTCCCGAAGCGATCGTGTGCTACGAGGCCGCGGTCACGGCGGCCGAGCGCGGCGGCGAGCCCACGGTACTGGCCGAGGCGCTGCGGCGACTCGCGGTAGTACGGCGCCACCGCTCCGAGGCCGCGACCGCGCGCGACCTGTGCCAGCGGAGCTACGAGGTGGCCCGGCAGGCGGGCAACGACCTGCTCGCGGCGGAAGCGCTGAATACCCTGGGCGGCCTGCACCTGTCGGCCGGTGCGCCGGACGACGCTCGCCGGGCGTTTCTCGAGGCCCTCGAGCTCGGCGGATCGAGTCGGGAGTTGCGCGCCCGCGTGGAGCAGAACCTGGGCATCCTCGCGAACATTCAGGGTGAGCTGCACGAAGCGATCGCGCGGTACGAGCGGTCGCTCGACGCGTATCGGGATTGCCGCGACGAGCACGGCTGCGCGCTCGCGTACCACAACTTGGGGATGGTGAGCGCGGACCGCGGACGGCTGAGCGCAGCCGACTGCTACTTCCGGGAGAGCCGCGCCCTCGCCGAGCGGGTGGGCGACGTCTATCTGCGGGGACTCTGCCTCGTCAATCACGCCGAGGTGGACGTGATGCGGCAGCGGTTCGAGGACGCCCGGCAGAGGGCCGAAGACGCCCTGGCGCTGTTCGACCAGCTGGGTGCGCGGAGCGCCAAGGCCGACGCCTATCGCGTCATCGGCATGGTGTACCGCGAGACGGGCCGCACCGTGCTCGCCGAGTCGCGGCTGCGCTCCGCGATCGAGCTGGCGGTCGCCGCGGGCGCCGTGCTGGGCGAGGCCGAGGCCTCGAGGGAGTTGGCTCTCTTGTATCAGGCGATGGGACGGAACCAGGAAGCGCTGCGGCTCTTGAACACCGCCTCCCGGCTGTTCCAGCGGATGGATGCGCGAGTCGACCTGGTCCACGTGGGCGGGAAGTTGGCAGAGCTCAAAGGCGTGTACCTGGACGTGGTGCGCGCGTGGGGTGAATCAATTGAATCGGGCGACAGCTACACGTTTGGCCATTGCGAGCGGGTGGCGCGGGGCGCGGTGGCGATGGCACGGGCGCTGGCGCTCGACGACCAGGACGAGACGACGGTCCTCCTGGGCGCGTACGTCCACGACGTGGGCCAGTTGCGGATCCCGCACGAGCTGCTTCGCAAGCCGGGGCCGCTCACGCGCGAGGAGCGCGAGGTGGTGCAGATGCATCCGATCTGGGGGATCGAGCTGCTGGCGAGCGTCGAGTTCCCCTGGGACCTGAAGCCCGTCATCCGCTGGCACCACGAGCGGTACGACGGGACCGGCTACCCCGACCGGCTCAAGGGCGATGAGATCCCCCTCGCCGCGCAGATCGTCGGCATTCTCGACGTCTACGACGCCCTCACGACCGCCCGGGTCTATCAAGCCGCCCGGAAGCGCGATCAGGCGCTGGCGGAGCTCACGCGGTACCGGAGCTGGTGGTCCGACCGCGTGTTCGAAGCATTCCTGAACGCGATCCCGCACTGACCCGCAAAGCGCGCTCGCTGCTCCGCGGTCGCAGCGGCAAGGGCTTCCCGCAGCAGCGCACAGGCCTCGCCTTCAATCGGACCGATGGTCACCGCCGGCCTCCAGCATCCGGAGCGCGCGAGCGGGCGTGCCGTCCGCCAGATACGCCCGCGGCTCGTAGAACGCCACATGGACGAAGACCCGCGCGAGCAGGCGCCGGGCGCTGGCCGCTTCAAGACTGTCTCCGCGCTCGGCCGTCCGCTGCAGCTCCGCGATCCGCAGCTTGTCCGCCAGGGGCTCGAGCGCCGGCGGCGCCCGCTGCGAGCGCGCCCAGGCGAGGATCTTCGGGAGCTCGATGCCCTGGCGGAGGTCACGCTCGGCGAGTCGGCGCGCCTCAGCCTCGTACTTGACCAGGACGGTGCTCTGCCGCAGTCCCACGGCCCTGCCAGCAGCGTCTCTCGCCTCGGGCCACTGCGCATAATCGTGCGCGATCGCGTCGTCGAGCCGCAAGGCTTCCGCCCAGCGTCCCCCGCGCTCGAGCTCCGCTGCGCGGGCTAACTCGCCCGCGAGCCGCGCGCGTACCCACCCCGAGTCCATCGTCCGGAGCCCGCCGAGCATGGCGCGCAGCTCCAACCATTCGAGCGCGTCGCCGCAGAGGTCCGGTGGAGGCCAGTGGTGCGGCCCCTCGAAGGTCATGACTCGGGAGGGCACGTGGGTCATTCGGAACCGGTCGCCCATCGCGAGCACTTCCTCGTAGTTGAAGTCTCGCGTTCCGGCGGCGCCGAAATAGGCAAACGTGGAATCACCCGCGAACGCCGTCTCGGGACCTCCCAGCGCGAATCCCAGCGCACCACCGACGGCGATCACGCCCGCCACGTGACCCCGCAGCATGACGGCGAACGTCAAGGCCCCCCGCGCCGTCCCGGAGAAGCCTGCCAGATACAACCGTGTCCGGTCGAGAGACGGGTGCGCTCGCGCCCACGCCAGCATCGCGTTCATGGCGTCGACGTTGGGCTCCGGCGGGCCGTCGCTCAGCGTGTTGTAGGAGCTCAGGATGACCCAGCCGAGCCGGGCCGCGGCATCTTGGAACAGTTTGAGCCCGAGCAGGGCCCGACCCCGCGGATCCAGCACGAACAGCACAGGCCACCGGCGCTCCGTCGTGTAGCCCGGCGGCAGGTAGAGGGCGAACGTTTGCGAGGTGTCGGTGGGGCTCGTGACCCGTTCTTCCAGGCGGCCCGCAGGGACCTGGCCGGCACAGGGGCGCGCGCACGGCAGCGCGCATCCGCCGGCGATGAGGATGAGCGTGATACGGGTAGACACGCCCTCGAACATGGCATCGGGCGCGCACCTTGGCGAGCGACCGGCACGCGATCACGGCGTGCCTATCTTGTGCCGGCCACGCCGCGGGGTCTAATTACCAGGGCGCCGATCGGCGCATCACAGGAGGCAGACCACGTGAAAATCGGGATTGCATTGCTCGGGCTCGGCGCGACCGTACTGAACCCGGCCGCCGCGCCGGCGCAGGCCGGCCACGCGAAGGTGAAGATCGTCGCGCCGGCCAACGGTGCCACGGTCAGCGGGCCAGTGAAGGTCGTCCTCCAGGTGACCGGGGTGGAGATCGTTCCGGCGACGGTGGAGCGGCCCGGGACGGGACATCATCACCTGTTCGTCGATCACGACCTCACGCCGCTCGACGACACGATTCCGCGCGGCGTGACCGGGATCCTCCACCTCGGCCGGGGGCAGACCGAGTTCGTGCTGGACTCCCTCAAGCCGGGGCCGCACCGGGTGATCGCCGTCGTGGCGGACTGGAAGCACATCCCGCTCAAGCCACCCGTGATCGACACGGTGCGGTTCACGGTGAAGTAGTGCCAAGTCTTGGCCGCACGCTCGCGCTCGCGCTCGCCCTGGGCTCCGCCGCCCACGGCGTGAGCGCCCAGAGTAGCTCGAAGGGGTGGAGCCCGATGACCTTTCACAAGCCGAGCGACGCCGAGCTGCGTCGCACGCTCGCGCCGCGGCAGTACGAAGTGACCCAGCACGATGCCACCGAGCCGCCGTTCCACAACGAGTATTGGGACAACCATCGGGCGGGGATCTACGTGGACGTCGTCTCCGGCGAGCCGCTCTTCAGCTCGGTCGACAAGTTCGACTCGGGGACGGGGTGGCCGAGTTTCACGAAGCCCCTCGAGACGGGCAATATCCGCGAGCGCGTAGATCGCTCACTCTTCACGGTGCGCACCGAAATCCGGTCGACCCAAGCCGACTCTCATCTCGGCCACGTGTTCGACGACGGGCCGCCGCCCACCGGACTGCGCTACTGCATGAACTCGGCAGCGCTGCGATTCATTCCGGTCGACCGCCTCGAGGTGGAGGGGTACGGCCGCTATCTGCCGCTGTTCCAAACGGCGGTGACGAAGGATCCGACACCCTGACGACACGCGACCCGTCCTGTCGGTCGCGTGTCGTCAGCTGTCGAGCCGGAGGTCGAGCCATCCGACCGGGGCCGACGTGGGCTCGGTCACGGTGTGCCCTTCGCCCCGGGGGGCATTCTTCGCAAGGCAGTACATCCGTAGCACGCGCCCCTACGCAGCGCACGGCGATGTCGACGTACACCAAGCGTGGGTCACGCTCGCCGCCCTAGAGTCCGTTTTCCGCCGAACCGAGACTGCGATGTTGTGGCGCACGGCTGCCAGACGAGGGGGCTCCCATGTCCCACCGCAGCCGCAGCAGCATTTCCGCGACCTGTCCCCGCACTCTGTTGCTCCCCGGCGCACTACTCGCCATGGCCGCGGCGTGCGAGCCGGTGACCTCCCCCCGAACGGGTTCCGGGGGCACTCAAGCCGTACACGCACCGGGTGATCCCCTGCCGCTCCTGACGAGCCTGCAACAGCGCTCGTTCAAGCAGGGGAACGCGATGTTTCAAACCACCTTCACGCCGGCGACGGGCCTCGGGCCGCTGTTCAACGCGGGGTCCTGCGCCGAGTGCCACGAAGACCCCGTGGTGGGCGGTGTGGGGGACGAGGTGGAGACGCACGCCACCGCGTACCACGGTGGCGTGTGCGACGACCTGGGACGCATCGGCGGGCCGGTGATTCAGGACAGCGTGACGCCGGCGCTGCAGGCGGCGCTCGGGATCGACAAGGAGCCGGTACCGCTGGAGGCGACGGGCTTAGGGCGGCGAACCACGCCGAGCGTGTTGGGGTTCGGGCTGCTGGATGCCGTGCCCGAGTCGGAGATCGTCGCGCGGGCCGATCCGGACGACCGCAACGGCGACGGTATTTCAGGACGTCCCAACCGCTTGCCCGACGGCCGCATCGGCCGCTTCGGCCGGAAGGCCCAGATCGCGACGCTGCACGAGTTCACGAGCGGCGCCTTCATCAACGAGATGGGGATCACGAGCCCGGCGGAGCCGCGCGAGCAGACGATCAGGGATACCCCCCTGCCCTCGGGCGTCGATCCCGCCCCTGATCCCGAGCTCGGGCAAGCGGGCCTCGACGCCACAGAGACGTTCATGCGGCTTCTGGCCCCACCACCACCGACCTTGAGCTCGTTCGCGGAGCTGCAGGGCCGCAAGCTGTTCGCAACCGTCGGATGCACCGGCTGCCACGTACCGGTGCTGCACACCGGCTCCAGCCCGGTGCGAGCACTGAGCAACACGACGGTCTCCGCGTACACCGACTTGCTCCTGCACGACATGGGTCCGGAATTGGCGGACATCTGCCTCGGCCAGGCGGAGCCCGCGGAGTACCGCACCGAACCCCTCATGGGCGTGCAGTACAAGGAGGTGTTCCTCCACGACGGCCGTGCGCCATCGATCGAGGCGGCGATTCAGCTCCACGGCGGAGAGGCGGCCGGCGCGCGCGACCGGTTCCTCGCGTTATCGCCGCTCGAGCGGGCCGCCCTGCTGCGGTTCGTGAGCGGACTCTAAGGGACACAGCAGATCCTTCGCGTCGCGCGCGTTCCGCACCGAGGCCTGGTGTCGGACGCACCAGATCCTTCGCGTCGCGCGCGTTCCGCGCGCTCGCTCAGGATGACAGCGCCAGCGGCTACGGGAGAAGAAAAGAGGGGTGTGCTTCCTCCCCATTTCCTCTTTTCGCCGAGCGAGCGAGCCTGTCATCCTGAGCGCCGCAGGCGCGAAGGATCTGCTTCTTGGCGCGCAGGCGCGAAGGATCTGCTATTGCGCGAAGGATCTGCTTTTGAAGGATCTATTCACACGCGGCCGACCCGGAGCGCGAGCGGCCAGCGCACGGCCCGCACCGCCGTCGGTGTCCCCCACCGAGCCTCGAGCTCGCGGCGGAACGTCGCGAAGGGGCCCGGTCCTGCCGCCTGCTCGAGCGCCCATACGGCGGACCAGGTCCCCACGTAACCGACCAGATCTTCGAGCCGCCAGTCGAGTCGGATCTCGAACGGGGGCGTGTCGAGCTCGTCAAACGGGAACGGCAATGACCGGTACCCGGCGTCCACGTGCCGGCGCTCGGCCGGCCAGTACCGCGCGAGGACCTCCCGATAAAACGGCTGGATGACGGCGTCGAGATCGGGGCCGGCCGTCACGACGCCGTAGCTGATCAGGGCAACGACCCCGCCCGGTCGGACCACGCGCCGCACCTCGGCGTAGTACGCGGGGAGATCGAACCAATGGGCGGCCTGCGCCGCCGTCGCCACGTCCGCTACGC
>Ga0137376_10002372_pt1 | contig 11207 bp, 8 predicted proteins | sample SagtaG_23_FD_104814 | JGI IMG/M metagenome (GOLD analysis project Ga0137376, IMG submission 104814) | Vadose zone soil microbial communities from Sagehorn Ranch, Mendocino, California, USA - Sage2_L_20_16 metaG | ecosystem: Environmental > Terrestrial > Soil > Vadose zone | place: USA...
CGGATGACGAGATCGACCGGCTCTACGACTCGCCCGGTGAGCTGGCGCCTCGCACAAAGAACACCATCACGACGGTCGCCCGACTCAAGAGCGAGCTCGCCGCGATCCGGCGCCGCGGTTATGCCGTCGATCAGGAGGAGACGACCGAGGGGATCGTGTGCATCGGAAGTCCGATCCTCGGGGCCGATGGGAGGCCCGAGGCCGCGATCAGCCTCGCCGGTCTCTCCGCGGGGATGCCGATCGCCACGATCGAGAGCCTCGGCCGGACCGTCGCACGAACCGCGAGCCAGGTATCGAGCACGCGCGGCGGATCGCGGACGATCCCCAAGGTGCAGCGGGTGAAGGCCCGCCCCCGGCGACGCCCGCTGGTCCGTCGGAAGCGGCGCTTCCGAGGAGTCACCCGGGCGTAGCCTCTAGCGCGTGAGGTCCCGCGCCAGCTTCATCCTGCTGATCGCGTTCACCGCCGCGTGCGTTTCGCCATCGGCGTCGCCCTCACCCGCTGTGCCCGCCTCGGCCACGCCCGAGAGCTCAGTTCCGGCGCTGCCATCACCGACGACGTTCGTCGTGCCTGCCCCGACCGATACGCCCGTCGTACGGAAGTCGCTGGCCAACGCGTCACTCGGCCATCCCAATCCGACGGCCGAACTGCAAAGCCTGTTCGAGCTCATCTACCAGGCACGGTCAATCCGGCCCGGTGGCCAGTTCGATATCGCCACGCTTCGTGGCCTTGTCGAGGGGGCATACGCCGATTACACGTTGCCGCTCTTCGAGCAGGAGATCAGCGATGCGCAGGCGGGGCGTCTTCTCGAGGTGAGCTTCAGCGGCATCGCCGTGTCGCTGGACAGCTGGAGACCGTTCAGTACCGCTGGAAACGAGGGCCCTGCTCAGATGACCGTGACGCGCACCCGGAGAGAGGTCCGCGCTGGTTCCGCCCCAACGTCTGATACGGCGACCTACAAGTTCCGCGCGGAGCGTTGGGGACAGCAATCGCAGATGTTTGCCGGGGTCTTTGCGGGCCTCTCCAATCTCCCCGATGGGGTGCATTGGTCCGTGTACGACTTCGTAAATCCGGCGACCGACCGCTGGATCACAGAGCCGCCGCCCATCACTACCGCTCAGGCTGCTTCCGAGCTCAGCAAGTTCTTCGTCGATTTCTATGCGGACCGCTCTGTCGCCCCGGGGCAGCCATTCAACATCATCCCTTCGAGCGTGCGGGCCGCCGGAAGCTACCGCGCGTACACGATGCCGCTGCTGACGCAGACCGAGCAGGAGGTCGCCTCGGGAGCGCTCAAGGAGGTCCGATACGCGGACATCTCGGTCAAGCTGGTGACCTGGGACGAGAAGGCCACAGATCATGGCGGCCTTGCATTGGCCGAGGTCACCCGGACCGCTTATGTCACGAGAGCCGGCGGCGCCGAGGCACCGCAGACGGCCACCTACCAATTCCGCGTGCACCGCCACGACAGCACGTTCTGGCTGGTCGTGGATTTCTTCCGGCCGGACGTCGGTCGCTGGGTGACGGAGATCGCGGGAGCGACAGTCATCGTTCCCGAGTCGGGCCATGGCTGATAGCGCTCCGACCGGCAGTTGCCGGTGAATCTCGAGCGAGCAGATCGCGTGCGGGTCACGCGGCCCCTCCTTCCGGAACGTCATCTGCGCAACATTTCTGGACCGCGCTGAACCCGGACCCACACCGCGCGGTATTGATGACGACCGCGCGCGTCGGCGGCATGGGGAAGGCGCGCTGGGCCGACCTGTTCCGTCTCTCTTCAGTGGCTTGCCGACGCTCGCGGTCCTTGTCCGCCGCTGCTGTCGATGTCACCTCTCGGTACCTGCGCGAGACGTTGATGCCAGTCCTTACATAAAAGGAGCGCCGCGCCATGGACCTGGGCGGGCTCCCACGGCCAAACGCACCGACTCGGTAGCCAATCTCCGGTATCACCTGCCTAATTCGGCCTGGGTGCCAGTAGGCTCAGTCGCGGGAAGGGTGGGACCTTGGTGGGACCGGGCCCGCGGTTTCGCGCGGCGCGTCTGATCGTCGTGGCCGTCTTTGCCATGAGCTGCGGTGGGGCAGCTGCAATGCCCGCGACTCCATCGAAATCGACGCCAACGCCGACGATCGCAGCCGCGATTCTGCCGTCGCCGTCCATCTCGATCCCGTCGCCGAGCTCCTGCACCAGCGCGAACGGCCTACCCGATCGCCTCTGCACGCCGGGCGCGACAAACCCCGACGTGACGCAGGCCACGATCAGCAACACCGTCTGTGTGACCGGGTACGCCGCGCAGATCCGTCCCGCGGCGACATACACGAACAGCTTGAAGGTCGACCACATGCGGGCATACGGCTACGCCGATCAGGCGCCGGGTGATTTCGAGGAAGACCATCTCATCGCGCTCGAGCTCGGTGGCGACCCGCGCGATCCGAAGAACCTCTGGCCCGAGCGCCTCACCGGCGGATCAGGCGCGCTCCAAAAGGACCGCGTCGAGAAGTGGGCGCACGACGAGGTCTGCGCAGGCCGGATGCCGCTCGCCGACGCGCAGCAGCGCATGGCCACGAACTGGGTCGAGCTTTACAACGCGATGCTCGCCGCGATCGCGACGCCGAAGCTCACGATCGCCCCCGTGGTCGTGGCGAGCGCCGCGCCGACGATCGCGACGAGCGCCTCGCCCGCCACTACGTCGCCGACCCCGTTACCAGCGCTCTCCGTCTCCATCAGCGCGTCTCGATATGGGCTTGTCTCGGCGAGCACGCTCGCAGGCGCGAGCTGTAACGCCCAGGCGAAGCTGCCCTCCGGGAGCATGAGCTCCGCACAGGGACTCATCCCGACGAAGATCGCCATCGGAAGCGGTGCGGTCTCATGGAGCTACACAACCGTCTCGCGCACAACTCCGGGAACGGGAACGCATACGGTGACGTGCACGTTCGGAGGCATCACCCGAAATGCGACTGCGCCTTTCACCGTCCCCTAACCGACACCTTCGCCGTAGTCCGCTCCTCGGGTCCTAGCGCTCAAGTACTGGTTCAAGGTGACGTCCGACACCCCTAGCGTCGCGAGTCGGATGGCGGAAAAGAAGCGCGGGCCTCTGGGATTCCTGTCGGCGGCGAGCTTTCCGTATCGCCGAAAGTCGCTTCTGTCGCCCGCCGAGATCGAGTTCTACAACGTCCTGAAGGACGCGGTCGGCGATCGCTTCCTGATCCTGCTGAAGGTCGGCGTGCGCGATCTCTGCGAGATCACCAACCGCGAGGTGAACCATGCGGCGTTCAACCGCGTGGCCGCGGAGCAAATGGACTTCGTGCTGTGCGATATGGCGACGCTCGCGCCAGTCGTCGCGATCGAGCTCGACGACGCCACCCTCTACCCTCGAGATCGCGCTGAGCGGGATACGTTCGTGAAGGAACTCTTCCGAGTGATCGGCGTCGCGCTCATCCATCAGCGTGTTCAGGCGAGGTACGACGCCGTCGCGATCGCGCGCTGGGTTGATGCCGCAGCCGCACGGCCGGGAGGTGCCGCACCGCAATCGCCCAGACCCTTACGACCCGCGAGCTAGCGCGAGCGCTAATTCGCCGTGACAGGGTGAGAAGTCGACGTCGCTGCGAGCGCTTCGTATAGACGCGCGGCTGTCTGCGCGATTTCCAAGATCTCCGGCGAAGCGATGGGGTCCTCGGATCGATAGCGCCAATAGGCAATCCGCTCGACGATCAAACTTCGTTCCGTGCTGTCGCCGACCACCGTAGCCTCACTCCTCGCGCATTCATCCACAAGGCTCAAGATCTCGGCGCGTTCTTCATCGTCCAAGTCGTCGGCTAGCGGCGATAGATAAGTGAGACGCAGCGCTGACAGCACAGCAGACGAGGATTCGATGCGCTCGATCCGCTCCTCCAAATCTCGAGCGGCGGACGCATCCAACTGGTGCCAGGTTCGGAGCGCTTCCTTCAGACCGGTGAGCGCTGATCGCGCCTTGAGGAGAGCGGCGTGCCGTGAGAAACGGTCCGCGATCACGCCTCGCAGCTGTTCGATGCCGGACGTCTTTGTGAGGAGTCGCGCGAGATCCTGCGCGGTTAGGACGTCGCCGGCGTGCAGTGCGTTGACGCAAAGCCGTACGCCGAAAAGTCCAAGACGGCGGAGGAGCGCGTGACGAACGTCAGTCGCCACGGTCGAGAGCGGGCTCTCTGCGACGCGGTCGACCGACAGCAGCAGCTGCTCGAGGTCGGGAGTCGACAACGTCGCGAGCGCGCGCAGCCCGGATGCCTCTTCCTCCTGGAGGGCCGCGCCCGCTTCGGCCAGGAGCCCGGCAACTGGCAGCACGTTCGCACAGAAGCGGGATATGCGCGGGTCGCGTTTGTAGCGCTCAGCGATCGTCGCGGCTGACGCGAGCGCGTCGGCGCGACCTGCGCCGACCTCATCTGCCCGCGAAATGACGGCCAGCGAGCTGATGGGCGACGGCCTCGAGATCGACTGCTCGAGAAAAGCCTCTAGGAAGTCGACGTCTTTCGCGTGAAGGTGGCGCATCAGGTAAATGACTGCGTCGACTTGAACCTCACTCGCGTCGTCTAGACCCAGGACAAGACGCGAACGACGAGAGGCTTCGGCGTCCTTTCCTTCGAGACCGGGAGTGTCCAGGAGCGACATCTCGAGGAGCTTCAACGACGGCCATCTGACCTCCACATGCTCGATGTCCGCGAGCTGTTCTGGCGCGAGCGGGATATCGAGCCGCCCATCGTTCCGATGAAACGGGATGGAACGGCGAGCACCGTCGCGGAATAGAGCCTCCACCGCGTAGCTCGGACCGACTCGATACCAGGTCGGAATGCGTGTGCTCTCGCTTGCGTCGCTCGCCGCGAGCCGCTCGCCGACCAAGGCGTTGAGGAGGGTTGACTTGCCCGCTTTTGCGCGCCCAACGATCGCTACGCGAAGCGGTTCGCTTTGTCGTGCCTGCACGCGGCTCAGGATCTGCGCTACCGGTTCGGGCGGCCGCGATACGAGAACTTCGGCGCAGAGATCGGTGATCAGCGCGAGCGTCGTCATCAGACTGCCGACATCTGCCGAAGACTCGCATCGAGAGCAGCGACTCGTTGGGCGCGGGTCCGGAGAATTCGCAGCTTCGCCTCGCGCTCCTGCGTGCTTGCCTCAAGGGATTGTCGTAGCGAGCGTGCCAGCTCGGCTGTCGTCTGCATCTCCTGCTCGAGTCGCGCCTGGAATTCATCGCGCAGCGTCCGATTCAAGGTGACGAGCATTTGAGCGAGGCGTGCGCTGCACTCGACGTTAATGGCATCGACGAATTGACGGACCGCGGTGCGGGCCTCCTGCCGCCGGCGTTCGACGGCTTTGGTTCGCTCGTCGTACACGAACTTCGCCGCGAATGCCGCCCCCGCGATCATTGCCAAAGGGGCGGAGACGCTCAGGCCGGCGATGCTCCCGACCCAAGCCACAAGGTATCCACCTCCCTGAGCACCGCGAAGCGCGCCAATGCCCCAGTCCAGCCGCCCAGACGCCCTCGTTTCGGGGCGGGACAGTCGGCGGCCGAATGTCTCAAGGTCGGCGCTGCGTTTCTCCGAGCCGCCCTGAAAAGGGGCCGCCTCGCTCGAGATGAGCGCGAAAATGCGACGACCGACGTTGTCCGAACCGACGTCGATCCCGGAAAGCGCATTGCGGATCGCGGTGGACGCATGCGTCCGAATGCCGTCAGAAAACTCATCCCACGAGGAGGCCGGGTCGCGATGCTGGATCTCCTTCTCAGCGTCTTCGACCACGAGACGCATGTCCGCGCGGAGCTTGAAGTCGACGGAAGACCGAAGATCGCTGAACCCGTCAGCCAGGATCTGGCCCCACCGGCCCGTGGCCGTGCGCAGATCGCGAAGGCGGGTTTCTGCCGATTGCACTTCCTGAACGAGCTCTGCGTGCTGGGCCGGTGACTCGAGGGCTCGAATCTCCGACGTGGCGCCATCACCGATCTGGGAAAGGACCGCCGAAACTTCGCGAACCGCGCGGGCTATCGCGAGCGAGCGCGCTGGAGCGACCACGCGCGCCGCGATGCTCTCGAGGAACGCGGGGTAGCCGCTCTCCGCGTCCAGAGTCCCATCAGACGCACCGATCGCCTTTATCCGCAGCGCAGACGACACTGGATATACAAGTACCTCGAGGCCCGCGTCTCGCAGAGCTTCGCGATCGAGATCGGCGATCCGTCTCCACTCCGGATACAGATCGATCTTCGTGAGCGCTAGCAGCACGGTCGGACAATCTGCAAGGGCGTCGCGGAGAAATTCGACCGCGGCCGGCGAGATCTCTGCGGATGCATCTGCCACGAAGACGACTGCGTTCACCGTCGGGAAGAACGCGCGCACGAGATCCCGATACGAGCCGCGGAAGCCACCGACACCCGGTGTGTCGACGAGGGTCAGGCCCGCCTGCGGAATCGGGTTGTCGATGCCAACTTCGACGCCGTCTACGGTTGTACCGCCGCCCCGCCCGCCCTCCAGCGCGACCTCCGCAAGCCGCTCGACGGCGAGATCTTCCGGAGTCTTGCTGCCGCCGGATCCGTGAACGCGCACAAACCGATTATCGGAATAGCGGATCGCGGTAAGAACTCGCGTCGCGAAGTCATCGTCGACCGGGCAGACGTCTTCGCCGAGGAGAGCATTCACGAGACTGCTTTTGCCTTGCTTGTATTCGCCCGCGACGCAGACGAGCGTCTCGGTACGCGAGACGCGCGCGGCGCCGAGCGCTACGACTCGAGCCAAGTCACGCCTACCGAGCTCCTGGCAGAGCGCAGCCGTTGATCCGAGGATCAGGTCCAGGCTCCCCTCCGCCGCTCCCCCTGCCACACGGCGAACTTAGCAGCCGAGTGCTTGACGGGGAAGTAGGCGACTCCTAAGATGCCGACCTCGCACGGGACGCATGGCCCGGCAGGGCCGCTTAACCCCGATCCTGTCGGGTCCGGAGGGGGAGGCGGTCATGCCAGACAAGCTGCACGCGGCTTCGAAGTCACCAGTTCAGCATCAGCCAGAAACCAAGCACGAGCCGACCGCGCCGATCAAACACGCGGCCGACGTCCTTTTGACGCCGACGCACACAGAGCCGAAGCCGGCTCATCCGCCTACCCAACCGACTGTGGCGAGCGCGGCTGCCGCCGCGCTACACACCTCAGTCCAGCCCGCGAACGACCCGGTAGGTCATGCGCGAACTGAGCCGCATCCAGCGACGGCGGCGACCACTGCGCACACAACCCAGCCCGCGGCGGCGACTCCAACGACCACTGAGACGACAACTGCGCACAAGGCAGACATGTTTCCGGCTGCGGCCGTCGCGATAACTCCAACGGCTGTGGCGGCGCTGTTCCAGCAAGCTCGCGAAAGCACAAGTCAGGACGCCAGCCAGCCGAAGGCGCACGACACCTCTGCCAGTGGCAGTCCCCTCACGGGCGACACCAGCACCGGTGCACTTATCTATCACGACAAATCCGGGGAAGTTAGCGTTGCCCCACCGACTGGAACCATTGAGGCGAAGACGCCGAACGTCGATATGAAGGCGACCCCGGCCGGTGTCAGCACGGACCTAACCGGGAAGGCGGGCGACGTAACTTTTTCGTTCCATAGCGCCGGCCCAAGTCCCACGCTCTCAGCCCACGATTCGAGCGGCGCCGGCGCGTCCGTTGGTCCGGCTGGCGTTGCCGTGCAGGGTGGCGACCCAGCAACGGACGCTACCGTTGACCTTCTTCTCGGAAACCCCATTGGCGCCTTCGAGCGACTGTTCGGCGGCGATGATGAGCACCCGGTTTACGTAACAACGGACGGCGAAAGGTTCGATGACATCAACACGGCGAAGTCTCATCAAAGGGATCTCATTGCGGCGAACGGTGCCGCTGCCTCCGGCGAAGTGCAGCGCGGTGGGAATTCATGGGTAACGAGCGATGGGCACACATATGCCAACGAGGCCGATGCCGAGGTCCATCAGCAGCAGCTGACTGCTGCGCTTGCGGCCGCGACCCCTGGTGTCAGCATGCACATTTCACCCGATGGTCACATGTCGGGCGCGTTGTCCCTCACAACGTCTTCGCCTTCCGGGGCCGCAGCCCCGACGGACAGCCCCAACATGGGACCGATCGCTCCGAGAGTCGACGACGGTGGTACCGACGTCACACTGCACCAGCTGCCGGACGGCAATCTGGTAACGAGCGACGGCGAGGTATTCGGCGCCGGCGACCTAGCAGCGGCATGCGCTCACCAAGCCGAGATCGATGCAGCTGCCGCGGCGCAACAGGCGTTTCTCGCGGCACATCTCGATTCCATGGTGTCGACCGGCGCGGCGGCATCGGCGATTCGTCAACTAGATGGGTCGGGTACCGACACCGCGGTCGCCGGTGGTCACGAACTCCAAACGTCCGCCATGAGCACCGTGCATGACATTCTCCGAGGTGACCAACTGGGTCATGCACTTCTGGCTGCGGGACTCGGGCCGACCGACCCAACGCCTACCGGGACGCATGAAGTCTTACTGGGATCGGCTCTTGGGCCGCTGCACGATGCCGCGCCGACCCTTGATCAAAGCCTCATCGATCTAGGCGCGCCAGGCCACGCCCCAGGAATCGCACCCGACCCTGTACCCGTTGAGGATGACCTCACGCCGTCCCCAACGTCCCAAGACAACGACTAGCGCGAGCGTGGTCCCGAAAGCCTCGACGTAAAGCAGGACGCTTGATGGCTTACGTCCTAGGGGTCGATCTCGGGACGACCTTCTCCGCCGCGGCGATCGCGGCGGAGAATGGCACGACTGTTGTCACGCTCGGGACGCGCACCGCCGCGATCCCATCGATCATCTTCCTGCGCGAAGACGGAGTCCTTCTATTCGGCGAAGCGGCCGAACGCAGAGGTGTAGCTCAACCGGAACGAGTGGCGCGCGAATTCAAACGACGGTTCGGTGACGAGACCCCGTTACTGCTCGCGGGCAGTCCTTACAGTGCAGATGCTCTCAGCGCCCATCTTCTACGACACATCGCGGAGCAGGTAGCGCTCGAACAGGGCGGACCGCCCGCAGCCGTTGTGATCACGCATCCGGCGACGTATGGGCCCTACAAACGCGAACTTCTCGAGGAAGCAGTCCGCCTCGCGGCTCTCGAGGACGCAACTCTCCTGACGGAACCCGAAGCCGCGGCGATCCATTACGCAACCTCCGAGCGCGTCAGCGCCGGCGATCTCATCGCCGTGTACGACCTCGGCGGCGGGACCTTTGACGCGGCCGTCGTGCGGCGCGATGACGACGGCTTTGTTCTTGTTGGGACGCCCGAGGGAATCGAGCGATTCGGTGGCATCGACATTGACCACGCGATCTTCGGGCACGTCGCGACGACGATCGGTGACGCAATCAGTGCACTCGATCGGCGCGACCCTTCAACGCGCGTCGCGTTGGCGCAACTCCGAGAAGCTTGCCGGCAGGCGAAGGAGACGCTCTCAACTGACACCGAGGCCATCGTCCCGGTGATGCTCCCGTCAAAGCACACCGAGGTCCGGCTCACTCGCCTTGAATTCGAGACGATGATCACGCCACGGCTCGTCGAAACCGTGGCCGTGCTCCAGCGCTCGATCCGCAGTGCAGGCGTGTCGGACAAGGATGTTTCTCGCGTCCTTCTCGTGGGAGGCTGCTCGCGAATTCCGTTGGTCGCCGATCTCGTTCGTGATCTGATCGGAAGGCCGGTCGCGTTGGACGCTAACCCGAAACATGCGATCGCTCTTGGCGCAGCGGCGTACGTCAAGGCGCATACCGCACACGAAGACGCTGCGGCGGTCGCCGTATTAACCCCGATCGTGGCAATCGCGGAAACGCGATCGGCGGTTGCTCCGGCGGTGATGCCTGCGGTGACGTCCGCCGAGGTGGCTCCGATTGTCCCGGCTGTCGAAGCGCCCCCCGTGCGGTCGACTGGTCGCGCGCGCAGCCTTCTGCGACGGGCCGCCGTACTTGTTCCTATCGGCGCCGCGCTCGCATTTGGCGGCGTCGTCGCTGCCGCCCAGCTGGTGACCTCATTTAGTTCACCCGCACCGACATCCTCGCCCACCAGTGTCCCGACCTCGGCTGCCGCCGCAGTGGTCAAGACCCAGGCTGGATTGGCGGCGGCGACCACGCGCCCAACTGCGACTCCACTCGGGACGGTGACCTTGCAGCCTCAGTCGTCGCCGACAGCGTCGCCGGCGCCAAAGGCGAGCGGAGCTCCTGCGACACTCTCCCCGAGTCCGCGCACGCCGACGCCGATACCTGCGACGGCCGCGCCCATCGAAACAACACAACCCACGTGTGACGCTGGGGGATCGACTGCTTCGACCGGGTTCGAAGGCCAGGTTCTGTGGGGCACCGCATCGGTCGGTGGAATCAGGTTTGACGCCAAATCCGGCTCGACGGTCCTGGCCACGACAACCTCGCAGGTCGCAGGTGTGTACCGGATCACTGGTCTTCCGCCCAATAGCGCGATCGTCCTAGACGTGCCAGCGCAGAGCAGCTACACGAGTAACAGCTACTACCTGACGACGTGCGGAGGCTCGGTCGCTCACCAGGATCTACAGATCCTGAAGCCTCTAACGATCAACGGGTCGAGTCCTATGAGCGCGTCGCCTGGGCCGCTGACGGTGTCGTGGAGCGCGCTTTCGGGTAGCGAGCTGTACTGCGTCGGGATGGCCACGCGAAATTCAACTCTGAACACGACTGACTGCACGCCTCGAATACGGGGCACGGGCGTCACGACGACATCAATCACGACGATGCCGCTCAATGCGGGGACCGAATACACCCTCTCGGTCTACGCGGTGGCGAACGGCATCCCCGTTGGGTACGGATTCGTCTTGATCGAAGTCCGGTAAGCGGGCGCCGGCGACGCACGTCGACCTGCCGCTAGGCGGAGGCGATTCGCTCCCGCAGCACTCAAAGAAGAATTCCACGTTGGCGCACATATAGGGTTCCGGGCACCGCGCGCGGCCGCATCACCGTCGCGTCAAACTTCGATGCTCCCCTTCCGAAGGAGCTGCAGAAGCGGTTCGAGTGAGGATTCTTCTCGATACCCATGCGTTCCTCTGGTGGGTCACTGACAGCACCGAGCTGTCCCGCCGGGCGCGCAGGGTGATCGCCGACGGAGCGAACGAGATCTACTTCAGCGCGGCGAGCGCCTGGGAGATCGCGATCAAGTCCAGTTTGGGCCGCGTGACTCTGCCGGATGAGCCCGAGGTA
>Ga0137376_10002375_pt1 | contig 11204 bp, 8 predicted proteins | sample SagtaG_23_FD_104814 | JGI IMG/M metagenome (GOLD analysis project Ga0137376, IMG submission 104814) | Vadose zone soil microbial communities from Sagehorn Ranch, Mendocino, California, USA - Sage2_L_20_16 metaG | ecosystem: Environmental > Terrestrial > Soil > Vadose zone | place: USA...
AGCGACTGCGCTGCTGTCGCTCCCAGGCAGACGAGCACCTCGGGGCGGACGACTGCGAGCTCCGCCTCGAGCCACGGGCGGCATGCGGTTAGCTCGCTCCAGCTCGGCTTCGCGTGGATGCGGCGCTTGCCGCGAGGCTCCCACTTGAAGTGCTTGACCGCGTTTGTCACGTAGACCGCTCGCCGGTCGATGCCTGCCTGGGCGAGCGCCTCGTCGAGCACGCGGCCGGCCGGGCCGACGAACGGCGCGCCTTCCCGGTCCTCCCGGTAGCCGGGCTGCTCGCCGACGAGCATCGCGACCGAGCCGCGGCTGCCGGCACCGAACACCGTCTGCGTCGCGTCCTCCCACAGCGGGCAGGCGCGGCATCCCGCGGCTGCCTCGCGGAGCTTCGGGAGCGACGGCCGGGAGGGGACCAGGTCGGCGGCTGAATCGGCCATCCCGTGCGCATTCCCGCCATCTCCGAGGCAAAGCATGAGACTACGTGTTCACCCGCACGAGGGATTCGCGCTCGGGGCCTGGCACCGATGCTTCGTGCGTCTGCTGCGGTCCACTTCCGGGAGCTTCCAACGTGCATCTGAACTGCGATCGATCGGGGGATCGGTGGTAGTCCGGCCCAGTCATCTGCGGCTGCTCGACGACGATGCTCCGGGAGGCGATCCGACCCTCGTCGAGTCGTACCGGAGGCTCGCCGACGTCTTCCACGAGGTTCTCGCGGAGCAGAGCCTCGACGCCCTCCTGGTGCGCATCGCCGACACGGTCGGCGACCTGATCCCCTCGCTCGATACGCTGACGATCTACGAGGCCGACGAGACGAAGTGCGTGCTCAAGCCGGTGCTCGTCCGGGACGTGTACGCGGACGAGATCATGAGCACGACGATCAGCTTCTCGGAGGGCATCACGGGCTGGGCGACTCGGCACCGCGAAGCGGTCCTCTGCAACCAGGCACACCTCGATCCGCGCGTGCGCACCGTGCCCGGAACGCCGCTGGAGCCCGAAGCACTGATCTGCGTCCCGCTCATCGCGCGCGGCGCGATCAAAGGCGCGCTCAACATCTACCGCGAGGGCGACGCCGTCGCGTTCAGCGAGACGGAGTTCGAGATCGCCAAGCGGTTCGGCGACGCCGCCGCGCTCGCGCTCGACAACGCCGAGATCCGGGAGCGTCTCGAGCACCAGGCCCGCACCGACTCGCTCACGGGGCTCTTCAACCACAGCGTCTTCTACGAGCGGCTCCTCCAGTCGCTGCAGGAGTCGAGCCGCACGCACCGGCCGCTCGCGGTGCTGATGCTCGACATCGACGACTTCAAGCACGTCAACGACGTCCACGGCCACGCCGTCGGCGACGAGTTGCTCCGTTTCCTCGCCGAGGCTCTGCGCGCCATCGTGCGCCCGGAGGACGTGATCTGCCGGCTCGGCGGCGAGGAGTTCGCGGTCGTCATGGACGGGTGCGGGGGCGAGGACGCGGTCCGGGTCGCCGACCGGGTACAGAGCAGGCTCGCGGGGGTCGACTTCCCGGGCATTGGCCGGATGACCGTCTCGGTCGGGCTCTCGCTCGGGCCGGAGCACGCCATGAACCCGCGCGAGCTCGCGGCGTGCGCAGAGGCGGCGATGATGACGGCGAAGGCGCAGGGCAAGAACCAGGTCGTCCTGTACAACGAGGCCGAGGCGCGGCGGCCCGACGCGCCGAGTAACGAGCGCGATGTCCGCTCCATCGCGCACCTGAAGATGCTGCAGAGCCTGACGGGCAGGTTGAACAGGCTGAACGACGTGCGGGAGATCGGTGACGCGATCGCCGCGGAGCTCCGGTCGCTGGTCGACTACCACAACTGCCGTGTCTTCGTCGTGGACGGCGACGAGCTCATCCCGGTCGCCTTCCTCGGCGACCTCACCTCTGGTATCGACTCCACCTCGCTCGACATCCTCCGAAAGCGCGTCGGCGAAGGAGTCACAGGTCGCTGCGCCGAGCTCGGGGAGTCGATCGTGGTCGCCGACGCCGCGAACTGCGAGTTCGGGCAGTTGATCGAGGGCACCGTCCCGATCGAGGAGTCCCTGCTCGCCGTGCCGCTTCGCTACGGGAGTCGCGTGGTGGGCGTCATCGTCGTCTCCAAGCTCGGGCTGGACCAGTTCGACGAGGACGACGTGCGGCTGCTGGAGGTGCTCGCCGGCCATGCGGCGGTCGCGGTCGAGAACGCGAGCTTGTACGAGTCGGCGCGGCGCGAGGCCGAGAGCGCGACCTCGCTGCTCGAGTTCGGCCAGGAGCTCGCGACGCTCGTCGAGCTCGACGACATCGCGGGCCGGGTGACCGAGCTCTCCTCCGAGATCCTCGACAGCCGCAACACGTCCTTCTACCTCGAGAGGGACGGTGAGCTCAGGCTTCAGGCCGAGCATGGACACTCGCCGGAGACGGCCGCCGCGCTCGCTACTCACCCCTATCCGCTCGAGGCCCTGCAGGTCGGCCGGGAGGCGTATGTCGCGGAGCCTTGGGACTACGAGCCGCTGATCGGCGAGGCGCCCGTTCCCGGCGGCCGCTACGCGGTCGCGCCGTTCGACGTCGACGGCCGCGTAGGTTGCCTCGTCGCGCTCGTCGAGCGGGACGAATTCGGGGAGCGCGAGCTCGCGCTGCTCGGCGGTCTAGCGCAGCAGGCGAAGCTTGCGATCGCCAACGCCTCGAGCTACGAGGGCCTGGAGCGGACATTCGTCTCCACCGTCGAGGCGCTCGCCAACGCGCTCGAGGCGAACGACGAGTACACGTCCACCCATGCGCGCTGGATCAAGGATCTCTCCTTGCGGGTCGGTCGTGAGCTCGGCCTCGAGGAGCGCGCGCTCAAGTGCCTCGAGCTCGGCGCGCTCTTGCACGACATCGGCAAGATCGGCATCCCGAGCGACGTGCTCGGCAAGCCGGGGCGGTTGACCGCGGCGGAGCGGAGGCTCGTCCAGACGCATCCGGAGCTCGGCGAGCGGATCATCGCCCCGATCGACCGGCTGCAGGCCGTGCGGCCGATCGTCCGCCACTGTCACGAGCGCTGGGACGGGGGCGGCTATCCCGACGGCGTCGCCGGCGAGGACATCCCGCTCGAGTCACGCATCATCTTCGTCTGCGACGCGTACCACGCGATGACGACCGACCGGCCGTACCGGCGTCGCCTCAGTCACCCCGAGGCTGTGCGCAGGCTCGCGGAGGGCGCAGGCGGCCAGTTCGATCCGCACGTGGTCGAGGTCGCCCTGCGCGTCCTCGAGCAGGACGCAGAGAGCTAGCCGGCGGCCGCGAGCTCCGGCTCGCCGCCCTCCAGCATGTGGGCGAGGCGGCGGAACGGGCCGTCGACCGCGAGCAGCTCCCGCTCGCTGCCGCGTTGGATGACCTGTCCGTTCTCGATGACGAGGATCTCGTCGGCGCGTCGAACCGTCGAAAGGCGGTGGGCGATGATGATCGACGTGCGGCCCTTCAGGAGCCGGTCGAGCGCCTGCTCGATCAGTACCTCCGTCGGGCGGTCGATGTTCGAAGTGGCCTCGTCGAGGACGAGGATGCGCGGATCCGCGAGGAGCGCCCGCGCGATCGAGATGAGCTGGCGCTCGCCGGCCGACAGGCCGGCACCGCCCTCGCGGACCTTGTGCTCGAGCCCGCCCGAGAGCCGCGCCGCCACCCGGTCCACGCCGACCGCAGCGGCAGCCGCCGCGACCTCCTCGTCCGTCGCGTCGGGCTTCGCGAAGCGGATGTTCGAGGCGATCGTGCCGCTGAAGAGGAACGGATCCTGCAGCACGACGCCGAGCTGGCGCCGATACGAGCGGAGATCGACGTCGCGCAGGTCGAGGCCGTCGACGCGCACCGCGCCCTCGTCGGGGTCGTAGTGGCGGCCGATCAGCCTCGCGAGCGTCGACTTGCCGTGACCCGACTCGCCGACGAGCGCGAAGCAGGCGCCGGGCTCGAGGTGGAACGAGACCCCGTGCAGCACCGGGTCCTTGCCGTACGCGAAGACGACCGAGTCGATCTCGAGGTCGCCTTCGAGGCGGGGGAGTGGCTTTGCTCCGGGGCGGGCATGGATCTCCGACTCCTCGTCGAGGATGCTCGCGATCTTCACCATCGCCGCGCCTGCCGACTGAAGCTGGCCGTACACGTCGGAGAGTTCCTGCAGCGGCTGGAACACGAGCTGCAGGAGGTACATCGCCGTGATCAGCGTCCCGATCGTGAGCGTCCCGTTCTCGTACAGATTCGAGCCGAAGTAGATGACCGTGGCCATCGCGAACACGCCGAGGAACTCGATCGACGGGAAGAAGACCGAGAAGATCTTCTGGACGTACGTCGACTGCGCTCGGTTCGCGTCGTTGAGCGCGTCGAACTCCGCCTGGAAGCGGCGTTCGCGGTTGAACGCCTGCACGATCGCCATCCCCGACACCGACTCGGCGATCTGCGCCGTGACGGCCCCGATCCGGTTCCGCTGCTCGACGTTCGCCGCGTGCGAGACGCGCTGGAACCACCGCGAGATGATGAGAGTCGGCGGCAGGACGACGAATGCGATCAGCCCGAGGCGCCAGTCGGCGATGAGGAGCGCGATCACCGCCGCCGGCAGGAGGATGACGTTCGAGACGAGAGTCGGCATCCCCTGCGAGAGGACGTCCGAGACCGCGTCGACGTCGCTTGTGAGTCGCGCGATGATCCAGCCTGCCTTCTGCTGCGAGAAGTAGCGGAGCGAGAGGCTGGTCAGGTGGTCGAAGAGGTCGCGCCGCAGGCCGATCACGATCGCCTGGCCGATCGTCGCGAGCCCGCGGATGAGCTTCGCCTGCAGGACCCAGCCCCCTGCGGCGACGCAGAGGTAGATGAGGACGATGACCGTCAGATGGTGCTCGTCGTGCGCCGTGATGCCCTTGTCGATCGCATTCCGGACGAGCAGCCAGCCGCCGGTCTGCGCGGCGGCGTTGCCTGCGCCTATGAGCACCATCAGCGCGGCGAACCGCTTGCGGCCCTCCATGTACTTCCAGAGGCGCTTCACGCGGCGATCACCTCGTCTCCGAACAGCGCCGCGAACTCCCCGCCCGCGCGCAGCAGCTCGGCGGGCGTTCCCGACTCGACGATCCGCCCATCGCGCAGGACGACTGCGCGGTCGGCGATCGCCACCGTCGAGAGGCGCTGCGTGGCGACGAGGACGGTCCGGCCGACGAGCGCGGGGCGCAGACGGCCGACGAGCCGCCGCTCGGTGAGGGTGTCCACCGCGGAGAGAGGGTCGTCGAGCACGACGACGCGGGCGCGGGTGACGAGCGCGCGCGCGAGCGCGACCCGCTGTCGCTGGCCGCCGGAGAGGTTGATGCCTCGCTCGCCGATCAGGGTGTCGTAGCCCTCGGGGAGGTCCGGCCCGAACGCGTCGACTCCGGCCGCCTCGCACGCGGCGAGCACCTCGTCCCAGTCGGCGTCCTCGCGACCGGCGGTGAGGTTGTCGCGCAGCGGCACCGAGAAGAGCACCGGACGTTGGGTGACCAGTGCGACGTCGGCGCGCAGCGCCGCGATCGGCAGGTCGCGCGTGTCGATGCCTCCGACGAGCACCTGCCCGCCGGTCGGGTCGTAGAAGCGCGGGAGGAGATTGAGCAGCGACGTCTTACCGGATCCCGTCGATCCGCAGACGGCGACGATCTCGCCCGGTTCGACGACGAGGTCGAGGTCGTACAGCACGTCCACCTCGCCGCCGTACGCGAAGCTCACGTTCTCGAAGCGGACGTCGAGCGGGCCCTCCTGCGGAAGGCGTCGTGGACTCGTCGGCTCGGGCAGAGGCTCGATCCCGTCGAGCCAGCCGAAGCTGCGACCGGCCGAGGCGAGCGCCCGCTGTGCCAGGTCGAGAATCCAGCCGATGGCCTCGAGCGGCCAGACGAGCTGGAGGAGCAGCGTCTCGAACAGCACGAACTGGCCGATCGTGATCTGCCCGTCGATGACGGCGCGGCCGCCGAAGAACACGACGGCGGCGATCGAGAGTGCGGGGAGGTAGTAGAGGCCCGGCACGTGCGTCGCCTCGACGCCGGCCTGGTCGAGCGCGGCGGAGCGGACTCCTTCGGCCCGTTCGCCGAAGCGCTCCCGCACCTGGTTCTCGCGGCCGAACGTCTGCACCATCTCGATCCCGACGACGGCCTCGTCGGCGGCCTCGGTGACGTCCCCCTTCCGCGCCTGCACCCGGCGCGAGATGGGCGAGACGCGACGTCCGAAGCGGTTGGCGACGAACCCGATCGGCGGCAGCGACACTGCCGCGTAGAGCGTCAGCTGTGGGTCGACGAGGGCGAGGACGATCCCGGCCGCGATGATCATCATCACGCTCTGCGTCCCCTGCACGAGCCCCCAGCCGATGAAGTAGCGGATGGGATACAGGTCGTTCGTCGCCCGCGAGAGCACCTGCCCGGTCGCGTGGCGGTCGTAGAAGGCGCGCGGGTAGCGGAGGTACGCCTGGTAGAGGAGCTCCCGCATCCGCGCCTCGATCCTGATCCCGATCCGGGCGGTCGCATACCGGCGGTTGAAGTTGATGACGAAGCGCAGCAGGGCGAGCCCGCCGATCGCCGCGAGATAGGGCGGGAGCTGGTCCTCCTTGTGCGGGACGATCGCGTTGTCGATCGCCCGCTGGATGAGGATCGGGATGACGATCGAGATCAGCGTGTAGGCGAGCGCGCACGTGAGCCCGAAGAGGCCGAGCTTCCACTGCTCACGCCACAGCCGGAGCAGCCTGCGGAGCGTGGGCAGCAGGCCGAGGTCGGGTGGTTCGACTGAGCTCACATACGTAGACATGGCGAAACGCCCGCCGCAACAGGCCCCCCAGGCCTACCGCGCGACGAGCCCTGCCGACGATAGCAGCGCCGCAGGTGGGCTCTAGCGCGGCTTTTTGAGCTGCGGGTCGGCGAGCATGCTGCTGCGGTGGACCTTCGCGGTCGCGGCCGGCTCGAGATCCGGATCGGTCGGAGGCTGCGGCAGCGGAGTCGGCGGTGGCGGCTGGCCCTCGGGCTCGGGATCACGGGTCGGCTCCGGCTCACGCGGCTCGGAGCCGGCGAGCCGCTTCCGTTCCTCCTGGAGATGCATGCGCAGCCCGGCGAGCTCCCGCTCGACCTTGCGAATTGCCTGCTCGCGTTCCTCGAGCCGCTCTCGCTCGGCCTTGGCGAGGGCGAGCTCCTGCACGGCCTCGCGCTCGCGCTTCTCGGCGTCGGCGATGGCACGGGCGAGCTCGTCGGAGCGGTCGGGCCCCGTGGGAGCGGGGGGTGCTGTGGCCGTACGCCGCCGGCCTTGCCGTCCGGCAACGTCGAGGCGCAACTGCTCGAGCTCTTTCTCCCGAGCGGCGACTCGCTGCGCGTGCTCGCGCAGCCTCCGCTTCATCTCCTCGACCTCGGCGAGCGCTGCCTCGTAGCGGCCCCGCATGTCCAGTCCTTCGCTCACAGTTGAAGTGTGTCTCCCATTCCGGCTGGTCGCAACCCGGTGTCGGTTTCAGGCGTGCGACCCCGCCGGATTGGCCTCAGAAATGGAGCGTACCGGGATCGAACCGGTGACCTCCTGGTTGCAAACCAGGTGCTCTCCCAGCTGAGCTAACGCCCCGAGAGAGCTTCAGTGTAGAGCCAGATTCGGCCCCGGAGGGCCTTACGCTGCGCGCTCGAGCCGTTCCTCGACCCGCGCGCGGGCGACGATCTTCTCGCGGTCGCCGAAGCGCAGGCGAGCGCGGACGGCGCGGTGCTCGTCCCAGAGGACGTCGAGCTTTGCGTCGATCGCGTGGATCTCGGCGCGGACCTCCGGGTCGTGCTGGGCGGAGAGCCGATGCCAGAGCTCGGTCCGCTCCTCGCTCAGGATCTCGATCTCGGTATGGATCTCTTTCAGGGTTCGCATGACGGGTTCAACGAGCGGAATGCCCGAGCCATTCCGCCTCAATCCTCAGCGTTAGCGGAGGCGATATTGGGGCGAGCGGCGGTGTGCCTGGAGAAGGAACAGACCGGACGCCACCCCGAACGTGAAGCCGCCGATGTGGGCGAAGAACGCAACGCCTCCTCCTGTCTCCGGATGCTCCAGCGAGAGGCCTCCGGTCCACGCCTGCAGCGCGAACCAGATGCCGAGGAACCAGAATGCCGGGATCTCGCGGATGAAGATGAAGATCAGCGTCAGCACGCGCGCGCGGGGGAAGAGGACGAAGTAGGCGCCGAGGACGCCCGCAATCGCGCCGCTGGCGCCGATGTTCGGGATGCTCGCACTGCCCGCGCCTGCGAACTCGAGCGTGACGAAGGTCTGCGCCGCCATCGCCACGACGCCGGCAACCAGGTACCAGAAGAAGAACGCGACATGTCCGAACGCGTCTTCGACGTTGTTGCCGAAGATCCAGAGGAAGAGCATGTTGCCGAGGATGTGCTCCCAGCTCGCGTGCATGAACATCCCGGTGAACACGCTCTCGTACCAGGGCAGCGCGTGGAAGCCGGGAGGGAGGTGGCACGGCCCGTCGAGCGCGCATGGGTAGTAGCCGTCGCGGAACACGTGGACCGTCACGCCCGGCTGCTTCAGCTCCCAGAACCAGACGAGGAAGTTCGCGCCGATGAGCCCGATCGTGACGAAGGGTGTCGTCCGGCCCGGGATGCTGTCGCGGAGGGGAAGCATCGGGCCGCGGCGCGGGTCTTAGACCGCGGCGAGCGCCTCGCGGACCCGGTCGCCGACGGCGGCCAGTTCGAGCGTCTCTCCGGTGACCTCGCGAAGCAGCTCGTCGGCGGTCGGCTTCTGGCCCTCCGCCCACAGCTCGCGGAGCAAGGAGCCGGCCTCGCGGCGTGAGAACCAGGTGTTGCCGAAGCGCTCCCGGAGATAGGCCCGCAGCTGCGCCTCGAACGCCCAGGCGCGCAGGTACTCCGACGCGTAGAAGCCTTCGTCGATGTCGCCGAGATAGTCGGCGCCCGAGGGCTCGACCTTCGTTGCAGCGGAGAGCAGCTCCACGTAGCGCGGCTGCAGGGCGGTCAGATCCTCGGCCGTGTGGAACTCGAGCTCGTAGAGAAGCTTCGCGCAGTAGCGCCGTACGAGCCAGAGGAGCTGCACCGCTCCTTCGGCGGCGAACTCGTACGGGCGAGAGAAGTCGAGGCGCCGTTCGAGCCAGACCGGGTCGGTGGTGAGGTACTCGAACAGCATCGCCCAGCCCTCGGTGACGGCGTTGTCGCCGAGCCGCCTCGCCTCCGGCGACAGGGAAGCGTCGGTGTGGGCGAAGTGCTCGGTATGGCCGGCCTCGTGGAAGAGGGTCCGCCAATCGTCGGGCCCGCCCTGCGGCTTCATCACCAGCACTACGCGGCCTGGTACCTCGATCGGCGAGCAGAACGCCCGGGGATCCTTGCTCGGGCGCTCGTCGAGGTCGAGCTCGACGTTCTCCTGGGCGCGGAGGTCGATGCCGAGGTCCGCGAGGGTGCCCTCGAGAGCCGGCAGCATCCGGTCGGGCGGGAACGCCGCGTCCCAGTCGGCGCCGCGCCAGGCCCGGCCCACGTCCCAGCGCTTGATCTCGCCGAGCGCGATGTCGACGCGCGAGCGGAAGAAGCGGTCGCCCGCCTCCACCCAGAGGTCCTCCGTATCGGCGAGCAGGCGCCGGCACTGCTCCGCGAGATCGTCGAGGGGGAAGCCGAAGCTCCGGTAGAGGTCGGCATAGCTGTCGGCACCGAGCTGCCGGGTCTCGCGCTGGACGACCTGTGCAGCCTGCAGCTGCAGCCCGTTGAGGTGCTCCTCGGTAAGTTCGGTCCTCGCCGCCTCGATCCGCTCCCGGACGTCGCGCTGCTCCTCGTTCATCAGTCGCGGTCTCAGCATCCGGAACGGGATCTCCTCGCCGTCGACGGTCGCGGTCAGGGTGGCCTCGAGCTCGGCAATGCGCTCCTCCTCCGCGCTCACGAAGTTCCCGAGGTAGCCCGAGCACGCGAACTTCCACAGCTCGCGCCGGCGGCGGTCGCCGTCGACCGATGCCCCGAGCGCGAGCGCCGTGTCGAGTTGCGTCAGGCGCTCGTGCCGCTCGTAGATCGGCGCGATGTCATAGGTCTCCTTTAGACCGGCGAAGTGGAGGTAGGCCTCCTCGTCGAGCTCGACCTGGAGGCGCTCGGCGTCGGCGCTGAGCGCGTCGATCTCCCCTTGTTGGAGCGGCTCCGCCATGCGGATTCGTAGGATAGACCCGTGCACGAGATCTCCCTCAAGACCGAGCGCAAGACGCAGCTGATCGAGATCACGGACCGGGTCCGCGACGCGCTCGCCGGGACGAACGGCGCCTCGGCCGCGCTCGTCTACGTCCCGCACACGACGGCAGGCGTCGCGATCAACGAGCGCATCGACCCGGAGCTCGTGACCGACCTCGAGAATGCGTTCCAGCGCGTGGTGGGCGACGACTGGGAGTGGCGGCACGACGACGCCGACGGGCCGAACGCGCCGTCCCATGCACGAGCCTCGCTCGCCTCGAGCCCGCAGGTGCTCATCCCGCTGCGCGACGGGAGCCTCGCCCTCGGCACGTACCAGGGCGTCTTCTTCTGCGAGTTCGACGGGCCGCGCGAGCGCAAGATCTACGTCGCGACGCTGAGCTAGCCGTGGCCGCCCCCGTCGCCAAAGGCGACGAGCTCGAGCTCGAGGTCGACTCGCTCGCGTTCGGCGGCAACGGAGTCGCGCGACTCGACGGCTACGTCGTGTTCGTGCGGCGCGGCTTGCCGGGCGACCGTGTGCGCGCGCGGGTCACGAAGGTCAAGCGCCGCCACGCCGAGGCGCTCGCGACCGAGGTCTTGAGGCCGGGGCCGGAGCGGGTCGACGCGCCGTGCGCCCACTTTCCCGCCTGCGGCGGCTGCCGCTTCCAGGATCTCGCCTACGAGGCGCAGCTCGAGCAGAAGCACCTCCAGGTGCGCGACGCGCTGCAGCGGCTCGCGGGCATCGCCGAGCCGCCGCTCGAGCCGATCCTTCCCTGCGAGCCGGAGATCTTCCACTACCGCAACAAGCTCGAGTACTCGTTCACCTCGACGCCCGAGGGGCCGGCTCTCGGCTTTCACCGGGCCGGCCGCTGGGACGAGGTGCTCGAGATCGAGCGCTGCTGGCTCACCGACGAGCTCGGCAACGGGATCCGCGGCGCGATCCGCGCCTGGGCGCGCGAGGAGGGGCTCGAGCCGTACTCGCAGGCCGACGGGAGCGGGTACCTGCGCCATCTGGTCGTTCGGCAGGGCCGCAACACGGGTCAGGCGCTCGTTCAGCTCGTGACGGCACCGGGCGAGCGGTTCGAGAC